>Ga0307372_10000320_pt1 | contig 86146 bp, 78 predicted proteins | sample OX1MG_FD_202533 | JGI IMG/M metagenome (GOLD analysis project Ga0307372, IMG submission 202533) | Soil microbial communities from Risofladan, Vaasa, Finland - OX-1 | ecosystem: Environmental > Terrestrial > Soil > Coastal area > Acid sulfate soil | place: Finland: Risofladan, Vaasa | collected... | reverse complement strand
CGTCGGGCGGCACGCTGCGCTCGCGTCCGCGCACGTAAGGCACCACGCAGAAGGTGCAGAAGCGGTCGCAGCCGCGCATCGCGGTCAGGTAGGCGCGCACGCCCTCGCGATGATCGGCGCCGAGGCCCGCGTAGGTCTCGCCGCGATCGAGTCGCACGTCGACGGCCGGATCGAAGCGCGCCTGCCCGAGCAGCTCCGGGAGCCGCCGATACGAATCCGGCCCGGCCACCAGGTCGAGCCACGGCGCTTTGCCGAGCAGCGCGGCGCGGTTGTGCTGCGCCATACAGCCGAGCAGGCCGATACGGATGGCGGGGCGGGCGTGCTTGAAGCGCGCCAGCTCGCCGAGCCGTCCCAGCACGCGCTCCTCGGCATGCTCGCGAATCGCGCAGGTGTTGATCAGGATGACGTCGGCGTCGTCGGGCGTCGTGGTGCGGCCGTAGCCGGCGCGGCGCAGGATGCCGCCGACCAGCTCCGAGTCGGCGATATTCATCTGGCAGCCGTAGGTCTCGAGATAGACGCGAGGCCCGGCCGGGGGATTTTGCGCGACGCTCATCGGTTGCCCGGAATCTTAGAAGAGAGCCGACCGCTTCGACAACGCCGCGAGCTGCCGGCGCGTTGCCGGCGGCCGGCTTGCGACGCTATTGTTGGCACTCGGGTGCCACCGTGAACGGCCATCGAAAACCCTCATACGATCAACTCGAAGCGACCCTGCTGGCCTGTCCTCGCTGCAAGCGGGCGGTGCCGGTCCGCAAGCGCCTGCTGCTGATCCTGCCCGAGGGCGACAAGTACGAGTACCTGTGCCCGCAATGCGGCAGCGTCTGCGGGACCAAGCTCGAGCACGCCCCGCTCAAGCCGCTGATGTAGCCGCGATCGCGTCGGCCGTGAACCCCTTAGCCGTTACCCTGCGCCGAGAACGGCTCGACCATCGCCATGACGCGTACTTCGCCTGGCTGTGAATGGGGATAGGGCTTGCCCAGGTACTTCTGCGACAGCTTATCGATATGCTCGCGCGCGCCCTTCTCGGTGACCTCGGTGACGCGGCCGCGCACCTGCACATAACGATAGGGATTGGCGGGCTCGGCGATCGCCATCGCGATGACCGCGCCGGGCTTCAGCGTGCGGGCCTTGACGCGGCCCTTGGCGGTGTTGAGCTTGAATTTCCCATCGGCGTACTCGAACCAGATCGGGGTGACCTGCGGGGTGCCGTCTTTCAACACGGTGGCCAGGTTGGCGAAGGCGACCTTATCGGTCAGCAGGTCATCATACTTTGTGGGGATAACAGCCATCGGGATACGCTCCTAAGTTATTTGTGGCGGTTGGAACCTCGCGGTCAGTCAGGATAGCAGAGCGGCTCGCGGGGTGGCAGTGTTTCTCGGCGACGATCGATCGAGACCCGCCCCGAGAGCTTGCGAGAAGTCTCATCATATAAGTTGCGCTTGCTGAAGTATTGGACTAGCATTAGCCGAATTGGGGGGCCTGGTAATCGGCAACGACGCGTCGGCAGCGCAATTTGACTCCGCTGGCGGTATGGATTAATCCATTCCGACGAGGCCGTGTGGTGGGGACGGCTTGCCGTTAACAGATCAATTCCAGGAGTTAGCCGATGGCCCTTTTTAATAAGGAACCGGACAAGAGCGTGAAGCCCGCGCAGCCTCAGCCGCAATGGCCGGATAAATCCGCCCCGGCGACATCTACCACCGTGATTGCCGACGACAAGCCCGCGGCGAAGAGCGTGATAGCTCCGGCGCCGGCCGAGGCCCGCGCCTATCTCGACCGCGGCTCGCGCATCAGCGGCAAGCTCACGTTCGACGGCGCGGCGCGGATCGATGGGCAGGTGGACGGCGAGATTACCGCCAAGGAGAGCCTGGTGATCGGTGAAACCGCGGTCATCACGGCGCAGATCAATGCCACCGCGGTGGTGGTGGCGGGCAAGGTCAGCGGTGATATCAGCGCCACCCAGCGGCTGGAAATTCGCCCCTCGGCCCGCGTGGTCGGCAACCTGGCGTCGCCGCTGCTGGTGATCCATGAGGGCGCCACCTTCGAGGGTCACTGCACGATGCAGGTCGAGAGCGGGCGCGACGATCGCAAGGTGACGGTCTTTCCGAAGGAAGAACGCCTGGCGCAGGCCGGAGGTCACAAGCAGGCCTAATCGCGCTGCCGTCCGTCACAACCTGCACCATCTAATCCTGCGCGCGTTTGATGCTTGTGCCGCGCCCTGTAGCGGAGACGTAGAGATATGCATATTCCACCGGATTGGGGAACCTTCACGGTTCTGATTGTCTCCTTTCTGGTTTTCTGGTTTATATTCAACCGGCTTTTTCTGCAGCCCTTTTTACTTCTGCTCGAGACCCGCGAAGAGCGCTTGCGCGAATTGAACGAACGCACGGCGCAACTGATAGGGCAGAGGGATAGCGCGGAAACCCGTCGTGCCGAGGAGCTTGCCGCGCTGCGGCGCGAGGCGCTGGCGCGGCGCGAGAGCGAGCGGCGCGCGGCCGAGGCCGAGGCGCAACAGCTGATCGAGCGGGCGCGCGGTGCGGCCCACGAGGCGATTGACGGGGCGCGCGCCGAGGTGCGGCGCGAGCTGGCGGCGGCCGAAGCGGAGCTCGAGCGCGCCGCGCGGCGGCTGGCGGCGGAACTGGTCGAACGGCTGCTGCATCGCCCGCTGGCGTCGACGGCAAGCAATTGAAGATGAAACTGATTACTTCGATATTGGCGCTGGGCGCCAGCTTCGTGATGGCCGCGAGCGCCTTCGCCGCCGAAGGCGCCGAGGCCGCCGGCGGCGGCTCGTGGCTGACGTTGCTGCTGTACATCGTCAATGCCGCGATCTTCGTTGCCATCTGCGTCTATTTCGCCGGTCCCGGGGTCCGACAGTTTTTCGCCCAACGAGCCCGCACAATGCGCGAACGACGGGGGCGCGCCGAAGCCGATTTCGCGGCTGCCGAGCAGGCGGCGCACGACGCTGCCCGGCAGCTCGAACAGCTGGCCGCGGAGAAGGCCCGCTTGCTCGAAGAGATGGAAGCGGGAACCGCCTACCAGATAAAAGCCATCCGCGAGGCAGCGCTGGCAGGCGCCGCGCGTATCGGACGCGATGCTGAGCTGACGGCCGCAGCCGCGGTCGAGGAAGCGCGCCGGCGTGTGCGCAGCTACCTGGCGGGCGTCGCCGGGGTGCTCGCGCGCGAGCTGGTGCAGCAGAATTTCAACGCCGACGATCAGCGCCGGATGCTGGCCGGGTTTGCCGAAAAGCTTACGCTCGAGGCGCGGCCATGAGCGGATTGGCCACCCGTTACGCGCGCGCGCTGGCCGATCTGGCGGCCGACCCGGCGCAGCTCGAAGGATGGGGCGCCGAGCTCGAGCGGCTGGCGGCGCTGGCGGCCGACCCGCAGGCGCGCACGTTCTTCGAGGCGCCCGAGCTGTCGCATCAGGCGCGCATCGAGGCGGTCGGCAGGATCGCCGAGCGGCTGGGCCTGAGTTTTCCGCTGCGATCGTTCGCGGTGGTGCTCGCGCGTCATCGGCGGCTTGGGGAGCTACGGGCAATCGCGATGGCCTACCGCGAGCTCACCGACCTGCGCCTGGGACGGGCCCGCGCGACCCTGACGTTCGCGTTTGCGCCCGGCGACGAGCAGGTGGCGCGGGTGGTGGAGGGGCTGGCGGCGATCGCGCGCCGGACGATTATTCCAACTGTAAAGGTCGACGGCACGCTGCTGGGCGGAGTCGTCGCGGAACTCGAAGGAAAAACTTACGATGGCAGCCTCGCGACCATGATCGCCGAGGCCGAACGCCGGCTCACCAAGTAAGCCGGCCCTCATCACGAAACACCATGGCGGAAATCAGACCATCTGAAATCAGCGAGATCCTCAGGGACGAGATCAAGGGCTTCGAGGGCGGCGTGTCGGTGCGCGAGACCGGCCGGGTGCTCTCGTGCGGCGACGGTATCGCGCGCATCTACGGCCTGCAAAATGCGGCCTCCGGCGAACTGCTCGAGTTCCCCCATTCAGTTTATGGGATAGTGCTGAACCTCGAGGAAGATAACGTCGGCGCGGCGCTGTTCGGCGATCAGCAGGCGGTCAAGGAGGGCGACGAGGTCAAGCGCACCGGCCGCATCGCCGAAGTGCCGGTGGGCGAGGCGCTGCTCGGGCGGGTGGTGAACGCGCTCGGCCAGGCGATCGACGGCAAGGGACCGCTCAAGACCGACGAAACCCGCCGCATCGAAATCAAGGCGCCCGGAATTATCCGCCGCCAGCCGGTCAAGGAGCCGCTCCAGACCGGCATCAAGGCGATCGACTCGATGCTCCAGATCGGGCGCGGCCAGCGCGAGCTGATAATCGGCGATCGCCAGACCGGCAAGACCGCGATCGCGATCGACGCCATCATCAACCAGCGCGGCCAGAACGTACACTGCTTTTACGTCGCGATCGGGCAGAAGCGCTCGACCGTCGTGCAGGTGGTCGAGAGGCTGAGCCGCAGCGGCGCGATGGAATACACCACGGTCATCGCCGCGACGGCTTCGGAAGCCGCTCCGCTGCAGTTCATCGCGCCTTACAGCGGCTGCACGATGGGCGAGTTTTTTCGCGATTCGGGTCGCCACGCGCTGCTGGTCTACGACGATCTGAGCAAGCACGCCCAGGCCTACCGCCAGCTCTCGCTGCTGCTGCGCCGGCCGCCGGGACGCGAAGCCTACCCGGGCGACGTCTTCTATCTCCATTCGCGCCTGCTCGAGCGCGCCGCCAAGATGAGCAAGGAGATGGGCGGCGGGTCGCTCACCGCGCTGCCGATTATCGAAACCCAGGCGGGCGACGTCTCGGCCTACGTGCCGACCAACGTCATCTCGATCACCGACGGCCAGATCGTGCTCGACGCCGACCTCTTCAACTCCGGCATCCGGCCCGCGGTCAACGTCGGCCTGTCGGTGTCGCGGGTCGGCTTCTCGGCCGCGGTGCGCGCGATGCGCCAGGTGGGCGGCACGCTCAAGCTCGACCTCGCGCAGTATCGCGAGATGGCGGCCTTCGCGCAGTTCGGCTCCGAGCTCGACCAGGCCAGCCAGCGGCTGCTCAACCGCGGCGCGCGGCTGACCGAGATGCTCAAGCAGAACCAGTACGAGCCGCTGCCGACCGAGAAGGAAGTACTGATTATTTTCGCCGCCAACGAGGGCTATCTCGACAGCCTCGAAGTCGACCAGGTCAAGCCCTTCGAGCGCGGGCTCTATACCTTCTTCGACGCGCGCCACGCCGAGCTGCTCGATGAGGTGCGGACCAAGCGCGAGTTGAGCGACGAGCTGCGCAAGAAGCTGGTCGCGGCGCTCGAAGCCTACAAGCAATCGTTTGTCGCCGAACATTCCAACGGCGCCGGCCGCGCCACGTGATCGCGGGCGGCGTTTCCTAATCAATGGCGACCCTCAAGGCTATCCGGCGGCGGATCTCGTCGGTCAAATCGACCCAGCAGATCACCCGCGCCATGAAGCTGGTGGCGGCCGCGCGCCTGCGCCGCGCGCAGGAAGCGCTGGTTGCCGCCCGTCCCTATCATGAGGCGCTGCAGCGCGTCGCGAGCTCGATGCTGTTCGGCGAGCAGGCTGCGGTGGCCGCAGCCGAGGATGCGCCGCCGGCCGCGCTGATGCTGGTAATCGCCTCCGACCGCGGCCTGTGCGGCGGCTACAACGCCAACCTGGCTCGCAAGGCCGAAGAGGAAGCGCGCCGGATGCGCGGCGCGGGGCTGGAAACCGACTTCTTCGCCGTCGGCCGCAAAACCGCCGACCATTTCAAGCGCGCCCGGGTGACGCTGGCCGGCGAGAGCGTCAACAACGTGCCGCGGCTGGCGACCTTCGCGCTCGCGCGCCGGCTCGCGGCCGGGATGCTGGCGGATTTCCGCGCCGGCAAAATCCGCGAAGCCGGGATGGTCTACAGCCAGTTCCGCTCGGCGCTGTCGCAGCACCCGGTTTACGAACGCTTGCTGCCGGTGCCGGTCCCGGAATCCGCCGAATCCGGCACGCCGGCGGTCGCGACTCAGTACCTGATCGAGCCGAGCCGCGGCGAGCTGATGCCGGTGGTGCTGCGGCGTTACGTCGAGGCGGCGATTTTCCACGCCCTGCTGGAGGGCGAGGCGAGCGAGCATGGTGCGCGGATGACGGCGATGGACAGCGCCACCAACAACGCCTCGGAAATGATCGAAAACCTGACCCTCGAGATGAACCGCGCGCGCCAGGCGACTATCACCAGGGAATTGATGGATATCGTGGGCGGAGCCGAGGCGCTGCGCGGCTGACGAATCTGGACAAGAATTTTTTCGGGAAAAGACTTTAATATGACGGAACAAGCCAACGGTCGGATTTCACAGGTGCTCGGCAACGTTATCGACGTCGAGTTTCGCAACGGCTCGCTGCCGGCGATCTTCAACGCCCTCAAGGTGACCAATCCGGCGCTCGACGATCGCCCCGGCAACCTGGTGCTGGAAGTGGCGCAGCACCTGGGCGAAAACACCGTGCGCTGCATCGCGATGGATTCGACCGACGGGCTGGTGCGCGGCATGGAAGTCATCGACACCGGCGCGCCGATCGCCGTGCCGGTCGGACCGGTCACGCTGGGCCGGCTGATGAACGTCACCGGCGACCCGATCGACGAAGCCGGACCGATCGCGTCGGACCGCACCATGCCGATTCATCGCGACGCGCCGGCCTTTGCCGACCAGGGCGTCGAGGTCGAAATCCTCGAAACCGGCATCAAGGTGGTCGATCTGATCTGCCCCTATTCGCGCGGCGGAAAAATCGGACTGTTCGGCGGCGCCGGGGTCGGCAAGACCGTCACCATCATGGAGTTGATTCATAACGTCGCCAAGGAGCACGGCGGCGTGTCGGTGTTCGCCGGCGTCGGCGAGCGCTCGCGCGAGGGCAACGATCTCTACCTCGAACTCAAGGAATCGGGCGTGCTCGCCAAGACCGCGCTGGTCTACGGCCAGATGAACGAGTCGCCCGGCGCACGCGCGCGCGTGGCGCTGAGCGGGGTCACCGTGGCGGAGTATTTCCGCGACGAGGAGGGCAAGGACGTCCTGCTGTTCATCGACAACATCTTCCGTTTCGTGCAGGCCAACTCGGAGGTCTCGGCGCTGCTCGGGCGGATGCCGAGCGCGGTCGGTTATCAGCCGACTCTGGGCACCGACCTGGGCGAGCTCGAAGAGCGCATCACCACCACCAAGCAGGGCTCGATCACCTCGGTGCAGGCGATCTTCGTGCCGGCCGACGACTACACCGATCCGGCGCCGGCCACGACGTTCTCGCATCTCGACGCGATCACGGCGCTGGATCGCAAGATCTTCGAGAAGGCGATTTTCCCGGCGGTCGATCCGCTGGCCTCGAGCTCGCGGATTCTCGATCCGCAGGTGGTCGGCGAGGAGCATTACCAGGTGGCGCGCCGCGTGCAGGCGATTTTGCAGCGCTATCGCGACCTGCAGGACATCATCGCGATCCTCGGGATGGACGAGCTCTCGGCCGAGGACAAGCTGGTGGTGGCGCGGGCCCGGCGCGTCGAGCGTTTCCTGTCGCAGGCGATGAATGTCGCCGAGCCGTTCACCAACATCCCGGGCACCTACGTGTCGCGCAAGGAGACGGTGCGCGGCTTCGCCGAAATCCTCGACGGCAAGTGCGACGACATGCCCGAGCAGGCCTTCTACCTGGTCGGCACTATCGACGACGCCCGCGCCAAGGCCGAGCGGCTGGCGCGCGGCGAGGCCCGCTAGAATCGCGATGGCGCTGGAATTTCCGCTGCGGCTGGTCACTCCCACCGGGGTGCTGTTCGAGGGGCTGGTGCGCGAGGTCGACGCCGTCAATCCGCTGGGCGAGTTCGGGGTGCTCGCCGACCATATCAATTTCATCACCGCGCTGAGCCCCGGAATCCTGACGATCGTGAACCCCGATGGAACGCCTAACCGGTTCCTGGTCACGGGCGGTCTGGTCGAGGTCAAGGACGGTGCGATGACCGTGCTGGCGGACGAAGCCGAAGCGCCGCGCGTCGCCGATGAGGCAGAGCTCGCGCGTGTTGTGGAGCAAGCCGAGGAGAAGCTCCCGGTCAGCCTTTACGACCCGAGCTATGCCGAGGCGGCCGAGGAGATCGCGATCCTGCGCGCGCGGATCCACGCCTCGCAGATTGCGCGCGAGTCCAGCAGCCGCGGCTAGCAAACCTCTACCCGTTGTCATTCTGAACGGAGTCTGGGCAGTGAAGAATCCCCGCGATTCTTCGCCCGCGTTCCGAATTACACGATAGGCCTGCTTAGGCGGGCGAGATCTTCGAAGAAATTCGGATAGGTCTTGGCGACGCAGCCGGGATTCCTGATCCTGAGGCCGGCGAGTCTGAGGCCAGCGACCGCGAACGCCATCGCGATCCGATGGTCGTCGTAGGTTTCGATAGTCGCGGGATGGGGCGCCGCCGCCGGCTCGATGCCGAGTCCGTCGTCGAATTCGCGCACGCTCGCGCCGATGCGGGTGAGTTCGGTGGCGAGCGCGCGCAGCCGGTCGCTCTCGTGATGGCGAATAAAACCGACCGCGCGAATCCGGGTCGGCGACGAGGCGAACGGCGCCAGCGCGGCCAGCGTCGGCACCATGTCGGGCATGGTATTCATCGCGACGTCAACGCCGCTCAGCCGTCCGCGGCCCGAAACTGCGATCGCGCCCTGATCGAAGCGCACCTCGGCGCCCATCTTTTCGAGCACCCGCATGAAAGCGAGGTCGCCCTGCACCGAGCCGGGGTCGAGGCCACGAATCCGCACCGTGCCGCCGACCAGTGCGGCCGCCGCCGCAAAGTAGCTCGCCGCGGAGGCGTCGGGCTCGACGGCGAAGCTTCCGGCGCGATAGCTCTGTCCGCCCGGCACTATCAGCGTATCGCCGGTGACCGAGCTCCGCGCGCCACGGCGCTCCATCAGCCGCAGCGTCATGTCGATAAACGGGCGGGCGGTCTCGCCGCTCACGCGCAGCCGGAGTCCGTCGCGCCACAACGGCGCCGGCATCAGCAACGCCGAGACGAATTGCGAGGAGGCACTCGCATCGATCGCGGCCTCGCCGCCGGCAAAGGGCTCGGGGCCGCGTTCGATAATCACCGGCGGGCAGCGATTGCCGTGCTCGCTGAAGGCGTGCGCGCCGAGATGGGTCAGCGTGTCGAGCAACTCGCCCATCGGACGCTCGCGCATCCGATCGTTGCCGTCGATTCGGAAGCGGCCGTGACCAAGCGTCGCGAAGGCGGCCAGGAAGCGCATCGCGGTACCCGCGCCGCCGACCGAGAGGTTCGCGCCCGCAGCCGGGATGGTTCCGCCGCGGCCGACGATCGCGATCCGGCCGCGTGCCTCCTCGGCGGTGATTTGGAAGCCGAGTTGCGCGAGCGCGGTGACCATCTGGCGGGTGTCGTCGCTGAACAGCGCCCCCTCGATAGTCGAGCCGCCGGCGGCCATCGCGGCCAGCAGCAGGGCGCGGTTGGTGATGCTCTTGGAGCCGGGCGGGGTGACCGTCGCGTCGAGCGGACCGGCGATCGGAGTTATTGCGATTTCTTCGACGGCCACAGCAGGGAGCTTAGCAGTCGCGCAAGCGGGCTCAAGCCGTCCCGCCGCCCTTGGCGAGGCTCTTTCTTATCGATGAAATTATTCCTTCTTTTCAGCTATCTATCGCGGTTTGTTGACTAACAGGGCGGTGGCGAGTAATCGATAATAGTCATGGGGACGGAGGGGGAACACTCCGGCTCCTCGGACTTCCAGAGGTTTTTGGGAGGCGGAGATGACGGATGGAGAGGTGACAGCCCGGCGGATCCTCCGAGCTGTAGCTTGGCCATTGGCAGTCGCGCTGCTGGTCGCCGTCGCTCAGGTCAGCGCGTGGGCCGGAAGCGAGGTGACATTTCCGCGTCCAGCCGACGTCGAGCCCAACGTCCAGTTCTGGGTCAAGGTCTTCACCCAATACTCATACCGCGACTTTGTGGTCCATGACCGCGACGATGTCAGCCGCGTCTATCAGGTCATGCATCTGCCCGGTGAGGGGGGTCCGAGCGGGGCCGACATCGCGTGGACCAACGCTTATCTCAAGGCCAAGTACGGCGACATCCTGAATCGTCTTGCCTCGGGGGCGCAGCCCGCGAGTTTCGAGGAGCGGCAGGTCGCCGCGCTGTTCCATCACGCGTCGCCGTCGACCTACGCGCAGGCGGCGCAGAACCTGCGGGTCCAGCAGGGATTGCGCGAACGCTTCCGCGAGGGATTGCTGCGCAGCCGTTATTACCGGCCGACGATGGAACGGATCTTTCGCGACGCCGGCTTGCCGGTTGAGCTGGTGACGCTGGCCGAGGTCGAGTCGGGGTTTTACCCGGGCGCGCGCTCGAGCGCCGGTGCGGTCGGCATCTGGCAGTTCACGCGCTCGACCGGGAAGCAGTACATGAGAATCAACTCGCGCTACGACGAGCGTCTCAACCCGGTGCGCGAGACCGAGGCCGCCGCCCAACTGCTGCGCTACAACTACGACGTGCTGGGCGACTGGCCGCTCGCGATCACCGCGTACAACTATGGCACCGCGGGCATGGCGCGTGCGGCCGAACGATATGACAACAACTATTCACGGATCTTCAAGGACTTCGATGGTCCGCATTTCGGTTTCGCCTCCAAGAATTACTATTCGGAATTCCTCGCCGCGGTGCAGATCTACCGTCATGAGGATCAGTACTTTCCGGGCATCCAGTACGAATCGGTAAACCCGCCACGGCAGCCCAGCGCGGTGCTGCACCACGCGCGTTCGCTGCACCACTCGCGTTCGCGACGCTACGCTCGTCGGCATCACGCCTTCCATCGCCATCGTGCGCGAGCCTGCACTGGTCGCTGCACAGTGACCAAGCGTTCAAGCCGCCTCGCCGAGCGCTAATCGAGCGGGAATCCGCAGTTCGTTCCGGTGGGATGCGCTGATACGGAGATCGCGCCTGCCTTTTCCCAAACCGCGCCGTCGGTTGCCTGCGCAAAAATTGAGATGCCTCCCGAGCCTGGCTTGCGAGGCTCTGGTATTCTAGTTGGATGGCTGACGGCGCGGCATTCGCACCGGCGCTGATCCTGCTGGCTGAGCGCGCCGCCGCGCGCGCGGGCGATTCCAGGCTCGGCGCCGACATCCTCAAGCTGGTCCGCGAACACGCTCCCGATGAACGGCTAGCGCTCGCCTTCATCCTGAAACTTGCCGAGGAATCGCCGGCCGAGCTGCGCGCCGCGTTGAGCGATGCGCAGTCATCATCAGGCCTGGTCTTCTGCCTCGGCGGGTCGGAGCTGATCGCCACCGGGCTGGCTGCGATGGGACCGCGATGGTGGCGGTTCTTTCAAGAAGCGGCGGTTTGCGAGGGAGCCGCGCTGATGAGCGGGGCGCGCTGCACGCTCGGCGACGGCGCCGAGCGGAAAGCGATGGAGGAGGGGCTGGCGCGATTCAAGCGCGAGGCCTTTCTCAGGATCGCGATCGCGGATTTGCTCGGCCGCTCCACGGTGGTCGACACGATGACCGCGATGTCGCAGTTGGCCGACGAATGCGTGCGTGCGGCGCTGGCGGCGGCGCTGGCGATACTCGGCCCGCGCGGCGCGGCGGTCGGTCAGTTCTGCGCGGTGGCGATGGGCAAGTTGGGCGCCTCGGAGCTCAACCTGAGCTCGGATATCGACCTGATTTATCTGTTCGATGGCCCGGACCAGCTTGCCGCGGCGCGCCTGGGCGAAGTGCTGAGCGAGCTGCTGTCGAACAACTGTTTCAGGATCGATTTGCGGCTGCGGCCCGGCGGACGCAACTCGCCATTGGTCGCCTCGTTCGAAAGTGCGCTCGGTTTCTACCAGGCTTACGGTCAGACCTGGGAGCGGGCGGCGCTGCTGCGGGCGCGGCCGATAGCTGGTGCGATCGCGCTGGGCGAGCGCCTGCTGGCCGAGCTCGATCGCTTCGTCTATCGGCGCTACCTCGACTTCGAGACGCTGCGCCAGCTGCGCGCGATGAAACGGCAAATCGAGGCCGAACTGGGTCCGGCCGGCATGGTCGAGCGCAACATCAAGCTGGGCTACGGCGGAATCCGCGAACTCGAATTCATCGTGCAGGCGCTCACGCTGATCTATGGCGGCCGCGACCCGCGGCTGCGGACCCGTCGCACGATCGAGGCGCTGGAGCGGCTCGACGCGCTCGGCTATCTGGCCTCGCGTCACGCGCAGCGGCTGGCCTCCACCTATCTGTTTCTGCGCGACGTCGAGCACAAACTCCAGGTCGCCGCCGGCCTGCAGACTCATAGTCTGCCGGCCGACGAGCGGGCGATCGCGGTGGTCGCCGCGCGACTCCATCTCGGCAAGGGTCCCCGCGCGGCCGAACGGCTGCGAATCGCGCTCCGGCAGCATCGCGAGTTTGTCGCCAAACAGTTTCGCGAGACCCTGGCGGGCGGCGAGGGCCGGAAGCTCGAGGCCTCCGACGATGCACAAGCCGCCTGGCGCGCCGCCGTTGATCCCGAAGCGGCGGCGATCATCCTGCAGCGGCTCGGCTTCGCCAATCCGCACGAGAGCGCGGGCCATCTGACGATGCTGGCGCGCGGTCCGGCCCATCTCCCCGCCAGCGCGCGTCGCCACGAACTCGTGGATCAACTCGGTCCCGTGCTGCTCGACGAAATCGCGTTGTTGCCCGACCCCGACCTGGCGCTGATGAACCTGGCCGACTTCATCGCGGCGGTCGGCGCGCGCACCTCGTTCCTCTCGCTGCTCGAGCAGCATCCCGGCACGCGGCAGGTGTTGCTGCGATTATTCGCGTCCAGCCGCTATCTTTCGTCATTGTTCATTCGGCATCCTGAGCTGCTCGATACCCTGGTCAGGTCCGATCTGGCCCGCGTGCGCCGCAATCCCGACGATTTGAGCCGCGACCTCTCGGGACTGGTCGATGCCAGCCGCGACTTCGAGGCGCGGCTCGACGCGGTCCGCAGCTTCCGCCATCAAGAGTTCCTGCGCGTCGCGATTGCTGACCTCGCCGGCATGCTGCGGCTCGATGAGGTGCAGACCGAGTTGACGTCGCTGGCCGAGGTGGTATTGCGCGAGGCCTTGAAGATCGCGACCGCGGAGGTCGCGCTGCACCGCCCGATCCCATCCACCCTGAAGCTGTGTGTGATTGGCATGGGACGGCTCGGCGCCGGCGAGATGTCTTACAATTCCGACCTCGACCTGATTTTCATCTACCACGACTCGCACGAGATCGCGGGCGCCAGCCGCGAGATCGCCGCGCGTATCGCACAGAAATTCGTCGCGATCCTCGAGACCCGCACCCGCGAAGGGTACGCCTACAAACTTGATTTGCGGCTCCGGCCGTCGGGCAAAGCCGGTCCCCTGGTCACTTCGATGGCGGGCTTCCGCGAGTACCATCGCACCAGTGCCGCGGTATGGGAGCGTCAGACGCTGGTTCGCGCCCGGGTGGTCGCCGGCGACGACCAGCTCGACGCCGAGTTCGAATCGGCGCGCCGCGAGTTCGTGTTCGATCGCGTCCTTAGCGCGACGGAGGTCGGCGAGATTGCCACGATGCGCCAGCGGATGGAGCGCGAGCTGGGCGCCGAGGACGGTCGGCGACTGAACCTGAAACAGGGACCGGGCGGGCTGGTCGACGTGGAGTTCGTGACGCAGATGATGGCGATGCGCCACGGGGGACGCTTCGCCGAGCTCACCGACCGCCCGATTGTGGAACTGATTCGCGCGCTCGCGGCGCGCGGCCTGATGAACGCCGAGGACGCCGCGCATCTCGAGGCCGACTACCATTTTCTCGCGCAACTCGAGAACCGGCTCCGAATCGAGACCGACCAGGCCGCCTGGGCCTTGCCGACTGCGCCCGCGGAGCTGACTCCGCTGGCGCGCCGGATGGGCTACGAAGACGAGGGCGGCGCGCAGCGGATGCTCGACGAACTGGTCGTGCATCGCCAGCGCATCCGTACCATCTTCGAGCGCTACTTCGCCGCCGAGCAGCAAACGGCAGAGTGAGTGCGCCGCTCGCCGAAGTTCAAAAATCCAGCTTGACGCCGGCGACGAAATTCAGCGACGGAGACTTGAATCCCATCACTTCCGAGTAATTCCGATCGAACAGATTCTGGACCCGCGCGAACATCTCCTCGTTGCGCACCCGCCCCCATCGAACGCCGCCCTGGTAGGAGGCGACCGCGTCTAAGCGATGGTAGGCGACGTTGTTGCGAATCGACGCGGTGACGGGATCGATATCGGCACGATCGCCGACGAACAGGTAGTCGAGGCTGAGCGTGACCTGGTCGGCCGGGAGCCAGAGCCCGTGGCCGATGTACTGCAGCAGCCCGAAGGCCGATTTCTTCGGCACGCGCACCGGCTCGATGGTCGGCGAGACGGCGACGTGGGTTTCGTCGATCCAGGTGAAATTGCCGCTCAGGGTCAAACCCGGCAACAGTCCCACGGTCGGGACGAATTCGACGCCCTGCACGTCGACCCGCTCGGCATTGGCGGCCTGTGAGAAGATCGGCGGCGGCAGCGGCACCGCGACGATCAGGTTGTGCACGCGGCGCGAGAAGTAGGTCATCGTGATCGAGAAGTGCTCGCCGAAGGTCTTGGTCACGCCGCCGTCATACTCGCTGGAAATTTCCGGGCTCAGGTTGGGATTGCCGAAGAACGGATAGAACAGCTCGTCGAAGGAGGGCGCTCGAAAGCCTTCGCTGTAGCTGCCGCGCAGGGTGAGGCCGTAGCGCGCCAGCGGAATCGACACCGCCCACGACGAACTCTCCTCCTTGCCGAACTCGCTGTTGCCGTCGACGCGAAAACCGCCGGTGGCATTGATCAGGCCGTGCAGCAGCGAGGCCTCCTGCTCGACGTAGCCGGCGTACTCCTGGCGCCGGGAATGGAAGACGGTCGTCGATGTCGACCCGAAGCCGCTGAACTCGTCGAGCGAGCGCGCCCATCGATCCTTGAAATCGAAACCCACCAGCGTGCGCACGTGGCGGGTCCAGGAATAGTCCGCCTCCCAGGTGGTGCCGCGGATCTCATCGGGGATGCGGTCGATCTCGGTGAACGGGTCGGCCGGGAAGGACGGCGCGTTGATTCGCAGGTCGTCGCGCACGAAATAGCTGCTGATGTTGGTCCGCAGCCGATCGCCGAAGCGATGGTCGACTTCGCCCTTGAAGAGCATGAACTCGTCGCGCTGATGGGCGGAGGGATCGATGGTTGGAATGAAGTTGGTGAGATTGGCGAGACTCACGTTGGAGCGGAAATAGCGGGCGAAGCCGCGCACCGCGGTATCGGCGGTCGGCTGGTAGTCGAGCCGCAAGGCGCCCGCCAGGTTGTCCGAACTGTCGTTGACCACGCGATAGCCGCTGGTCGAGTTGTACGAGAGCGAACCGGCATAGCCGAGCGCGCCGCTCGAGCCGCTGAGCGTCGCGACCTGGCGCTCGGTCGCGCGATTGCCGCCCTCCGAGGTGAACGTAAATTGCGGCGCGCCGTGGCCCTGCTCGGTGAGCAGGTTGACCACCCCGCCGATCGCCTGCGAGCCGTAGAGCGCCCCGCCGGCCCCGCGCACCACCTCGACGCGGCTCAGCCCTTCGGTCGTGATATCGCTCAGATTGAAGCTGCCGGTCGCACCGCTGTTGACCTCGACCCCGTCGATCATGATGAGCGTCTGGGCCGCGGTCGCGCCGCGAATCGACACGTCGGTGACCGATCCCGGCGAGCCGCTCTGCGTCACCTGGACGCCCGGCACCTCGCGCAGGACGTCGCCGGCGTCGTAGATCTTCTGACTCTGGATTTGTTGCGAATCGATGACCGAAACGGTCGTCCCGATCTCGCTCAGCGGCTGGCGTATCCGGGTCGCCGTGACCACTACCATCGGCAGAGTCTGAGCGCTCTGGCCGGAACTGTTTTTCGTCGCGCCAGGCGACGGTTGCGCAGTCGGAGTCGGAGTCGCCGAACTCGCTGCGGTTGCGGAACCGCTGTCGCAATCAGCCGCTCGGCCGCCGACCGTCAGCCATACCATCGCCACACAGAACAGCACACCTGCTCGCTTCATAGCCTCCCTCGCGGTAGGCGCGAGCCTCACGCGAGCAGGTGGAATCAGGCGTGCAGGTCCGAGTTCCGATCCAGATCAGAGCTCAGGTGAACCAAGCCCGAAGCCGCCTTCCCCGCGGAAGGTCAACGCCAGTATCACCCGGCCGGTCTCCTGGCTTGGGGGTGGTAACCTTGGGCCCGCCTTCCCGCTTGCGCAGTGGCCTATTGGACCCTCGTTCCCCCGTACAGTTGCGGGGCAGCGCCGGACTCTAACCGGCTTCCCGTACACCGAGTGTGACCGAGATTTTTATTCCCGCGGTGGCGGCTGAGTCAAGAGCGATCAGAGGACGCGAGAGCAACCGCGTTTCACCGCATACCGGAAACGCGGTCGCTCCCGCCCTGGCCAGCCTGATCAGGCCGCGGCCTTGCGCGCGGCCGCGAGCGCCGCTTCGTAGTCGGGATGGTTGGCGATTTCCTTGACGTACTCGGCATGGACCACGTTGTCATTGCGATCGAGCACGAACACGGCGCGGGTCAGCAGATGCAGTTCCTTGATCAATGCGCCGTACTTCTGACCAAACTCGGCGCCGCGCCAGTCGCTGAGCGTGGTGACCTTGTCGACGCCCGCCGCGCCGCACCATCGCGCCTGCGCGAACGGCAAATCCATCGAGATCGTCAGAATCTGCACGTCGCCGGGCAGCTTGGCCGCCTCTTCGTTGAAACGCCGCGTCTCAGCGTCACAGACCGGGGTATCGATCGAGGGGATGCTCGCGATGATCTTGACCTTGCCCTTGAACTGGTCGAGTCCGACCGGTGCCATGCCCTTGCCGACGCTGCTGAAGCCGGGCGCCTTTTGTCCGGCTTTCAACTCCGGCCCGACCAGCGTCATCGGATTGCCGCGCATCGTAACTGCTGCCTTACGCTCTTCAGCCATTGGATTTGCTTCTCCTTGGAATTGTTGGGTGAGAGACTGACTCTAGTCGCAAGCGGCGCCACGGTAAACATTTCGCGCTGCTGACTTCCCGCGAGCCAGCGACTAAAATGGATGTTTGCCGCCTTTACGAACCATCGATAAAGCTGCAGGAAGTGATATGCGGGGCACAGGACGGCGATCCTCATCGATACTCAACGGGTCCGGGACCGGCGATCGAGAACGGCGTAATTCCGGCAGCGGGCGCATCCGCCTGCCCGTCGGCAAGCCGCTGGTTGCGGTTTTTGGCAGCTCGGCGGCGCGCCCCGGCGACGGTCTCTACGAGCAGGGCTATCGGATGGGCGAACTGCTGGGCCATGCCGGTTTCAACATGATGACCGGCGGCTACACGGGGCTGATGGAGGCGGCGAGCCGCGGCGCTCATCAGGCCGGCGCCCACGTGGTCGGAGTCACGCTCGATCGTTTCGAGGGCAAGCCCAATAGCTACGTGATAGATGAAATTCCGACCGCGAGCTTTTGCGGCCGCTTCCGATGGTTGATCGGCCGGGCCGACGCCTATGTCGCGCTGCGCGGCGGGATGGGCACGCTGGCGGAAGTCAGCTTCGCCTGGCAGGAGCTGGCGGTCGGGATGATCGCGCCGCGTCCGCTGCTGCTGGTCGGGCCGGCGTGGCGCGCAATCGTCACGAGCTGGCTTGAGAACTGCACCACCGCAGCCGAAAAATACGCCGTCATGACATTGGTCGATAGCCCCGAAGAGGCCTGCGCCGCACTGTCAGAGTTCTTCGCCGGCCATCCGGTTGCGCCGCGTGCGGCGCGCTGAACCGGGGTCAACTCGACGCGAAGCGGGCGCGGCGCTCCGCCTCGATACGCTCGGCCTCCTCACGGCCCGGCTGGCGCGGCATGAATCCCGGCCGATAGTCGCGCTCCTCCCAGCCGTGGTCGGTGGAATCCCATACGTACGGCAGTTTGACGATCGTGCCCGGCGCGTTGATCGATTCAAAGGCGCCGAGCGCATCACGGATGATCGCGCGCTGCAGCTCGGGATCGTCGGGCTTGCCGGTCTGATGGCCGAGTGGGAAATTCACGAACACCGCGCGCGGCGGCTTGACCGCCTGCGTGATATCGAGCGCCGAGGTCATCGTCAGGGTTGGAATCCCGGCTTCCTCGACCACGCGTGCGATCAGTCCCACGGACTGATGGCATACGGGTCAGGCGGGAACCTGGTAGAACGCGTCGGCGTGCGCCGCCTTGAGTTCCGCGACGATAGTGGGCGCCAGCTCCTCGCGGACCTTGCGCGCCGAGTAGATGCCGCCCATGAAGCTGAAGGCCGGGTCGACCAGTTCGCCGATGATTCCCGCGCGCTCGAACTCGCGCAGCCGCTCGAGCGGAAAGACGCAATTGGGATCGCGCGCCGCGTCGGCGGTCGGGTAGCCGAAGTGCCAGATGGCAAGCTCGTCGCGCCGCGCGTGCTTCGGGATGCGCCGGTACGAGGCGTCCTCGCGATGGAAGCGGGGCTGATCGCGATAGAGAATGCCGCCCGAGCTCATCAGCGCCAGCCGGCATTGGGCGAGCGGGCGGGCCAGCGGCGTCCACGGGATGCCGTCGTTGACCACCCATCGATAGGGTTCGTACTGGCTGTAGAGTTCGCGCGTCCGCGGTATGTAGTCGATAGGCATCTCGGCGTTGCTCCGTGCGGTTGAGCCTTCAAGCCTGGCCACCAAGCTTTCCGGGGTCTCGATTCCGGGCCGCTGGCGTCAGCACCCGCGCGATTGGACAATAGTATAAAGCTTCACATCTTGCACCTGCGCTGGAGCAAACGATGGCACTACGAATCGAGGATTACGCACTGATTGGCAACACCCTGACGAGTGCCCTGGTGGGGCGTGACGGTTCGATCGACTGGCTATGCATGCCGCGTTTCGACTCGGGCGCCTGCTTTGCCGCGCTACTCGGGGGACCGCAGAACGGGCGCTGGCTGCTCGCACCGGACGGCGAAATTCTCGGCACTCGGCGATCCTATCGCGGCGACACGCTGATCCTCGAGACCGAATTTCGCACCGCCGATGGAGTGGTTGCGATTATCGATTTCATGCCGCTTGCCGAGCACGGCGAGCATGTCGATGTGGTCCGGATTGTCGAGGGTCGCCGCGGCGCCGTGCCGATGAAGATGGAACTCAGCCTGCGCTTCGACTACGGCAATGCCATCCCGTGGGTGGTGCGGCGCGATTACGGATTGCGCGCCATCGCGGGTCCCGACGCGGTCGTGCTGCGCACCCCGGCGCGGTTGCATGGCAAAGACTTCACCACCGTCGCCCACTTCACGGTCAGCGAGGGCCAGTCAATCCCTTTCACCATCACCTGGTACCGGTCGCATCTGCCGGAGCCCCCCGGCCGTCAGCCGCGTCGACTGCTGGATGAAACCGACCGCTACTGGACCGCCTGGTCGGCGCGCTGCTCCTACCATGGACCATGGCGCGACATCGTGATGCGTTCGCTCATCACTCTCAAGGCGTTGACCTACGGGCCGACCGGCGGAATCGTGGCGGCGCCGACCACGGCGCTGCCCGAACAGCTCGGCGGCGTGCGCAACTGGGATTACCGGTTCTGCTGGCTGCGCGACGCGACCTTCACACTCTATGCGCTGATGTCGTCGGGCTACACTGACGAAGCCCGCGCCTGGCGCGAGTGGCTGCTACGCTCAGTCGCCGGCCATCCGCAGGAACTTCAGATGCTCTATGGAATCGCCGGCGAGCGGCGGCTCACCGAGCTCGAATTGGATTGGCTCGACGGTTACGGGGGCAGCCGCCCGGTACGAATCGGCAATGCTGCGCACGCGCAGTTCCAGCTCGACGTGTGGGGTGAGGTGATGGACGTGCTGCACCTCGAACGCCGGCACTCGATCGCGCATGGCGAAGAGACCTGGAACCTGCAGCTCGCGCTGATGGACTTTCTCGAAGGCGCCTGGGACAAGCCCGATAATGGAATCTGGGAGGTGCGCGGTCCGCTGCGTCATTTCACGCATTCGAAGGTGATGGCATGGGTGGCGTTCGATCGCGCCGTCAAGGCGGTCGAGATGTTCGGCCTGGAGGGTCCGGTCGAACGATGGCGCGGGCTGCGCGACCGGGTTCGCGCCGACGTGATGCAGTCGGGGTTCAGTCGCGAGCGCCAGGCCTTCGTTCAGTACTTCGGCGCCGACAGTCTCGATGCGTCGCTGCTGATGATGCCGCTGGTCGGATTCATTCCCGCCACCGACCCGCGCATGCTTTCGACAGTTGCGGCGATCGAACGGGAGTTGACTCATGACGGCTTCGTCAAACGCTATGCGACCCAGGAAAGCGTCGAGCATCTGCCGCCCGGAGAGGGCGCGTTTCTGCCCTGCAGCTTCTGGCTGGCGGACAACCTGGCGCTGGCGGGCCACGAAACCAAGGCGCGCGCAATGTTCGAACGACTGCTCTCATTATGCAACGACGTCGGCTTGATTGCCGAAGAGTACGATCCCGAATTGAAACGTCTGCTGGGCAATTTCCCGCAAGCCTTCACGCACGTCTCGCTGATCAATTCAGCCTGCAACCTGAGCCTCGCGCGCGGCCCGGCTCATCACCGCGCCGCCTCCTAGCCGGCGGCGTCGGCTGGGAGTTGCCGTCGAATCGCGCCCCGTTGCTAGGCCACCTTTTTGAAGCCATCCGCATGGCGGAAATCATCCACCCGGTTCGCACCCGGCGTCTGACGCGGAGCGCGCTCGACTGAGAGGCCTGACACATACCAATTAGCCAGCGCGAGCACTGCCAGAGCGCCGAACGCGATCATCGAAATCGGAAACGATGGTAAAAATGTCATGGCGTTACCTCCGTTAAGCCACTGGTAATCCGCAAGAGGGATGCCAGCAAAAAAGGTCGGCGAACTCGACCGCGTCACAAATTCCTAATCGGCAGAATGCGAAAGACCGACATTTTGCGAAGCATGGTGACGCTCGCGAAGCGGGCAGAACTGATAAATGGCAATCGGTAACCGGCCGGATTCAAGCTAGCGCCGGGTTGGCGCGCCCGTTGCAACCCCGTTGCAACGAGGACGGCCAACGTGGATAAGAGGTGAACATGAGCGGCTCACGTCAATTGCGTCTTGGCGCTTTCATGCGACCGGTGAGTATCCATACCGGTGCGTGGCGCTACCCGGGCGCCTTTCCTGATGCGAACTTCAACTTCGGGCACCTGAAACGCTTCGCGCAGACGCTCGAGCGCGGACGCTTCGACGCGTTCTTCATGGCCGATCATCTGGCGGTGCTGAATATGCCGATGGAGGCGCTCAAGCGCAGCGCCACCGTGACCTCGTTCGATCCGCTGACGCTGCTGCCGGCGCTGGCCGCGGTGACCGATCATCTCGGCCTGATCGCGACGGCCTCCACGACCTACAACGACCCCTATCATGTCGCCCGGAAATTCGCCTCGCTCGACTACATCAGCGGTGGCCGCGCCGGCTGGAACCTGGTCACCACTTCCAACCCTGATGCGGCGCGCAACTTCGGATTTGAAGAGCATCTCGAACACGCCGAGCGCTATCGGCGGGCACGCGAGTTTTTCGACGTCGTCACGGGGCTATGGGATAGCTGGGCGGATGATGCTTTCATCCGCGACGTCGAGGGCGGCGTCTTTTTCGATCCCGACAAGCTGCACATCCTGAATCATAAGGGGCCGTATTTCTCGGTCCGCGGACCGCTCAATATCGCCCGACCGATCCAGGGCTGGCCCGTGATCGTGCAGGCCGGAGCTTCCGAGGCCGGCCGTCAGATCGCGGCCGAAACGGCGGAGGCGGTCTTCACCGGCCTGGGGACGCTGGCCGAGGGCCAACGCTTTTACGCCGACGTGAAGGGGCGCATGGAGAAGCTCGGACGGCCGCGCGACCATCTGAAAATTTTGCCGGGTGCGTTCGTGGTGGTGGGAGAAACGCTCGCCGAGGCGCAAAAGAAACGGGCGCTGCTGGACAGCCTGGTCCATTATGAAAGCGGCATCGCTTCGCTGTCGATCGCGCTCGGCTGCGACGCATCGATCTTCGATCCCGACGGTCCCCTGCCCGAGATTCCCGAGAGCAACGCGAGCAAGAGCGGACGGGAGCGGATGGTCGAGATGGCGAAGCGCGAAAATCTGACCGTGCGGCAACTCGCGCAGCGCGTCGGCGGCTTTGCCGGGCTGGCGATGGTCGGCACGCCGGCCATGATCGCCGATCAGATGGAGGAGTGGCTGGTCACCGAGGGCTCCGACGGGTTCAACGTCATGTTCCCGTATCTGCCGGGCGGACTCGATGATTTCGTCGATCGCGTGGTGCCCGAATTGCAGCGCCGCGGCCTGTTCCGGCGCGAATACGAAGGGACCACGCTGCGCGAAAATCTTGGCCTGCCGCGCCCGGAGAACCGCTTCTTCTGTAATCGTCGAACCGCACGCACCGGATGACAAGCTCGACGCTACGGCCGCGCGCGGCCTGCGCCGACGCTGGTCAGCGGCGCGCGCGGACTTTCCGCGGCGCGCTGCTCATGTAGTCGAGCCAGGCGCGGAATTGATTACGAATCGGCAGCTCGCTGGTCCCCAGACCGGTGGTCGTTCCATCTGACCGAACATCGTCGTCCAGGTTGCGACCCAAATCGATCCACTCAGGACGTTTCGCCGCCAACCCTTCCTGCACCCGATTGTAGATCTCGACGTCGTCAGCCATCACCATCGCGGACGGCGAGTTCTGCACGTTCGCAAAGGTCAGCGCCCGCGAACTGTTCTCGGCGGGCGCTCCGAGCAATCGGAACTGATAGGCCTCGACCACAGTGCGATCGACGGCCAGCGGCCTGATAACCCGCATCTGCTGATAGGCGGCCTGGGTAGTGACGCTGGGATAGATGATCGTGTTGTGGCGATTGACGGACAGAATCTCTGCCGCGCGCTGCCGGCCGTGACTTTTCTCGAGCGCCGTCACATAGGACGGCGGGAAATTGGCCGGGTTGAAGAATCCGCCGATAAAGCTATGTCCCCGCGGGTATACCGTCGAGCCGATTTTTTCCCAGGTTTCATACGATGAGCCGTTGCGCTCGACCGCCGAGATTATTTCAGCGGCAAAAGAGCGGGCCAGCGACTGGTCGTCCTCGGCGAGCCGTGTGCGGGCCGCCTCCACCGTGGATTCATGGACTACCCGCGCATGCATCGCGTCCATCAGGTTTTCGAGGAACAGTTTCCAGTTGGCACGCATCAGCAATCGGAACGGGCGCCCGGCGAGCTCGATGCGGCCAGCCGGCGAGCGGTTGACCATGTCAGTCAGCGAACTGACCGTGCCGCCGAGAAATTCCTTGAGGCCGGGTCCGCCGCTGGCGAGCTTGCCGAAGACGAAGCCGCTGAAGCTGTCGATACATGGCAGCCGTTGCATCGAAAGCTCCGCGCTTGCGGCCCGCAACCGAGCCTGATCGTAGCCGCGTCGCAGTGGGACCGACAGCAGCGCGCCGTCGTGGCGGAAGGTCCAGCCGTGATACGGGCAACGAAGGAACGCGACATTGCCCCCAGGCAGCGCCGCAACCTTGTTCCCGCGATGACTGCAGCGGTTGTAGAGGGCATGCAGCGCGCCCTCGCGGTCCCGCGTCAACACCACCGGTTGATTACCGATGGTCGTGGTCAGAAAATCGCCGGGTTCGGGTAGCTGGCTCTCGTGGCCCAGAAAAACCCAGGCGCGGCCGAAGATGCGCTCCATCTCGAGCTCGAAGATCGCCGGATCGGTGTAGACGCTGCCATGCACCCGCTCGCGCTTGACCAATTTTCTGATCGCCGCAGCGCTATACTTGTTATGGTTCATATCGATCTTCAGGTTGCGATAATCCGGCTTCAGCGGCCCGTCGGCCACCGGCGACGTTTAGCCAATCACCAGCCGGGAGGTTGCTCCACCCGATCATAGATCGGCGGCATATCATCCGATGCGACTTCGACCTCCAGCACCGTGGCGCATCTGGGACAGAAGAACTCGCGCAAGAAGAACTCGGTATCTTCGTTTCTGAGCGGTCCGGCGCCGGCCAGGGAGGATTTTCGTGTCGCCGCCTGGTCCTTCCAGTTGGTAACCGAAGAAGATAGCAATTTCCCGCACCAGGTACACTGAACCATCGTAACGTCATGCAGCCTGGTGACCTGCAGGTATTCGCCGAGACGGTAACCGGTACGAGCGATTTCGCGACGCTCGGTCATCTCGCGCGGCACGGGATGGCCAACTCGCTGCTCTCGAATGGCCAGCCTGAGATTGCGCGTGGCTTCGAAATCGATCGCGTTCCGTTGCTCGTCAATGATTACGCCGTAAATATCGCGGGCCGGCACCTTCGTAACCAGTCCCATCTGCAAATCCTGCAGTACCAGCGCCGGCGCTCTCTCGAGCGGGTCTCCATAACCGCCCCCGCCGTCAGGGCGGAGGTAGAGGATGTCCTTGGCATGAACCTGGATCGTGCGGGCGCGCACATCCTCGCGCGACTCGCCGTGCGTCGAGGAAAAATCGCTCGGCAGTTCGGCCGAGTTGCCATTGACGATCAGCGTGCTTTCGGTGCTGCAACCCGGATAGCCACCGAAGATACCCTGCCCGCCGAGGAAGCCTCGTCCCTTCCCGGGCGTAACGCCCGCGAAAAAACCATCGCCCTGGCCGCCGCGCGGTATGACGGCGATCTCATGGCATGGCCCGCCGCGAAATTTACCCGGTCCACCTGAGTCCGGAACGACTCGTCGATAGAGGAACATTTTCGGGAAGGCCTGTTCTTCGAATTCGACGTTGGGAAATTTCTGCGCGATATTTACGATATGGCCGCCGGAGGCGGCGCCGTCCATGAACGACCGTGCCCCCTCCGCCATCCCGAACGGATCGCCACCCATCGCGCCGACCTGCTCGCCCCAGCGATTCTGCCCGTAAGTGGAGTAGACCACCTGCGAGGCCATCCAGCAGGCCACCGCGCGGCGGCTGTATTTCTCGCTCGCGCCGACCATTTTCGAGAGCACGGCGACCGACAGCATATTGACGCTGTGCACGCACGCGATGGTGGCGAGCGATACCGGTGCGGGGCGTTGGCAGTTAACCAGGCTGCCGACCGGGGCCTTGACTTCGAGACATCGGACGATGCCCTCGTTCCAGGTCAGGTCCCACGCCAGGATCGGGAACAACGGCGCTATCGACGCGCCTTTGGTTGACCAGTAGCAGCAGTTGATTCCGTACGGCGCCTGTTCATCGCTGCCCTCGAAATCGTAGCTCAGTTGGTCGCCGTCCTTGGATGCGGCTAGTTCCAGCCGATAGGTTTTGTCGGGCAGGTCGAGATACTGCCGAGCCTTCCAGGTCCCGTCCGGAAGCTCGCGCAAGCGCTGCCGCAGCAAAGTTTCCGATTGTTCGATAAGCAGCTTGCCGACGCTATCCACGCTCTCGACGCCGTAGTCAGTATACAACTGCTGAAGACGGAGTTTTGCGACATGGTCGGCGGCGAGTTGCGAACGCAGATCGAGACCCGTCATCTCGGGGTCCCGGATCATATTCATAAAGGTATCCAGAACATCCTTTCTGATCTTGCCGCGCTCGACGAGCTTCAAACCCTTGGTAGCGAAGCCTTCCTGAAAGCATTCACGCGCGTTGGCGCAGAACCCGCCGAAATCAATACCGCCGATGTCGGTTACGTGAACATAATTGACTACCCAATTGACGAGTTTGCCTTCGAAATGCACCGGCGAAATCATATAGATGTCCGGCGCATGCATCGCGACTGTGTAGGGATCGTTGACCATGAAGATGTCGTTCTCGAAAATTCCCGGATCGTCGGCGAAGCTCTGCACCACGTGCTTGACCGCCTGGGTGGCCGGGACTGTGTGATGGAGAAATCCCAACCCGCTCAGCAACATGGTGCCATCGGCACGATACAGCGCGACGAGCAGGTCGTGCCCTTCGGCGGTTACTGCGGTACCCGACGCGTTGCACAGCGTAATTATCGCTTCGTCGATAATTCTGAAGAGCTTGTGCCTGATGATCTCGAACGTGAACGGATCGACCTTACCCATCGGCTGCCTCTTGTGCCCCGGTTTTCGAGTGGCGGCCCGGATCAATTAGCAGAAAAGCGGTGAAGAATCAGACCCCTTGCGACTGAGCGCCCGGGGCTTGCAAGTTCGCCAGGGCGGGAGGCAAATAGATCGCGGCGCGTTGTCGCGGCAAATGCCTACGAATTGAGCTGCCCCTTATCCCCAATTGCGGAGGATCCAACGATGGCCATCCAGTCGATCAATCCAGCCACCGGCGAGGTGCTGAAGAGTTATCAGGAAATGACGCCGGCGGCAGCGCAGGAGATCGTCGGCAAGACGCACCAGGCGTTTCTCGATTGGCGTCGGACCAGTTTTGAGCATCGTGCAGCCTTGATGCGCAAGGTGGCGGAGATGCTGCGTGCCAACGCCGGCGAGTATGCGCGCCTGATGGCGCAGGAGATGGGCAAGCCTCTGCGCGACGGTATCGGTGAGGCGCAAAAGTCCGCGCTGGGATGTGATTTCTACGCCGAGCACGCCGAACGGTTCCTGGCCCGCGAACCGGTAGCGACCGAGGCGCGCAAAAGCTTCGTCGCCTTTAATCCGCTCGGCGTCGTGCTGGCCGTGATGCCGTGGAACTTTCCGTTTTGGCAGGTGTTTCGTTTCGCTGCGCCGGCGTTGATGGCGGGCAACGGGGCGGTGCTAAAGCATTCCTCGAATGTGCCGGGTTGCGCGTTGCTGATCGAGGAGATCTTTCAAAGTGCCGGCTTTCCCGAGCATCTGTTCCGCACGCTGCTGATTGGCAGCCGGCAGGTCGACGCCGTAATCGAGAATCCGCTGATTCGGGCGGTGACCCTGACCGGCAGCGGCCCGGCCGGCCGAGCGGTCGCGCGCAAGGCCGGGGAGATGCTCAAGAAGACGGTGCTCGAACTCGGTGGCAGCGATCCTTATCTGATACTCGAGGATGCCGACCTCGAGCTCGCGACCGCGGTGTGCACCAAGGGACGGCTGGTGAACTCCGGGCAGAGTTGTATCGCGGCCAAACGGTTTATCGTCGTCGACAAGGTTCTAAAGGAGTTCGAGTCGTTATTCGTCAAACGGATGAGCGCCGCCAAAATGGGCGATCCGCTGAGCGCCGAGACCGAGGTCGGACCGCAGGCTGGTCACGAACTGCGCGACTCGCTTCATCGCCAGGTCGAGGCCAGTATCGCCAAAGGGGCGCGCTGCCTGCTGGGCGGGACGATTCCCAACCATCCCGGCGCGTACTATCCGCCGACCGTGCTGACCAACGTCAGCAAGGGGATGCCCGCGTATGACGAGGAATTGTTCGGTCCGGTGGCCGCGATCATCCCGGTGCGGGACGAAGCGGAGGCGATCGCGACCGCCAACGACTCGGTGTTCGGGCTCGGCGGGGCGGTGCTCACGCGCGACCTGGCGCGGGGCGAGCATATCGCGGCTGAGATGATCGAGAGCGGCTGCGTGTTCGTCAACGACGCGGTTCGATCAGACCCGCGGCTGCCGTTCGGCGGCGTCAAGGAGAGCGGTTACGGCCGCGAGCTTGCCGTCTATGGCATCAGGGAGTTCGTCAACATCAAGACCGTACTGATCGCCTGATCGAGGCGTGCACCTCGGCCGTTACCGTTCATGCATCAGGATCAGACGCTTGGGGTCGAAGCCGTCGATGACGGCGGGATTCTTGAACAGCTCGACGGCGTTAGCGACTTCCGCGAACCCGAGCGTCAGGTCCATCAAGCGCTGTTCGCGCTCAGGCATTTTGCCGAGCTCGAAGCGATCGAGATATTCGAGGATTTTCTCGGTCCGCGGCAGCATCGCCTGGTAGAACTTCGTAATCTCCTCCATCGAGCTGGCCAGCCGTTTGGCATTACGCGCGCGCTCGGTAGGCAGGCTCCATTCGATGAATGGTTCGAGGTCCGCGAACTCATCGGGCAACAGCGACATCGTGCTCTTCTCCTGGCGTCCTACTGGCTATCGGCCATGCGCGCGACATTGCGATAGAAGCTGCGCAGCAGCACCTCGTTGTCCTGCAGGACGTATTCCTTTAGCACCCCCGAGCTGACCCCCTCCCAGGTGCTTTCCAGCGTGCTCAGATCTTCCAGCCAGACATCGCGATTGAGCGCCTTCTGATACTCCCAGGTGAAGCGCTCCGACGGGGTGCGCGGCAGCGGCTGATACATGCGCGTCTCCTGGCGCGTCATGCCGAGCGCGGTCGGCCACATCTCGTGGGTGAAGTAGAAGCCGTTGAAAAGCCCCAGCCACAGGTTGGGGAAGATCAGGTAAACATCGAAGGCCCAGTTCTCAGTGCGGGTCGGATTGAGGCCGCGCGGGAATTTCTGGAAATCGGAAAAGCCGAAGAGCCGGCCCATGCTCCAGCGGTTTTCGACCCGCGCCGTGATATCGCGCACCGGCGTATGCCAGTTGCCGTAGCCCGGATAGGAGCCGCGCATATGAGGGCCGAACAGGCTGATTTCGAGCGGATGGCAGAACGGATTGTCGCCGCCGAGGTGAACGTCGCCGAGCGTGTGCCGATGGAGGAAGGCGACGTGATAGCCCTCGATCTGAGCGTCGACGGCGAGCTTCCAGTTGCAGCGCAGATCCTCCGCGTAGCCGAAGCTGAACGGGATGCTGAAGGGGTAGCCGGCGACCTCGTCGACCACCGGGCCCAGGTACTCGCGCAGCGTCTGGGGTGGATGCGGATCGAGGTTGATAAAGACGAAACCCTGCCAGATCTCGGTGGCGACCGGCACCAGTCCGTGGGCCGGCTTATCGAGATGGTCGAAGTTTTCCTCGTCGGGTACGCCCGTCAACCGGCCGGAAAAGTCATAGGACCAGCCGTGGAACTTGCAAGTCATCAACCGCGATTCGCGCCGCCCACACTGCTCACGCGAGACTCGATTGCCGCGATGCGAGCAGACGTTGTGAAAGCCGCGCACCTGGCCATCCTTGCCGCGCATCAGCAGTATCGAGGCGTTGCACACCGGCAGATCCCGCACCACGAAGTCGCCCGGACGCGGCAATTCCTCTTCGCGCGCCGCCTTGAGCCAGCAGCGCCGGAAAATGCGCTGGCGCTCGAGTTCGTGAAATTCCGGCGACATCAGCCGTGTAATCGCCAGCGGCCCCCGGTCGAGTTCCGGATGGGCTTCCGTCCAATGGGTGATGTGGCCAACGTCCATCGCACTCTCCGTCATTGATACCGTCGCTCGCGGTCCAACTTATCGCGCTTCATGATTCGTTTTCGCGTCGTATGAGAATATCGTGCCCCCGCCCACGGTGTCGACACTGGAGTTCGGGACACCCCGGGGCTGACTCAGGTGACGAAGGTCAGCGCGCGCACGGTTGAATGGAGCCCATCGGCGCCGACCACCAAATCGAAGCGACGCGGTGCGCCGTGCTCGAAGGTGACCTGCAGGCCGTCGCTACGCGGCTCGATACGCGTGACGCTGTCGTCTGGCGCTCAGACCCTGGCGCAGCCCCATCCGCCAGGCAATATCGAGATCAGGATGGATTTGTTCGCCACACTAAGAGCGTAGCAGCTATGGCCTGATGTTAACGCCTATCAGCGGATACCGATCGGAACTCAGGCCCTATTGCGGCTCGGCTTTTGGACCCGCGTCGATTTGGCTCGACACGTTGTGCTGCGTTCCTCGTGCGGCGGGCGGCAAGATCAAAGTGGGCCGCTGCTCCTGCGCCAAACGAATCTGCTCATGTTTTATCAGGTAGCGAAATGCGTAGTCGGGATCGCCACCAGCGGCGACCCATAAAGCGACATCCTCGAGGAACGGGTCGTGTTCCGCGCTAGCATCCCGGCGCAGTATACTAACTACCACGGCCCGCTGGCTCTTGATTTGTTCGCGTTTGACTCGGAGATCTTCAGTCCGAATGCGAACCAGTGCGGCGTTGGCCAGAGTCAATTGGACCTGCGCTGCGTCCATCTGGCGCTGTTCGCCAACGCCTTCGAATCCTGTAATTCCGGAGCCGATCGTGCCGGCCAAGCCGCTGGCGCTTTGCATCGCCACCTCACTCCCCAGCGTGCAGCCGGTGAAAGACAACGCAAAAAAGACTAAACAGAGAAGCCCGGGCCGGTTACGAAAGTGGCGCCGATTCACGAGTTGCAACCCCTCCGAACCGCCGCCCTCAACGCGTGGTGCGATCGCCGGCTTTGGCCATAACCCTTAGACGAACAATCTTCCCCGATTGTTCAAGGACTCTTCTCGCTTCAAGTGTCAGGCCGCGTGACTACTATACCGGGCTTACAAGTGAGCATCGCAGGCCCGAGAATTGTCCGGGGTTGACCTATCCGCGTTTGACCTTTTGCGACTTAACGAGGCCTTCATCGATCACACTCGCGGCGTCCAGAGCTCCGGAGAGCTCAATCACTCGCTTATGAAATTTGCGCAGGCTTGGACGATGTCCGATGCTGATGATCGCAATCGGCAAGCGCACAAGCCGCGAATAGAGACGTTCTTCCGAGGCGATATCGAGAGCGCTGGTGGCTTCGTCGAGGATTGCAAAGCGCGGTCGGTTGAGCAGCAGGCGCGCGAACGCGAGCCGCTGCTGTTCGCCGCCGGAGAGTACTTCCGCCCAGTTAAGCTCGCTGTCGAGGCCGCCGAATTGCTCGGGCAGGTGGCCAAGATCGACTTGCCGCAAGATCTCCAATAGCGTTTGGTCGCTGGCGTCGTCGGCCCGCGGATACTGAATCTGCCGCCGAATTGAACCCAGAATCAGGTACGGCTTCTGCGGCATGAACATGATCTCGTCGGCAGGGGGACGTCGGATTCGTCCGCTACCGAAGGTCCACAGGCCGGCGGCCGCGCGCATCAGCGAAGTCTTGCCGGCGCCGGTCGGCCCGGTGAGCAGAAGTGCGCCGCCGTCGGTGACTTCCAGTGAGAGGTTGTGCTGTAGAACGCGCGAGCAATCGGGGGTTGCCAGAGTAACGTGCTCAAGGGCGATTCTGCCTTGGTCCTCCAGCACTTCGATCTGCTCCCCGCCAGCAGCGGACTCGCTGCCGGCGCTCTCGCAGCGCTCTTCAAATGCGGCCAGGCGGTTGACCACCGAAGCGTAATCAGTGAGCTCCTGAAATTGATCGACGACCAACGACAGCGAAGACTGCAGGACGGAGAATGCGTACGCGGCCTGGGTGAACTCACCTAGTTCGAAGCGTCCAGAGAAGTAGGCGCCCGCCAGCACGAAATAGGGGACCAGTCCGGCGGCGTTATCGTAGGCGGCAGTGAGGAAGGTCAGATGACGTTGCCATAGGATAAGCAACTTGAAGTTGCTGACTACGCGGCTGAACCGCCCTCGCAATTGTTTTTCTTCGTCACGCGCGCCATCGTAAAGGGCGATCGCCTCGGCGTTGTCGCGCGCGTGTACGAGGGCGAAACGGTAGTCAGCTTCGAAGCGCTGCTGGTTGAAATTGATCACGACCAGAGGGCGGCCGATTACGACTGCCAGCCACGTGCCGATTGACGCATAACCGATCATACATACGGCAAGCCCCGGTGAAATCGCCCACAGTATCCAGAAGAACGTTACGGCAGTTACAATCGCCTGCAGCACCGTCATCGAGTAGTTAAGCGCACCGCTGGTGAAGCTGTCCACGTCCTCGCTGATTCGCTGATCGGGATTGTCTACCGTATGGTCGCGCATAATGTAGAAGAGCGCGTTATGCCGCAGCATCCGTTGCACGAATGATCCGGTCATCCAATCGCGCCAATCAATTCCCAGCAGCCCGGTGACATAGGGGTAGAGCGCCGCGATAGGCACAAACAGGACGATCCAGAGGCCGAACAGCAGCATTAGATGGTAAAAGCGCGCGGCATCTTTTTCCTGCAGCGTGTTCATTACATCGCGCGACACATAGCTGAAGATCGCCTGCATCCCGACCGTGCCGAGATTCAACGCGGTTATGATGGTGATCAGCCTCAAGGCCCGCGGGCGCCTTTCCGAGCTCCAGTACGGGCGAATCAATCGCGAAAGACGCTGCCAGAAAAGACCATCAAAGCGATCAGAAGTGACGCTGCGGTCGCCGATGTTTTGCGACACCGTGTTCGTGTTCATCGATAATTAGACGTTGGCGACAACGAAACGTATTTTCGAATGTCGCCAGGTTTTTGCCGGCACCGGTCCCATCGTTGCACGACGGCCCGGGGCCGGGACTTAACTGGGTGCGCGACCCGTCAGCCCCATGGTTGAGCGGGCGACTCGGCTGGCAGGTTGGTTGGGAGAATTGAGATATGGCCGGCGGGCCAGGCGCGAGCAAACACGATTGCCGACGGTCTATGACGCCCCAACTACTCTGCGGTCAAAGAAAAGTAAAAAGGCTCAGTGCAAAAGCACCAGACTTAGTACTCCAGCCAGAAAACAATAGATCGCAAAAGGAGTAAGCGTCCTGCTTTCGAAGTACCTGATCAGGAACTTTACTGAAAAATAGGCGGCGACCGCTGCGCAGGCGGCGCCCATCAGCGCCGGCCCGATTACCATGCTGCTGCCAGAGGCAAACAACCCGGGCAGCTTGAGAACCGCGGCAGCACCGATAATGGGGGTCGCCAGGAGGAAAGAAAATCGCAGCGCATCCTCGTGCGCCAGGCCGACCATCAACCCACCGGCGATAGTCGATCCGGTGCGTGAAAATCCCGGGAGCAATGCAAAAATCTGCATCAGCCCGACCTTGATCGACTGCCAGTACGACAGCTCGGCGGCGATTCGATGGTCGGCATCGGCCAGCCTGCCGCTATTTTTCGCTTTCCGCCGGAGAATTTCCGCCAGGTAAAGCATCCCGCCGTTCAGCATCAGAAAGCCGGCAACGTAGGCGGGCGATATGAACAGCTTCTCGACCTGCTTTTGAAATAGCAGTCCGACCAGTCCGGTCGGAACGGTGCCCACGATCAGCAGCCATCCCAGTTGTGCGTCGGCGTCCACGTTGAGGTTTCGTCGGCGCACGGATCTCGCGATGCCCGAGATGATGCGCACCCAATCTTTCCAGTAAAAAAGAAACAGCACCGCGGCTGTGGCGAAATGGGTCGCGACGAGAAACGTCAGAAAGTAGTTCGCGTCGTGATTGATATTCCAACCGAACAGGCCGAGCAGGATGATGCTGTGGCCGAGGCTCGAAATCGGAAAGAGTTCCGAGATTCCCTGGACGAGACCCAAGATTGCCGCCTGGAAATAGGAGAGCATGCGTGTTGTTGTTCCACCGAAGTGCGAATGTTCAAGCGAAAACGCAAAGTTGTTGACGTTCTAGAATACCTGCCGCGTTCGCCGGCGCCGCCCGCCGCGATTTCGCGATCGTGCGACCAAGCGCGGCGCGATACTAGCATCTTCACCCGTCTTTACCACGGTGTTCTCGTTCCTTGGCGCAACCGTGCCAATCCTTGAAGACCCGGGTTGCAGCGCCGACGCAGGATAAATGCTAATGAAATCGATGCTTGGAGGAGGAAGGGGCCCGGTGGCCCCACCGGTCTTCAAAACCGGCTTAGCGGGCATTGCGCTTGCTGGAAGGTTCGACTCCTTCCCCCCTCCGCCAGCGAAGCGCTTGAGTCCCCCGAGGTTTCTCCGCCAGCCCCAGAGAGGTTAGGATCACTCCCACCATGATAAGTGGCCGCGCAACTACAACCGATGCACAGGTTGGCGTCGCTGGCGCGCTGTGCGCGAGATGCCGCCACGTGCTGGTCCGCAACCCGCATCAAGTTCGCGCTGGGCCGCCGCCGCGCGGAGAGCGACGCGCGACGAGCGCGGCCGATTCGTTTCGGAGCCACGTGAGCCACTCGGAGGAGAGTTTCACGGCCACAGACGGGGTTTGCAGATGCTCGACGCGCCCAACAACAGAGCTGCAACGAACGCAAAAGAGGAGGCGTAGCTATTCCATCGGGCGGAATATGTCACTGCGTCGATGAGTGCTCGGGGATTATCGACAAGGCCGGCCCAGTCGTTTTTCAACTCCGGAACCTTACCCTTCGCCGAAATGAACCAAAATACAGCCGCGCCCAACGAGAAAAAGGCGGTTCCGTAATTCAAGATATTCATAATCATAACAGCAAGACCCCTCGCGCTGCTCTGCCGCATCTGGGCAGGGTTTTCAAATTCTGGCTCCGCGCCGTTCACTTGTTTCGATAATCTGACAAGCGAAGCAGGAGCTTGGGCGGGATCGCGCCGATGTTCCCTTCGCGGTCGTAGACAACGTTGCCCGGCCCGCTTTTCTGCTCTTGCTCGCCGCGTGGCCAGCGGTAACGGCGCCGCGGTTGGCCCTCCTCGACCCTCGCCCACCATGGTGAAAAAATCGGGTCACGCCTCACGCCTGTGGAATGCCGACGTCTCTTTTCAATCATCATAGGAGCCCTCTTAAATAGGAAATCTTGTCAACTCCGATCCCGAAATCAACCCTCCGTGAAGCTCGTGCATGGCTTAAGTGGCAAGCAAAAACAGTTTTTCTAATCGTTTCCCTGTACTACGGGAAATCGTTTCCCAACCGTTTGAGAAGAATTAGAATTTTTCATGTCATCCAACGGGGACGAACAAAGGAACACGGGAGCGGGTGGTAGCCCGGAGCTTGGAAGACGAAGCCCTCTCCGCCGCTTTAGCGCTTTGAAACGGCGAAGGCGGCGGCAGAGCTGCCGGCGTTGCGACCGAACACCGCGCCCGACATCAACCCCGTCCCGCCCGGGTAATTGAAATAGAACAGACCGCCGATCAGCTCGCCCGCCGCATAGAGCCCGGGGATGCCATCGCCTTCGGTATCGATCACCTGGCCATCGTGCGAGATCCGCAGTCCGCCGAAGGTGAAGGTGATCCCGGCCGTGACCGCAAAGGCCGTGAAGGGCGGCGTGTCGATCGGATTCGCCCAGTTGCTCTTGGGAACCGCCAGCCCTTGCGTGGCGCGGCCATCCTTGATGCTGGGATTGAACGGAATCGCGGTATTCACCGCGCGGTTGTAGTTGCGGATTTCGGCCAGCGCCGCGTCAGCGTCGACGTCGTCGAGCTTATGCACCAGCTCTTCGAGGGTCTGGGCGCTGACCCTGGTCACCTGCCGGATCCGATACTCATCGCGCAGCAGATGGGTGGCCTTGGCGTCGAATATCTGCCAGGCAAACTGGGCGGGTTGATCGAGGATCACGCGGCCATATTTCGCGTAGGTGTAGTTGCGGAAGTCGGCGCCTTCGTCGACGAAGCGTTTGCCGTTGGCGTTGATCATGATCCCGAACGGGTAGCTGTGCTTCTGAAAACCGTCGCCGACCGCGAGGTCGCCGACCGCGGGAGCGTTGCGATCCCAGGCCACCGCGTGGCATCCCGACCAGTTACCGTAGGGCATCGCGCCCGCTTCCAGAGCCATCTTGATACCGTCGCCGGTGTTGAAGCGGGTGCCGCGCACCTTGGCCAGGTCCCAGTTCGGACCCAGGTAGCGGGTGCGCCATTCGGTGTTGGCCTCGAAGCCGCCGCTGGCGAGCACCACCGCGCGGGCGCGGATCGCGGCGCTGCGGCCGTCGCGCCGCAGGTTGACGCCATGGACGCCATCGTCGTCGCGCAGCAGTGAGACGGCGCGGCTGTTGTACCGCACCTCGATACTGTCGTTCGCGGCGATCGCGTGCAGCGTCTGAATCAGGCCGGGCCCGCCGCCCGAAGCCTCGACCGTCAGGCCGCCCCAGAACTTGAATTTACCGCCGACCTTGAAGGCTTGCCGCCCGTACATCGGGACGAAGCGCACGCCCCGCGACCGCATCCATCGCAGCGTTGCGTGACTGCGGCGGACCAGGATTTCGACCAGCTCGGGATCAGCGCGATATTGCGTGACGCGCCCCATATCCTCGAAGAACTGATCCTCGGTATAGGTCCCGAAATCGGTGTCGCGCTTTTCCTCGTCTGAAAGATCGGGCATCAGCTCGAGCAGATCGTCGAGCGTGGCGTAGGCGACGCGAAAGGCGCCGGCGGTGAATGCCGAGTTGCCCCCGCGTTCGGCCAACGGGGCGCGCTCCAGCACCGCCACGCTCGCGCCGCGTTCGCGGGCGGCCAGCGCCGCGCACATCCCGGCGTTTCCGGCGCCGACGATCAGAACGTCAAATTCTTCCATCGGCCGTCCGCTGCCGGCGTTGCGAAAGATCCGTGCACTTCAACCTTCTTGACACAAGGCGGTACGGCGATCCACGACTATAGGACGCCTGGGTAGAAGGAGGGTGGATTCCGTCCCGTCCCCGGCCAAGGAGAAGCTTATGGGTGTAGCCAATGGCGTTCATCATCTCGCGATCTGTACGCGCGACATCAAGGCGCAGATCGAGTTCTACACGCAGGTGGTCGGGGCGGAGCTGGAGGCGCTGTACTGGATGCACGGCGTTCAGAACACCTTCCACGGCTTCCTGAAGCTCAGCGACAGCTCGTCGATCGCGTTTGTGCAGGCGCCGGAAATCAACGAGATTCAGCCGGTCAAGGGGCTCTCGCACGCCGCCTCACACGCCGGACCGGTGGCGGCCGGCACGATGCAGCACGTGGCGCTCAATGTCGATACCGAGGCCGACCTGCTCGCGATTCGCGACCGGGTGCGCGCCCATGGCTACTGGATCATGGGTCCGCTCGATCACGGCTTCTGCAAATCGATCTATATGGCCGCGCCCGAGGGGATCATGCTGGAGTTCTCGACCTCGGAAGGCCATCCGATCGACGGCGAAGCGTGGATCGATCCCGAGGTCGTAAAGCTGGCGGGGATTAGTGCCGACGATCTCGCACGCTATAAGAAGCCGCCGCGCTTCGAGTCGCAGGGCGGCACGGTGCCGAATCCCGATCATCGGTCGAAGCCGGTGCCCGAATTTCCGCCGGGTCTCGACAGGGTTTTTACGATGAGTGACGCTGAGGTCACCGCCAAGCTGAGCGAGTCGACGCCGCCGGTCAAGGTCAGCCGCCGCTAATCGCGCGCGGCTCGAAGATGGCAAATCGCCGGCCCACGCTTTACCGGTTCGACGCGATGCCGCGGCAGACCGTGCTCGGCGGCCGGCTGGAGCGGACCGCGCTGCGCAGCGACGGCGCGATCGTCACGCTCAACTGGTTCCGGCCCGGCTCGTCCAGAGTCGAGCCGCATAACCATCCGTTCGACCAGCTGAGCTTCATCTTCGAAGGCACGCTGATCTTCGAGATCGACGGCGAGCAGATCGAGGCCGGCCCCGGCAGCGCCCTGCGGATACCGTCGGGTGCGATGCATACCGCGTGGCCCAAGGGCGATCAGGTGGTGCTCAATGTCGACGTGTTCGCGCCGATTCGATCCGACTACCTGTTCCTGACCGCTCATCAGGACGACGAATTTGCCGACCGCAGCGCCGGGCCGGCGCCGACCACTGGCTTCGCCGGCGCGGCCGACGATGGCAAGCAAGGCGGCAAGCGCTAAGCCGGATACCGCTAGCGGCCGGCGCGCAGCGAACTCTCGCGCAGCCCGCTCAGCGTCGCGCGGGTGGTGAGCGCTTCGGGATCGAGCTGGATCTCGATCAGTGCGGCGCGCCCGGATCTCAACGATCGCTCGAAGGCATCGGCAAACTCGCCGGTGCGCTTGACGGTCTCGCCGTGCAGACCGTAGGCGCGCGCCAGCGCCGCGAAATCCGGATTGACCAGGTCGCTGGCGATTACACGCGTTGGATATTCGCGCTCCTGATGCATCCGAATCGTGCCGTACATGCGGTTGTTGATCACCAAGAAGATCGGCGCCACGCGGTACTGATGCGCGGTCGCGATCTCCTGCCCATTCATGAGGAAGCAGCCATCGCCCGAAAACGAGAGCACGCGGCGATCGGGATAGACCAGCGCCGCGGCGACTCCCGACGGAACCCCGTAGCCCATCGAGCCGTTGGTCGGAGCGAGCTGTGTGCCGAGCTCGCGGAAGCGCCAGAAGCGATGTACCCAGCCGGTGAAGTTGCCGCCGCCGTTGGTGACGATCGTGTCGGGCGGCATCTGGTCGCGCAGGCTGGCGACGATTTCCGCGAGCTGGACCTCGCCGGGATTCTTCAGCGGCTCGCCATAGGCCAGGTAATCCTGATGGGCGCGCGCGATCTGCTCCTCCCACGCTGAAGCATCGACCGGTTTCATCGCTTTGGCGGCGGCCGCGAATTGGGGCATCCCGGCGACGATCGGCAACGCGGCCTGATAGACGCGCCCGAGTTCTTCGGAGCCGGCGTGAACGTGTACCAGCTTTTGCCGGGGACGCGGCACCTTGAACAGCTCGTAGCCCCCGGTGGTCGCCTCGCCCAGCCGCGGCCCGACCGCGAGCACCAGGTCAGCATTCTCGAACATCGCGAGCAGCTTCGGATTGGGTGCGATGCCGAGATCGCCGGCATAGCAGGGATGCAGATTATCGAAATGGTCCTGGCATCGGATCGAGGTCGCGGTCGCCAGCCGATTGGCCGCGGCGAAGTCGCCGATATCGCGCACCGCCTGCGGAGTCCAGGTCGAGCCGCCGAGGAGCATCATCGGATGCCGTGCCGCCGCCAGCAGCTCGCGCAGCCGCGCCATCTGATCGGCGCCGGGGCTGGCCTGGACGGCCTGGTAGGGAGCTGCGTCGGCCGTCGCGACCCGATCGCACAGCATGTCTTCGGGCAGCACCAGCGCCACCGGGCCGGGACGTCCCGAGCAGGCCAGCGTGAAAGCATGCGCCACGAACTCCGGGATGCGGGAGGCGTCGTCGATCTGGGCGACCCATTTGGTGAAGGGACCGTACATGTGCCGGAAATCGATCTCCTGGAACGCCTCGCGCTCGGCGAAAGCGCGCGGCACCTGGCCGATGAAGATCACCAGCGGGGTCGAATCCTGATAGGCGGTATGCAGGCCGATACTGGCATTGGTCGCGCCGGGCCCGCGCGTCACGAAGCAGACCCCCGGCCGTCCGGTGAGCTTGCCGTAGGCCTCGGCCATGTAAGCGGCGCCGCCTTCCTGCCGACATACGATCAGCCGCAGCCGTTCGCGGACGTCGTACATGGCGTCGAGCGCGGCGAGATAACTCTCGCCCGGCACGCAGAAAGCGGTGTCGACGCCATGAATCATGAGCTGATCGATCAGTACCTGGCCGCCGGTGCGGGTCTTTGCGAGCTCGCTCATAGCGCTTCATGCTCTCCTGTTCCGGATGCGAAACTGAGCCTATACTATCGCGTAATCCTCAGAATCTAAGCGATCCAGGGAGGCTCCGACGGTGGCAACCGGCAATATCCCATGCGGCATCGGCATTCCGCAGAATTTCGCCAATTCCCGACTCGATCTGAAGCTGATTCACGACTTCGCGCCGCGCGCCGAAGCACTCGGCTACGACAGCCTGTGGGTGCAGGAGCAGATTATCACCGACGCTCCGCTGCTCGAGCCGGTGACGCTGATGACTTACGTCGCGGCGTTGACCACCAAGGTACGCATCGGCTCCTCGGTGTTGCTGATCGTGATTCGCAACCCGGTGCAGCTCGCCAAGAGCCTGGCCACGCTCGATCAGCTCAGCCAGGGACGGCTGATCGCCGGCGTCGCGATCGGCGGCCCGCACGTGCCGGAAAAAGTCTTCGGCGTCGGCGGCGGCAAACGCTCGCGCCGCTTCATCGAGGCGCTCGCAGTCATCAAGGCCTTATGGACCCAGCCGAAAGCCACCTTCAAGGGCGAGTACTGGAATTTCGAGAACATCCCGATGGAGCCCAAGCCGCTCCAGAAGCCGCATCCGCCGCTATGGTTCGGGGCCCGCACCGAAATTGGCTTGAAACGCGCGGTGCGCCTTGGCGACGGCTGGATGGGCCCGGGCTCGACCTCGACCGCCGATTTCGCCGACCATGTTCAGATCGTGCGGCGGCAGTTGGAGGCGACCAAACGCGATCCGGCGAACTTCCCGATCTCCAAGCGTGTCTACCTAGCGGTCGACGAGAATCGGGATCGCGCCGAGCGCCGGCTGCGCGAGTGGTTCCAGATGCGCTACAAGAACGCCGCGATGGGCTCGCAGGTCTCGATTTGGGGCGGCAAGGCGGAGGTTACCGACAAACTGCGCGAGCTGGTGCGCGCCGGCGCCCAGCATCTGCTGCTCAACCCGGTGTTCGAAGAAATGGAGCACGCCGAGCTGCTGGCCGGCGAGGTAATGCCGCACCTGCAGGGCTGAGCGGGGTCTGCGCGGCGATCAGTCGCGCCAGACGCGGCGCGCGGTCTCGACTACCAGGCGGAGCTTCGCGATCTCGTCGTCGAGGCTGACCAGGTTGCCCTCGACGGTGCTCGAAAATCCGCATTGCGGGCTGAGCGCGAGCTGATCGAGCGGCACGAAGCGGGCGGCCTGGTCGATCCGGCGCGCGAGCTCGTCGACCGTCTCGAGTGCGCGGGTCTTCGAGCTGACCAGTCCCAGCACCACGGTTTTGCCCCGCGGCACGAAGCGCAGCGGCGAGAAATCGCCCGAGCGCGGGTCGTCGTATTCCAGGAAATAGCCGTCGACGTTGATCTGGTTGAACAGGATCTCGGCCACCGGCTCGTAGCCGCCCTCGGCGACCCAGGCGCTCTGGAAGTTGCCGCGGCACAGATGCATGCAGATCGTCATGGCGGGCGGACGGGTCGCGATCGCGGCGTTGATCAAATGCGCATAGGTGGCGGGCAGGGTCTCCGGATTCTCGCCAATCAAGCGTACCTGATCGCGCAATTTCGGATCGCACAGGTAGGCCAGGTTGACCTCGTCGATCTGCAGATAGGTGCATCCGGCCTGCGCGAGGTCGGCCACCTCTTCCGCGTAGATACGGCCGAGGTCGGCGTAAAAGCCGGCGAGCTCCGGATAGGCCCTCTCGTCGATCGCGCGGCGCCCGCCGCGGAAATGCATCGTGCTCGGCGACGGGATAGTGACCTTCGGCGTGACTTGCGCAATCGACTTCAGGAAATTGAAATCCTCGCGCATGATCGCGCTGGGCCGGGCGAGCTTACCCGTCACCCGGATCCCGGGCGGCATCACCTCGATGTCGCCCTCGGCGCGATGAAACTTCGCCTTGACGCTGGGCGGCACCACGGTGACGTTCTGGAAGCGTTCGAGGAAATCGAGATGCCACCAGGTGCGGCGGAATTCGCCGTCGGTGACGGCCTGGAAGCCGAGCTCTTGCTGGAGCTTGACGGCCTCGCGGATGCATCGGTCTTCGACTTCGCGCAGCTCGGCGGCCGTCATCCGTTCCTGTTTGCGGGCTTCGCGGGCGGCCAGCAGCTCCGGCGGACGCAGCAGGCTGCCCACGTGATCGGCGCGAAATGGTGGCGTCGTCTTAAGCGGCATGATCGAACTCGGCGGAAGAGGCTAGCGCCGGGACGCGTGGAACGTCCCGGCGATGTTAGCGTTTCAAAAACAACTGCTTACTTTTCGGTACGCAGCTCGATCGTGTTGCCGTCGGGATCGTGCACCCACATCTGACGGCCCGCGACCACCTTGATACCGGCGTCCTCGGGCATCACCACGTGGATGCCATTAGCGCGCAGGGTCTTGAGCGCTTCGTCGAAATCTTCGACCTCGATCGCGATATGCGGACCGACCGGGTCAGGCTCACCCGGAGGGACGACCTCGCCCTCCTTGCTCTGAATCACGTGAATCGCGGTATTGCCGGCGCCGAACCAGTAGCCGCCCTGCGGAAAATTGGGCCGATTGGTCATCACCTGCAGACCCAGCACGCCTTCGTAAAACTTCCGGGTCTTTTCCGGATCCTTAATCCTCAAGGCCGAATGATTCACGGCATGTGGCTTAATCATAATCGCTCTCCTCCGCTTGAAGCTCGAAGCTTACCGCGATCGCTCAGTATTGCCAACGCTCGCGGGCCGGCTCTCGGTCGCCTGCTGGTTCATCACCTTCTTCCATTGACGCCAGATGCCGCGCTGCGAGACCTCATCGCGCAGGTCGCCGACGATTCCGAGGGCCGGGTCGGCGCGTTCGCGATGCTTCCCGCGCGAGAACAGAATCCACGGCTCGGTCGTCGCGGCGAAGCCGGCCTGCACGCGCTCGAAAACCTCGGTATCGTCGGGGCTGCCGCCGCCTGCCGAGCCGAAGAAGCCCTCGTGCTCGCGCAAGCGCAAATAACTCGCTTGCTCGGAAGCGCCCTTGACCAGGGTCGGGATGATAGTCACCTCGGTGTGATCGACGCCGACCGGCTGAATCATCCGCATCTGGATTCCCACCAGCGCCAGGTTCGGGAAGATAAACAGGATAACCGCGCCCGCCTGCGAGACCGGCACGGCTTGCGTCAGGGTCACGTGGCCACCGCCCAAATCACCGGTCGCGCCCTGGAACTTCTCGACGGGATTCGCGGCGCCGGGCCCGAGATCCTTCTCCACCGCCAGCATCACCGATTGATGGACGAACGGCGGATGATAGCCGTCGAGCGAGTTTTCGACCTGCAGCTTCCAGTTTCCGCGGTAGCGGTACTTGTGCAGCCCGATCGACGCATCCAGTTCGCCGCCCCGGGAAACCTGTGCGATCCAGCGATCGAGCAACCCGCGCCCGCGTCCCAGATGCTCGTCGAACGTGATTCCGGCCGGGCTCACACTGCCGAAGATGAAGCCGTGATGTTCGCCGATGCGCGGCACTTTGACCAGCCCGTATTCCTCGCGCCGGAATTGTTCGTCGTAGCCATCCGGATACGGTACTCCGGCGAGCGTGCCGTCGAGCTTGTAGGTCCAGCCATGATAGGCGCATCGAAAGCTGCGCGCGTTGCCGCGCTCTTCGCTGCAGACGGTGGCGCCGCGATGGCGGCAGCGGTTGAGCAGCAGGTTCACCTGCCCGGCCTGATCGCGCACCATGATGACCGGCTGCCGGCCGATCCGCTTGAGCCGGAAGTCGCCGGGGTTGGGCACTTCGCTGGCGTGGCCGACGAAGACCCATCCGCGATGGAAGATACGCTCCAGTTCGTCGTCGAAGATTTCCGGATCGGTGTAAAGGCGCGAATGGACTCGATCCGGCTTGATTAGCGTGTCGTAATCTCTGGCCGATTTCTTTTTCATCTTTTCCGCTGGATGCCCGAAATCGTTACGCGCCGCTCTCATCCCTTATATCAAGAAAGCGCGCGAACGTTTATGATCCACGGCTCTTTATCCGGCAGGTAAGCCTTACCGGGTCGCGAGGCAAACCAAGCTCCGCTGAGCCATTCGGATGGGCGGGCGCTGGAGTGGGAGGATGAATTTGTCCAGCAAATCGAGTCCGGGTTGGCCGGGAGTACCAGGCCATCGAACCACGAAATCATGGTTTCTTCGGGGCTGGCGAGTGACCGTTGCAGCGCTCGCGCTCGCCCTGTCGACCATCGCGACGCCGGGCCCTGCGGCATACGCGGCCGGCGCGGACGTGATTCGAGTCTCCGTGGTCGGGTTGCACAGCGATTCGGGGCGGGTCGTTTGTACGCTGTTTGATTCGCCGACGGGATTCCCGCGCGACGATAGCAAGGCGCAGACCATCTCTGTCCCGATCGTCCATCACACCGGCACCTGCGATTTTCCGGTCTCGACGCGTGGGCGCTATGCGACGGTCGTTTTCCACGACGAAAACGGCGATGGCAAGTTCAACACCAACTGGCTGGGGCTGCCGAAGGAAGGCTACGGATTTTCCAACGACGTCTCGATCTCCTGGCGTCCGCCGAACTTCGACGAGGCGGCCTTCAACTTCGGCGGCGGCACGCAAAGCGTCACGATACACATCAGATACTGAACGGAACCGCGACCGCGAACTACCTTCGATATGCGAACCGAGGGTATCGCGTATGACACTTCTACCAGCGGCGCCCGCGCTCGCGATTCAAGGCTGCGGATGCTGCTGGGTCAGGCAGTGGACGGTGCCGAGTCCCCAAACCAGATCGATCGCGGGAACGCCAACCACCTGACGACCAGGAAAAAGCTTCCCCAATATTTCCTGGGCTTGTAGGTCGGCGGGGCAATCGAAGTGCGGCATTACGACCGCGCCATTGGCGATATAGAAATTCGCATATGATGCCGGCAGCCGCGTCCCGTCGTGATAGAGCGCCGGCGGCATCGGCAGCGTCGCGATTTTGAAGGCGCGGCCCTCGCGATCGCGCATCGCCTCGAGCCGTCGCAGGTTGTCGGCCAGCGGCCGGTAGTTATCGTCCGCCGGATCCGGTTCGACGACCGTGACGATCGTGTCGGCGCTCACGAAGCGCGCCAGATCGTCGACGTGCCCGTCGGTATCGTCGCCGGCGATTCCTTCACCCAGCCACAGCACTTTCTCCGCGCCGAGATAGGTCGTCAGGTAGTCCTCGATCGCGACGCGCGTCAGGCCGGGATTACGATTCGGATTCAGCAGGCACTGCTCGGTCGTAAGCACGAGGCCGGCGCCGTTGACGTCGATCGAGCCGCCTTCCATCACGATTCCCGGCTCGATCACCTCGAAACCGAAGCGCAGGCCGAGCTCGCGCGGCACCACGTCGTCGAGCGTCCAGGGGCCGTATTTTTCGCCCCACGAGTTGAAGCGCCAGTCCAGCGCGATCTGGACGGGCCCCGCGCCGGCGCCGCGCCGGTTGATAAAGATTGGGCCGTGATCGCGAATCCAGGAGTCGTTGGTCGCGACCGGCACGAACTGCAGCCGCTCGGCCGCGGCGGCGACGCCCGATTTCCCGAGCTCGGCCACCACCATCGCCTGTGCCGCGGCCTGCGCCGCCGCATCCTGCACCAGGATTCGCACCGGCTCGAAGCGCGCGATCGCGGCGGCGAGCCGCGCGAAAGCCGGCGGGATACGTTCGAAGGTGCCGGGCCAGGTATCGCGGTTATGCGGCCATACCAGGTAGGTCGCCAGATGCGGCGCCCATTCCGCCGGCATCCGGTAGCCCTTCGTCAACTCGCGATGTCGAATCGGGATCACGGCCGGCTAGAGCCGGAAGCGACGCGTCAGATCCTGGTAGGCGTCGATTCGCCGGTCGCGCAGGAACGGCCAGTTGCGCCGGGTCGTCTCGATTTCCGCCAGGTCGCATTCGACCACCATCGTCTCCTCGGCGTTATGGCTGGCGCGCGCGATCACCGCGCCGAACGGATCGGCGACGAACGAGCCGCCCCAGAAGTCGAGTCCATCCTCGACTCCGACCCGGTTGACCGCCGCGACGAAAATTCCGTTGGCGATCGCATGGCCGCGCTGCACGGTCTCCCAGGCGTCATATTGGCGCCGGCGCACGCTCTCGATCTCCTGGAGATCCCAGCCGATCGCGGTCGGGTAGAAGATCATCCGCGCGCCGGCCAGCGCCACCAGCCGCGCCGCCTCGGGAAACCATTGATCCCAGCAGATCAGCGCGCCGATTCTGCCGCGCGCGGTCGGATGGGCCGTGAAATCGAGATCGCCGGGGGTGAAATAGAACTTTTCGTAGTAGCGCGGGTCGTCGGGGATATGCATCTTGCGGTAGCGGCCCGCCAGCCGGCCGTCGGCGTCAAGGATGACGGCGGTATTGTGATAGACACCCTCGGCGCGCCGCTCGAAGATCGAGCCGACCACCACCACCCTGGCTTTGCGAGCGATCGCCGCCAGCCGCTCGGTGGTCGGTCCCGGCACCGGCTCGGCGAGATCGAACGAGTGCGGGTCTTCGGTCTGGCAGAAGTAGCGCGAGCGAAACAGCTCGGGCAGGCATACGATCGTGGCGCCGCGCGCGGCGGCGTCCTCGATCGCGGCGACCGCGCGCGCCAGGTTGTCGTCGAGGCTCGGCCCACAGCTCATCTGGACCAGCCCGATCGAAATCCGATTGCCGTTGACGTCCATCGACAAGAACGCCGGCGGAACAATCCCGAAGGATTATCCGCCGGCGCAGTTTAGCGAGTTCGATGCGCTTGGCTACTCGCCGACAATCCGGTTCTCGAGCACGCCAATCTTGGCGACTTCGCAGCGCACCACGTCACCCGGCTTCATGAAGAGCTGCGGGTTGCGGAACAGGCCGACGCCGCTCGGGGTGCCGGTCGAGACCACGTCGCCGGGTTCGATCGTCACGCATTCCGAGATGTAGTTGACCAGGTAGTTGACGTCGAAAATGAGCTGCTTGGTGTTCGAATGCTGCACCCGCTCGCCGTTGAGGAAGCAGGAGATATCGAGCACGTGCGGGTCGGGAATTTCGTCCTTGAGCACCAGGTAGGGGCCCATCGGCGCGCCGTTCTCGAAGTTCTTGCCCATCGTCCACTGGCCGCGGCGCTGATAGTCGCGGACGCTGACGTCGTTGACGATCGTATAGCCGGCGACGTACTCGAGCGCCTTCTCTTTCGGTACGTGGCGGCCGCGTTTGCCGATTACGAACGCCATCTCGGACTCGTAATCGAGCTGCTTGGAGACCTTCGGATACTCGATCCCGTCGTCCGGATTGGTGACGCAGACCGCGCCCTTCATAAAGAAGGTCGGGTATTCGGGAATCTGGTTGCCGGATTCCTGGGCGTGGTCGCGGTAGTTGAGCCCGACCATCAGCAGCTTGCGCGGCTGCGGAATAGGCGCCAGCAGCTTGACCGAATCGGCCGGGTAGGCGAGCGATTGTTCCTCGGCCGCACGCGCGCCGAGCTTGGCCACGTAGGCCAGCGCCTCCTTGGCGGCGCCAATGGCGCGTTCGCCGCTGTCGAGGAAGCCGATGATATCGGACGGTACGATGGCGGCCGAGAGCTCGTCGGCGCGGGTCTCACCGCGCTCGCGCAGCATCATGCGATAGGCGGCATGCAGGTCGATCATCTGACCGTCGACCGGAGAACCGAGCAAAGGCGCCTGTTGTCTGAAGCGGAAAGTTGCAAGTCGCACTGATTCTCACCTCCAGGGTGATTTTCGCCGGTCGCGGGCCGGATAGGCCGCGCCGCACGCGGAATTTAGATTTGCCTGATCGTCACGCACCGCGCGCAGTTTGTCAACGCGCGGCGCCCGCCCCGTATTCCTCGGCTACCAGAGCTTCTGCGACGCGATCCTGGCGCCTTCCGCCAGCGACTGCAGCTTCAACCATGCCACGTCGGCATCGACCCCCGACGATCCGACGAAGGTGGCGAAGCCGCAATCGGTGCCGGCGATGACGTTCTCCTTGCCGACGATCCGGGCGAACCGTTCGATACGCTGTGCCACCAGCCGCGGATGCTCGACATGATTGGTCGCCGTGTCGATCATCCCGGGTATCATTGCTTTGTCGGCCGGCAGCTTGAGCTGCTGCCAGACCTCCCATTCATGCTCATGGCGCGGGTTGGCGCCTTCGAAATAGATGAAGCCGGCGTTGGCCTTGAGCACCGGCGCGATGATCTCGCGCAGTTCGACATCCTTATGATGGGGGCCGACATAATTCCCCCAACACAGGTGCAGGCGCATTTTATCGGCCGGGAGGCCGCGGATAGCGTGATTCAACGCCTCGATCGCGAGCGGTACGTACTTGCTCATGTCGAGCGGTCCCTTGCCGTCGGTGAAGGCATGGGCGCGCATCGCCAGGTCCGGCGAATCGAGCTGCAGATTGAAGCCGGCCTCGATAATCGCCTGGTACTCGAACCGCAGCGCTTCGCCGGCGGCCTCGAGGTAATCCTCGAGCGACCGGTAGTGGCGGTTTGGGAAATTGAAGGCTACTTGCCCGGGCGTGACCGCGCAGATGAACGCCTCGTCGGGGCTTTTGCCGGCCAGCGCGGCCTTGAGGTTTTCGATATCGGCCTTGACCGCGTTGCGATCGTTCACCGCGATCGGCCCGATGACCATAGGCATGATGATGTGCTGGCCGCCTTCGTCGCCGAAGTGCTTGGCCGCGACGCTGGGAAATTCCGCCAGGTCGGTGGCCATGAACTGGGCGCGTTCGGTGCCGAAGCCGGTGAAGCGCTGGATGATATAGTTGCTGAAGCCCGGCTTGCTCATCTCGCCGTCGCTGACGATGTCGATCCCGGCGGCGCGTTGCTTGCGCACCATCTCGGCGACCGCCTCGCGGACGCGCGCTTTCAGCCGGGCGGCGTCGACCGGCTTGCCGTCGAGCTTGTCGTACATCATATGGGCCAGGTCGTCGGGCCGCGGCAGGCTGCCGCCATGGGTGGTGAGGATACGGTCGATGCTGCGCTGCATGGTCGGTCTCCTGCGAAGTCGGTCTGCCTGAATCAGGGCGCTCTTTTACACCCTAAAGACTCATGTTAAGTTTCAAACCTGGACGGATTCGCTCAAAGAGCTGAGATTTTTGATAGGTGAGGATCGCACGGTCAGGCTCGCAATGGCGGCCCCGGTCATTTCCGTCGGCTTGGAGTAATCACGTTTTTCGCGACTATCGCAACTTGCCTCCTCTAACACGTCCGGAAGTTCCGGCGCAATTTGCTCACCCCCGACACGTTTGAACATCTTAGGTATCTCCGCCTACTACCATGACAGCGCCGCGGCGCTGGTCAGCGACGGCGAGATAATTGCCGCCGCGCAGGAGGAGCGCTTCTCGCGCCGCAAGCACGATGCGCGCTTCCCGCGCCATGCTATCGATTACTGTCTCAAGGCGGGCGGCGTCGCGCTCGGCGATCTCGAAAGCATCGTCTTTTACGACAAGCCGCTGCTGAAATTCGAGCGCCTGCTCGAAACCTATCTCGGTTATGCGCCGCGCGGCCTGGCCTCGTTTATCACCGCGATGCCGGTGTGGCTCAGCGAGAAGCTCAACCTCAAGTCGCTGCTCAAGCGCGAGCTCGCGGCGATCGACGGCCGCCGCCCCGCCGAACTTCCGCCGATCCGCTTCACCGAGCATCACCAGGCCCATGCGGCCTCGGCTTTCTTCCCGAGTCCCTTCGCCAGGGCCGGCGTGCTGTGCCTCGACGGGGTCGGTGAATGGGCGACCACTTCGGTATGGCTGGGCGAGGGCAATCAGCTTACCCCCGCCTGGGAGATCGACTTCCCGCATTCGCTCGGGATGCTCTACTCGGCGTTTACCTACTACACCGGCTTCAAGGTCAACTCGGGCGAGTACAAGGTGATGGGGCTGGCGCCGTATGGCGAAGCGCGCTTCACCGATCTGATCCTCGATGAGCTCATCGACCTCAAGTCCGACGGCACCTTCCGGCTCGACATGGAATTCTTCAACTACGCGACCGGGCTGACGATGACCAACGGCCGCTTCGATCGCCTGTTTGGCGGACCGCCGCGCAAGCCCGAAAGCCTGCTGACGCAGCGCGAGATGGATCTCGCCGCCTCGGTGCAGAAGGTCACTGAGGAGGTGATGCTGCGGCTGGCGCGCACGGTGAATCGAGAGCTGGGCGTCGAGTACCTGTGCATGGCCGGGGGCGTGGCGCTCAACTGCGTCGCCAACGGGCGCATCCTGCGCGAGGGCCCGTTCCGCGACATCTGGATTCAGCCGGCCGCCGGCGACGCCGGCGGCGCCGTGGGCGCGGCGCTCGCCACCTGGCATCAGTATCATGGCAAACCGCGCGCGGCGCGCGAGGGCGACGCGATGCGCGGCGCATACCTCGGACCGTCGTTCGCGGCCGACGAGATCGAGGCGGCGCTGGATGCGGCCGGCGCGCGCTACGAGAAGCTCGACGAGGCCGCGATGCTGGCGCGGGTGGCCGCGCTGCTGGCGGACAAGAACGTGGTCGGATGGTTCCAGGGGCGGATGGAGTTCGGGCCGCGCGCGCTCGGCGCGCGATCGATTATCGGCGATCCGCGCAGCCCCCGCATGCAATCGGTCATGAACCTCAAGATCAAATACCGCGAATCGTTCCGCCCGTTCGCACCGGCGGTGCTTGCCGAGCGGGTCGCGGACTGGTTCGAGCTCGATCGCCCGAGCCCCTATATGCTGATCGTCGCCGGCGTGCGGCCCGAGCTGCGCCGCCCGCTAAGCCCCGAGCAGGAGCGGCTGTTCGGAATCGAGCGCCTCAACCTGCCGCGCTCGACGATTCCCGCCGTCACCCATGTCGACTACTCAGCCCGCATCCAGACGATCCATCGCGAGACCAACCCGCGCTTCCATCGCCTGCTCGAGAACTTTGCGGCTCTCACCGGCTGCCCGCTGCTGGTCAACACCTCGTTCAATGTGCGCGGCGAGCCGATCGTATGCACGCCGGCCGACGCCTACCGCTGTTTCATGCGCACCGAGATGGACTACCTGGTAATCGAGGATTTTCTGCTGGCCAAATCCGCCCAGCCGAAGATCGAGCGCGACGACGCCTGGCAAAAGGAATTCGAGCTTGACTGAGGATACCGCCAAACCCGTCTCACGTAAGGAGTTGCGCGACTTCGGCCTGATCGTCGGGGGCTTGCTCGCCGCGCTCTTCGGGCTCGGCCTGCCGTTGCTGAAGCATCGCGCCGTCCCGCTGTGGCCGTGGATCGTGGGCGTCGTGCTGGTGACGGCGGCGCTGGCTTTTCCGTCGGCGCTGCGCGGACCTCATTTTCTGTGGACGAAATTCGGCCTGGTGCTCGGCTGGATCAATCAACGCATCGTGCTGACGATAGTCTTCTATATTATTCTATTGCCTACCGGCCTGATCATGCGGGCGCTGGGGCGCGACCCGATGGCACGCGGCTTCGAGCCTGACCGCGAGAGCTATCGCGTCGCCAGCCGCCAGACGCCCGCAAGTTCGATGGACCGGCCGTTCTGATTTCGCGCGCGCCCGTAGCTCAACTGGACAGAGCATCGGACTTCGGATCCGAGGGTTGGGGGTTCGAATCCCTCCGGGCGCGCCAAGTCCCGACGCGGGTTTCTGGCATTTCCGGGGCTTCCGGAGGGTCGTCTGACTCCCCGCTCTGACTCCCGGAAATTTTCCGAGAGCGGTCGGCTAGCCGCCCGCCATCCCCCAGGAGCGTGACGCTCCGTGACGACCGGTGACAGTTAAGCCAAACTGGGCATGCCAATCGCTCGCTAAATCGGGACTGAGGGTTCAAATTCATCTCGCTCCGCCGCCGAGTCTGCTCTCAGCGCCAGGGTCAGCGTGGTAATGGTCCTGCAGCGTCCGGCCTGGCGGATACACCTTGACGCTAACCCCGCCGGTAAGAGTGGCCTGGTTCGTCACGTAGATATATCCCCGCGAATCCAAAGCGATCCCTCGCGCATAGGCGAGACCGGTTCGGGGCCAATCAGCGATAACCGCACTTGGACTCAAATTGCCTGAGCCCTTCAGTGGGTAAGCGGTGATGCTGTTGCCATAGAATGGATTGTGGATGTCGCCATTGTAGTTGGAAACGAAGATTCCGGCCGCGCTGGTGCTGCCGCTCGACGGCGGCACCACTAGCTTCACCGTCGTCGGCCAATGCGGCACCTTGATGTGCGCGTGGACGAGTCCAACCGCACCAGTAAACCGCACCGTTCTGATTATTGAGAGCACTGGCACATATCGATCGCGCAGCGGCGGAGTATCAAAGGCCGACTGTATCGAACAGTCGCGCGGTGCGAGAATTTGGACGCCCCAATGAGCTGCAGCGCGTCCATGAGAGATGCATACAAAAGCCTCGGCCCCGGTCAACCGCAGAGGTTTGCACGAGCGGTCAAAGTCCGGGGGTATGGTAAAAATGGTATTAGCGTTGCTCGACGCACTTCCGTGGTTGACCAGGAACCGGAGCCAGAGTGTTCCGTTGGCGTCAAGCAAATCCACTATTGCGTCTGCGGCCGGCAGGCCGACACGCCGCGGATCGCGTTCCCGCACGTGCAGACCTGCGGGATATTCGGCGGGGTATTCGAAGGACAAGCCGGTCGCGGCGTTGCGATATCTCTTCCAGGCGCGAGGCTTGGCATGGACCACCGATGGGCCCAAGAGGACCGCGCTCAGCAAGATTAGAACCGCGAGCACCTCAAGAACGGCAATCACGAAGCCGTGCTGCGCGTCGAGGAGCAAAGCATTGGCCTCGGGCTGAGTTCCGTTAAGGTCTCGCCACTTGTCGGGGTTGCCGGGCGCCAAATCGCTTACTCTCCAATCTTCACCGCTCGGAACTCGCCGGTCTGTTCGTTCAGGGCTGTCAGCTGCATCACCCAGCCATCTTTCGGATAGCATTCTTCGATATCACGAAGCCTCGCGAGTATGTCTTTCGCAACCGTAATGACGACGCGAAACTTCCCGTCACAGTGACGACGCGCCGCAATTACATCGCGGCCGCGCGCAGCACCGGGATGGTGCCGGCGCCGAAGTCGCGATACCAATGTTTCTGCTCTTCCGGCGCTGTCCCGCGGCCGAAAATCGCGGCAAAGTGGCCGGCTCCGGAGCTGCGACACTGCGTTACGATCTGCTCGGCGACGGCGGCCGGCGTGCCGGCGATAAACTCCTCGTCGCCGATCGAAAATGCGTGCGCCGTCGGCGAGTCGAGCAGCGCGGGACGCTCGGGCGTGTCGACGCGCGGATCGACCTCCAGAAACTTGCGGAACTCGCGCCGCTGCGTCGCCATGATCGACTCGGCCTCGCGGTCGCTATCAAGCATCGTCACCACGCGGCGCAGGCAAATGTCTTCCGCTCCCACCTTGCGCCCGGCCTTGTCGGCTTCGTCGCGATAGGCGTCGAAAATCTCGATCACCTTGCTCTGCGGATGGAAGCCCGTGCAGATCTTGGCGCCGCGGCGCGCCGCCTTGCGCGCCGACGCGGTGCTCACTACGGTCACCCATTTCGGCGGGGAGGGCTGCTGCAGCGGGCGTGGCGTCAGGCGCAAGTTGTCGAAATTCCAGAACCTGCCGTGATGCGAAATCACAGGACTGACGAGCGCCTTATCGACGATCTCGAGCGCCTCGTCGTTGCGGGCGCGGGCTTCTTCCACGCCCAGCCCGACCTGCGCCATTTCCTGCGGGATACCGGCGGCGGTACCGATCTCGAGCCGCCCGCCGGTGAGATGGTCAAGCATGCCGATTTCCTCGACCAACTCCCACGGCGAATGATACGGCGGCACCACGCCCATCACGCCGAGCCGGATCTTTTTGGTGCGCAGCGCGACGTTGGCGATCAGCAGGTTGGGCGCGGGCGAATAACTGAGGCCGAAATGATGCTCGCTGAAAAAGATGCCTTCGAAGCCGGCAGGCTCAGCACTCGCCCAGAGATCGAGATAGGCGTTGAAATACCGTTGCGAAGCGTCCGGATCGAAGTGCTGCACCAGCGCGTGCGGCGAGCCAAAAAATTCAAAGATCCACGGTTTGATCATCCGTCACTCCCAGCGATTTTGCCTCTTTTGCGGTCATTCCGGCGCGCGGCTGCCGTGCGAGGAATCCCGATCTGTTACCCTCTGGTCCTCGTGAGTCCAATCGATAATACCTGCGACCATTTATGACATAACTTCCAGAACCTGTTGCAATAAGCGAAACAAGCCGGTTCTGGGATTTATCCAGGATGAAGCGCAATTATCACCTGCTCTATAACCCCGAGAAAGACATCGCTGCCCGGGACCCGAAGGTCCCGCCACGCAGCTCATGTTCCCACGCGGGGTTACGGTTGTTTTGAGTTCAAGGGGCGGCTACCTTCGCACAATGATCCAAGGATCCCGGGAGGGCCAGCCATGCTCGTTCTGATCGCAAAAATAACGGTGAAGAGCGGCCGCGAACAGGAATTCGAGCGAATCGTCCGAGCTGCCGTACCGCAGGTTCGGGCAGAGCCGGATAATCACGCTTACATCTTTCACCGCTCGCCGGACAATCCGCGAATGTTCATGTTTTACGAGCAGTACACGGACCAGGCGGCGCTCGATACCCATCGGACACACCTGAAGGAAATGGGCATCGACCTTGCCTCCTTCCTGGAAGGCGGTATCGTCCGCGAGTTTTACGATCTGTTGGCCTGACGATTTTAACGGCGAACAAGATCTACGAGGGACCATAAACTGGCGGCAGGATAGCGGCGTGCCTCGCGGTTGTGTATGCCGCCTTCACCCCCGACCAGTTCGATTTCGTGCTACAGACCCAGCTGCACGTCGAAAGATCATGAGCAACGCGTTCCGATCGATGATACCGCCCTCATGCGGCAGGATCGTGCGGCACGGGGACGCATTCCGGTACATCCCAGGCCGCTAGCGCAGCGCGGAGGGAGTCAGGCGGCGGGCAGCCTGCCGCCGAATCGACTCAGGCCGCCTCCCGCTCCCAGCAGGGCAGCTAGTCCGACGATGGACGAGTAACGCGTCCAGCAGTCAGCGTCAGAAATGGTCGGAAACGTTGCGTGGCCTTCAGCGATTCGCCACATCAATCGCGGAGCATGACGTTGCCCGACTGCAGCGCCATCAACTCGTTTGCTTCAGGGTATTTCGCCGAAACCGCAGGATACCAGAGATGACTCCCTTGAAGGGCGGCCGCACATGCGCCAGGTATCTTGTTCGCGAAACATGTGCGACCGGGTCTGATGGCAGCTTGATTCTGCCCTGTGTTACCCATACGCTTCGGTCAACCAATCGTGGTCAGACGCGCGCTTCGGATTCCGCGACGCGACCTCCCGCACCAATCAGAGCCCATCATTCGGCGTTACCAGACCAGAATCCAATGGCTCTAGAAATGGAGTGTTTGTGTCTTCTTTTAAACGATTTCGGTTGCCGGTGATGCGTGGGTCGGTCCGCCAACAAACACATCGTCAACCAACGAATTCAGCCATCTCGCGACAAGCTGAGGTTGGCGCGTCAAACGTGGGCGCTGTGACGAGCCCGGCGATTCAACAATCCGCTGGCGGAGTGGCGGTCCATGGATCGGAGTGGCCGTGGTGGCGCACCACCAGGCATGACGCCATCGTGCTGCCGTGGGTGATTCTCATCCACGCGACGGCCCTGGTCGGCCTGATCCTGTTTCCGCTGCCCGGATGGCATGTTTTGCTTGGTGCGCTCGCACTCGCCTGGATCGGCGGAATCGGCACGACGGTCTGCTATCATCGCGCCATCGCTCATCGCGCGGTGCGGCTGAATCCCGCCGTGCGAGCAGTGCTGATCTTCTTTGCGATGTTCAATGGCGCGGGATCGCCCATCACGTGGGCGGCCAGCCACCGGGTACATCACGCTCACGCTGACACTGCGGGAGATGTTTCAAGCCCAGCATTACATGGATTCTGGTGGGGTCACTTGCGATGGCTATGGCAAGCCGAGGCGCCTCCGGTCGCGCGACTTTGCCCCGACCTCGATCGTTTTTCATATCGAATCTGGCGGCCCATGCAGCCGGCCATCCTTGCCCTGTCTTTCTTCGGCGGATTGTATTTCGGCCTTGCGGCCTTCTTCTGGCTTGGTGCGATCCGCTTGGTTTTCTCGCTCCACGCGGTGTGCTTCGTCAACAGCGTGTGCCACAGCGAACCCGGTACTCCGATTGGCGAGGACTCGAGCCGTAATGTGCGTTGGCTCGCCCTGATGCACTTCTTTCAGGGCGAGAATTGGCACCGCAACCATCACGCTCGTCCGGCCTTGGCGCGGTTGGGGCGGGCGTGGCACCAGCCAGACGTGGGCTATGTCGTGATTTGTATGCTGGAAAGCATCGGGCTGGCCAGTGACGTGCGGCGCGCACGTAACTTCGCGTCGTAGCAATCGCCGGTCAGGAGCAATGAGAGACAACAGGTAGAAATCGACGGCTGGTCTCTCAAGCTCCGAGTGCGCCGTTACTTTTTGCTCCTTTCCGCCGCAGTACTGCCGCCGGGTCGCCCGCCGGATATCCCGTGCCGCCTTTTCTTGGAGTGGCCTTCGGAGCCGAGGGTTGGGAGATCGAAATCCTTCCGGGCGCACCCGTCCCGACGCCAGTTTCCCGCCTTTTCGGCCGCTCGCTAGTGCCGTCTGACGCCCCGCTCTGACGCTCCGGAAATTCCGGGAAGCGAGCGACCGCGACTTGGCCGATCTGCAAGCCCGCGTACCGCACAAGCTCATCCATCAATGACCGTTAAGCGCTCGGCCGGCTGGGGATCTGATGCGCCGCGGCCCGCCCGGGATGTCGGCCTTCCTCAAGCTGACCTCTCAGTCAGAAGCTCTCAGAGCCTGCGTCCCGGTAATCGCCACGGGCACCGTCCGGAGCGGCCAGTCCCTGGATCGGTCGGGAAAAGTCCCGCCTCGGAACAGTGGTACGCCTCGAGGAGCGGCCCGCCAGCCGAGACGAAAAAAAGGTGAAAGGGCATTGATTGGCATCTGGCCGATTGATAAATTCCGCTTAATTCAGCTAGTGATAAGTTTTTATTGCCTATGGTGGGTGCCGTCGTTTTCGACGGCCCATAGCAATATCGAGGGGGGCCGAAATGTCGAGAAAATATGGTCTGCGGTTGGGGATGCTGGACCTGGTGCTCGCCCTGGTAATCGTTTTGGGGGGATGTGGCTCGGGGGGCGGCGGCGGGAAATACGTACCGCCAGCACCGGCCGGGGTCAGGCTGACCTCGATCACGATCGACCCGAACAATCCCGCAATCGCCGCTGGCACTAGCGTGCAATTGCAGGCCACCGGAAATTACTCCAATGGTACGACCAGGAATTTGACGGACACGGTTACCTGGACGTCGAATGACGGGACCATTGCGCAAGTCAGCAGTTCCCTTCCAACCAAAGGCTTGACGACGGGGAGAGTACCGGTTCCACGTTGATAAACGCGACGCTGGGATCGATCCAGGGGTCGACGACCATCGTCGTTACACCCGCCACGTTGGCTTCGATTAACGTCGATCCCCCCAACCACTCTCTCGCCAAAGGCACCACGCTTCAATTTACCGCGACCGGAAATTTCACCGACGGCACCACCCAGACGCTGACCACGACCGCAACGTGGATGTCCGCCGACGCAACGATCGCCGCGGTCAGCGATATGGCTGGCAGCAAGGGTCTGGTGAGCGGCGTCGATCTGGGAACCGTCAGCATCACCGCGACGCAGTCCGCAATCAGCGGATCGGCCAACGTTACCGTGACGCCCCCGACGCTCGATTCAATCACTGTAGAGCCAGTAAATCCGTCAATCGCGAAGGGCACTGAAATTCAATTGATGGCCACCGGGAATTTCTCGGACGGCACCACGCAGGACTTGACGGATGCCGCCACCTGGACCTCCGCCGCCAGCACCGTGGCTGCGGTCGGCGACACCGCGGGCAGCAAAGGGCTGGTGAGCGGATTAACGGTCGGCAGTGCTGCGATCACCGCATCCTTCGGGGCCGTCGATGGCTCCTCGACCGTAACCGTCACCTCTGCCCGATTGACCCATATCACCGTGGATCCGGCCTCCTCGAGCATCGCCAAGGGCACTTCCGTCGAGTTGAAAGCGAGCGGCGACTTCACAGATGGGACCACGCAGGACATTACGGATCAGGTTGGCTGGACCTCGTCAAACAATTCGATTGCGGAAGTCAGTAACGCCGCCGGTACGCAGGGACTGGTCTCCGGAAACGACCTCGGCAGCGCGACCATCGAGGCGACCCTCGAAGGTATTCATGGATTCGCATCGGTGACCGTAACCTCGGCGGTGCTGACGTCGATTACCGTGACGCCGGCGGATCCCACGATCTCCGAAGGAACCAACATCCAATTGATGGCGACGGGTCACTTCTCCGACTCCAGCACTGAAGATCTAACGGACGAAGCCGGATGGATCTCGGCGGACAACACCATAGCCGACGTCAGCAATTCCCCCGGCACGAAAGCCCTGGTCACGGGAATCGGCATGGGCGTTGCGGCCGTCACGGCGACCTTTGACGGCGTGCAAGGTTCCACCAATGTAACCGTGACTGCGGCGACCCTGGTATCGATTACCGTCACCCCCGCCACGCCCTCGATCGCGAAGGGCACGACGGTACAATTGACGGCTACCGGTCTGTTCTCCGACGCGACTACCCATGACCTGACCGACGAAGTTGGCTGGACTTCCGCCAACGCCGCCGTTGCTCAGGTCGACAGTTCGCCCGGCTACGAAGGACTGGTCACTGGAACCGGCGTAGGCAGCACTGCCATTACCGCCACGCTCAACGGTGTCCAAGGCTCAACTACGGTGACCGTGACTGCCGCGACGCTGCTGTTCATTACCATCACCCCGTCGAATCCGACGATGATGGATGGGACGATGCTGCAGCTCACGGCAATCGGCCACTACTCTGACTCAACCACTCAGGACGTCACCTCATCGGCGGATTGGATATCATCAGACACCCGCGTCGCCCACGTTATCACCAGTTCTGCGCATACCAACGGGCGGGTGATTGCGCGCCGCGCCGGGACGACAACCATCACTGCCGTGGTTGGCGACCTGCAGGGATCGACGGTTGTAACAGTGACGCCATGAGGCAAATTTCGCAGGACTGCAACCTACGATAGCGTGGCGCGGGACATCGGACTGCGGACCTGAGTGTAGTATCTGCGGGAAAACGAGGCCGGTATTCTTCCGGCCTCGTCCCTTTTCTGCTCCGGGCGCGCCCCCGTGCCACACGGATTTCCCGCCTTTTCGGCCGCTCGCTAACGCCGTCTGACCTCCCTCGCTGACTCCCCGGAAATGCTCGGCGGCGGCGAGCGTCGGACCTGACAACAAGGCGGGCTGCTCGTCGCGTACCTCGCGAGGAATCTGTGTCGTCCCGTCAAATGGATCGAGCAGCGCAATTCTTTGAGCCGCCGAATTTTTGCGCGCCGTTCGGCACCCACGCTGCGGTGGTCGAGGTTGATACCGAAACCGGAAGCGTTAACTTCCGGCGCTACGTTGCCGTCTATGACTGCGGAACCGTGATCAATCCGCTGATCGTGGAGGGTCAGGTACACGGCGGCACCTCACAGGGCATCGGCCAGGCGCTCTACGAGGCTGTCCATTACGATGAGACCGGTCAGTTGCTGAGCGGTAGCCTGATGGACTACGCGGTACCCAAGGCGACGATGCTCTCGCACTTCGAAATCGCGAATACCGTCACGCCGACGCCGATCAATCCGCTCGGCGCGAAAGGCATCGGCGAATCCGGATGCATCGCCGGCAGCGCCTGCGTGCTGAACGCCGTGCTTGATGCGCTGTCGCCGCTGGGTGTGCGCAGCCTCGAGATGCCGCTCAAGCCCGCGCGCATCTGGCGCGCCATCCACGAGGCGAAGCAGCGCTAACGGCGACCCGCCGGGGTCTGCAGGCCGGCCGCCACCCTGACCGCGCTGATTGGCTCTCCAGTTGGTCCTGATGCGCCCTCACGTTAAAGTCGATACGTTGGTCGTGCGGTATGGGATCAATCCGTCTGGCGGTTACCAGGCACATCATCATTAGATAAGAGACGGGCAATCCCAACCTGAGTGATTAGAAGCTTTTGCGATCGCCGTGGAGCGGCGCATGGCCTCACGGCCTGACTACTTGACTCGCTTCCGCCGCGACGTAGAATATCGCGTGAAGACGGGTTAAGAAGCGATAAATTGGGGCGGGCATGAAGCGAACGACGATAGTGGGATGGGTGGCGCTAATCCTGATGGCACTGTTGGTGGTGCAACCCGTCACCGCACACGCCTACGTCGGTCCTACCGCCGGGTTGAGCCTCTTTAGCGCAGCGGTTGGCCTGCTGGTCGCTATATTCTCCGCCTTCGCAATTATTCTTCTGTGGCCGATACGTATGTTGCTCAAGTGGATCAGGGGCGCCAAAAGCACTGCGATTGAGACGGCCGAGCCTCCTCAATCCGGCGCGCCGGTGAGCTGACCGCGCACACCACATCCTCTGGCTTTGTGATTGGACGCGCATGAGGCCGCGACGATGGGGCTGTTCGATGTGCCGGCGCCGCTGTTTGCCTTAGTAGGTGCGTGGCTGAATCCACTGCTGCCGGACTCGGCGAGAATCGCGCTGTGGGGAGGAGTGGTCGGCGGGCTCGCAACTACTATCTACTGGCTGCTCTCACCGCAGCAGCGCATCGTCGAAATTCGCGCCAGGGCGCGTGTAGTAAGAAATGCCTTGCTTCGCTACGACGGTGAATTCCGCGGCGTCCTGACCTTGACCGGCGAGTCGCTGGCGCTCTCTCTAAAGGAACTATCGCTGGTGATCGGGCCTGCTCTTGCCGCTTCAATCCCGGCCCTTTGTCTGATCGCCTATCTGGGAAACAGTTACGATTACTATCTGCCATCGGCGGGTACGATGGTGTCGGTGCGCGTGAAACCGGCCGACGCCGCAGTCCACTGGTCCCCGCCTTCGGTCCTCGATCCCGAGGGTGGAGTATTCAGGATTCAATGGCCGCAATCCGGCCATGCAATCCAACTTATGTCCTCGCGCGGTGGAACGCTGGCGAGCTTTCCATTGCGCAAGCCGATCCCGAACATACAAAAGTTCGTCTGGTGGAATTTCCTGTTCGGAAATCCGGCCGGCTATGTTCCCGCCTCGGCTGAGGTGTCGTCGATCGAACTGAAACTGACGCCCAGAGAGTTTCTATCCGTCGGTCCTGGATGGCTGCGCGGATGGGAAACGATCTTTTTCTTCTTCGCCAGCATCACGGCGCTTACTTTCCGAAAGCTATTGGTGGTGCAGTGAGCGATGGCGACCGAGATTTCCTCGCCGTCACTCAGAAACGAAGCATTTTACGTTTCGAGCTGGATTCATCGTCTCGGCGGCTTGATCGCCAACCATCCGAAGCTCTCGATTCGTCTCGGCAACCTCGAATCGAGCTATCTCAGCGACCAGCTTGCGCCGATCCGAATCGATCGCCCGATCTACATAACCGGCCTGGCCCGCGCCGGCACCACTATCCTGCTGGATATCGTGGCCTCCTGCGACGGTATCGCGACTCATCGATATCGCGATTTTCCGCCGATCTTCACGCCCTTTGCCTGGAACTGGTGGTTGGAACATATTCCGCTCAAGGAATCGCCACCGACCGAGCGCGCCCACTCCGATGGAATATTCGTCACGCCTGAAAGCCCTGAGGCGATGGAGGAGATGCTGTGGATGGCTTTTTTCCCGCAGCTTCACAATCCCGCGCAGAGCAACGTCCTCGATGCCTCGGTCGCCAACCAAGCGTTCGAAACTTTCTACCGCGATCATCTCAAGAAGCTGATTCTCACCCGCCATGGACGACGTTACGCTTCAAAAGACAATTATCACATCACTCGACTCGAATATCTGCACAAACTGTTTCCCGACGTCCGCTTTGTAATTCCGATCCGTCATCCTGCGGCCCATATCGCCTCGCTGATAAAGGAGCATCGCCTGTTTATCGAGGCTCATCGGCGTCACCCGCGCGCGCTGACCCACTTCCAGCGCGTCGGACATTTCGAATTCGGCGCTGACCTCAGGCCAATCAACGTCGGCGATACTGCCAGAGTCTGCGAGATTCAGGCCCTGTGGAATAGCGGCGACGAGGTGCGGGGTTGGGCGCGCTATTGGGCAATGATCTACGGCTTTGCCATCGATCGGCTCGACGCGAACCCGGCTCTACGCGGCGCATCGCTCGTGATGCGCTTCGAGGAGCTGTGCGCTAACCCGCAATCGGCGCTGACCCGTTTGTGCGAGCACTGCGGCCTGGACGGCGCTGACGCTATCGCACGACATGCCGAACGCCTGCACACCCCGACTTATTATCAGGCCAAGTTCTCTGCAGGTGAGCTCGCGAGCATCGACGAGGAAACCAGATCAGTAAGACAGCGCTTCGGATACGAGTGACTATCCGTCGAGCCGGAGATAGAGTCAATGGCACGAACACCAAATTGGTTTGGCCACTTGAACCGAACAGCCCTGTTTCTGGTATTCGGCTTCTTCTGCGTACTGTTCGGTTTCCTTGCCACCATTACCGGGATGTTCCCCGCCCCCTTTTTCCGTGCCGCACTCCTTGAGCTCTCCGGACGCGGTGCGGTCGGTTTATTTCAATCCGACCTCTATGTTCCAGCCGACTCCGCAAAGGCAGGAATCACCCGTTACGATCCGCAACGAGCCTACAACGGCTATACGATTTTCACCTCAGCCCACACTCAAGGCGCATTTCTGATCGATATGAAAGGAAAGGTGGTCCACAAATGGGCGCTACCTTATTCGAAGGTATGGAACAGAGATGCCGCGGTAACAAAGCCCCCTACCACAGGTGTCTTTTGGGACAAAGCCTACCTCTATCCCAACGGGGACGTGCTCGCCATTTACAGCTGTTTGGGACAGCGGCTTTACGGCTGCGGGCTTGTGAAAATGGATCAGTACTCGCATCCGCAGTGGACCTATCTTAAGCATGTGCATCACGACGTTACGGTCGGAGCGGATGGCAAGATTTACACGCTTACCCAAAGATCCAGAGCGCAGGTGCCTCCAGCAGCCGGCGACATCGCGCTGCCCACCATCGACGACTCTGTGGTCGTGCTGTCGCCTCAAGGAAAGGTACTCAAAGAGGTCTCGGTGCTGGATGCGCTTGCCGGGTCAAAGTACCACGGCATCCTCGCCCTTCAGCGATATATGGGTGAGGAAGGTTACGATCAGGATCCCCTCCATGTTAATAGCGTTACACCGATGCCGGCGAGTTTTCGCAAGACATTTCCCTTCGCCGGACCGGATACGGTACTCATTTCAAGCCGGGATCTCGATACTATCGCATTACTTGACCTGGATTCCGGGAAAATAGTCTGGCTGCTTCATGGACCGTTTGCCCGGCAACACGATGCAGAATTCCTTGCCAACGGAGATTTGATGGTTTTCGACGATCTCGGAGATACTTCGAACGGGAGGTATAGCCGTGTTCTGGAATTCCAACCGGATCCATTCAAGATTGTATGGCAGTTTCCGGGCGACAGCGGAGAAAAGCTTGACAGCGAAATTCTCGGCTCGGTTCAGAAGCTCCCCAACGGCAACGTGCTGATTACAGACGGCGACAAGGGGCGAATTCTCGAAGTTACGCCGGAAAAGAAAGTTGTATGGGAATACAACAATGCTTTTCGGCAGGGAGATAAGAAGGAGTACGTACCGATAATCCGCTGGGCGCGTCGCTTCGCCCCCGATCGACTACATTTTAAGTTGGACCAGGATGGTTGATCCTGCCTACGTTCGGTCAATGAAGAGGACCATGCGCCGCCTAGTAGAGCCGCATGCCACTGCCGTCGCGGCGAGTTCGCAATCGAAGTGTTGTCGGCGTTCAACCAGTTCAACCTGAACTCATAGAAACGCGGTGCTTTTCCCGCACCAACGCCCCGCGGAAGACTTGCAGAAGAAGCCCGCCCGGCCTATACGGAAGCAGTGATCGAGACTGACGGCGGCAATCGCGGTACAATGCCGCCAGCGATTCGACCAACGAGGAGTCAGGCCATTATGTCGCGCATACGTCCCGCCAAATTTGTCCATGTGGTTTACCGTACCCGGCGCTTCGAGCAGATGGTCCAGTGGTACCGGGCGGTGTTCGACGCCAAGGTGCAGTTTCAGAACCCGGTGCTGGCCTTTCTCACCTATGATGACGAGCATCATCGGATTGCACTGATCAACATGGCAGAGGCGCAACCGCAAGGGACCGAGAGCGATCGGCGCGGGGTGATCGGCGTCGATCACGTCGCCTACACCTATGCATCGGTCAACGACCTGTTCGAAAATTACGCGCAATTGAAGGAGCAGGGCATCCTGCCCTACTGGTGTATCCACCACGGCGTGACGCTCTCGATGTACTACGCCGATCCCGATGGCAACCAGATGGAGTTTCAGGTCGATGCTTTCGGCTCGGCCGAAGAGGCCAACGCATATATGCGTGGTCCGCACTACGGCACGAATCCGATCGGCGTCGAATACGACCCGGACGAAATTCTGGCCCGGCTGCGCTCCGGGACGCCAGGGTCTGACTTCCTGATGCGCCAGAGCGATCTACCGATAGCGCCACTTCGCGGGTCAATCGGATCCTGAGCGTCGCCACGGGGGAACCGTGAAGCCGGCGCCACGGTCAGCGATATTTCTGTGGTGAGCCGCACCGTAGCGATCCGATGAATAAAATCGTGATTCCTACGATCGAGCAAATCGCCTCGATGTCGATCGAACGCTGCCAACATGAACGGATACGGCTGAGAAACGAAATCTCATTCGCGCGCGGTAACACGCTTTGGGGCGGGCCATCGGCGGAAGAGAAGATTGCCGCGTAAGCGCGGGGTCCCTCCACTTCATTCCTTTTGAGCCAGCAGCCTGCTCTCTTGTTACCACCTTTTTCAGTCTCAGTGCTAAAGTGGCGAACTTGGTCAGCTAGCGGTGCGCACAGAGCAGAGATAAGGGGTGCCGTGATGGGATCAGCGCAGCAGATCAGGCGCAAGCCCGGCCGTCCCGGGAAAGAATACGCTCCGTACCTGGAAGCGGCCTGGGGATTCAAGAACCATTGGTACCCGGCGCTGTTCAGCGACGAGCTGCCGGAAGGCTCGCTGCGCGGCGTTATGATCGCCGGTCACGAGATTGCGCTGCGCCGGGCCAAAGGCAAGGTCTACGCGCTGGCGGATCAATGCGCGCATCGGGGCGTGAAGATTTCCGCCCGTCAGATGTGTCTCAACGACGAGCATCTGACCTGCTGGTACCACGGCTTCTGTTACGGTCTCGAGGACGGCGTGCTGAAGACCATTGTCGGCTCGCCGAAGGATCCGATAATCGGCAAGGTCAGGATTCGCACCTACCCGCTGGAGGAGCGCAGCGGGATCATCTTCGTCTTCGTCGGCGACCCGGATTATCGGCCGCTCCCGTCGCTCAGTGCGGACCTGCCAATTCCGATCACGGACGATCCGAATCCTACGCCCCATCTGCTCGAAGAGGGGCTCTTCGTGCGCGGCATCCACGCGCTGGCAAGATCCAACTGGCGGCTGGGAGCGGAGAATGCATTCGATCCCGGTCACGTGCTCATTCACTGGGATAACGCGATCGTCGCCGCGACCGATTCATTCATCCCGCTGGGCTTTCACCCGACGTCGCCGGAGGCGGTGAAGATCATCGATCTGCCCGACGGCCCGAAAGGGATAATGAATATGTACAATACCGGCGCTTACGAATTAGTCACTGAGAATCTGGTCGCCGGCATAAAGTCGCGCGGCAGCAATCATCATTACCTCCGCACCTCGTTCTATCTGCCGGGATGCCTGCTGGTCGAGCATTGGCCATTGACCGGGTTGGCAATTTACGGCTGGTACGTTCCGACCGACGATCAGCATCACGAATACTGGGACGTTGTAATCGGCCGCTACAACAGCGAAGCGGAGCGCAAAAACCTGGATTTCAAGTACGAGAAAATGTTCAAGCCGCTGCACTTCGAGGACTTCTACAGCAATGACATTTTCGCGCGCGAGGCGATGCAACGCTACTACGCTCGGCAGGACGGGTGGAGCCGTGAACAGCTTTGCGAGCTCGACTCGGGAATCGTTACCTGGCGAAAACTCGCCTCACGCTATAACCGCGGTATCCAGGCGCCGCCCGATTGGGCCGCCCCGCGCGACTAGACGAGATGTCCTTGCCAGGCGGGCGGGGCGGTAAAGCAATGGCCGGCACCACCAGGCAGATTCCGTTCACGGCGGACCAGGAGCGATGGTACGCAGCCGCGTGGGAGCGCTTCAACCTCGATCGTCTCAAGACGCTGCTCATCGAGCTGGTCAATATTCACAGCCCGACCGGTGCCGAGCGCGAGGCGGCCGAGTTCCTGGCGAGCTATCTCAAGGCCCACCTTGGCGGGCGCGCGGTCTATCAGCCGGTCAGCGATCTTACCGGCAACTGTTTCGGCGAGGTTCGCGGCGCCACAGGCGCGACGGGAGCGCGACTGATGCTTTATGCGCCGCTCGATACTCATCTCGACGCCGATCCGGAAACCGACGTGCCGTGGGTAGGTTCCGCGTTGCGCCCCGATATGGTGCCCCGGGCATCCGTCGAGGGGGATTTCATCATCGGCCTCGGCGCTTCCAATCCGAAGAGCATGGTGGCGACGCTGACCGAAGTGGCGACCGCGCTCTACGAAAGCGGCATCCCGCTCATCGGCGCATTGCAGCCGGCCTTCGCCGGCGGAGGAATGTCGGTAAATTCGCCGCGCCGGCGGCATTACGGGTTAGGCGATGGCGTGTATCATCTGATCTCGCGCGGCGTCGGCCCGGATTTCGCAATCATCATGAAGCCAATCTGGGCGGTCTACTCAGAAGAGCCCGGGCTCTGCTGGTTTCGAATATCGGTCCGCGGCACACTGGCCTACGCCGGCTCGCCGCGCACAGTGGCGGGCGATCGCAGCTCGATTCTTCCCGCCGCCGTTCTGATCCCCGAGATCGATCAGTGGATACGTGAATACACCGCCCGCAATGTCGCGAATACGCTTTCGCCGGAAGGAAAGATTACTGCGCTGCGGGCCGGTTGGCTCGATCGCTTCGCTTACTCATCGGCGACTACCGAGATTTACGTCGACGTTCGCTGTACGCCCGCGATGACGCTGGGCGAGGTGAACGCACAGTTCTCGGCCGGGATGGAGACGATTCGCCGGCGCCATCCGGAGGTCGAGTTCGATTGGGAGATGATTGCGGCGCTGCCCGGCGGCGCGACCGACCCGGACAACTGGATAATCCAATCCTGCCGCAGAGGCTGGGAATGCGTCGAAGCGCGACCGCATGGCGATCCGCCGCGGATGGGTGGCAGAACAGACGGCTCGCTAATTCGCCGACTTGGCATCCCGACCGCGCGTATCGGCTTCCCGTGGCCCGCTGCAAACACGCCGGAGCCGTATACGCAGGGCATGGGCGGGATGGGCGTCGCCTGCCTTCCCGACCTGGTCACATGCGCAAAGGCGATTATGTACGCGGTTATCGACACACTTAGCAGAACGCGCACGGAACTCGGACTTCGGTGACGCTCATCGGCGAAGTGCACTTGGCGAGTGACTATATAGATCAACATCGTGTAACGGATAACGGAGTTCTTATAACTAGCCTGTCAATTGTAATGGGAGACGATAATGGTGCGGTTTGACATCGACGCATCGCGGATGGCGCTGCTGGTGCACGATATGCAGAACGCCTTCGTCGGCCATATTCCAGCGTTCCCCGCGCAATGTCGTTCGATCATCCCCAACCTGCAGCGGCTGATCGCCGCCTTTCGGGCCACGGCGCGGCCGGTGATCTACAGTCAGGTCACCATGCGGCGCGACTTTCTCGACTGGCGCCTGGTCACCGCGGTTTTCCCGCGCGAGGCGCTCGACGAGCTGGCCGAAGGCAGCCCCGGTATCGGGATCTGCCCTGAGCTGGCGCCCGCGGCGGGTGATATCGTGATTCGGAAAAGCGCCTACAGCCCGTTTCAAAACACCAGCCTCGAGAACCTGCTGCGCGGCTTCGACGTGGACGGGCTGGTGGTGGCGGGCGTGACCACCAACGTCGGCTGCGATTCGACCATCCGCGACGCGTTCTACCGCGGCATCAAGACCCTGCTGGTCACCGACGCCAGCGGCACCGACGGTATCGATGAGACGCCGTGGGGTCCGATCTCGGCCGAGCAGATGCATCGAGCGACCTGCGCCACGCTCGGTCAATATTTCACCGAACTCGTTACCACCGAGCAGGTGCTCGCCAGGTTGCGGTAAGGCGCAGGCGGACGTTGGCGCAGAGAGGAGAGCAGGACGAATGAATTCGGATGAGCGGAAGGCGGCGGCGATCAGGTTTTTCGAAAATCTCAATCATCCCGATCCGGCGGTGTTCGAGGATCTAATCGCGGAAGATTTCAAGTTCGAAATCGTCTCCGGGCTGACCGAGTTTCCGCCGATTCATGGACGGCGGAATTTTGCGGCAACCGAATGTGCGACCCTGAAGCGGCTGTTTCCGTCCGGACTCAAGCTCAAGATAGAAAGGGTGATTTGCGACGGACCGCACGTGGCGGTGCTTGCCGAAGCCGACACCGTCGCCGCGAATGGCAGGAAGTATCATCAGCGCTACAACTTCTACCTGCGTTTCGAGGGCGATCAAATCGTGGAGGGTCGCGAGTACAACGATACCAACCTGGTACGCGAAGTCTTTCTCAGCTAGCCCACCTTCGCAAAGCGAGGCGGACGACTCGATCGATCGGGCCGCCCGCCGTTACCTCGACGAACGGTTTCCGGCACGGTCACATCCGTGCAGCGCACCAGCCCGGGTTGAAAGTCACGCGCCGATTCCAGGCCGTTGCTGGAGATCGCCGCAGCCTGAGACATCCCCGGCGAAGAAAAGGCAAACATTGATTTTCTGTAAACGAAAGGCCGCGTGGCTACGTCGAAAGGGCAACAACCGAACGGAACTTAGGGTTGTGCGACTTTCGCAGCATAAAGGAGATTTGCATCATGAGGTCAAAGATAACCGCGGCGCTCGCTTTCGCGGGATTGCTGATGGTCGCGATTCCGCTCACCGCCTCGGCCAATGATCAGGCGACCTGCACGCACACGCCGGGCTGGGGATACGCCAAGCCGAAGATGTACCGCAACTGGCGGCAACTGCACTGCGGCGGCAGGTACGGCTACAACCGGAATTCCTTGCAGAATTACCTCGGGGGCGGATTGTTGCCGTTCGCACCCGCGTATAACCAGGCGGCTCCCGGCTACGGCTACGGCAACGGCTACGGCTACGGCCACGGCCAGTATGCACCGGCCTATAACCAGTACGGGCCCTACGCCAATCGCGACGACGATGACGACAATGGTGGCGGCAATGGATGGGGTGCGCAGCGCGGAGGCAACTGGAATGGCGGCGGATGGTACAACCATCCGGGGCACTTTCATGGCGGCAACTACCGGCATGGACGCCATTCCGGTCGCGGCGGCTGGCATCACGACGACCGCTAAAGCAGTCGACTAAGCGGCGCGCGTAATCAGGCGCTTATTGCAACCCGGATGCGTACCATCGGTACGCGTCCGGGTTGCTCGCTGGTTCTTCGGATACGACGAATATCCGCGCTTTCCAACAGTCGGTACAATACGGCGCGCTTGCCGTCGCCGATTCGCCCGAGCGCAGCGGCACCTGACTCTGATTCTGCCGCCGATATCCGCGGCCATGTAAACGATTTATGCTCGGGTTTCGTCCAAAGCGTTGTGGAGCTAACATGCCCAAAACGGCCGGAAGCCAGTCGGCGATGCCCGCGTGAGTGCCGGGCGATGGCGCTCCCGGACCGAATACGCCGGGTGGATCATTTCAGGTGGGGCCTTCCGATGAGGATCTGTGCGCAAGAATTGCCGAGCGCGATGCCCAGGCGTTCGATCTCATCGTCGAACGGCACCAGGCGCGGACCTACCGGCTGGCCTGCTCGATACTCGGGAATGAAGCCGATGCCCGGGATGTCTCGCAGGACGCCTTCATCCGGCTCTACGAGGCGGCGCACAGTTTCGACCGCCGGGCGCGCTTTTCGACCTGGTTTTATCGGATTCTGGTCAACCTTTGCATCGACCATCAGCGGCGCAATCGATGGTGGCGAAAGGTCGTGCCGCTCGCGACGCCTGACGATGACCCCGATGCGATCCAGCTCGATCCGCCGTCGACCGAGCCCGGGCCGCTCGATGAGGCGCTGCGGCGGCAATCCGTCGAGCAGCTCAACCGGGCCCTGGGCGGGCTCTCGGCGCATCAGCGAACGGCGGTGTTATTACAGGCACAACAGGGTTTTACAAGTAAGGAGATCGCGGCCGTGCTCAATTGTTCGGAGAGCACCGCACGCGTCCATTTGCATCGCGCGATTACGCATCTGCGCAAGGTGATGAAGGACGAATGACCGATGTGGCGCGCGCATCCTGATACCGCTTTGATCCCGTACCTCCACGGCGAGCTCGCCGCCGAGGAGGGCGTCGCCCTGCGGGCGCATCTGGAGGGCTGCGCGCGATGCCGCGAGGATCTGGCGGCGGCCGAATCGGTGATCCGGGAGGTCGCGCATCGCGTCGAGCAGATTCCCGAACCGGACTGGACGGTTTATCAGTATCAGTTACGGCGCAAGCTCAATGCCCGGCGCGGCGAGCAGGTCCGCCGATGGCGCCCGGGGCTGGCCTGGGCATCGCTGGCGGCCGCTGCCGTCGCCACCAGCGCTATCGTCCTGGCGTTCGCCCTTTCGCCGGGACCGCGCCCGCCGGCGGTCGATCAGCTTGAGGTCGAGGGGGCCCTGGCCGACGCCGACATCGGCTTGCTGCGCGACTATCCGGTCGTCGCGCATCTCGATTTGCTGGAAAACTACGACGTGATTGAGAATCTCGATCAACTCACGCCGCCGAGCCGCCCGCATGCAGTTTCCGGGTCGTAGCATCATCGCGGGTACCATCGTGCTGGCCGCGCTGACTTTCACAGGCATCCGGCGGGTGCAGGCGCAAGGCCAGCAGCCGGACCTGAACATGCTGCTGAACCTCGACCTCTTCTCCTCGTCCGCCGATGCCGACCAGGCCCAGCCTCCGGCGCCGGGCGGCTCGATGCTCGACCAAATTCAGGCGCTCCGGCAGATGGGCTATCTGCATGGCAATGGTGAGGACGCGCCGCCGCCGCCGCCACCGGGCTACAGCGGCGAGGGGCCGCCTTATCCGCTCAGCGGCGAGGCCGGTCCCTTTCCGCCGCTCAATAACGCACCGGATGTTAATACGCTGATGCCGTGGCTTTACGACTTCCTCGGGGGCGGCCGATGATCCGCGTATCGCGATGGGGGGCAACGGCGCTGGTCGTCGCCACGCTGCTAGTCGGCGCGATTGCGTCTCCGGCGCGAGCCCAGCAGCCGATGAATGGCGCCGAGCGGGCGCTAATCGCACAGCATCGCGATCAATGGGCGCGGTTGACCCCGGACCAGCGCCAACGGGTGCTCGATAATTATCGTCTATGGCAGCGGATGACGCCGGCCGCGCGCCATACTGCGCAGCAGAATTATCAGCAGTTTCGCCGCCTCCCCCCGGGCGAGCGCGAGCAGGTGCTGCAGGGGCTGCATCGATGGCGCGCGCTGCCGCCCGCCGAGCGTCAGAATCTGCGCCAGGCCTACGGGCGCTTCAACCGTCTACCGCCGGCGCGCCGCCAGTGGATGGTCCAGCGCTACCAGCATTTCCAGCATCTGCCCCCCGCCCAGCGCCAGCATGTGCTCGAGAACTATCGCCGCTGGCGCCACATGTCTCAGCAGCAGCGCGAAGAGCTGCGCAGGCGCTTCGGAAAAAGGCATCACCAGCACTAGCCGTCGCGTCCGGCCCGTCGTCAGCCGGCGCGCGCGCCCTTTCTTATTTCCGCGCGACGCTTGTATGATCCTCTCGCGCTGGATCCCGGGGTCGGATCACGCAAAGGAAATCCGCGATGGCCTACGACCTGTTGATTCGCAATGCGAAAATCTGCGACGGCTCGGGCGCGCCGCTTTACGACGGAGCGGTCGCAACCGCGGGCGGCAAGATCGTCGCGGCCGGTAAAATCGACGGCCGCGCGCGGCGTGAGATCGACGCCCAGGGCAGGATCGTCGCGCCCGGATTTATCGATATCCATACCCATTACGACGCCCAGATTTCGTGGGATCCGCTGCTGACCAGTTCGTGCTGGCACGGCATCACGACTGTGCTGATGGGCAATTGCGGGGTCGGCGTCGCGCCGTGCAAGCCGGAGGCGCGCGGGATGCTGGCGTGGGACCTGGTGAACGTCGAGGCGATGCCCTACGACGTGCTGCTCGGCGGCGTGTCGTGGGAGTGGGAGACGTTTCCCGAATATATGGCGGCGGTGACCGGCAAGGGCGTCGGTCTGAACGTCGGTTTCCTGGTGCCGCTTTCGGCGCTGCGCACCTACGTGATGGGCGAGCAGGCCAGCGAGCGGGCCGCGTCGGGCGACGAGATCGGACGGATGTGCGCGCTGCTGCGCGAGGCGATGGTCGCGGGCGCCTACGGTTTTTCGCTGAGCCTGTTCGAGCTGCATAACGGTTACCAGGGCCGGCCGCTGGCGAGCCGCCTGGCCAGTCTCGAAGAGCTGACCGCGCTCAGCCGCGTGATGCGCGAGCTCGACCAGGGCATCATCGAGGTCAACGTGCCGCGCACCGGCGGCGTGATGCTGACGGACGAGGCCTTCGACCTGCTGGTGATGCTCGCGCGCGAGAGCCGGCGGCCGGTGACGTGGCTCGCGCTGCTCGATTTCCCCGGCATGCCGGCCGAGATTCATCAGCAGGTGATGGCGCGCTTCGCGCCGTTTCTTCAGAGCGGCCTCAAGATTATGCCGCAGACCACGCCGCGTCCGCTGAAGGTCTTCACCACGCTGCGCGATCCGTTCGTGTTCGGCAGCTTCCGATGCTGGCGGGGGGCCTTCAATCGCAGCGTCGCAGAGCAGATGGCGCTGTACCGATCGCCGTCGTTTCGCGACGAATTCCGCGCCGATCTCAAACAAGGCGGCGGCGCAGCGTTTCGCGGCCACTGGGATACGGTCGAGATCGCGGGCGTGGCGCATGCGGAAAATCGCCCGCTGATCGGCCGCACCGTCGAGCAAATCGCCGCCGCACGGGCGCAGGATCCGATCGACGCCTTGCTCGATCTCGCCGTCAGCGAGGAGCTCGCCACCGGCTTCACGGTCTCGGTCGCGAACGTCGACCCGGCGCGTGTCCAGACCCTGGTGACGATGCCGAACGTGCTGCTCGGACTCTCCGACGGCGGCGCGCACGTCAACCAGTTCTGCGACGCCGGGCTGCCCAGCTACGTGCTGCATGAATGGGTGCGAAAGCGCGGCGTGATGACGATCGAGCAGGCGGTGCGACGGCTCACCTCCGAGCCGGCCGACTTCATGGGATTGCGCAACAAGGGTCGCATCGCCGCGGGCCTCGACGCCGACCTGGTGCTGTTCGATCCCGACGCGATTCGCCCCTGCGTCACCGAGCAGCTCGACGATCTGCCGGGCGGCAAGCCGCGGCTAATCGAACGTGCCGAGGGTATCGCGCTGAGCGTCGTCAATGGCGAAATTCTGTTCGAAAACAACGTCTACCAGGGCGGCCTTCCCGGGCGACTGGTGAAGTCCTGAAGAATCAACCGACCGTCGAATTATAGCGAGGTGATATCGATGCGACTTTTTCGTCTCTACAGCGGCCAGGATGGGCAATCGCATATCGAGGAGATCGCGCTGCCGTTCGCGGCGGCGGACGAGCATGCCGAGCGCACGCCGATGCAGCCGGCCACCGGCGTGATGTTCAGCCGGATGGCGCCGGGGAGCTTCATGGATTGGCATAACGCGCCGCGCCGCCAATACGTGATTACGCTCTCGGGTGCGGTTGAGATCGGTCTGGGCGACGGCTCCGTGCATCGCATCGAAGCCGGCAACGGCATCCTGGCTGAAGATTTGACGGGTAAGGGCCATACCACGCGCGCGGTGGGTAACCAGCCGCGAGTCTCGGTCGCGATTCCGATCAAGGATTAGCGCGCGCCGGAGGTCATCGACCATGGCGGCCGCAGAGATCAGCTACGACGAGCTCATCAAAGAGGATCAGGTTCATAGCCGGCTCTACTACGACCAGGCGATTTTCCAGGAGGAGATGGACAAGATCTTCTCCCGCAACTGGGTCTATGTAGGACATGAAAGCGAAGTCGCCGAGCGCGGCGAGTTCGTTGGCCGCTGGATCGGGCTGCAGCCGGTAATCCTGGTGCGCGACCGCGAGCGCCGCCTCCATCTGCTGCTCAACCGCTGCCGCCATCGCTCTAACACCGTCTGTCAGCTCGAGCGCGGCGTCGCCGCCGGCGGGTTTCGATGCGCCTACCATGGCTGGACGTACGCGGCCAGCGGCGATCTGATCGGGATGCCGTATCCGGGCGGCTATGCGCCGGGCGACTTCCGCAAGGAGGAGCACGGCCTGCTGGAAGTGGCGATGGAGAGTTACCACGGCTTCCTCTTCGGCCATCTCAATCCCGACGGTCGGAGCCTGCTGGAGCATCTCGGCGCGGCGCGCGTGCTGCTGGACCAGGTGATCAATCTGGCGCCGGACGGCGAGGTCGAGCTGCGTGCTGGGATACTCAAGCATAAGTATCGCGCCAACTGGAAAATGACGATGGAGAACGTGGTCGACGCGTATCATCCGCCGATTCTCCATCAGTCGGCCTTCCATCTTGATTCCGGCAAGAGCTTCAATTGGGATTCGATTTACGGGCCCGAGGGCAACGCGCGCATCCGCGACCTCGGCGACGGTCACGGTCAGATCGACTTCAGCGCGCAGAATCGCAAGAGCGGATTTTTCTTCCAGGGTCTGCGCGGGGACATTCCGGCGGCGGCGCAGAGCGCCTACGTCGAGGGTCTGGTGCGACGGCTCGGCAGCGAGCGGGCGGCGCAGGCGATCGGCGACAGCGATCCGCATTTCTCGATCTTCCCCAACTTCAACTATCTGCCGCCCGGCCAGGTCAGATTGATTCGGCCGGTGAGCGTCGATGAAACGCATATCTACTATTTCCCGGCGTTGCTCAAAGGCGCGCCCGACGAGTTGAATCGCGAGCGTATCCGGCGCAACGGCTACATGCATGGGCCGGCCGGGCTGGTCGCGCCCGACGATATCGACGTTTACGAGCGCAACCAGGAAGCATTCAAGGCGCGCCAGGATGAATGGCTGATCCTGCGGCGCGGGCTGCGCTCGCAACGGCGTGAAGAAGGCGGCGCTATGGTCGGGCTGGCGTACGAAGAGACCACGCAGCGCGGACTGTGGGGACATTACCGTCGCGTGATGAAGCAGCCGTCGTCCACGGTCGAAGAGCGTTGATCATGGACGACTTCCGTGAGGTCGAGCAGTTCATCTATCGCGAAGCGCGGCTGATGGACGAGCATCGCTACGAGGAATGGCTGGCGCTGTGGACCGAGGACGCGGTTTACTGGGTGCCGTGCGGTCGCGACGACGCCGACCCTGAGCGACAGGTATCGATCGTATACGATCGATGGCCGCAACTCGCCAATCGCATCCAGCGGCTCAAAACCGGCAAGGCCTTCGCCGAGGATCCGCCCTCGCGCTTGTGCCGCGTCGTCTCGAACATCGAGATGGAGCAGGCGCGGGGCGGCGAAATCGTCGCGCATTCGAGCTTCGTGCTGGGCGACCTACGCAAGCATCAGGAGGTGCACTGGTACGGTCGCACGCAGCATCGCTTGCGCCGGATCGACGGCGCTCTCAGGATCGCGTACAAGAAAGTGACGCTGCTCAACAACGACGAGCCGCTGCCGAATCTCGCCTTTCTTATCTGAGGCAGCTTTCGCTTTTCGTCCGCTCCCGCACTTGATAAGTTCCACCATACCCGGGCGTGCGATCATCCGGGACGGTTGAGCGCGGGCGCGCCGCGAGAAGGAGATTTCCCACATGCAGGTTGGCACCTCGATCCTTTTCCAGAATCCGTTCAATGAACGGGCGGACGCTGACGTCTATCGCCATGAGCTCAAGCTCGGCGACCTCGCCGAACCGCTCGGCTTCGAGTCGCTGTGGAGCGTTGAGCATCATTTCGACGACTACACGATGTGCCCCGACGTGCTGCAATTCCTCTCCTATTTCGCCGGCCGCACACGGCATCTGAAGCTCGGCTCGATGGTGGTGGTGCTGCCGTGGCACGATCCGATTCGGGTTGCCGAGCAGGTCTCGGTGCTCGATCACTACTCCAACGGACGCGTGATTCTGGGGCTGGGGCGAGGCCTGGCGCGGCTCGAGTTCGAAGGCTTCCGCATCCCGCTCGACGAGTCGCGCGAGCGCTTCGTCGAGTCCGCGACCATGATACTCGAAGGGCTCGAGCGCGGATTTATCGAGTTCGACGGCCGCCACATCAAGCAGCCGCGCCGCGACATCCGGCCCAAGCCGCTCAAATCGTTCAAGGGCCGCACCTATGCGGCCGCGGTATCGCCCGAGTCCTCGCGCATCATGGCCCAGCTTGGCATCGGGATTCTGATCATCCCGCAGAAGCCGTGGGAGGCCGTCGCCAAAGAACTGGCGGACTATCGCGCGATCTATCAGCAGGTCAACGGCGGCGAGCCGCTCCCGACGATTACCGCCGGATGGGTGTTCTGCGATCGCAACGCCGACCGCGCGCACGAGATGGCGCTGCGCTACATCGGCGGCTACTGGCACACCGCGCTGCGTCATTATGAAATGACCGCCGATCACTTCGGACAGGCCAAGGGCTACGAGTTCTACCGGGAGATTTCGCAGCAGCTGGCCAAGTCGGGCGCGGACGCGGCGGCGGAGTACTTTCTGGGTCTTCAGGTCTGGGGCACGCCGGAGCAGTGCCTGGAGAAGATCGACCGCATCCGCCGGCGCGTCAACTCCGATCACTTCACTGGCGTCTTCAGCTACGCCGGGATGCCGTACGACGAAGCCGACCGCAACATGCGCTTGTTTGCGGCCGAGGTAATGCCCGAGCTCAAGAAGCTGGCGCCGCTGACGGGCGCAGAGCGGCCGGGCGTGACGCCGTACGGCGGAGCGCCCGCGTAAACCAGGCCGCGCGAGGAGCAGCATGGAACGCTCCCGGCTGGCGGGCCTGGTGGTCGAGAATTCGCGTGAGTGCAGCTTTCGCGTCCATCGCGATGCGTACGTGTCGCGCGAACTGCTGGAACTCGAATGGCAGCGGATCTTCGATCGCTCGTGGCTTTATGTGGGGCACGAGTCCGAAGTTCCGGCGCGCGGCGATTTCCGCACCCGCGACGTCGGCGGGCGGCCGCTCATCCTGTGCCGCGACAGCGCCGGCGAGCTGCGCGTTCTGATCAATAGCTGCACCCATCGCGGCGCCCAGGTATGCCGCGAGCGGCAGGGCAACGCGCGCAGCTTTCAATGCTTCTACCATGCATGGACCTACAACAATGCCGGCGAGCTGGTCGGCGTGCCCGACGCCGCGGGTTACGCGCCGGATTTCCGCAAGCAGGAGTTCGGTCTCAAGCCGCCGCCGCGAGTAGTCAATTACCGTGGCATGGTGTTCGTCAGCTTTAACCCGGCGATCGAGGAATTCACTGACTATCTCGCCGGGGCCCGCGATTACCTGGATATTATACTCGATCTCTCGGAGACCGGCATCGAAGTGGTCGGCGGTGAGCATCAATACTCAATCCGCGCCAACTGGAAGATGCAGATCGAGAACACCGTCGATGATTACCATGTCGCGCCGCTGCACAGCACCTATCTCAAATACCTCGAACAGATAAACGGGGTCGCGGGACCGGGGCTAATCGGACGCGCCTTCGACCTCGGCAACGGTCATTCGGTGATGGAGCGGCCGTTGCCGGGCAGCCGGCCGATCGCGCGCTGGGAGCCGCGGCTCGGCGAGCAGGTCAGACGCGAGCTCGAGGCCGTGCATCGGCGGCTGGTCGAGCGATTCGGTGAACAGCGCGCGGACCAGATGGCGATGCTCGATCGCAACCTCGTCATCTATCCGAACCTCATGATTCTCGATATCTGGGGCACCGCGCTGCGCATCTGCTGGCCGCTCGCGCCTGACGAGATGCAGGTCACGGTATGGACTTTTGGGCCGCGCGGCGAGGATGCGAGCTGGCGTCGATATCGGCACGACAACCTGGTCAGCTTTCTCGGCCCGGGCGGGTTGGGCACGGTCGACGATATCGAGGCGATGGAGTCGTGTCAGCGCGGGTTCCGCGCGGCAAACGAAGTGTCATGGTGTCAGTTCTCGCGCGGCATGAACCGTCCCGCGCTGGTTACCGACGAGGAGACTTTGCGGGCCTTTTGGCGGCGATGGCACCGGCAGATCACGGGCAGCGACCGGCGGCGGGTTCGACGGACGCGGCCGTCGGCGCGCGCCACGGTCGCCGTCGATTCCGAAATCCGGCACTGAGCAGATTCCGATGGTCATGCTGGTGCGCGCGACGATTGGGGTCGCTCGCACGCTCCTGCCACGATATGCATCGCGATGCGCGTGGCGGATTTCACGATCCGTAACGGGGTGATGTGAATGCGAGTGCGTATCACCGAATATCTGGACGCCGACCTCGACACTGAAACCTGGGTTTGTAATCGATGCCAGGCCGGCCTCGGCGCGCTTAGCCGTTCCTACAAGGAAGGGTGCCTGGTGCGGGAACGGGATCCCAGGGAAATACATATGCCGGTCGGAACGGATCGCGAATTCAACTTCAGCTTCGATCCGGACTGGATTCGCATCGTTGAATTTTACTGTCCGGGATGCGGTACGATGGTTGAGAATGAGTATCTGCCGCCCGGCCATCCGCTGACCTGGGATATCGAACTAGACATCGAGGATCTGAAGCGCAAGCGGGAGTCCGGCCGATGAGAATCGCGCTCGGGATCGACGTCGGCGGCACCTTTACCGACGTGGTGTTGTTGCGCGACAACCAGATTGTTACCGCCAAGGCGGAGACTACGCATTATGATCTGAAGCTCGGGGTGTTCAACGCGATCCGTCTGGCCGCTGAGCAGATCGATACGGAACTGGAAGCGCTGCTTGCCGAGACCGCGGCCGTCGTTTACTCGACCACGGTTGGCACCAATGCGTTGATCGAGCGGCGCGGGACGCGGCTCGGCCTCATTACCACCCACGGCTTCGAAGATGCCATCATGGTGGGGCGTTCGGCGAATTGGGCCGACGGGCTGCCGCCGCAGGCAAAGTACGATCGCGGCCGTGGGCGCCGGCCAACCCCGATTATCCCGCGCGAAAACATCGTCGGCGCGCTCGAGCGAATCGACAATCTCGGCCAGGTGCTGATGCCGCTCAACGAAGCCCATCTGCGCGAGAAGGTGCAGCAGCTGGTCGACCTCGGGGTGCGCGGCATCGTGGTGGTAACGCTCAATTCATTCGTCAACCCCGCGCACGAGCGGCGCATCGCCGAGATTATTCGCACCGACTATCCCGAATGCTACCTCGGCCATCTGCCGGTTTATCTGTCGTGCGATATCTCGCCGCAGATGGATGAGTATCGGCGGGCGATGACCGTGATCCTTGACGCCTACCTGCGTGAGGTCAGCGAAGAACACCTGCTGCGGATGGTCGAGGAACTGCGCGTCAGCGGCTATCGTCGACCGGTGTTCATCAGCAAGAACACGGGCGGCATCTCCTCGTTGTCGCGCACTCAGGCGCTGCATCTGTACGGCAGCGGTCCGGCGGCGGCGGTGATGGGCGCGGCTTATCTGCGCGGTCTTACCGGATGCGAGAGCGCGGTGGTCGCCGACATGGGCGGCACCAGCTTCGACGTCGGGCTGGTCGGCGCCGGGCAGGAGACACGCTACGACCAGAATCCGATAATCGATCGCTTCCGCGTACAAGTCCCGATCGTGCCGCACTGGTCGATTGGCGCAGGCGGCGGTTCCATCGCGCGGTTGGAGAATGGCGTGCTCAAGGTTGGCCCGCAGAGCGCCGGGTCGAATCCTGGGCCGGCCTGCTACGCGATGGGCGGCGAACATCCGACCGTGACCGACGCCGACGTGGTGCTCGGCTTCATCGACCCTGATTACTTCCTGGGCGGCGCGTTTCATCTGGACGCCGACCGCGCGCGCGAAGCGATCGAGAGCAAGGTCGCGGTGCCGCTGGGAATCACCGTCGAGCAGGCGGCGTGGGACATCAAGCAATTGATCGACGGCGTGATGGGGCAGGAGATCTATCGGCTCGCCGTCTACCGGTCGGGGCAGGATCCGCGCTCGCTCGCGATGTTTGCCTTCGGTGGCGCGGGTCCGGTGCACGCGACCGGGCTTGCCGAGTTCGCCGGCATCCGCCGTATACTCACTTTTCCGTTCAGTAGTGTATTTGGCGCATTCAGCACGCTGACGTTGGATATATTCCAGAGTTACGAAAAGACTTTGGTCATGACCTTGTACTCCCAGGAAGAGGCGGGAGATCTGGTCGATCGGATAGAGCGAATCAATCATGAACTGAGTAGTCTGACGGAGTTGGCGCGGCGAGATATGAGCGAGGAGGGTTTCGACATGGAGCTGGTTCAGCTGAAGGCTGAAGCTTTGCTCTGTTACCGCAATCAACGTCAAACCATCCAAGTGCCGATGCCGGCGTTGACGCTGACCGGCCGCGATGACGTGCAAGCACTCTGCGAGGCGTTCAACACCGCCTACGCGGCGCGCTATGGGCAGGGTGCGGTCTTCAAGGAGGTCGGAATCGAGTTGCTCGGGCTGCGTCTGATCGCATCCGTTCCGACCGACAAGCCGGTCGTATCCATTCGCCTCCCCCGCGATTCGGGCAAATCGTGGAACAAGGGCAGTCGGCGCGTCTTCTGGGGGCCGGCCGCGGGCATCATCGACACACCGGTTTATGATCGTGAAGCGCTCTCCGAAGGCGACTCGCTCGCGGGGCCAACGTTGTGCGAGGGCAAGGATACAGTCCTGGTGGTCCCGTCCGGATGGGCGCTGCGGATTGCGGCCGGCAATCTCGCCTGGGTCGAGAAACTCGACGATCATGCGAGCGGCGCGGAGGTGCGCGCAGGGGTTGGAGGTCAGTAATGGGAAAACTGTTCGAGCGGCAGGGCGTCTGCTTCGAGGGCTTCACCTACGAGCGCGACGTATATGGGCGCGGTCCCGGATATGACCCGGCGATTATCGCCGAAGGGCTGGCGCCGGTGGCCGAAATCGAACGGCGTGGGATGGAGTTGCTGAGCGATGTCGACCTCGAAATCCTGAGCCACAAACTCAGCTGCATCGTCGAGGAGGCGCACGACGTCTACCAGGAACTGTCAATCTCGGAGGCGATCCTTACCGGCGACATGAACACCGGCATTCTGACCGCGGCTGGCGACCCGGCGGTGGTGGCGACCGGAATATACTTTCATTCGATGCTCAATTGCGCGCAGGCGAAGTATATTTTGCGTTACTACAGGAACGACCCGACGGTCGGGCTGAAAGACGGCGATATCTACTTTTTCAACGATGAGTTCGCTGGCGTCACGCACGTTTATGACATGTTCACCACCATGCCGATATTCTATCGCGGCGAGTTGGTGGCATGGGCGACCTGCGGCGGTCATCAAGGCGACACCGGCGGGATGGCGCCCGGCGGCCACGCGGCACTGGCAACCTCGCGCTTCGAGGAAGGTTTGCGGGTGCCGCAGCTTCGGATCGGGGAGAATTTTCAGATCCGCACCGACATCCTGGAGTACCTGTGCCAGGCGGTGAGGAATCCGCTGGTCTTCGCCTCCGATCTCAAGGCCCGCGTTGCCACCTGCCTGCGGATTCGCGATCGGCTGGTCGCCGAAATCGATCGCCGCGGCGTGGAGCCGGTGGTCGGCGGGATGCGAAAGCTGTTGCTGGATGCGGGCCGGCTCGCGCGCGAACGCCTGCGCGAGCTGCCGGACGGAATTTTCCGCGCCATCATCTTCACGGATAATCTTGGCCGCGAGCTTGGGCTCTCGCGCATCCCGACCACGGTCTTCAAGGAAGGCGATCAGATGACGCTGCTGGTCAACGGCGTTTCGCCGGAAGCGCCGTGCGGAGCGATGAACGCGACCTGGCATCTGGTGCGCGCGGCGCTGGGCGTCTACCTGTTCAGCTACTTCTTTCGTGGGTTGCCGCCCAACGCCGGCTTGCTGGAACCGGTGCGGGTGCTGGTCGAAGGCCCGTCGATTCTGAACGCGAGCGGCGACGTCGCGCGCGGCTTCGGCACGCAGACCGCCGCCTGCGTGGTGCAGAATCTTCATGTTATCGGATCGAAAATCGCCTACGCCGGCGGCTATTACGAATCGGTGACCACGCCGTTTTCGCGCAACCCGCAGCTTTACCTGTTCGCCGGCGAGAACCGCCGCGGCTACCAGCAGGCCAATATCTCGGCGCTCAGTAACGCGGCGGGGCAGGGCGCGCAATTCGATCGCGACGGCGAATCGGCATTCGGCTTCTATTGGGGCGCGTGCGTCGATTCAGGAGAGGCCGAGGCGCTCGACTCGCGCTATACCAACTTCAGGCTGGCCCGCAAGGTCGAGTGCAACGCACACGGCTTCGGCAGGTATCGCGGCGGCGCGCCGCTGGCCGAAATCTCGATGGGCTATGGACCCAAGGGTTGCCTGATGACCGGCGCCGGCGCCTGCGACAAGGTCAGCCAGAATCCGGGGCTGTTCGGCGGCTACTCGGGACCCACCAATCCGCAGGTTGTGATCCGTAATACCAATATCCGCGAGCTGATGGAGCGGGCGGACCGGCGGCTCGACTTCGAGACCGCGTACGACCTGCTGGTCAATCGCTCGATCGACGGCGACTATCAATTCAGGTCGTCATCGACAGCGACCGAGAAGTTCAAGGACGGCGATATCTTCGTTGAGAATGTCAGCGGTGCGGGCGGCTACGGCGATGTGCTCGAACGCGAGCCGCAAGCCGTGCTGGAAGATGTGCGCAGCAGGCTCATCACGCGCGAGGTCGCGGACAAAGTCTATGGAGTAGTCATCGGTCAGGATAACGACCGGATCGATGCGCAGGCGACCGACCAGCGGCGCCGCGCGATTCGCCGCGAGCGGCTCACCCTGGGCAAGCCGTTCAAAGAATTCATCGCGATGTGGAGCCGCAAGCGTCCGCCCGATGCGATACTGAAGCATTACGGCCGCTGGCCCGATCCGCGGGTCGAATCGTACCGCGAGCCGTTCTGGGGAATTTACAAACCGGCTTAGGCAGGGTGTCGCCCGATGTCCGCGATCGATACCGCGCCTGCACGCGCCAACCGACTCTACTGCCCGATGCTGTTCAGGTTCGCGGCCCGGCTCGAACAGATGACGTGGTCCGAATTCACCTCCGATCCCGCCGACACGGTGGCCGCGCTGCGCAACGCTCAAACGGCGTCCGGCGCCGACCTGATCGTCAACTGGTTTGATACCTGGGCCGAATGCGACGCGCTCGGCGCGGATATCGTGCGCGACGCTGACGGTAACGCGGTGTCGTGCGCGACGCCGCCGCGCAAGGCGGAACCGCTCGCGTCGCTTAAGTCCGGGTTGCTGCCAAGACTGAAAGATATTGCCGAGCGTTTATACGCCGAGCGTCGGGCGGGCACCCTGATCGCCGGCTTCGTTACCGGACCTGGCACGCTCGCCAGGCGGGTCGGCGGCAGGTCGGAGATCGGATCCAATTGCGAGGGCGAGTCGGACGCGGGCGAACGATCGGCAGCGGCACAACTTGCCGTCCAATGGGCAATCGAATTGATACGCAGCTACGGCGAGCTAGAACTCGACCTGTCGATCATTGCCGAAGAGGAACCGGAAGCCAAAGCCTTTTATCGCGACCACGTGAAACTCTTGCAACCGCTAGTCAACCTGTCGCGCTACTATCGACATCCGCTGATCGTGCTGAACCGCAGACCGCAGGAAGACGATCTCGCGGAGCCGAGCATCGGCGGCGCGCCGCCGATCGGAACCGTCAGGATGATTTCCGAGGAGCTGTTCACGGCCGCGGCCCCAACCTTGACCGATCATCTGAAACCATTGCTCGTTAACGCCGCGAGCGGCCGCATCCTGATGCTGTCCTCGTGGGAGGTGCCGATTGACGCTGAACCCGAGCGGCTTCGTGAGCTTGGCGTGCGCTTGAAGGGTGGTGATGCATGAGCGGCGAGCCGGACACGCGAGCGCGCGAGACCATGTACACGATCGATATCGATATTGGCAGCACCTGCACAGACGGTTTCTTCACCGACGGCAAGGGCTTTCGTCTTGCCAAGGTCCTGACCACGCCGCATGACCTCGCCGAGTGCACGATCAACTGTATTGCGGCCGGCGCCAGGCAGTTTGGTCTGGAGCTCGAGAGCTTTCTGCGCTATTCGGCGGTGAGTCGACTTTCATCGACGCTCGGAACCAACCTCGTCGTCCAGCGGACCGGGACGCGTCTCGGACTGCTGGTGACTCGCGGTCACGCGCAGGACCTGTATGGCGCGAGCACTCGCGCGCCGATTGTGGACCTGTTCGTGCCGTCGGAGATGGTGCTCGAACTGGACGAGGAGGTCGACGGCGACGGCCGGGTTGGCCGTGAGCCGGCGCGCGATCAGGTGCTGACGCATCTGCGCGCGCTGCTGGAACTGGGGGCGCGTATAGTCGTCGTCAGCCTGCGCAACTCCTGGCGCAATCCACGCAACGAACAGCTGGTGCGTTCATATGTTCACGAACGCTACCCGGTGCAATATCTGCGTTCGGTTCCAATCCAGATCGGCAGCGAGGTCGTGCATGCCGCGGACGACCACGCCCGCACCAATTCGGCGGTGCTGAACGCCTATATACATCCGCCGATGGCGCGGAGCCTTTATAGAATCGAGGATCGGCTGCGCGACAACGGTTACCAGCGGCCGCTGCTGGTCGTTCATGCGCACGGTGGCAGCGGCAGGATCGCCAAGACCGTCGCGCTCCATACGCTGAGTTCAGGGCCGGCGGTCGCGGTGCGTGGCGCCGCCGAGCTTTGCAGAAGTTTGGGTATCGCCCGCGCGCTGACTATCGACATGGGCGGAACCAGCCTTGATGCGGCTGTGATTATCGACCATCGGTACCGCCTCGATCGCAGCGCGGGATTCCACGGCGTGAAGCTGGCGACGCCGATGGTCGCGGTGGGTTCGATCGCGGCCGGCGGCAGCACCGTGGCGCGGGTCGTCGATGGGCGTGTGAAGGTGGGACCCGACAGCCAGGGAATCGCGCCGGGACCCGCCTGCTACGGCCGCGGAGGCACGGAAGCGACCATCACCGACGTCAACCTCGCGCTGGGTTATATCGATCCCGACTATTTTCTCGGCGGGGCGTTGAAGCTTGATCGTTCGCGCGCCGAACGGGCGATTCAGCGCCGTATCGCCGCGCCGCTCAAGCTCGAGATGGTTGCGGCGGCCGCTGCGGTGCGCGAAGCCATCACCGCGTTGATGAGCGACAAGCTGCGGGCGCTGCTGAAGGAGACCGGCGCGGCGGCGGAGAGTTTCACGATGTTCGTGCTGGGGGGCTGCGGAGCGCTGCACGCCTGCGCGCTCGCGGAGCGGATCGGTGTCGGTGCGATGCTCGCGTTTCCCTATTCGTCGGTCTTCTCCGCGTTCGGCGCAAGCACTACCGATGTCCAGCACTTTTATTCTCGTACCGTGGTCGTTCCGGAAAGACCGCGCGATCGACTTGCGCAGGAGATCGACGTGCTGCTGCAACAGGCCGGGCGCGACATGGAGGTTGAGGGGTTCAGTAACGATCGCGTCGTCGCCACGTTGCGCGCGTCGATCCTGGATGGCGCCGTGGAGCCGATCGTTATCGGCGGGTGCCGGCTAAGCGAAGCCACGGGTCAGCGCTGGTCGGCCGAGTTGTTCGATGCCGCCCCGGTGCGCGATTCGCTGACGGTCGAAATCAGTGTGGTTGCGGAAGCCGGCGTACCGCATTGGAATCCCACCGGCGCGGCGGACGGCATCGAGCATCGAGCTCGCCGGCCATCGATCAAGGGCGAGCGGGTGGTTCATTGGGAGGCGCAAAAATCGTTGTTGACGCCGATTATTGACGATACCCAGCTGACGCCGGGCGTGATCATCGACGGACCCGGAATCGTCGAATCATCGATTACCAACTATGTAATCACGCCAGGCTGGGAACTCAAAGTTGACGAGCGGAATAACTATTTGATGGAGCGCAAGCGCGGTTAGCGCGGGAGTGAAGCCGGTGGATAAAACGCCACAGCCATTGTCCGGAGTCTGCGTTGTTGAAGTGGGCAGCTTCATCACGGCGCCATTCGCCGCAATGCTGCTGGCTGACCTTGGCGCGGAGATTATCAAAGTTGAACGGCCGGGGACGGGTGACCCGTTCCGCAGTTTCAAGGGCGGTCTCTATAGTCATCACTTCCGCGCTTACAATCGCAGCAAGCGGAGTCTCAGTCTCGATATTACTCAGTCGGCCGGCAAGGCGATGCTCAAGCGCCTCGTCGAGCGGGCGGATGTGCTAATCGAAAACTTTCGGCCCGGCTGGATGGATCGTGCGGGTCTCGGCTACGAGGCTTTGAGCGGCGTGAACCCGCGCTTGATCTATTGTTCGATTACCGGCTTCGGCGCCAGCGGTCCGTACCGCGACCGTCCGAGCTACGACACCGTCGGCCAGGCGCTCAGCGGATTTCTGAGCCTGTACGTTGATCCGGACAATCCGCAGCTCACGGGTACCGCGGCCTCCGATGCGGTCACGGGCATGTACGCCTGCTATGGGATTCTTGGCGCTCTGATGATGCGGGAAAAGACCGGTCGTGGCACGCGCCTTGAGACCACGATGCTGAATGCGACCATGGCGTTCATCGAGACCTGGTTCGTCGAATATTTTCTCACCGGAGTTGCGCCGGGGATTCATCATAAGTCGAGGGTCAATCAGTCGTTCGCGATGCGTTGTGCGGATGGCAAGCTGATCGCGCTTCATCTTTCATCGCCGCCGAAGTTCTGGGAGTCGTTGCTGAGTGCGATCGAAGCGCCGCAACTCGCAACCGACCAGCGCTTCAGTTCGCGCATGGCGCGAATCGAGCACTACGAAGAACTTAGCCGCGAGCTGGCGGCAATCTTCGCGCGCCAGCGGCGTGCTCACTGGACCGCGCGGCTCGAGGAAAATGACGTGCCGTTCGCGCCGATCTATTCGCTCGATGAGGTCCCCGGCGATCCGCAAGTGAGTTTCATGGGAATCTTCCAGGACCTGGTGCATCCTACGGAGGGAACGACGCGAATTGTTCGGCGTCCGGTCGCGTACGGCGAAGGCCGGGAGTTCGCGGCAAGCGCACCGCCTGTCTTGGGCGAGCACACGGATGCAAT
>Ga0307372_10000319_pt1 | contig 86232 bp, 53 predicted proteins | sample OX1MG_FD_202533 | JGI IMG/M metagenome (GOLD analysis project Ga0307372, IMG submission 202533) | Soil microbial communities from Risofladan, Vaasa, Finland - OX-1 | ecosystem: Environmental > Terrestrial > Soil > Coastal area > Acid sulfate soil | place: Finland: Risofladan, Vaasa | collected... | reverse complement strand
GGTAGAACTCGGCAAAGATGTTGTGATCTTGCTTGACTCGATTACCAGACTCGCACGTGCGTATAATTTGGCTGTTGAACCCAGCGGCCGGACACTCTCGGGAGGATTTGATCCTGCGGCGCTGCATCCTGCGAAAAGATTCTTCGGCGCGGCACGCAATTGCCAGGAAGGCGGATCACTCACGATTATCGGTACGGCTCTCATTGAGACCGGCTCACGCATGGATGATCTGATCTATGAAGAATTTAAAGGGACCGGCAATATGGAATTGCATCTTGATCGTAGGCTTGCGGAACGCCGTATATTCCCCGCGATCAATATCGAGCGCTCCGGTACCCGCGGAGAAGAGCGGATTCTTGATGAAGCAGCATATAAAAAGATTGTTACTATGCGCCGGATGATGGATATGCTTGGTCCGGATGAGCGGACAAGTATCTTTGTTGAACGGCTCGGAAAAGCAAAATCAAATGACGCCTTCCTCGAAGCGCTCGGCAAATCCTAATGAAGGTCTTCTGGCATAGGAATTCTTTCACTATCCCAATTAAGGAGAACTGCAGCTGTCCAGCGTGCACCTCTTAAAATCGTTCTATATTTATCTATATATGCTTGATCATGCTCAAGTCTAAAAAGTATTACTCTTTCTTCAAAAAGAGAATCCCCAAAACCTGTAACTTCAGCAATATGTTCATCAAGTGGTGTAATTGGAATAGTCGAAAATTGATTTCGTACAAATCGTTCACTATTTCTTCCTTCGAAATCTACCCAGATACTTGCAGCATCAACAACAAGATGAAACGTGCCTTGGACAGTTGTTCTTGTAATTGCTGCATCATTAAAAATATCTTTTCTAGATAGGGCATCATGTGTATTGATCAGTTCATCAGAGAGGAGTCTCATTGCTTTTCTCGTCTCATCACCTGAATAAGCAGCAATGATAGCAGAAACTTCAGTATAATTACTTTCATGCACATCAACCAGTGTCCGTAAAATTTGACGTGCACTACCGAGTTGTTCTTCTCTTGGAAAAAGATTGCCACCGTCTGCTCTTGCTCCTGCTCTCTCCGGCTCACGAGGTTCGCCATCGCCTCCATCTCCTGCAGCTGCTATGCCTCTTTCCTCAGGTGGGTTTCCTCCTATTCCTCCTGAAGAGCGTCCTCCATCACGAGTTCCACCTCCAGATGCTGTCTGTGGCCCTTCATCTCGTTCATCCCGGCCGCTACCAGGTGTCGCCGCCGAAGCTCGCACCGCTCCTCCATCAACAGGATGTGCTTCTCCTTTTCCTCCTGCAGAGCCTGCATGATCTCCTTCCCTCACCTTGCTGTCACCTCCAGTAACTGCGCTTCCAGTAACGGTATCGCCAGAACCAACGACTGACTGTGCTGTTGCTCTTGCTTCTTCTTGACCAGATGCTGGAGGGAGGAGTGTGTCTTGTTTGTTTTTGAGCATCCCTAATCCCCGTACGGCAACTCTTTGAGTCACTCTGGGAGTTAAAGAACTGGATTGCCCTGCTTGCACTCCGCGTTCGCCGGTGGGAAGCCCGGTGATTTCTGAATGGATAGATCTCTGTCTGCCTGGAGCTGAGGATCCATATCCTTCTTGGAATGAATTCTTACTCATCAGTGGTAATTATAGCAAAACCTCAACTTATAGTAAAATACTTTGTATGATCAAGAACTATTTTATTGGAGCTGGCGAGGTTATAGTTACAGAGAAGTATTACTCGTCTTTCCGGCCTCAAAAGTTGACGGCACGCACAAAATTTGCTAATATCAGTCTTTGATACCGGCGCTGCCTCCTGCGAAAAGATTCCTCACGGATACGCAGATCAATAAATAATTGTTCTATTTGCTTGTTTGTTTGCAGCCACAAGATCTGTGACAAACTGAGTGGCAGTAGGACGCTCCGCGGGATCATCTGCAAAAGCTCGTGCATATACCGGCTGTTCTGCACGTTCATAGTCTGTTGCTCCTTCGATAACCTTCGCAAGTTGAAAGGTATTTGTACCAGTAGTCATTTCTGCCCCGCGTTCCCAATGCTCAGGTGTTCTATAGTGAGGAGCTCCCAATGGTATATCAGTTCTCGTACCGACAGGTGCTGCCAATCCAAAATCAATAGGCCTTGCAACGCCACCTCGTTCTACAAGTACATTATATGCGTTGAGATCCCGATGGACGATTTCAGCACCAAAGGCGTCAACAGCTTCCGCTAAGGGCATAAAAAGTTGTTCAACGTCACCTATGGGAAGAGGATGATAACTTTGTTCAAGATTTCTTCCATCAATTGCTCTGAGAACGAGAATTGGATATGCTTGTTCACCCCCATAAACATCTGGTAAAGTAATTGTTCCTGCATCAAGTAATTCAGGTACCAACGGGCTTAATTCGTGTGCCCTGTGATGGAAGTAGGCTTCTCTGCCAAATACCTGATGTGCGACGGGATGGGAAGATCTGCCCACTTTTATAGCAAGGTTTTCTCCGCCAGCGGTTACTGCTCCAACTACGACAGCATGACGACCATCATCTGATTCAAGTCGGCTACGGTCATGAGGATCGGTTCGATAGGGGCCAATCCGATCTGCTGTCAAAAGAGCACCTTGATCAAGATCATGTCTGGCAATTCCTCGGCTCCAAAAATCGTTTGGGATTTCAGGGACAGGGGATGCAAGCTGCGGAAATGGAGTGAGAGATGGGCCGGAATCAGATGGACGTTCATGCACGTGCAAGCTTGCATTTTTTCCATTAGGATGTCCTATTTCTAAACCCCGTACGGCAACGCTTCGAGTCACTCTGGGAGTTAAAGAACTGGATTGCCCTGCTTGTACTCCGCGTTCGCCGGTGGGAAGCCCGGTGATTTCTGAATGGATAGATCTCTGTCTGCCTGGAGCTGAGGATCCATCGCCTTCTTGAAATGAATTCTTACTCATCAGTGGTAATTATAGCAAAACCTCAACTTATAGTAAAATACTTTGTATGATCAAGAACTATTTTATTGGAGCTGGCGAGGTTATAGTTACAGAGAAGTATTACTCATCTTTCCGGCCTCAAAAGTTGACGGCACGCACAAAATTTGCTAATATCAGTCTTTGATACCGGCGCTGTCCCTTTTTCCAAGTCCAAGTTGGAACCAGTACACTCTTGTACTGACAATGTCGCCGAAATCTGCGTATGCATAAAGGCTCTTCTCATAAGTACGCTTTGTGGCTTAAGATCGTTGCCCGCGAAGGTAAGGAGTTCTCGGAATTTCTCTTTTATTATGGCAAAAAAAAGCTGATCAATTTCTCCGTCCGTTTTGAGAAGAATAAGAATAAGCTCGTCAAATTTTTTCTTATGAAACGCGGCCGTTATAACCGGCCGTTTTTGCATTTAACGACCATGGGCGTGTTGGGAGTAGGTGTTTTAGTTGCTCCTTTCTTGGCCAACACATTCCCAATTTTCGCAGCGCAGGATACAACACTGTCTCTTGCATCATCATCCGCCGAGAAGCAGTCAGCACTGACAGGGGAGGAAGTATTCAAAACAGACATCTCACAAAAGCCCCGGGATAAAATCATCACCTATGAAGTTGAACGCGGTGATACCTTGGCATCGATCGCGAAAAAATTTGGTGTTTCGGAAGATACAATACGGTGGCAGAACAATCTCAAAAGTGACGATTTAAGCATAGGGGATTCACTCGAAATATTGCCTGTTACCGGCATTGCCTATAAAGTTGCGTCGGGAGATACTATTTATAGTATTGCCAAGAAATACAATACCAATGCACAGAAGATTGCGGATTTTCCTTTTAATGAATTTGCCGGAAACGGGACTAGTTTTGCCCTGGTCACCGGTGAAATCCTCATTGTTCCGGACGGAATTGAACCGTCTGCGCAGCAGACCATCAAACCGCAAGTATATCTCGTAACCGGTCCTGTTCCCGTGACAGGCGGTGGTTTCACCTGGCCAGTAAATGGAGAAGTTACTCAGTTCGCATCGTGGTATCACATGGCGCTTGATATCGCAGCGCCATATGGGACACCGCTTGTTGCTGCAAGCAGCGGAACGGTTGATTACGTAAGTACCGGGACCTATGATACCGGCTATGGAAATAATGTCTGGGTCAATAAAGGCAATGGAACACGATATCATTATGCGCATATGGAAGCAGTCAATGTCTCAATCGGCCAGCATGTTACCGGCGGACAAACCGTTATCGGATGGATCGGACTGACGGGTCACACAACAGGACCGCACGTTCATTTTGAGATCCAAGTGAACGGTGCGTTAACAAACCCACTGCCATATCTGCAGTAGGATATTACTCCGCTCGGAACGAAAATTTTTCTTGAATACAGACTTCGTTATCCATTCTGCGAAAAAATTTGTTCCTCGCTCTGTTTATCTCGATTTATTAGACTGTTCAATGCTGGTTTGAACGCATCTTTTTTGGTACAATAATCCAACGGAAAAGGGCCGATGGCGCAATGGTAGCGTACCTCCATGGCATGGAGGGGGTTGGGAGTTCGAGTCTCCTTCGGTCCACACTTCGACAAGCTCAGTGTGGAACAGTGAGCAAAGCTGAACCTGTCCACAAATTAGCCGTTAGTAATAAGGAATATTTTTAATAAAGCTAATGATCAAAGACCAACGACTGACGTCCAATCCGGGCTTATAGGTAAGTGGTATACCGGTGCATTCGCATTGCACAGTCCCGAGTTCGATTCTCGGTAAGTCCACACATGTGTGTGCGGCATCTTGACATTCGCATTGCTGAGGTGGGGAGTTCGAGTCTCCTTCGGTCCACAGTTTAGCTTTTGGTCTTTAGTCGTTGAACATTGGTAATAAGGAATACTACTTTAAAAGCTAATGACTAAACTGGCTTTCTACACCGGAAGATAGAATAACTGTAAGCCATACAATGCATGTAAATACTCATACGTCATAATCTGCGGAATACTCTTCTTATTGCATATTACCGCCGCGAGGGCTTTTGCAAATGTCAGATCTACTGAATTACTTGTCTCAATAATTTTAATTGCCGATTTTATGTCAGCCGGTTCCGGATTAACGACATTAATATTGCTGAGGGATAACGCGCGGAGAAAATCCCGGGCAAGCGATGGACTAATAGTATTATAGATTGTCATATATGTTTCATGGACACTGACGACACTGCTGTAGAGCTGGCATTGCTCCTGTGCAAAATAGCGAAAAAAAGCTGTTGCCTGCACATGTTTCTTATGCGCTCGGTCGATAAAAGCGGTTAATCCATCTGGTGCTATATATACTTTTTTGCTGACCATACACGTTAAGGATTAGCGTTTAGGGAGTAGGAGTTAGTTTGTTTTGTTATCTTAAGGTTTGCTTAAGAAATAGATAGCTAATTACTAATCTCTCGATACCTAACGCTATTTCAACTCCAATCCCGCGCCTCGTCCTTGTAACCGAAGGAACGGATCGTCCCGGGTAAATTGCTTGTCCAATAATCGGGTGTTTTTGAAAATCTTTGGTTTTTGTTCAGCTGTTGATACTTCTTTGTGAAAATCCTGCAGTGTGTTTTCATCAATCCGGACATTGCCACCAACTTTTATTGCTTTTAGTTTTTTATCACGGATATACCGTCTGACGGTCAAGGGATGAACTCGTAAGATGAAGGCTACTTGTTTGACACTGAGCAGATTATTCATAAGACAGTTATAGAATAGACCGTCCGTAAAAAAGTGTAAAGAGTCTCTTTTTTACTACCTAATTTAATATACAATAGTTAACAGATTTATGCAATAGTATACAACTTGTGAAAAAAGTTGACGTTTCACAAGAATTACTATTATAGTAGATAAGTACTATGATTTTACAAGAGCTACTCAGAAACATTGTTTTATATAAAGGGGTGGTAAAACCTCTCTTACAAACATGGACAGACTCTCTCAGGGGCATGTATGCCAGGCAAAAGTACTTCGCTTCTTTTTCCAAGGCACTTATAGATCATTCTGAAGCTGAAATACAACCATTTATCGCTGACTGGGGGTACTATACGCAGCCACATAAGAGTAAGTTTTCACTCTCAAATACAACAGGCACACATACTATGTCATACATTGATTTGATCGCAAAGCATAAAAGTCTTGCTGGCAATGACTTTATGGTTGTGCTAACGGATGGTCTAGTTGATGAAGGTGTTGAAAGAACAAGCAAAACGTATTATCAAACCGTTGCAACAACCGGAAAGTTATCCGTCCTTATTTCATCATTTACTGCCTGTGTAACTACAGGGCACTTAGTTGAAGATATATATGCACATCTCGTTCCCGAGACTCATGGGAAGAGAGAATATCTGGGCGAGTTCTCTCTTACTCATGAAGAAACCCAATTACTGTACTTAAAGGAAGGGGGTGAGTACCATGGAATTGATTAAGAGCCGATTACAACGATTGTTTGAGGATATTCGAATTTTATTCTCAGCACCTGTCTACTAGATATAATACCGAACGGTTTGGATAAATCTTGTCCCTTTGTGTTTCAATACAAAATAGACATAATGGTACAAGGAAAAGAGGCGTTCACGGTTGAATGATCGTTATTTTGCTTGACCGCGTCGGACGCGGCTTGACAAGCCTTTTGCATGTCCTTCATAATAGTGCTACTATGCCTCATGTCACGCAAGATGTTGAAAAGACCGGAAAAAAGACAGCAATGCTTGGTTATACTTCACGATCACTCATCTACGTAACGACGTTTGGTATTGTAATCGTAACGGCAATTTGTACTGCGGTTTATTTCTATCTGCAATATCAAAACACACAAGATCAGCTTAACAGGACAACGCAATCTAACGAACAGGCGGCGTTAGTTAGGGAAGTCGGTAAGTTGATCGTTTTGCCCACAGGAGAGCAGCCAAATATCGCAACTGTTTCGGATATTAGCAAACTTAAAGGACAACCGTTCTTTACCGGTGCCAGAAATGGCGATAAGGTGCTTATCTATACAAAGGCTCAAAAGGCGATCTTATATGATCCGATAGCCAATAAAATCGTTGAAGTTGGACCGATTTCAGTCGCGCAGGCAACGCCTGTACCTGCGGCAGTTGCTGCTGCACGAACAGGACCGACGCTGTCTCCGGTTCGCGTTGCCTTATATAATGGTACAAGCGTTGTTGGTTTGGCAGCAACTGTTGCAAAACAGCTTCAAGAAGACATGCCAAGTGTTACCGTTGTTACCAAAGCAGATGCGCAAAAATCTACCTATATGACACCCATTATCGTTGATTTAACGGGCAAAAATGCCTTAGCTGCACAAGCTTTGGCAAAAGAATTGAAAGGCAAGATAGGCACATTGCCTGCGGGTGAGACCAAGCCTGCCAATGCTGATTTGCTAGTTATTTTGGGAAAATAATGATATAATACGTCTGGACTCAAGCTTTTATTTATATAATAGTGGTGAGTCATCCGGTATTCTAAGCTAATTCATTCTCTCGTAGACTCGCAATTCACTTAGGATTCGTAACGGAACCCCAGTAGGGGGAGAAAAAATGAAACAAAAAGGGGGTGAATCCTAAGTGGCACAAGATAAAACGATTCAATGCAAAGATTGTGGTAAAGACTTTGTCTGGACCGCAGACGAACAAGCATTTTACCAAGAAAAAGGTTTTAATGCACCTCTCCGTTGTAAAGATTGCCGAGTAAAAGCTCGCGCGAATTTCAACAATGGTGGTCAAGATCGTGGACCAAGACAATCATTTCCAATAACCTGTTCTAATTGTGGCAAGCAAGACACTGTACCATTCGAGCCGAAAGGCGATCGACCGGTACTTTGCCGTGACTGCTTCAGAAAACAGCGGGAATAATAATCCTAAACAAATAGTTTAGATTATCTTGAAACGCCTCGTACAACGGGGCGTTTTTTGTAGGGAAAAACTTGATATCTATTTACCCATTTCTTTATAGTATTACCTACTAAGCATGCTTTGTTTATGTATAATATCACTTATCCAAGGTCAATTTGTTATAGAGTGTCAGAAAGAAAAGTTAGAAACTGTGACATTGATTATAAATAGGAGAGGAGTGTTATAACAAAATCAAAATGCTCCTCATTGATGAGGAGCTAATAAAATAAACGCTCCTAATAAGCTCGCCCAGCTTATTTGATGCTACTTACCCGGTGTTGGTGAAGCTGCTGCTACCGATGGACCAGGAATTTTTTCTCGCGGATTTCTTGTCGGGAGCGGAGGGGTACTCGGCTCATTTACTGTAATCGGTTGCGTTTGTTGTGGCACCGGACTTACTTGCGCTGAGGGACTAGCTTGTGTCTGTTGCTGTTGTGCTGCTTGCCCATTACTTTTTGCTGCGACTATTTTATTGAGCGTATCTATATCATCGCTGATGATCTTAGTGTTTGCTGCGTTATCTGCCACCAGCTGCTTGACCGTTGTAAATGCAGTCATCGCATTTGTGTAATCACCTTTTTGTTCATACGCATGTCCCAGGTTGTAGTATGCATTTGCGTAATCTTGCTTCAGATTGATAGCTATCTGGAACTCTCTGATAGCATTGTCATATTGTCCCAGCTGATAATAGACCCCGCCGAGATCAATGTACTGCTGTGGATTATTTGGGTCAAGCGCAATCGCCTGATTGAGCGTAAGGACAGTAAATTGGTCGGCATTTTGACCAAATCCAATAAGACTTCGATAGACAGAGGAGAGGTTATTCCAATTAAATGATGTCTCAGGAGCCACAGTGACAGCAGCTCTTCCTGCATTGATTGATTGCTGGATAAGCGTCAAGATGTCCTTTTGTGTCTGAGCACTTGGTGATGAATTCTTTGGCTGGTGAGTTGCCAACGCATTTGCCAAGGCAAGGTTGGTCTGAGCAAAGGCACGGTAGTAGATGTCCCGGTACGGGAATATAGTTATTGCGGCTGTTTGGAGTTGATAGGTTGCCAATCCATTATTTTGTGACTCCGCGACAAGAGATTGTTGGAAAGTAAGGTCTGAAAGCGTAAATCGGGTTATAAAATATAATGGTAACGCAACAATGATTGCAACAATCAGTAGGAATATACTCGGAAGGACCTTGCTGAATCTCCGTTCTGCAGTGCTTTGTTGTCCACGCTCGTGATTTTGTATTAAAAATCCTTTCCGGAAAGCCAGTAATGAAAATTCTGCCTCACCAAAGCGTTGCGGATTGTTGTGAATGCATACTATTGCGAAAAGCGCGAGTAGGATGAAAAGAAGTGCTACCATAGTAAAGGAGAAGGGAAGCACCAGTGATGCCAGAACAGCAAGCATAAGCGGAAGGAAATAGTTCTTTTCTTTGAAGATTCGGTAGATCAGGAACGCATATACACCAATCCCCAGCAGTCCGGCTGTTGCCATAAGTTCAAGGGCAAAGCTGCTGGATCTGAAAAAGGTAAATGCCCATAGGGTTTGATCTACGTTATAGGTGGCAGGTTTGAATTTCGTAAAGTCGTTAAGGTATGTTCCATAACCGCTTCCCAAAAGCAAACTCTTAAAGACATTGTTTTGTGAGATAGCCGCAAATGCAGTCTGCAATCCGGTACCAAACGGGAGGATAAGTGGTTTCTGGCTGGTAAAGAGCATAAAGACAGTCAGACCCAATCCGATTGCGATGATGATAAACGCTATACCAAATCCCATCATGACATTTGGTGACTTTTTATGATGAGCACCTGCAGTGGCTGCTGGAGCTGTGAACGGAGAACTAGCTGGCTGTTTGGCTTTGTTCATTGTATTAATGTATCCATAGCCGAAGTATCCGGCGATCGGTAAGATAAGTGCGTAATATAATGCTTGGTCAAGCAGAGAGCCGAACGTTGTAAAGTATGTGGCGTGGGTATAAGAGAAAGGCAGTGGATAAATCTTAAAGAATGACAAGGTCGTTAACAACGCTGCCAACACTCCTCCCAAGGTGAGCGCACCGAGGAGAAAGAGCAATTGCTTTTGTGTTTTTACTGTGTTGATGATCACAAAGTAGAGGAATCCGAGAAACAGCATCGGAGCAGCAGCAATAAGTCCATCATATCGGTTGGTTGCAAACGCCGCAGACACAAGAGTTATTATTATTAATAGTGTAACAGGGATATCAAACGGAGAGACACGTAAGCGTAACTTGCCGTCAAATAACGTTTTAACAGCAAATATGAGAAGAGCCAGAGTACTCAGAATGATAAGAAGCAGTTGCTTAGGCATGACAAATGCATCGGTTGTGCTGCTCAAAAAGAAGATAGGGAACAGAACAAAGAGTATGCCTACAAGCAACAGGCTGAGATTCTCGAAATAGGACAGAAATTCTTTCTTTTTCTCTGGCATAAGTGTTTTTGGTAATAAGACCTCTTATTACTGTAACAAGACCTTTTGTATAATGTCAAGCATAATATTACTATAACAAGCTAATTGACTATCCACCAGTTAAAACCGATATCTTTTGTGACTGCATTTGGGATTGCGACAGTAAATGAGCCTTGTGTTCCGTTTGCGGGATCTTCAATCGTCTGCCTTGCGAGATAAGGAGTAGCGCTTTCTGTGTTTGAGGTTGCGGTTACATAGATAAGTGAATGAGCAGTAACATATGGCGTGATAATAGTCCGCTCTGTTTCGTAGGCAGTAATGACCCCGTTTCCGGCCGAACTGTTTGCGACTGTCCTGGTCATTGAGGTGTCTGCTTCAGCGCCACGGATGATAGTAAATCCATGACTGGCTATAGTATTGAAGCTAGCTTCACCTGATGATGCGACATCTCCTGCCTGGTTGACACGGAAAACCCCGCTTCCTGTCGCACTGGTGACAATGAGTGATGATCCGGATTTGTCCTTTTTATTTTTCAGGTTGATAACCAGATCTTGATTGGGCACCGGCGCGATGATCCCGGCCGCGAATTGACCGTTAACAGTCACATTATGTGCAAAGTGTGCGTTGCCATTGACCTGCAAGTTGCCCTGCGTATCAATTGCCACCAAACCTCCCATGAAGCGGATAGTTCCCTGGCGCAGGGGCTCGATGTTGAGGTCAGTACCCACCGTATCAAGTGAGTCTGCGGTAATTCTGAGGTTGTTATTGATGCTTATGCTGCTGCTCACTGCGACATCAGTCAAGCTCGTCGGGCCCAAGGCAATCAGTCCTTGATTGAACGTTGCATAGTCTGATTGCAAATGAGGGACATAGGTAAGTTGACTGCTGAGGCTGGCAATAGATGCATACTGATTGTTATCGGTATTAAGCATATCAGGATTCTGCAGAGAAGGAGCTCCATTTGGTGTTTCACTTTGCAGAGTACTATTCTGTCCCAAAGCACCTGAATCACTTGCCGAATATATCATTTCGCTTGATGTCTGTGCTGCGGAAGGAGAAGCAGCAGCACTGCTGCTTGCTATACTATTATATATAGAGGATGAAAGATCTGATGAATGGCTTGCTGTTTCAATATTGGCAAGCTGCAGACCTGCGCTATTGCTGCCGGCAGGCGTTGGGGTAGTAGAAGGTGATATGCTTTGATCTGTTGTACTGGCAGAATTGCTGGCAATTGGATTTATCAGCTGCTGATTTTGAGGCAATTGGGCAACGCGTTTATCAAATTCTCGGTCAACAAGCTGCTGTACAAGCGTGGTAATGTAGTCCTTCAGTGTCTGTCCGCCGATCATGATATTGTCAGTTGCCACTTGGAAAGATTGCGTTGTAATTGATTGAGCTTTCACAAAGCCAAGACCAATAGTACTTACCGTATCATTTATCGATTGAAGAAGAGCACTTGGTGTTGCTGTTTGTGTTTGGTTGTCAGAGAGTAACGCTGACTCTGTCGCGATCGCGAGATTGCCGGTACCAGTGATTGTTGCAGGATTGGTATTGTAGGAGAGATTAACAAAGACCATGATCTTGCCGACTGCAGTGGGATCTGAGTTTGAATAGCTTTCTAGAGCCTTGCCGATGATCTGTCCTGAGTCTGTTGCTTTCATCGCAACACCAGGGATAGAGGAGGATGTCAGATCATCGCCTGCCTGGATTGTGCCATTGATGCTTGAGACGTTGACCGGCACACGTCCTTGTAATGCAAGCGGATACATATGCGGATGCTGTGCATCCGTCGAAGCCTCAGAATTGAGTGTGACGCCTGGGTTGGTTGAGATAATGCCGATAAGCTGGTGCTGGTAGGGTGATGTTGATCTTACGATAGCCATGGTGTTACCCTGGCCTTCCGGAACGACCAGATCACCAGGCTCAAGATTTTGGGATGAGACATAATTCTCGGCAAGGTCGGCATGAGGGTTTACAAATTGCCCCTTCACAGTAAGCACTTTAGTATCATCATTCCAGGAAAAATTATTTTCATCTGCTTGCATTTGATTATTCCCGCCGATAAAGGGGATAGCCCCGGCAGGAAAATCTTTGAATACAATTGATTGACCTTCGGGTATAATGATGCCGGCATCTGCTTTAAGGTTGCCGAATGCTTCAATTAAAGAACCTCCTTGTACATTTGGTCCATAGATCGAGATGCTGCCATTGATTGAAGTAGCTCCGGCTTTTCCTCCAAGTGAAAGTATGGATGTATTCTCTCCGAGAGTAAGATTTTTCACATTAGATCCTCCTATATCTAAAATAGTCGAAGTAGTTCCTATAGTATCACTTTTAGTGACGATGCTGCCTGCGAAGAAGGCATTGCCTTGTCTGTCGAGGCTAAATTTGTCAATTCCATTGCTCTGACTGCTAATAATATCGCCTGTGCCGTTTTGGTTGATAACAAGGGCTGATCGACTACTTGTGGTGGCTAAAATGGAAAGAATATCTTTGACCTCTACAGCACCCGGAACACCACCGGGGCTGCTATAGTTTGACATATTTTGTAATGGTTTCTCGAGGTCGATAATTCCCGAGCCATCGGGGATTATTTTTATATTCCCGTTTGTGCCTGCGTTTGTAGTGAGTAAGAGCGTTTGTCCCGAGACTGAGAGTTGACCTCCGGTAGCTTGAAAGGTGTGGCTCTCGGTTCCACCTATAGTCAAATTACCTGAAGAATCCAGCGCCAACAGCACATTTTGTGCTATATCGGGAGTATCTGTTATCGGCTTGAGGCCTTCAACCGTTTTAGCACTGGCAGCGTAGTTTGCCGTAGGGATCTGTTGCCGTGGAGATAGTTCCCGATTGCCATTGACACTGATGCCGAGATACAGATCAGGATTATCGGTGAACAAGCTTTGGTCAAGCCGTGCTTTTTGACCAAGAGTAGCGGAAAAGTATCCACTATGATCAGGTTTGATATCTTGCTTCTCTTCCCAAAGAAGCGCGGCGCCAGTTGCTGTGGGGCTATTATAAAGCGCAAACCGCAGAGGGGTCTCTGCGGTAATCGGGGTATTGGTTTTGTCAAGTAGTCTTCCTTGAAAGGAAAGCGTCCGAGGCGGCGCCATTGCCTGTGCTGATAGAACAGCTTCCGTTTGTGTACCAGTTGGCCCTATCCATGCTTGGTAGATTGTCGCTCCTGCTATGACCATCGTAATAATCATGATTGAATAATGGAAATAGGTTACAAATGAAAGTGAGTGATATTTTGCGTACCAAGCCGGCCGTGCATAACGAAGCTGATGCCAAATTCTTTCTTTCAAGTCCATTTGCTTGGTTGAGATTTTTAAAGGAGCATAAAGCGCTTTGGTGAAATTATGTACCGTATCAGGGTTTGTTGTTGCTCCAAGTTGTATGACTTTTTCGATAACCGAGGCTGGATTAGCAGATCTAGGTGGTTGAATGCTTACTGATTTTGGAATGATCGTCTTTATAGAAACACCTTTGGGAATATATGAAGAAGACTCAAGAATAGTACTGACAGGAGCAAAGATAGTTTTCTTTCCTTTTTTCCATAGCGAATAATGAATAGCTTCGGCAGAATGAGTTATAGGATTAAAAAATAGCAAATCAGCTCCTAGAGTGATAATTCTTGACGTCTTTTGAAATAGTCTGATGGGTCCGAAAGGAGAATAAGAATGTTTTTTCCCCTCGGCTTTTTCTTCGGCAAGTCCCTTTAGGGCAATTAACGGAAGCTCTTTTTTAATTGGGTTAATGGTTTGTTCGGGTTCTTCTTTAATTTGTGGTTCAGATTTTTCAACTTCTTTTTCGATGGTTGCAACACTGAGTATCCCTTTCTCTCCAAGCCAACGAATATATCTTCTTAAGGAAGATAATTTGCGGTTAATTGATACCGGTGAGAGTTTGGCCTCAGTATAGAGCCTTGTTTTATATTGTTCCAAGGCGTAATTGTCAATCTTCTCAAGAAGTGCTATTTGATCCGTCGTAGCGTTTGTATTTGTAACACGCTCAAGCCATGCAAGGAACTGACGGATATCGACAAGATAATTTTTTATCGTCAATTTGCTTGCATGTTCTGTAAATAGGAAACTTTTAAATTCATTAAGAAAAAGCGGGTCTGTGTGAATTGGCTTTTGTTGATTAACTGAGAACGGATTAATCATGATCGCCCCAGAATCCTCTAGAAAGGCCGCAAATCTCCTGAGTGATGATATATATCGTTTTGTTGATCGGGCGGCTGCTAATGATAGGTGGTCTCCTGATTGGATGTCTGATTGGTACTGAGCGATTATCTTTGAGGTTAATTCATCTGGTGAAAATATTTGATTAAAGGTTAATTGATACCAACTAATAAATTTACGTATATCCGAAAGATAGTTTTTAATCGTTATACTACTTGGTGGATTTTTTTGGGTTAATAAATAGTTTTTAAATGCGTTTACTATATCCATATCCTGCTTTTGTGAAAAAGAGCAAAGAAATTTTACTGGTTAAAATTGACTTAGCTTCAAGATTATACTGATTATACCGATTATCACCGAAAATTCTCTTGCCTGTATCCAGGATAGGAAAAGAGAGGTTGTCTTGTCAATACGGTAAAATCGACAAATGATATACTTCTTTATCTTTAATCATACTAACGTTATCGCAGTTTTGTACCATAACTCCATGAAAAGGTTATGAAAAGGAGATAATGATCCGTGAAAAGAGGTGTTTACACGTATTTTTCGATAATATAAGATATTTTTGAGGCTGAAAAAGAGAAAATATTTTCTCGTCTTTATATTTGCACAATAGAAATAATGTCCAAAGCTAAGAAAATAGGGGAATTAGGTCTTTTTATCGATAGAGAAAATCTGATAAAAATAGTCCTTATAATAGCAAAATGTCATAAGACATGAGTAGAGAAACGGGTGAAGGCGTGCAATTAGCAGAAGATAGGTTAGTATGATAGCTTTTTATAAATTGTATTTAGCCTGTTTTTTCAGTCAAAATCACTGAGCAGACTAGTGATGAACGGTAAGCAAGATGTAGAGTTATTTCTTAAAAGTAAACGGATACAGTTTGGTGTCGTAAAATCAAATTTTGATATAGGAAATATTTCCTTAAGGCTGTCTTCTCTCAAGTAAAATTATTGATACAAGGTTTCCTGGCTAACTACTCTTAATTAGGCTCCAAGTTAAGCTGGACGCTCGCTCTTACATTAAAATAGGGAGCCATACAACATGTTCACTAATAGTATACTACTGTAAAAATGCTTAAAAAAGTCCAGTTTGTCTAGGTTAGCCTTGAAGCAAGGCTAAAAATATCGTTAAAAAAAGCCTCGCTATAGTATTTTCCCTGGAGCTGGAAATACCGATAGCTAATTCGTTAATTATACTAGTCTTATATATTATTCCCGAAAAGCCTTATAAAGAGCCTTAGGCTTCTATTGTGTCTATAGTCTAGTTTGGAAGGTGGGAAACCTGGCGGTTAAGATGAAAGGCTGCTATATATAGTCCTGTAGTTTAGCCTTGAAATCCACTATCTCTGTGGAAAGTGCTTGTTTTCCTCCTCACGCTCTTTTAGAACATATACAACAATATATTTTGAACCTAAGAAGCACTAATGAAGATGATAATATTTTCTAATCTTCATATAGCTTGGTTTCATAGGAAGAAAACCTTCAGGTACTTATAAAGTAATTATTGTGATATAGATTATAGTTTTTTTAAGGGCATTCTGTATAAGTGAAGAATTAAAACAAACGCAACTATTATCTGAGAATATATAATCTTTTTTAAAAACAAAGAAGTTGTAATTTTTTTTAATGAGGTATTGTTATTTGTAATTCTGCAAGAGAAATTTTGTCTTCTACCACAGAAAATAAGTAAAAATTGGTAGCAATCATGCGATCTCAGTGATAGTTATCTTTTGGATTGACATGACAGTCTAAACGCATATTTTACCCACCAGTAAAAAACATTGCCCTTTATTTGCGATTTAAGGCCTCTATTTTTTAAAAGATGATTATTTATACTATCAATAAAATATTTAATTATTTCCTTTAGTCTATTAATGATCTAATTTGATACACTAATATTATATTTAAAATTTTTTTTCCACTCTTTTAGGCACAAATACTTATTGTGGCTTTTCTTCAACTAGTAAGAGTTTATTAAGAGTAAAATCAATACTGGGGTGATTTTTATTTTGAGAGCTTCTTTTTTACTCTATGAATTATATAGAATACAATTCCTACTGCGATCAGCATCTGGAATAGAAAGGTCAGAGGGAATACAAAGAAATGAATACTTCTCGTAAAAGTTGGACCCTTTTCAGAGAGAGATAGAGAAAGAGTTGCCGTATACATTCCAAGAGGATAATTCTCCGGCCAAATTAATTGTTGTGACATATTCTGACCTGTTAAGTCCCAGAAATTGTTAGCATACGACTGTGAGTATTTGCTAGTATACGTTCGGCCTGTCCCAGCAAGGATAACGGATGATGGGAGGAGAACTTTCCCTACGGTTTGCCCAAACATATTTTTAACTTGAATTGTTCCCTTAGGATTGAAAAAATGTAATCCGTCATTGAATACAGTAAGTGTGAAAGGGATAGGACCAGTCTCTTGAAAGGGAGTCGTTGTAAACGTACCAATGCTTCCTTGAGGCAAAATTTTATCACCAATAGCTAACAAAACATTGATTCCGATACCAGTTTGAATCGCGGAAAAGCTTTTTTGATCCTTTTTGGACCCTTTTGTAATATTTTGATCAGATTGAACTGGGTTTTCTAAAAGGATGAGTGAAAAATAATAGTCATTTGCTGGTTCCTGGTCGGGGAGGTTAATCCGAAGACGTAGATGTTCTTTTTGCTTAGGTCCAAGATCTATCGTATCATGTGAAATATTCTTATCGTCAACAACCTGCATTTTTTGAAATATTTTCTTATCTTTACCAAAATTTGTCTGATTATTTGGTAGAAAAGTAATACTCCCGTTCTGAGATGCAAGCGAATTGAAGGGTTTGTATCCGATCGTAAGGTGGATTGGCTGATTACTATAATTTTCAATTGTAAAGGGAGCCCAAACATCGGCCGGGGGTTTGGCCTCAATCCGAAATGTAGCAGGGGAAACCTTAAGCGAAACACCATCCGCCCATGCATTTTTTGGAAAAAATAAGGGAATAATTGCGCCTGATAGAATAATTAGGCTTAATTTGCCTATAAAATTTTCAGTTTTCATCAGTTTTTATATAACGTAGTTCACAAGGCTAAATTACGTCGGTATATTAAAAGTTCGGTATAGCCAGGTACATTACATTATCATAATAGCCTCCGGCTTTTTGCGTGCCCGAGATATTTACTTTATAGGTGATTGTAGCTTTTGTGCTTGTATTTTCACTACCGATCATGACAGGCACAAGATTTTGACCAGCAGCTGCATTTGGATATTGTTTGAAGTAATTTGATGTAGAAAATTGAGGATCACAAACATTGGCTTCCTGGCTGTCACAGCGGTATCCGAATCCATAGGTTAAGGTGTTTGTCCATAATGAAGCAGTTGTCGATGTACAGGCGCCATTGTCACAAGTAGTATTTTGGATGAGATTTTGGGGTGGAAAAAACAATGGGTGATCCTCTGAAGTGAGGATTTCAGCACCTGATTGCGGGTTGGAAAAGATAATATCAGATGTACGGACAACAGGGTTTGTTGATGAAAGAATACCGTAATCGATATTGTTTTGAGAAAGCGTGACAGAAAAGGAGTCGTTGGAAGTATTAACGGTATAGTTGGGGCCAGTTGTAAAGGGGCTTTTTTCTTGTGTTCCAAGGACTTGGGGAGCGGGAGTTGGTTGAGGATTGGTGTCAATGTTTCCTATGTCGATGGAGTAGTTATCATTAGAAACGGTATCGCCAAAAGTTGCTTGAGGGAAAAAGCAAATAAGAGAATAAACAAATAATCCAGTAACCAAATAAACAAATAGCCGATTCATTTTGCTACCTTCATGGTAGTTCATTTTGAAGGAAAAGACAAGGGTACCACTGTCGAATTAGCAGGAATAGATTATAGAATAATGCATACTATTATAAAAGGATTATAAGAGAATCTTTTGGTGCAAACCACAAGAGCTATCTTACAGGATTAATATCTTGACTGAAGGCGTAACATGGGAACTCTAAGAACTAGATTTTGGCGATTTCAGCTTCACAATTACTACTACTAAAGATATCGAAATGTATCTATCTAAAATTGAGGCGTAAGGAAGATATTTCTTACAGGTCATTCTGTTGGTCGCTATCAAAGCGATATTAGCTGGCATAATCTTCATCTTTTTTACGGTTGGAGAGTATGCTATACTGCAACAAATGGCAAAAATTAAGGCTAATTCACAGAGGGAGAAGAGAAATAGTTACAACACATCATCGATTGAGTTGAAATGGCAAGCTAAATGGGAAAAGGAAGGCATCTATCAGCCGGATCTTGATGCTGCTAATCAAGTTGACGATTCTAGTTCGAAAAAAATGAGTGCCGGAAGCCCGGTTTCAGGATCAAAAAGAAAGAATGATGAAGCTGGAAGCGTAAGTTCTGAGGCTGGAAAAAACTCCGTCACTGGAACTTCAAAAGGCGGACCTTTTTATAACCTCATGATGTTTCCGTATCCCTCCGCCGAAGGGTTACACGTCGGGAGTATTTATACTTTCGGAGGAATTGATGTCTATGGACGGTTTAAACGGATGCGAGGGTATCAAGTCTTTGAGCCGATTGGTCTGGATGGGTTCGGAATCCATTCCGAGAACCACGCAATCAAAACAAATACGCATCCTATAGAGCATGCGGAAAGAACGGAAAAAAATTTCTATCGACAATTGCATGCAATTGGCAATTCTTACGCGTGGAAGAATAAAGTTGAGACATATGATCCTGATTATTATCGGTGGACCCAGTGGATCTTTGTGCAACTTTTTAAATCAGGTTTGGCATATAAGAAGAATTCTCCTGTTAACTTTTGCCCGTCCTGTAAGACAGTTTTGTCTGATGAGCAGGTCATTGACGGTGCATGTGAACGCTGCAACTCTGTTGTGGAGAAACGGGATCTGGAGCAGTGGTTTTTCAATATTACGAGGTATGCAGAGCGACTATTGGCTAATATCGAACATCTCAACTGGACAGAGAAGGTACGACTTGCACAGCGAAATTGGATAGGGAAGAAAGAAGGGATTAACATAACGTACGAAATAGATAATTTTCACGAGACTGTTACAATTTTTACAACACGTCCTGATACCAACTTCGGCGCGACCTTTATCGCGCTTGCTCCTGAGCAGGAGTTGGTAAAAAAGATACTTAACGGCACCATCACAACAGATACTCAGATAGTAAAGAAAATCAAAACATATGTTGATAAAGCGATGAACAAGTCGGAGATAGAACGACAAGCGGAAGGGAAAGAAAAGACAGGTGTCTTTACCGGACTGTACGCTACCAACCCATTAACTGGCTATCAGATGCCGGTATGGGTCTCTGATTTTGTTCTCGGCGGATTCGGAACAGGTGCCTTGGTCGGTGTGCCGGGACATGACAAGCGAGATTTTGAGTTTGCAACCAAATTTGGTTTGGAAATTATTAGAGTAGTCGTCGGCAAAGACGGCGATATATCGCCGATTACCAAGATAGAGCAGGTGCAAGAAGATGAGGGGACAATGATCAATTCAGGCTTCCTAAACGGTATGGATATCCATAAGGCTTTGGTGAAGATCATGGACTATATAGAGGAAAAGGGTTATGGCTGCCGTGTTGTGACGTACCATTTGCGTGACTGGTTGATTTCACGGCAACGGTATTGGGGGCCCCCGATTCCTATGATCCATTGCGAAGTGTGTGCTGCAAAAGGCGATTCGTGGTTTACGACAAAAGAAGCAAAAGGTAACAAGATGAATGATGAAAAAGCAATGGCGGGTTGGTATCCGGAAGAAAATCTGCCGGTAAAATTGCCATACATTAAAAATTTCAAGCCCCTTGGTACAGGCAAAGCACCGCTTGCCAATCACCCGGAATTTTACGAGACGAACTGTCCACGCTGCGGAGGTAAAGCAATCCGGGAGACGGATGTGTCTGATACATTCTTAGATTCAAGTTGGTACTTTCTGCGGTACTTGGCTACGGACTGGAAGGATATTCCTTTTCCTTCGGAGAAGTACATTTTGGAACACTCGGAAAAATCAGAAAATCAGAAAGTCAGAAAATCTGACGGTCAGACTATCCGATATTCTGAGTATTCTGAAAAGGTAAAGAGCCGCAGCCGATGGTTGCCAGTTACTAGCTATATCGGCGGGGCGGAGCATTCGGTGCTGCACCTTCTGTATGCTAGGTTTATTACCATGGCCCTTAAAGACATGGGATATGTGGATTTTGAAGAGCCGTTCTCGCGGTTCTATGCGCATGGGCTTATCATCAAAGACGGCGCGAAAATGAGTAAGAGCAAAGGCAATATCATTAACCCTGACGATTATATCCATAAGTACGGTGCCGATACGCTGCGGACATACCTGTTGTTCTTGGGACCATTTGATCAGGGCGGCGACTTCAGGGACAGCGGCATTGACGGGATGAGTCGGTTTCTCAAAAGAGTTTGGAGATTACTCGAAGGAGTAACTCAAAACTATGCCTTCAGTGAAAATCCACTGAGTCCTGCGGCTCTTCAAATGATGCATCAGACAATAAAAGGGATCACAGAGGATCTGGAGAATTTGCGGTTTAATACTGCGATTGCGAAGCTGATGACGTACTATAATTTCCTTTCCAAGCAGCAAGGTTTGCACAGAGATGAAGTGGAGGTCTATCTGAAGCTCCTCGCGCCGTTTGCGCCGCACATGACTGAAGAGCTGTGGGCTGAGATGGGGAATCAGTTTTCTATCCATACAAGCGATTGGCCCACGTATGATGAGAAATATCTCAAACAGGAGAGTGTGACTATTGCCGTGCAGGTGAACGGGAAATTACGGGGGACAGTGACGGTTTCGGTCAGTGATAACGATAATAAAGCAATGCTTGAGAAGATGGCACGGGAAGATGAGCATGTCGCGAAATTCCTTGAAGGTACAGTTAAAAAAGTTATTCTCGTTCCCGGCAAGATCCTCAATTTTGTGGTATAAAAGTGTTTTTGCTATTTTTAGGTTCGACATGGGTCCTGTCGGACGTTTCTCCCGTCCGACGTCCTCACTTCGTTGCGGGCGCTCGACGGGAGTCCCTCTACGTCCGCCACCCACGTCTTCAGGTAAATGGATTTTTGTAAAATGAGCATACCAAACTCTCATTTTATGCTTAGAAGAATATATTTTCCTCTTTACAGCTGAGCTATATTTTTGTACGCTAAAGAAATGGATTTTGAAGAAAATATCCTTCCGTTTCTCAAAGAACATGCAATCGCTTTGGGGCTCGGTGTGGCTGGTTTGATATTCTTAGGCTATGGTTTGATCAGTTTATCGTTTCCGCAATCCAACAGCAATGCCTCGCAGTTTCAGCCCAGTCAGGAAGCCTCAAGTCCTGTGAAAAGTACCATTTCACCGGTTATCAAACAGATTATTGTTGATGTTGAGGGAGCCGTTTTGAAACCAGGGGTGTATAAGCTACCCACAGACAGCAGGGTGCAGGATGCTCTTATTGCTGCGGGTGGATTGGCGGAGAGTGCCGACCGTAAGCGCGTCGCGCAGACGCTCAACCTCGCTTCCTCCCTTACAGATGGGGGGAAGATTTACATTCCGGCTGTTGGTGAGCAAATGACGACTTCAGGAGGAACGTCTGATACCTCTTCCGGAACAACAACTGCAGGCGGGTCGAATATGGTCAACATCAATCAAGCAAGTGAGTCGGAGCTGGACGCATTGCCAGGGGTTGGGCCTGTAACAGCGCAGAAGATCATAGACAACCGGCCGTACCAGAGTGTACAGGAGTTGCTGGATAAGAAAGTAGTAGGGGCAAGTGAGTTTGGAAAGATCAAAGATATGGTTAGTGTTTATTAAGAGGGGGTCATGTCCCGGGCTCCTCCTGTGCCACCCCTTATTGAGAAATGAAATATATAAAAATTATTGTTGTTTGTATTGCACTTCTTTTATCGCTGGCAATTCGTTTTCAGCAGTTTTATAACTCCAATCCACCATACCATGCCGGGCAGAAAATATCCTTGACAACGACACTTCAGCAGGAGCCGGATGAGACGTACAAAGGACAGAAGTTCTCGATCAAAACACCAACCAACCAGCTTATCTCGGTATCGGCAAATACCTATCCGCGGTATCACTACGGACAGGTTGTTGTGGTTTCGGGACGATTGCAGGCATATACTTTTCCTGACGGACAGACAATACTTACGTTATACCGGCCGGCGATAACACTACAAAAAGAAGCTAACAACCCGGTTGCCGCGGCCGCGAATGCAGTCAGAGCACACACAAGATTGATATATAAAGATACCCTGCCGCCAATCTCCGCAAGTCTTCTGATGGGGATGATCTTTGGCGCGAATGAGAAGTTCCCGGATAGTTTCCGTCAAGCGCTTCAGACAACCGGTGTCCTGCATGTCATTGCTGCGTCCGGAATGAATGTGACATTTATTTCCGCGGCGTTACTCTTTACATTAGGACTGTTTTTAAAGCGGCGTCCGGCCATCGTTATCGGGGGAGTAAGTATTATTTTTTACGTTTTCTTGGTCGGGTTCCAGCCCTCAATTCTTCGGGCAAGCATCATGGGGCTCTTGGCCTTTGGCGCGGCGCTCTTTGGCAGGCAGCATATCGCTGTTGTTGCTTTGTTCGTCAGCGGATATGTATTACTACTGTGGAAGCCGAATTATTTATTTGATGTGGGATTTCAATTGTCCTTTATGGCGACAGTCGGTATCATGTTCCTCAAACCGCTGTTGGACCGGCCTTTGGTAAAACTCGGAAAGATAGGAGAGTTTGGCGGGGAAACGGTGACGACAACACTTGCCGCACAACTTGGGACACTGCCGATTCTGTTGAGTGTCTTCGGACAGTTCGGGCTGCTGTCAATCCTTGTTAACGCGCTTGTCCTGTGGACCATTCCGTTTATTATGGTGATCGGAAGTATCGCAGCGATAATCGGGCTGCTGTTCCCGTTTGTCGGCCATGTATTCTTGTATCCAGTATACCCGTTTCTTTTATATTTTGAGACGGTGGTTTCGTTCTTCGGCACAAGCGGCTGGGTCATTCACACCAGTCCACTGCCAATGGCAATGTGGATAGGATATTACTTGCTTCTCGGATCGGTGGTTTTATTACAGAAGAGGAAACTGCAGATTAAGAATGAACCGATATTGCAATTGGACAGTAAGGATCGCGGATAATTGTGTTATGATTTTATCAGGCAGATATCAGGTGCTTGTGATTAAACAGTAATACAATGCTCCTATATCTAATTGAAAGGAGGTGAGAATTTATGGCTAATGATCAATCAACAGAAGCGGCGGTACCGGCACCAGAAGCGCCGGCAGGTGATGCTGCACAAGAAGCTCGCATAACAGGACTAAGAGAAGCAGGTGCTCAAGCAGCACAGGTAGCACCGACAGCAGATGTAGCAGCTGCTTCACTTCAGGCTGCGGAAGCAGGCATACACGCTATTGAAACAGGGCAAGGACCAACAGGAACTGCGCAAGAAGCACAAGCGGTATTAGATAGCGCAGCGGCGGGCGCACCAGCAGCGGAGGAAAAAGATAAGATAGCGGCTTAAAAGATTTTCTTTTTTACGTTTCTCCTTTTAAAATTACCAAAACTGACGCAGTCAGGATGAGAATGCCACCAATAAATGTCGAAATAGTCGGTATTTCTTGAAAAAAGAGAAATGCGAAGAATACGCCGAAGACGAGTTCGGAAAGCAGGATAATACTTGCTGATGTTGCGCGGAAATATTCAAACCCTTTTGTCATCGCAAGCCACGCGACAAAATTGTCGATCCCGAAAAGAATCGTAACCAACCACGTATTGAAGGAGACGTGTGTAATCCCTCCTTGAAAATAAAAGGGATGTTCGAGGATAAGTCCCAAAGCACCGACGGAGAGCATCCCCAAAAAGGTATTCACCAGCATCATATAACTCGCACGATACTCATGCAGTTTTTTCCGCGCGATCAGATAGGAAGCGGTTGCCAGTGCGGATAGAAAGGCAAACCCTGCTCCGATTTGCCAAGTGATGAATGATGTCGGCTGGAAGAGCAGTAATAGAGCGACAAAGCTGAGGATTAACGAGATGACATTAAATTTATTGACCTTATCTTTGAGAATGATGAATCCCAAGATCGGTGTGACAATCGCATAGGTATACATCAGAAACAGTGTCGTACTCACCAGGGTGTTGAGGATGCCGACTGTATAAAAAAGATTGGTCATGCCATAGCCAAAGATTGCGGCAAAGAGAAGAAGCGGAATATGCTTTTTGGGAAGCGAGAATTTGGCTTTGGCTATGACCACAAAGTAAAAGAGAGCGCAGAGAAAGGCAACAGTATATCGGAGAGAAACTTGTGAGATAGGAGGGATGCCGTTATTTCCCAAAATTCGGATGAGCACCGGCATGATGCTGTACAGAAATGCGGCAAGTAGGAGTAGTAGGATGCCTTTTTTTGTGCTGTTGTGCTTCATCAACTTATTGTATCATGAGAATATTTTTGCAGAATAAAGACGTAATCAATTTACCAGCTTTGGCGGTTTGTTTGCCGGGAGAATGGTCGGGTGTTGGTCTGGTGCTGTCTGTTTGGCTCCGTCAATGGGAAGATTGAAGGTAATTGTTGTTCCCCGGCCTTCTTCAGAATCCAGATTGACCGTCCCACCGTGTGCTTCAACAACTCCTTTGACGATATACAGCCCAAGACCAGTGCCGACACTGCCGTGTTCGGCGCCGCTGAGCTGGGTAAATTTGGAGAAGAGCAGGTGTTGTTTGTCTTTGGGGATACCGGCTCCGGTGTCTGAGACAGAAACAACGACACTGCCGATTGCAGGTTTGGCCGTAATTTTTATTGTGCCGCCGGAAGACGTGAATTTCAGACTGTTTGAGATCAGGTTGTTGACCACCTGTCCGATGTGGATCGGGTCGAAGTTAAACATCGGGATTGACGGGTCAATATCGACTGTCAGATTGATAAATTTCTCATGCGCCGGTGCTTGGAATATTTGCACGCGTTCATTGATAAGCTGTTTGAGGTCTCCGGGGATTTTTTGGATGGTGAAGAGACCGGCTTCCAGCTTGGCTGCATCGAGAATCAATGCGACTTCATCAAGCATCTTGCGTGATTGCTGCGCGATAAGCCCGATGATTTTCTTCCGTTCTTCTTCAGAAAGCGGTCCAGGAGGAGCGATAAGCATCTCTGAGCTTGCTTTGATCGCTGTCAGCGGACTGCGGAGCTCGTGCACCATGACATTGGTGAAATCTTCTTTCATCTTGGCAACCGACTTTTCAAGCGTGATGTCATGGAGGAGTACCGAGACGCCGATGACTTTTTTCTCCGTTGTTATACTGACATCAAACACTGGAGTGATAAAGATCTGAAAGATTTTCTGATCGATGGTAACTTCTTTTTCTTCAATAACACGTTTGTGGTTGATAGCTCGCTGTATTTTGCCTGAAAAATCATACGTGTTCGGAAGCGCGCTTAAGAGGTCAATTGTTGACGGCTTGTCTACAGGAATACCCAAGAATTCTTTTGCCGCGTTATTAATGATCGTGAGCTGGCCATTGACATCCACCATAAAAAGTCCGTCCGCGAGACTGCCTATCATGGCCATAAGCTTTCCTTTTTCAACGGTAAGAATATTCTCAAGCCGGGAGAGGGCTTCTGAGGTCTGTGCTGCAATTTTGTAGAGCGTAGTCATTTCCGCTTCAGTAAAGCCTTTCGGTTTGGTCGAGGAGATATTGATGATACCGACGGCTCGGTCATTGACAATCATCGGCACGTTGAAAGAGGACACTGGAAGCGCGTGATTGAGATCGTCAAGTGCGACGCCGGATATATTGCCTTCTGGAATAGTGGGTGTGTCAAGATTCTCGATTGTCGCGTAGGATCTGAGGAGCGAGGACCGGATCGTTTCAATATACTGTTTGCTGACTGCCTCTTTGACATGAGTCTTAAATTGCAGCCGATCTTTCTCGAGAACCAATGCTGAGACGGAAGAATAATTAAGCAGCGCATCAAGACTTCCGGTGATGACATCAATGATTTTTTCAATTTCCAATGAATAGCCGATACGATCCTGGATCTCTTTCATCATGGTGATCTCAAAGAGCCGCTGTTTTTGCTTCAATTCATTATCAACGAGCTGTTTGATAGCCTTTTCTTCGCGCATCGAATACATAATGGCGGCGATGCCGAAAATTATTGTTGCACCAATAGCGATGATTGAGATGATGAGTAACATGGTTCGGAATACTCGGAAAACTCAGAGTGTCGGTTTGTCAGTGTTTCGGAAAATCAGAAGATCAGTGATTCTGATTTATCTGACTTGCTGATGAACCGGTCTTCTGATTTTCCGATATTGCTGAGTTTTCTGAATGAGAGTCCGGTTGATTCGGACTCAAAGTGCTTAGGAGCGGCTTCATCGTTTTTTTCAACAGCGGGCCGGAGATTTCGCGGAATTGCTCCAGGAATTGAGTGACCACGTCACTTGGATTACCCGAAAGTGCGATAACGGTACCATCTTCGCTAACCGTCATTCCTGGGACGTTATGTGCCTTCAACAGTGTTATCTGAGGACCAAGGATTATTATTTGTTTTCGAATCGCTTCAGTGAGAAGTTTTTGGAAATCCTGGGCAGTGTCACTCATGGTAATTACGCATTACCGGTGGGGTTATTATTGTCACCGGGCGTATCAGGAGAAATTAGATTCCCTGCCGGAACTGAAGGAATGCTTGCTTCTGGTGCTGCTGCGGGGGATGGTGCTGGAGCAGATCCGGGTCTATTCAGCTGGCTGAGTAGGCTTTGAACTTTGTCGACGAGATCCTTCGTCTCGATTTGATATTTAAGAATATAATCAACAGCACCTTGTGCTATTGCGTCTTTCATCATCTGGTTTTCGTTGTAGTTTGAGATAAGCATAACGGGAATTGAGCTAGTCTCAGGGTCCTGCTTCAATGTCGCAAGTACGGCATTTCCAAGCATATCCGGCATGATTTGATCCAACAGCACAAGATCGGGTTTTTGGGATTTTGTCTGGTTGATACCTTCCTGACCGTTTGAAGCATTAACAACTTCAAATCCGGCACTCTTCAGACCCATGGCCCATGTTGTGGATGTTAATTGGTCATCATCAATGATTAAGATTTTCATTAAATTAGGGGCTAGAAAAAGGAATACTTGCTATTCCTCGTCCCTAAAGCATAGGCTAGCAGGAATTTTTGAGAAAAGCAAGGGGTGCATTGAGCCTGGATGCTCATGTTTATGTAATGATTACGTAATAAAGAGGGGATAGTGGTGTATAATAAGAGTGTATCAAAAGTATCAAGTGTATCAAAGGTATCAAGGGCAACATACGTAAAAGCTCCTGATACTCCTGATACTCCTGATACTCCTGATACTTTTTGATATGTCCCTGAAGCAACAACTCACTACACAACTGACGGTCGTGGTAAAAGATCTCGGATTGGACATAGTGCCAAGTGTCGATTATCCCATTGATGCCAAACACGGAGATTATTCCACGAATGTCGCGTTGATAGCAGCAAAAAAATTAGGCAAGAAACCAGTGGAGCTTGCAGAAGAGTTGCGATTGAAGATTAAAGATTTAGGAATGTTTGAAAAGGTGGAAGTTGCTCCTCCGGGGTTTATTAATTTTTGGATAAAGCCTGAGAAATTTATTGAGGCTATTGACCCATTGCTTGATAATAAAGAACAGTTTGTTCTAGTCAAAAGCGATCTAACTGATAAAAAAGTTATCGTAGAGTATGCACATCCGAATACTCATAAAGCATTTCATATCGGGCATTTACGCAATATTACAACGGGAGAATCAATTGTCCGTCTTCTTGAAACCTCAGGCGTTCACGTAATCAGAGCAAACTACCAGGGTGATGTGGGCATGCATATCGCAAAAGCTATTTTTGGTTTAACAATGCTGATAGGCGAAGGGAAAATAGACACGAAAGGTTTAGAATTTGAAAATTCTTCTAATGAAATTGAAAGAGTGTTGCTTATTGTAAAAGCTTTAAGCACACGAAATGTGAGAGAGCGTATAGCTTTATTGGGCGAGGCATACGCATATGGGAGTAAACTGTTTGAAGAAAATGGAAAAGAAATGCTTGCAATAAAGGAGGTTAATAAATCCATTTATACCGATAACTGGGGAATATATAAACCCTATAAGGAGGTATATCAAATTACCCGCCAATGGAGTCTTGATTATTTTGAAGAGATTTATAAGCGTGTATATACGCATTTTGATAAATACTATTTTGAAAGTATGGCTTATGAAAGCGGCAAAGAGAATGTACTAAAAGGACTTGAAAATGGTATTTTTCAAAAAAGTGAGGGAGCAATTATTTTCCCGGGATCAAAGTATGGATTACATGACCGAGTATTTATAACAAGTGAAGGGAATCCAACTTATGAAGGGAAAGATATGGGTTTGGCTCCTATGCAATTTAAGGATTACAATCCAGATCTTATTATTCATCTTGTAGGACCGGAACAAGCGGGATACTTCCAGGTTATTTTTGAAGCTCTCGCTCAACTTTTCCCTGAGACGAGAGGGAAAGAACAACATCAGTCTTATGGGTGGGTGAAACTTAAGCATGGCAAAATGAGTAGCCGCAGCGGAAATGTCGTATTGGGTGAATGGTTACTTGATGAAGCAAAAAAGAAAATACAGGAATCTTATGAGAGCGCAGATGAAATAGCTGAACAGGTGGCCGTTGGTGCTGTCAAATATTCATTTCTAAAAGTCGGACTGAGTCAGGAAATTGCTTTTGATTTGGAAGAATCGATTTCCCTACAAGGCAACTCGGGGCCATATCTGCAGTATACGTTCGCTCGCACACAGAGCGTTTTACGAAAAGTGCAAAGTGCAAAGTTTCCCCGTAAAGGGGATCCCAGCGACAAAGTGCAAAGTTTAGATGTAGATGTTAGTTTGGAAAAAGAGGAGCGGGAGTTGCTGCGGCTTGTGGCAAGATTCCCGGAAGTTGTTGAAGATGCTGCTGACCGCTTTGCGCCGCATGTATTGTGCACCTATTTGTTTGATGTGGCTCAGGCATTTAACCTGTTTTATCAGAAGTTCCAAATTCTAAAAGCGGAAGATGCAGTCCGGGATTTCCGACTGCAAGTAACTGCATCGACAGGCATCGTTCTTAAGCAAGGTCTCCATCTCCTCGGCATACAAGCTCCAGAGCGAATGTAGCTTATTGACAAACTCTCATTCCATCTGCTCTACTTATAATAGCTATTCTTTTCACGGAATAGTTTTGTTGCCATGAAAATTCCACAGATACACACCTTATCGAAGGCTTCACAATTCTCTCTTTTGGCGGTTGTAATACTTCTTGGCGCGGTGTTCTTTACAGTGAATGGCGCACTGCAGCAGCAACAAAATACTGCCAGTCACGCATCGGGAAATGGTATTATATCCGGCCATGTCTATAGACTTAGTAATCGATGCAGCCTTAGCCAGGCGGTGGACGTCAGCAATAACTCTATGGATAACAGCGCTCATATTATCCAGTGGCCCTGGACGATCGGCGGATGGAATAAAGACCGGGAATGGATCATAAAAGATTTAGGGAATGGGTATTATTCAATCGAATCACTGAGTAGCACAAGATATTTAGATGTCAGCGGGGATTCCAAATTAGAAGGAGCACAAATTGTTCAGTATAGAGGTACGAATTCTCCTTTCTATGATGAGCAGTGGACTATCACAAATCTTGGTAACGGCTATTACAAAATTGTAGGGAGAAATAGTAAGTTGGCACTTGGTCTTTATGCCTGTTCTGCATCACAAGGGTTGAATGTCCGTCAGTATGCTTTTAATAATGAATCACGTAATGAATGGAAATTTGACGATATTACATCTTCTCCTCCTCCGCCTGTTCCTACTGCTACTCCAACGCCTACTCCTCCAACCGTTCCTGGTGGCAATCTCTTAAAGAATCCTTCTTTTGAAAGCGGGACTGCATATTGGAGTTTGACTAATACCAGTCCAGGTATCGGTATGCTTTCAAGCTCTAGTACTGCTGAGGATGGTCATTATTCAGCACAAGTCTTAGTCTTTAGTGGGAGCGCAAATCAATGGTATGTGCAACTCAAACAAAGCGGTCTTCCTATGCAGTCTGGCCGAACATATACCGTAAGCTTTTGGGCGAAAGCATCAACCAGCAGACAATTCGAGAATGTCGTGCAGCAGACGGTGAGTCCATATGCTGTTTATGCAGATCACGAATTCAGTGTAACAACCTCTTGGCAGCAGTATTCCTATACATTTACGGCAAATACATCGCAATCAAATGTCTTTGTGGGCTTTAATCTTGCAAAAAGTACCGGTGTTGTATTGATAGATAATGTCAATTTCTCGGTCAATGGGTCAATAATTCAGCCAACACCAACGACAGCACCTCCACCTTCATGCGCACCACGTCCGCCTTGTTTGGATACAATACCGAGATGTTTGATCGCAGAACCGGCATGGGGTTGGTGCCCAGTGATACCCACGCCTACATCCACACCCGGACCATCAAACACACCTTCGAACACACCTTCGAACGTGCCGTCAAATGCGCCATCGAATCAACCATCAAGTCCGCCGCCACCTGCTGGAAGTACTCTTGTCAAGGTTACCCTTGGGCTGCATGGGATCGGTAACGGCGGTGACAGTGCCAATCCAAACTCTCAAGGCAATATGAGCCCTCATAGGTCTAGCAGGACCATAACAATGGAAGTTTATGATGCTTCAAATCAGTTAATACTTAGTCAGCAGGGGACCGTAACCTATGACAGCAACAGCGGCAAATTCAGTGGAACAGTCAATCTCGGACAAAACTTCACCACAGGACTCTACACGGTTAAAGTTAAGACCGACCAGTTCCTGCGGTCAATTGTCCCGGGAATCCAAACAATCAACGCAGGTCAGACGACCACGCTTCCTGGTGTAACATTGGTAGCCGGTGACGTCAATGGTGATAACGCGATTAATATCGTTGACTACAATCTTCTCATCGGCTGTTACAGCGATCTGCTGCCGGCAACAGACTGCAATGCGACCAATAATGTACTCACGGATCTCAATGATGACGGTGCGGTAAATCAGTTCGATTATAACTTATTCCTTAGAGAGCTATCCAACGTCGGAGGGCAATAAATAAGATTAAAGATATAAGATTTAGGATTTAAGAATTCTTTAATCTTCAATCTTTAATCCTCAATCTTTTTATCTTTTCTCCTTTGAAATCCTTCAGTATCATGTTACAATAAGATTCTCGTATGACATTCAACAGAAAAGTATTCAGTAATGGTCTCCGGGTTATTACCATCCCCATGCCGTCTCTAGAAAGCGCAACAGTGCTGGTCATGGCGGGTGCAGGCAGCCGTTACGAGACCCGAAAAAACAGCGGCATATCACATTTTCTGGAGCATATGGCATTCAAAGGCACTCAGAAGCGTCCGACGGCTCTGGATATCTCCAGTCTCATTGACGGGATGGGTGGAGAATTCAATGCCTTCACCGGCAAAGAAACGACCGGCTATTACATCAAATCTGCCAAAGACAAAGTAGAGACATCACTTGACGTATTGTCCGATATGCTCATGCACTCTAAATTCGATCCGGATGAGATCGAAAAGGAAAAAGGTGTGATCATTGAAGAAATAAATCTCTATGAAGATATGCCCGCACGTAAGATCGGGGACATCTATGAACAGTTGCTCTATGGCGACAGCCCGATGGGTTGGGACATCGCTGGAAGCAAGGATGTTATCAGGAGCATTACCCGAAGTGACTTTTTAACATATCTCGGCGAACTCTATAGTGCTTCCAACTTGACCGTTGTGGTTGCAGGAGGAATTGAATCTGAAGAGACATTTGAAAAAGTAGATACATACTTCAGCCCGATGAAACAGTTCACGACCAAAGCCTTTGAACCGTTGCAGGAAAAGCAGAATAAGCCGGCGGTACTCGTCAAACAAAAGCAGACGGAGCAGATTCATATAGCCCTGGGTGTACGGACAATTCCGATCAGCTCACCCAAACGGTATCCTCTTTCGGTACTCTCGGCAATTCTCGGCGGTGGTATGTCCTCACGACTTTTCCATGAAATTCGGGAGAAGCGGGGACTTGCGTATTATGTCCGTTCGAGTTCCGATGAATATGCCGACGCCGGGACATTTGTCTCAACAGCCGGTATAGATCCCAAACGCGTCTATGAAGCAGTTGAAGTCATGGTATCTGAGTACAGCAGCGTTGCACGGGGAGAGATGGGACTGACTGATGAAGAGCTCACAAAGGCAAAAGAATTCCTCAAAGGTCATCTGGTGCTGGATCTTGAAGACAGCAGGTCGGTTTCGGGATTCTATGCCCATCAGGAGCTGCTTGAAGAGAAGATTGAGAACCCTGATGAAGTGATCGCGGAAATAGATAATGTTACCAAAGAAGATGTTGAAGCTGTCGGGAAAGAGTTCTTTACTGAGCAGACGTTGAATCTCGCGGTGATCGGCAAATTTGATTCTTCGGCCGGCACAGAGCAAGATGCTGGACAGAAGCTTGAGAGTTTGCTAAAATTGTAAGGAAGTGAATAGTGACGAGAAATCAGTGAATAGGAATTATTTTTCCTAATTACTCGTTTCTAATTCACTAATCACTGAAGAAGTATGGAACAGACAGTAGTACTTGTAAAACCAGATGGTGTACAGCGGGGATTGGTCGGTGAGATCATCTCCCGTTTTGAGCACAAAGGATTGAAGCTTGCTTCGGTCAAGATGATCTCGCTTACGGACGCAATTCTTGATGAGTGGTATGCGCATCATAAAGATAAGCCGTTCTTCCCGGGCCTCAAATCATATATGAAATCATATCCGGTTATCGCGATGCTATGGGAAGGGATCGATGTCGTTTCAACCGTCAGAACCATGATCGGTATCACCAAAGCTCGTGAGGCTGTGCCAGGAACGATCCGTGGTGATTTCGCGATGAGTCAGCAATACAATCTCATTCATGCATCCGAAGATGTTACGGCAGCGGAGAGAGAACGGAAAATTATCTTTGCCGGTGAAGAAATTTTTGACTGGCAGAAAGCAGACGATATCCACATCTACCTCGAAGAAGAACGGAAGAAATAACCGTTCGATGTATCTAGATTGTGCCTCAGAGTAATATGTTAGCGGATAATAGATGAAGAGTAACTACTTTTTACTGCATTCTTAGTAATCTGATACACTTTGAATAGAAAATATATTTCTCAAAAGAGATCAAAAAATGTAGTATTACTTTAGTGCTCCTTGCGAAAGGAGATCAATGTAACAATGGACTACATTATCTTTGACTTTGATAAGGCCGTTGATGAACGTTATTTCTTTTTTCTGACCGTCAAGTTTGCGAATGGTCAATGGACTGCTGATCAGGGAAATGAAATTCGAATGCTCCGGTAAAACATCAAAGACGCCTGTATCATTCTTGGATGAAACCGATTTGACTTCTTCATCAAAGAGTATCTGCGTTCTATTACGTACCATCAGATGTATTTTTTCAGCAGATGCAGATAATGGCGTCGGTTGTGCCGGCTGTTGAGCGGGTATTTGTGTTTGAATCTGTGGTTGTTGTGGTGCATCTGCCATGGTTTAATGAGATTGAAGATTTAGGATTAAAGATTTAAGATTTTTTCCATGATCTTATTTTTTCTATTAATTCTTTAATCTTCAATCTTTTATCTTTAATCTTATTTCGTTGCTTCTTTTGCTTCGCCGATGAACATAAATTTATCTTCTGTTAATTTGTCATACATACCGTTCAGGATATCTCCCGTGTCTTTTATGGTGGTTTCCAATGGGACAAATTTTCCGCTTCTGCCTGTTTGTTTTTCAACGGTGAAGAAGCTCTGCGTGTAATATGCGCGGAGCATTTTTGCCCGTTTATAAAGCAGTTGGTCATCCGCGTTTAATTCATTCTCACCAATCAATGAAACAATCCGCTCAAGTGACAAAGCTTTTTTCATAACACTTTGCGCGTGGAGTGCTGTTTTGTAATGCGCGATCGAGACAAAATCAGGAGCCAGGGCTGAGGAAGCTGATGCAATAAAATCAATAGCCGGGAGACGCCCTTCCTGATAAATATTTCTGGATAAGATAATTGTTGAATCAAGATACGGCAATATTGCCTGGACGCCCTGATCCAAAATGTCGTCATTGGGAATGTAAATTGCCTCAATGCTGGTAATTGAATTCGTATTGGTTGAAGCAAGTCGTTCATGAAAGGAAGCCATCTCAGAGCTCAGCGTTGCCTGATAACTGTCTTCGGACGGAATCGAATTCATGAGTAGCGACAATTCGTTTCCGGCTTGGGCCAGACGGAAAACATTATCAGCAAAGAACAGCACATCTTTCTTCATGACATCACGGAAATATTCGGCAAGAGTAATTGCGGTTGAACCGCTAAGAAATCTGAGTGCCGGATTTTCTCCCATATGACCGAAGACCAAACTTGCATACGGCAATACCCCTCCTGCGGCAAGAGACTCGACCAGCTCTTGTCCTTCACGTGTACGTTCCCCGATGCCGGCGAAAACAGATAAGGTTTTTTGTGCGGTGCCGGTAGGGGACATTTGAATAATATTATGAATAATTTCCGTCAGCAAAATTGTTTTTCCGACACCCGCTCCTCCGAATAATCCGATTTTTCCGCCTTTGAGAATTGGACAAAAAAGATCGATTCCTTTGATGCCGGTGACGAGAATTTGTGTGGGAATGGTGATATCGGTATAAAGAGGAGCGTCACGATAAATTGGCCATGAATCTTTGGTCTGAATGAGCGGACCCTTATCACGGGGGTTGCCGAATAAATCAATAACCCGGCCTAACACCTCTGGCCCGACAGGAATAGTGACCGGTTTCAATGTATTGATAACTCCGTTGCCTCTGGCAATCGTTGATCCTTCGGTCAGAAGGAGACAATAGTAGCTATCCGGACCGGATGACGTATAGACTTCCATTTTGACCAGCGGGTTGTTCTCCAAAATGAGCACATCATGGACAGTCGGCTTTTCTCCAGTGAAGGATACTTCGACAACTTGTCCTCTTACTGCGACAATTTTTCCGGTAACTAAACTCATGGGTTGAGATTTAAGATTAAAGATTGAAGATTTAAGAATTCTTTAATCCTAAATCTTATATCCTTAATCTTCATATTATGCCAGCTTCCACATAGATATACCCGTAATTGCATCTGTCTGCTTTTTATTCATCATGCGGTGTAAGGCAAAGCGCTTTTCAAGGTTAACTGTCTTGAGCTGCTGGTTGATATTTTCTCGCGCCATATCGAGCGTTGTGATACGGGATGCATACCGTGCGAGTTCAGATTCAGTAACTGTCTGTTGGATGATGCCCGCAAAAATCTCGGATTCAAAAAATGCAATAATCTTTTCCAGCGATGGTTCAAAAAGATAATGTACCGAGGAAGTTAGTATTTGCCTGCCGACAGATTCCTTGATCGAAGAATCTCGTCCTGAGACATCCAGGACGGTCGTTGTTTGCGAAGACATGCTCTCGAACCGAGCGTAGAAGATAATAACATTTGAGAATCTCGTAAGGTCCTCGGTCACTTTTTTGACCGACTTCTCGCTAGACTGATCTTCTGCAAGGGGATAAAAGAAAAATTGTCGTCCGGGATAATTTTCCATAAAGAGTCGTCTGCCAAAATCTCCGATAATAATCGGAACTGCTTCCTTGTGAGCATTAAGATACGTTACAAATTCATTGTACGTATTCTCAAGTATTTTACTGAACAATCCCGAATTTGCTGATAAGTAGACACAAGCAAGCTTGCCGTTCCCGACTTTCAAAGATGCTTCATGAGGGTTATTCTGGTCAAAAATATTATGCCCTTTTTTCTCCTGCATCAGCTGGACAATTTGATTTTTGTATGAAATCGTAACTTCACGGTAAATTTCGGTAAGCTCATCATTGACATCACGGCTTAACAGTACCTTGTTCCGGATGGCACGCATTTTCATACTGGCGATCTCTTCAGATGCGCCAACGATATCTTTGATACCGGTCAAGTCTTCAATTTGTGTCAGTATTGTTTTTAAGTAATTCATAGTTACAGTAAAGTGAATAGTGATTAGTAACTAGTGAATAGGAAATAAAGATTATCCTAATTACTAATTTCTATTCACTCGTCACTTTTTATATATTCGTCACATTGACTACCTGAATGCCAAACAAGCTGAGAATTTTGTCTTGTTGTTTTCTTACGGCAAGTAGCAGTTCATTCAACGATTGCGCATTGCTGACCAATGATTTGACTAATGACTGAGCTTCCATGGAATTTTTATATGTTTGACTGATTGTCTCGATATCTTTTTCCATTTTTTGAATATCCTGCCAATAGTCAGTCCATAATAGACAAAAAATTACAATCTGCAGGTCCAGATTTTTTACTTCAGTTGCTCGTTGAGTAAAAAATGCAAAGATTCTCTCGGCAACAGCAAGAGTACGTTTGATCCCTGATCCTGCTTCTGCGCTGAAGTGGCTAAAGCTTTCTAGCCGCCTGTGCAGCGATAAAAAGCTTGTTAATTCGCGGCTTAGCGTCAACCGGAGTGGCGTTTGCGTCTGCCTTCCGACACGACTGACAGACACAAAGGGGTTTATGGCAGGTCGGTTTCCTTTGGTAAACATATCGACATCAAAATATATATGACCATCTGTCATAGACATAAGGTTGGTTTGAATAAACCCTGCGATATCTCCTTCAATCGATTCGACAACGGGAAGACAGGTGATAGCGTGTTCATTGCCATTGGGTAGGACAAAATTTCCTGCCCGTTCCAGCAGTCTGGCATGTGTATAAAAAATGTCTGCAGGATAAGCATTCCGTCCGGGGAAGCGTCTGCCGATCAACATAATTTCGCGGTAAAATTTCGCATGGGTGAAAAGGTCATCCATAACAACAAGGACATCGTGACCTTCGTCACGGAAATACTCGGCAAGTGTCATAGCTGCATAGGGGGTAAGAAAGGTCACACCTGCAGGATCTTCAGAACTTGTCGCGATAATGACCGTATTATTCTCAATACCAGCTGAGTGGAAAAACGCTTCGATTTTTTTAATATCTGTTTTCTTTTTGCCGATGCCGGCATAGATACAAATGGTTCCAAGACTTGCTTGTTTTAACATGGTCTGATAAAGAAAACTTGTCTTGCCAGTTTTTCGGTCTCCGATGACAAGTTCTCGCTGTCCTTTCCCCAGAGGAATGAGCATATCGACAAGTGTTACTCCTGTTTCAAAAGATTGTTCAATCCGCTTTCTGGTATTAATTCCTGATGGGCTGATATCAATGGGGCGTGATATTTTTGGTGTTTCAATTGTTACGCTGGCACTAAGCGGTTGTCCGAAAGGATTGACTGCTTTACCGAGTAGCTCAAATCCGACCGGTATTTCCTGTTTGATTCCGGTCCGGGTCACCTTCATGCCTGCCTTAACGGAATATTTTGAAAAGAGAAGTATCTCGACCTGTTCCCGTGCAAGAGAGAGGATAGTGCCAAGCTCTCCGGTTTCAAACATAACAATTTCCTGTAATGTTGCATTAGGGAGGCCGCTTGCATATACTATAGACTGATTGCATGCTTCGACAAAACCGATTTCTTCATTTGTTGTCAGATACTGCTGAAATGTTTTCATAAATAGTGACAAGTGAATAGTGACAAGTGAGTAGTATTAGGATGTTGTTTTCCTATTCACTAACTTACTCGTCACTCGTCACTTTTTAATTTAGTAACCCCATTATGTCATCCCGTTGGATTCGGAATCTGTTAGCGAGGCTTTTCCGTACAGTGTAATCTTTGAAGACACCTCCGGCGATGATCTGCGCTCCACCAACGATTGACTTATCAAACTGCATGTCAATTAACAATTCGGGTGAGACATTCTTTTTAATCCAATCGGAGAAAAGTGTTATCGTTTGTTCATCCGGTTGAAAAGCTATCGTAAGCTGAATATTTTTGCACGTACGGAGTTTGTCGGTAAGTTCATCAATCTTCCGTTTGATGGAGATTTGGTTTTCGGGGGTGATTGGCTCGCTGGCAAGTCCGGTAATAAGAATTGCTGAGATCTCTTTGGGAAGTTTGCGGAATACTTGCTGGTGGTCACCGGCAGATTTTGATGAAAAGAATGTTTCGGTAAGTTCTTCCAAGCAGGTAAGCACTTGCATTACTTCCGACGTTGTGCGGAGTAAGGCAATGATTTGATCAAATAGGGCAGAATTAGACATGAGTATAGATTAAAGATTAAAGATTGAAGATTTAAGAATTCTTTAATCCTAAATCTTATATCCTTAATCCTAAATCCAGCTACTGGAATACTTGTTCTTTCTTCGCTGTTTCGAGCGCTTCAATAACTAATTCTTTATGTTTGTCATAGGTAATGCCTTGGTTAAGGACCATTTCCGATACCCGATAGAGGATCTTATAAATATCATCATCGATTTTTTGATATTTTTGCTTTTTATAATCTTCCAAATCTTTTTCCATAGCGAGATATTCTTCATCAATTTTTTCTTTGACAACTTTTTCTGAATTTATCGTTTCCTTTTCCAGGACATCCCGGAATTCTTTAAAATCCGCGATAACATCGGATTCGATATCTTTTGTCATAGTTTTTAATGTATTGATATCTTGTTCCTGGATCTGGGTGATCATATTTTGATAGGCAATTTTCATATCTTCTGAGGCTTTGGCAAAGACAGCTGCCTGTTGTTGCTCCAGCTCTACAAGTTTTGCTTTCAACGCTTTATTGGAATTATCTTCATATCCTTTGGTGCTTGCAAGGATTTCGGAGGCTTCCTTATTTGCTTTATCGATAATTTCTTGCGCTTGCTGATGAGCTTGTTCGAGGAGTTTGATAGGCTTTTCAGCCAACTGATTCTGCAATTGGTTGGTCACTTTATCCATTTCATGCAGCTTTTCTGCAGACCTGGTATACGCTCTGGCGAGAAAGAACAACACAATAGCAAGCACCGTAACGGCAACAGTCAGAAATATTAATGATAACGGATCGATAAGCATTTTTAGATTAAAGATTAAGGATTGAAGATTTAAGAATTCTTTAATCCTAATTCTTAAATCCTAAATCCGGTTCTCTTTTATAGTACTAGAATTAAGTATGATATCGCAACACCGAACAACATGATAGAAACCGTAATAGCAGTATTGATAAAAACACTCAGAAGTATTGCTTGCTTCGCGAGTGGGTTTCTCCCGATTGCTTCAACGCCTCGGTTGGATGCACGGGCAAAAAAACGGAATCCGAAAAAGAATGATGAAAGTGTGATCAGCCCTGCGATGAAATATCTGATAACACCGAGCGGGGAAGTGAATGCCGCGTTGAATCCAAAAGTAAGTGCACTAAAACCATTGTGGATGATATTGTTGGTCACCTGGGCAAAATGTGGTTGAAGCGTAACGAGAATCAGGCCGGTTTTTTTTGGATCGTTACTTGCATAACTTTGTTCCGCACGACCGAGCACATAACCGTTGTCTGTTACTTTTTCTCCTACTCCGGGAGTTGTTGATGAAGTAATAAAATCACCGGCACTGATATTGCCGTTCTGACTGGAGACCAGTACCATTACATTCCCAGAACTGACCACCGGCACATCGTTCTTTGCAGTGGTATCTTTGAAATACAATGCGGGATTGATACTGACGACTCCAAAAATTTGCGGGTCATAGGGAGAATTTGCGAGTTTGTATCCATTTGTTGCAGTAGTGATGATGTCGCCATTGACAACCTTACCCTGTATCTGGATACCAATTGCATCGCCGCTTGAAAGAATTTGTGCATATACAGGAGGACTATAGATAAATATAGCTGCAAAGAGAAGTATCAGTAAGGCAGATTTCCACATAAGGACGAGGGACTAGGGTTTAGAACTAGCTAATACAATATTACTAGTACCAAGTCCCTAACACCTTATTATATAGTACGTGGGATTGAGATTGGAGTCAAGCATCTAGCCTAGATTAAGGATTGAAGATTAAAGATTTAAGAAATCCTTAATCCTAAATCTTAAATCTATGATCTAAGGTCTATTTCTATATCCTCGTATATCGTACTGATCTCCCTTTGCCTTGTTGGATGAGAAGGCCCAGCATACTAAGTCTCGCCAAATCTCTTGATGCAGTGATCGGTGAAATATGAAATATTTTTTGAATTGTCCGGTTAGTAATAATTGCCTGCGGATCATCAAGCAGTGTCATGATCACTTTTTGCCGTTCATTTAATTTGCCGATTTTTTCTTCTTCCAATCTTGTTTGCGATTGGACGAGAGATTGATAAGTAAGCTCCAACTGAGTTGATACTGTTTTTACAAAATACTCCAGCCAGCCAGTGACATTGGGTTTGGCTGTTGCTGTTGCATAGTACCCTTTAAAGAGTTTGCTGTCTTCTACCCACGGTTTTTCAAGGATTAACAGTCCGCGACAGTCCATACCAGATTGATACAGAAAGAGATAGCTTGACATAGTAGAAAATAACTCGGTTTGTGTTTGGTCAGCAAGGAGTCTGCGGATCTGTAATTTTGCCAATGCCGCTTGTATAAAAGGGTTATCAGCACTGGCATGGAGATAGTTTATAATATCCTGTAGTTCTTTTTCAGAGATGGCAATTTTGGGATTTCCGGTTAATGAATAAAGATGAAGTAATGTAGCAACAGTGATTCTTTGCGATGATAATCTCCATTCTCTCTTGATATAGTCAAGAGAGAGTTTGTATCGTAAAATATTATTTTGCACCAGATCTTTATCTTTAGCCTTGTCCTGCATAGCAAAAACTATCTGATTTTCAAGAATTGTTTTTATTTTATCAGGCAAAATTTGTTGATCGGTTAAGGCAAGTCCGTAACGAACCCGGTCAACAGTTGCTTGAAATTGCAGACCGAGTTCTCTTTTGGGTGAGAGGGGATAGAGAATAATTTGCTGCCGGATCGTTTCAAGACGATTGAGATATCGGAGCAGATATGGAGACATGGTGTATGCTATGGGCTGCATTTTGAGATTTAAGATCAAGGATTGAAGATTAAAGAATTCTTTAATCTTATCTCTTCAATCTTTAATCTAATTAAGGCTTACTCTAACAGACGTGTTTTTATTAGTCAAGTTCATCATTATTTTTATGAGGCTGTTACTGTCTGTTTTGATATGGTTAAGATATGAATACTCAGCCTTGACATTCTTATTAATATATGTAGTAATTAATATATGGACAAACTTGGACAAAATGGTCCATTTTGACCATAAACAAATTCGACTCTGCTGCCCATGAAAGACGAATTACTCACAATACAACAAGCCGCCGAATTATTAGGCGTTTCAACCAAAACACTCAGGCGCTGGGAAGCAAGAGGACATATCAAACCACAGCGGACAGTTGGCAACCAGCGACGCTACAGCAAAATAGAGCTCACGACACTCTTCAGCAAAGAGAAAGGCAAAGCAAAACCGTTGACTCAGCCAGTAATTACTCCAGAACTCATTAATGCAGTCACCTCATCCGCACAATCTCCCGAAGAGAAATCTGTTCAACCGACACCAATATTACAGGACGCATCTGTTCCAAGTTTTTCTGCGGCACATTCTTCGAATCAACAAAAGAGACCGGGATTTATGAGCAGATATCTTACCGGTACTTCATTCGCAATCGTATTGTTTGTGGTTCTGGCGATGATGTTGCTGAACAGTCAGACAGCAGGGATGGTGTTCCAGAAAAGCATGTCTCTACTGACCAGTCCATCCCGGGTAAAAGAGCAGGGTCAATCAGCCGGCAAACAAGTACTTGCCGTAAATGACGCGACACCCAGTTATCAGCTGCGAGTCAACATCCCGAGTTTCTTTGGTAAGCCTGTAGTATTCCTTAATAACGTCGATATAAAAAAGGAACTTTCGGTTACCGGTATTGCATCACTCAGTGGAGGGATAAAAACCAATAATGCGAATATAAACGCCGGGACAGGCAAGCTGACTGCGTCAAATGTGATTTATTCAATCGTTGCCGGATCAAACATTACCATTTCAGGCAATAAACAGAATCCGACAATCTCTACAACAGCTTCCGGAGTTACTTCACTGCAGGGAACCACAGGTGTTCTGAGTTTGACAGGTGGATCAGGAATCAGTCTCAATGGACTTGAAATTACCAACAGCGGTGTGCTCTCTGTCGGCGGAGCGACAGGTGCGGTTTCATTGACGGGGGGAAGTGGAATATCTGTATCGGGAACAACCATCACCAACAGCGACACCGGATCGGCACAGAATATCTTCAAGACATTCACCGTCGGTTCTACCGACATCACTGCAGGGAGCAACAATGATACGCTGACTTTTGCAGCAGGTTCAGGAATTACCCTGACAGGAGATGCGAGCACTAAGAAAATTACTATAACAAATCCATCGGCACCATCCGGGCTTTCGACGAACGGTGTTTTGTATGCTACAGGATCAAACACGTTTACGACCGTGGCTGCCAGTGCCTCCGGATATGTGCTTCAGTCAAACGGACCGAATGCTCCGCCCTCCTGGGTGTCGAATTCCTCGACCTCTCCATCGTTCTCTATCATAACGTCTGGGACCAACACCCAGGCGTCAATGGTTGTAGGGACAGGCGCATCTCTTGATTTCACAGGCTCGGGAACCATCAATGCATCATCGCTGAACGGTGCAACATTTGCCGCGCCGGGCAGCATCGGCTCGGGGACTGCTGGCAGTGGTGCTTTTTCTACGCTTTCCGCCTCTGCGCTTCTCAGTGCCAATGGCGGCCTCACCGTTGCTTCAAGTCAAAATTTTACCTTGACAGGATTTAACAATACAGGCGCTGTACTCTATGCAAATTCAGGAGTTGTGACACAAACGGCTACCGGCTCTGACGGCCAGGTACTTACCTTGGTGGGGGGTACTCCTACCTGGCAGACTAGCTCTGCGACCAATTACTGGCAGTTCTCAAGCGGAATTGTCGCGCCGGCAAGTATCACCAATGATCTCGCAATCGGCGGGACGAGCACAGCCTCTGCCCTTTTCCAGATCTCCGGCACAACTGGGAATGCAACAACAGCGGGCATTCTGACTTTCGGTGGGACGACCGCACAAATTCAATCCGCCAACGGAAGAACATTGACAATCGGCGGTACCAATACCGGCAATGTTGTGATAAATTCTGCAGGTAATATTGCGCTTACTGCTCAGGGAGCCAATCTTTTAACGGGCGGCAACCTGTCAGTGACCGGAAATGTTTCGGCAACAGGTACGACAGGATTTAGCGCAAGCGGCATTGGAGCTGGATTAGCCTTTTCAGGCACGGGAAATCATATCATAAGCACATCATCCGGGACTCTGCAGCTTGGCGGTTTTGATCTTCTTGGTGATATCAATGGAAATGGGAAAAATATTTATGGACTTGGGCTGATCAATGGTCTGTCAATCAATAACAGCACTATCACCAATGGGACATGGAACGGAAACGCAGTCGGCGCTGCCTATGGCGGTACAGGGGTAACTAACTATGCCAAAGGAGATATATTATTCGCAAATTCCAATAGCCCCAGTGTTTTGAGTACACTGGGTATCGGTACAACGGGACAAATATTGACTGTTTCCGCAGGAGGTATTCCTAGTTGGTCCAATGCCGGAGGAACGTTCAACTTCTGGCAGGAGAGTTCAGGTGCGCTCTCTCCTTATAACATCACGGATGATCTCTTGCTTGGCAGCTCTGCCACGAGTTCGGCGAAGTTCGCCTTCGTTAACAATGCGGGAGGCGTACCAACCGAGACAATCTCTGCCGGATCAGGAAGCAACTCACTCTATCTCACCGGAAATGGGACACTGGCAACAACCAACGCACAAGCATTAACTGTCGGATCAACAACGACTGGGAATATCTTCATAGGAACAGACGCGACAGCAAGGAACATCAGTATCGGTAACAATACCGGAGTGACCGGAGTATCGTTGACTTCCGGATCGGGTGGGATTGCATTGAATGGGACAGTAACAGTTTCAACCCTGGCATCCGGGCTGGTAAAGGCAACAAGTGGTGCATTGTCTATTGCAGCAGCAGGGACGGATTACCAGGTGCCGTTGTCGTTTGATAACGGCATAACCAATAATTCAAATACTGTTGAACTCGGAGGAGCACTTACCAAAGCAACAAGCATACCATTCGGGAATTTCGTGTTGGCACTTGGTGATACAACGGGAACAGGCAATCTGGTGGTCGCGCCAAACGCCGGCGGGCAGGCAGCATTGATCGTGAACAAACAAGGCAATAATGATATCTTCTCGGCGAGTGCCTCAGGGGCGACCCGATTCACTGTGTCAAACAACGGGAATGTATCTTTTACCGGCGGATCAGGATTTCTCAATACGCTATCGTCGAGTGCTTCAGGAACACAGACGGCATATATACCAAATCTTGCAAGTGTCGGAGGACAAGATGCTCTCTGTTTCGTAGCACTTGGGAACTGTGCCGGGTCAGGAGGAGGAGTCACCGGGTCGGGGACGAGCGGGCAGGTAGCATTCTTTAACGGGACAAACACTATCACCTCCAATTCGAATTTGTATTGGCAGAATAGCAACAGTCTGTTGGGAATCGGGACAGGAGGAGCAGCGATTTCAGCGCTTGAGGTCAATGGGTCCTACGGCAGCAATGCAGCAGCAATCATCAATCAGCAGAACAATGGAGATATCTTCAGTGCATCGGCATCAGGCGCGACCAAATTCACCATCGCCAATGATGGAACGATTAGTGATGCAGCATATACCGGCAGCAGCAATGCAGTTCTTTATGCGACCAGCGCAAACGGAACATTCATCACAACAGCATCAACCACTACGCCAAATCTTTGTCTGCTTTCAGGAGCAGCAACACCGACATGGGGAACCTGTGTTTCGGGGAACACAAGCTGGGTAGAGTCAAATGGGACAATCTATCCGGGCAACAGCACCGAAGATCTGATCGTCGGTGGGACTGCAACATCGAGTGCAAAGTTCGCCTTCATCAATGTGAATTCAGGGACGCCGACAGCAAGTGTATCGGCAATAAGTACAGGGACGGGATTGGCCATTGCAGGTAACGGATCGCTGCAGAGTTTGAACAACGGAACGCTGACTATCGGCGGCAACACGACAGGTGATATCCAATTTGAGCCGGGTGGAACGACTTCGAGTCTTTATCTGGCAACAGGCGGCAATGTCGGTATCGGAACGACAAGCCCTGCCGGACCCTTGAGTGTTCAGGGATCAGCAACAAACGGTACCATACAAATTTCTAACGGAACAAATTCGATGGGAATTGGATTTCCATCGACGGGCAATGTGAATCCTTTTATCGGTACGATCACAAATACCGCGTTTGGCATACGAACAAATAATACCAATAGGTTGACGATACAACCAGGGGGTTTTGTGGGTATAAATACATCTAATCCAACAGCACAGCTTGATGTCACCGGCACAGCATCTGTCTCGGGAGAGTTTGCCTTATCAGGTGCAACGCCGACGCTGCAGGCAACAGCAAATCAGACGTTGACCATCGGGGGGAATACAACAGGGAATATCACGCTTTCTCCATTGAACGGAGCAGCAGGGTCTTTTGTTGCACCCAACACCAACGGTAATGTCGATCTGGGGACAGCGAGTCAGCAGTTCAGGACGATCTACGCGGCAACCGATGTGATCGTCGGGACACAGTCTGTTTGTCTGGCAAACGGGACACACTGTCAAGCAGGTGCGGCAACATACTGGGATCTGGTGAGCGGAGCCTTGACACCGAAGAACGAGACGGAGGATCTGCTGCTTGGATCCCAAGCAACAGCGAGTGCGAAGTTCGCCTTCATCAATGTGAATTCAGGGACACCGACAGCAAGTATCTCGGCAACAAGTACAGGGACAGGATTGACGATCAATGGAGACGGATCGCTGCAGAGTTTGAACAAAGGGACGCTGACAATCGGAGGGAGTACAACCGGGAATATCGTATTGACCGGGAATGCTGTTTCAATCACCGGCTTGGGGACAGGAGTAGTGCAGAGTGCATCGGGGGTACTGTCGGCAAGTGCATTGGATCTGGCAGGGGCCAATGTGACCGGGATTCTGCCGATCACAAAGGGCGGATCACCATTCCAAGAGAGCAACGGAGCGATCACTCAGCGGAACACGACAGAGGACTTTTTGCTTGGGTCAACAGCGAGCAGCAGTGCGCGGTTTGCGGTACTGAATATCAATGCGGGGAACACGCCGGTCGCTTCGCTCTCAGCCGGTGCATCAGGCGGGCTTTATCTGACAGCAGATGGGACATTGGGGACGACCAATGGGCAGACCTTGACACTCGGGAGTGGGACATCAGGGGTAGCACTCAATCTCGGAACGAACGCAACAGGGGATATGTATTATCGGAATGCACAAGGGACACTCTCACGCATCGCACTCGGATCGACCAATCAGATACTGGCAGTCAATGGGAGCAATATTCCGACCTGGGTAAATGCCGGCGGGACACTGAATTATTGGCAAGAAAATGCCGGTGCGCTATCTCCCTTCAATATCACCGATGATTTGTTGCTTGGGGCTTCATCAACCAGCTCTGCAAAGTTTGCCTTCCTAAATAATGCCGGCGGGACCCCGACAGCCAGTATTTCAGGGACCGGCAATAACGCATTGTCTCTCACCGGTAACGGAGCGATCCAGACAACCAACGGGCAGTCACTGAGTCTGAACGGGAACGGATTTGGTAATGTCGGGATCGGGACCACAGCACCAGGAAGTAAATTGGATATCAACGGGACATTGAATGCAGGGGCAACAACAGTAACATCTTTGAATGGAAATACAATCTCGGCAGGGACGGGGACCTTGACACTGGGATCAAGCACATTGACCGTGAATGCAGGGACGACATTTGACACGAACAAGGTCACCTTTGGAGGGACAGAGACGATCACCCTGGCAGCAGGAAAGAACGTCGCATTTGCAGATGCGTTCAATACAAGTGGAGCATTTCCATTGACCCTGACAACAACAGGATCAACAACAGCGACCCTGCCGTCAGGGACGATCACGCTTGTTGATCTAGCGACGAGCCAGAGCTTGCAGAACAAGACATTGGATAACACCAACAGTCTGACGCTGAAAGATGGGAACTTCACTTTGGAGAGCACAGGAGACGTGAACAAGAAGCTGGCGTTTGATCTATCCGGGATCACGACAGGGAACACCCGGACATTGTCGATCCCTGATGCCAGCGGGACGGTCTGTTTGCAGAATTCAGTAAGTTGTGGCTTTGCCATGGGTACCAATTACTGGCAGCTGAACTCGGGTGCACTCTCACCGTTCATCAGCACCGCTGACATACTGCTCGGATCTACAGCGACCAGCAGCGCGAAATTCGCCTTTGTGAATGTTAACTCAGGGACCCCGACAGCAAGTGTATCGGCAGTCGGGACGGGGACAGGATTGGCGATCTATGGTGACGGATCACTGCAGAGCGTCAACAAAGGAACGTTAACAATAGGCGGCAGCACCACCGGAGATATTCTTTTCAAACCAGGGAATTCATCTGCAAGTCTGTCTCTGTTATCGGACGGAAGAGTGCAGATCGGTACGCAGAATCTTTCAAATGCAGACGCACTCTATGTGGGCGGCGGTGCGACGATAACTGGCAATATTCATGCATCATCACTTATCGACAGCGACAACACCAGTTACTTTATCAATCCGTCAACAACAGCAGTAGCTGGGGCATTGCGGGGTCAGTTGGGATTAGGGACGCCAAGCCCGATTGCAATGATTGACGTCAGAGGCAACAGTCTTACATCACCAATTGCATCATTCTCCGGTCAGACGACGGCGGCAGGGTTGATCGTTGATAACAGCGGGACAGGTGATATCTTTACCGCATCACAGTCGGGAGCTACCAAATTCACAATCGCCAATGACGGGACACTGACCGCAAGTCACTACGGCGCAGGCATAGTACAATTCAACGGAAGCGGCGTGCTTTCAAGCAGCGCGATAAATCTTGGGACGATCGGTTCATCATATATCACCGGCATACTACCGATCAGCAACGGTGGTTCACCGTTTGAGGTGACCAACGGAGCAATCACCCAGCGGAACACGACAGAGGATCTTCTGCTGGGGTCAACAGCGAGTAGCAGTGCGCGGTTTGCGGTATTGAACATCAATGCAGGGAATACACCAGTTGCCACACTTTCTGCAGGTCTGACAGGAGGGACGTATCTGACGGCAAACGGGACATTGGGGACGACCAATGGGCAGACGCTGACATTGGGAACAGGGACTTCAGGGGTAGCACTCAATCTCGGATCCGATGCTACGGGAGACATGTACTACCGCAACTCAAATGGGACGTTGACGCGGCTTGCTCATGGCTCGACAAATCAAGTATTGGCGATAAACGGGAGTAACCTGCCTGCATGGGTTGATGCCGGCGGAACACTGAATTACTGGCAAGAGATTAACGGTGCTGTTTCACCGTTCCATATCACCGATGACTTGTTACTGGGGGCGTCATCAACCAGCTCTGCAAAGTTTGCCTTCCTGAACAATGCCGGCGGGACACCGACAGCAAGTATCTCAGGGACTGGGAACAATGCCCTCTCTCTCACCGGTAATGGTTCGATCCAGACGTCCAACGGGCAGTCATTGAGCCTGAACGGAAACGGATTTGGCAATGTTGGTATTGGAACAACTATCCCGAAGAATGCGCTTGATGTAAGCGGCGGTATGGTTATCGGTTCAGGATATGCAGGGACAAGTACAGCACCAACGAATGGGTTGTTTGTTCAAGGCAGCCTTGCAGTGGGAACAAATGGTTTTAGCCAGGCAGGCACAATCCAGATAGGACAAAATTCTGATGCCACGACCTTTTTCTCCCAGGATAACTATACAAGCCAAGCCGGAGGTGCTCCTCAATTTGTCGGCAATGACAACTGGCTTAATTCAAATTGTTGGGGCATTGGTCCATCATCAGGAGCTAACAATACGAATAATACGATTCGTTTAGGAATCACTTCCTATAACGGTGCTGGATCCAACTGTACCAATACTTGGAAAGCTGCGCCAATCAGTCTCCTTATAGGCGGGAGCACTCCTACGTCTGATTCTCCAGCGCTTTTTGACTCAGCTATTGATATTGAACAGAATTCTCTCGGCAATGCAGATCTGGTTGTCAACAATTCCGGCGGTGCAGGTGATATCATCACTGCTTCTTCAGCCGGCGTACCGAAGTTCACGATCAGAAATGACGGGACGATTGCTGATGCGGCATATACAGGTAACAACGCGATATTGTACGGCACAACTGGTACTGGTGTTCTGTCAGCAGCGACAACAAGTACGTCTGGACTGTGTCTTCTCTCCGGCGGTTCAACAGGGTATGCACCAAGCTGGGGATCATGCACGACCGGGAATACCAACTGGGTACAAGCAAACGGGACTATTTATCCGGGCAACAGTACAGAGGATCTGCTTGTCGGTGGTGTGTCAACAGCCAGCGCGGTGTTTGCCTTCACCGGCGTTGATTCGACTACTCCTATTGCCAGTATCTCTGCAGTTTCAGGCAACAAGAACGGACTGGCATTAAACGCTTCCGGATCGACGATTCAGGCGCTGAACATGAATACGTTACAGCTCGGTGGAGCAACGACAGGGAATGTCTCACTGGTATCTGCCGGAACGACAGCACTGACTGCAGTCGGCGGCAATGTCGGTATCGGGACAACAGCACCTACGAGTCTTCTTACCGTAAATGGACGAATTGAAACAACGGGCGTTAATGGTGTACTTAAATTGAATGCGACAGATCTCACCGCAAATTATTTTGATTTATATAGCTCAAACGGTAATTTGGAATTTTATAACAACAATGGAGGAATTCATGGTGCAATAACGTCATCAGGCAGATTTGGTATTGGATTGAATAATGACACACCAGTTGCGCAACTTGACGTACGAGGAGATTCGGGAACAATACCAGTTGCATCATTCTCTGGAACTACCTCCGCTGAAGGCTTGGTTGTTGACAATGCAGGATCAGGTGATATTTTCAGCGCTCGAACCGGTGGCGTATCCAAATTCACGATCCAAAATGATGGGACGATTGCCAGCTCGCATTACGCCACGAATAATGGACTATTATATACCAATGGGTCAGGGACAGTTTTGCAGACTGCAGCAGGGACAGCCGCGCAATGTTTGTTGGGAAATCTTACCTGGACCTCTTGTGCACTCGGTACGAATTTGTGGCAGTTGAACGGTAATGCCTTATCGCCAAGCAACAGTACCTATGATCTGCTGCTCGGCGGGACGAGTACTGCATCCGCCCGGTTTGCGTTCATCAACAATACAGGAGTCGGTACCACACCGGTTGCATCCATTTCAGCCAACAGCGGCAACAATGCAACGTACCTGACCGGAGCAGGAGTACTCGGGACTACCAATGCGCAGACCCTGACACTTGGCTCAGCATCAACGGGGAATGTAAATATTAATCCAGCCGGATCAAATGTGGCGACATTCTCGACAGCCAATAACGGTACGTTCCAATTGAATGATATCAACAATGCAGGTAATCTCTTTGAGGTTAATAATACCCTTCCCTCTACTAACTTCCCTCGAACGATTTTCCAAGGAGGAAGTGGCACTGGGGATAACAACTGGGCTATGCGGTTTGCGGATGCATATTCGTCATCAGTTAATAAGCCGGCAGGAATTCAATTGTCTACCAATAATCATTCTGACTATTCGGGCAGCAACACCTTCCTTTTATCAGCTACGGATACTCAGATGGAGATATTCACAGAGTCAGGTGTATCCTCCACGAACGGACTACCTATAGAATTGGATACAAATACAGCAGGTGATGTCTCAACACCAAATCTGTATCTTGATACGGTAGCAAATGGATATCTTGTCGGTATCGGTACAAAGACAGCTGCTGCTCAACTTGATGTCGAAGGACAGGTGGGCACAAAGCCTGTGGGATACTTCAACGGTACTACGGCAAAATCATCGTTGATCGTGAACAATGCCGGAGCAGGGGATATCTTCAGTGCATCTGCTTCTGGAGCACCGAAATTCACCATCACCAATGCCGGAGGGATAGCACTTGGAGCTGCACAGGGATCGATCGGCAATTGTCTGGAATCCGGCGGCGCAGGCGCTGCAGCTACATGGGCAACCTGTGCACAAGGGACAAATTATTGGCAGCTCAATAGCGGTGCTCTGTCACCATTCAGTAACACAGCGGATCTGCTGCTTGGCGGAACAAGTACCAGCAGTGCAGCTTTTGCTTTCACCGGTGTTGATTCGACAACTCCGATTGCATCGATATCCGCGGTTTCCGGTACCAAAAACGGTCTGTCACTGAATGCATCAACGGCAACAATTCAGTCTTTGAACAAAAATACACTCACTCTGGGTGGATCAACGACCGGCAATATTGTCCTCAATCCGCTTAACGGCGCAGCGGGTGGCTATGTCGCTCCGGCAACGGATAATATAACAGATCTTGGTGTTTCAGCATCGGCCAGGTTCCGGAATCTCTTCCTCGGACCGGGATCACTGCATATTCAATGTACCGGAGGCGACGGTTGCAGTCAGGGACTTGATTATTCAATGGGGGTTGTCACATCGGGAGAAGGTAAAGATTCGCTTATCCTCGGTGCAAATGGTGCGACTGGATCATCTAGCAACATTCTTTCGTTGACTGAAGGCGGCAATGTGGGTATCGGGACAGCGACAGCTGCTGCAAAGCTTGATATCGTAGGCGGTGACACTGCCAGTACTTCGGTAGCATTCCGTGTTACCGATACAAAATCAAACGGAAACACTCTGGCAGTGGTTAAAGATGACGGGTCAGTAGGGCTAGGTGAAGCAGCAGCTAATTTCGGAAATGCTTCAAGTGGTAATTATACAGGCAGCGGCTATTGGGATGGCAGTCAGGAATTATTGCAGGCTCAGAGTTTTGTAACAACTTCAGGCGGGATAATAAAATCAATGTCAACATATATAGGTACAGCTCTTGATACGAATAAATCGTATCAATTCGGTATCTATGATGATACTACTGGTGATTCAAGTGGCGTACCAAATAATCTTCTTGCCTCATCAAGTGTCGGAACCTTGACGACAACTTCCTGGAACACATTGCCGATTTCCTACACACTGGCTCCGAATACCAAATACTGGCTTGTCTTCTGGAGTAATGGACAGGATGCAGCCAAAAACGGTCAGAATTTCATACAGAATTACACCGGGTCAAATAAGTATTATCAAGGTCACGCTGCCTGGGGATCCGGTACAATGCCGAGTACTTTCCCGACAGGTACCGGCCCATCAGGGGGGTATGAGACGAGTATCTATGCAACGTATGCCAATCCGATATCAGCACTCGCACTTGATTCATCCGGAAATCTCTATGAGAACGGCAATGCGACATTCCAGCCTATTACTGATTCTTCCAGCGCATTCGGTATCAATAATTCAACCGGCACACAGGTATTTGGTGTAGATACAGCAGTTGGAAGAGCGGAACTGAATTGTAATGCAATGACATCGTATACATTAGGTGTCTGCGGCAATGTAGCTTTTGATTCCAATAGCGGCAATGCAATGTTGTTTACAGATACTACCGGCAGACACATCTTTAATATAGATTCCAGCGTTACCAATGTCGGTACATTCACATTTGGAAATGTTACCAATACAGCAGGATGGGGTGTCCAGGGCAAACTGGTTCTCGCGGACGGGACCAATGACAACTTCGGCGGGACAATTGCTACGACGACTCTTACCGGTAATGCTACCTATACCTTGCCCGATGCAAGTGGTACATTCTGTCTTTCATCCAATAACTGTGGTTTTGCTTTGGGTACCAACTATTGGCAGCTCAACAGCGGTACTCTGTCACCATTCAGTAACACAGCGGATCTGCTGCTTGGTGGGACGAGTACCAGCAGTGCTGCATTTGCCTTCACCGGCGTTGATTCGGCGACACCGATTGCATCGATATCCGCTGTATCCGGAACCAAGAACGGTCTGTCACTCAACGCGTCAACGTCAACAATCCAATCATTGAATAACAACACCTTAACACTTGGTGGGAATACTACCGGTATTATCCAGTTCCAACCGGGTAATTCGTCATCGAGTCTCACACTGTTATCAACTGGCAAAGAAGTGTTTGGAAGTGGTACCTATAATAGTGCATTATCCAGCGGAATTAAATCTATCGTAACCGACGCAAGTGACGCGCGATTTGGCGTAGTGGTAGGAAATGTCGGCGGATTCTTCAGGACAGATGGAGCGACAGCAGGATTCTATGCATATGATTATGCAAATACAAAACCGAAAGATTTCCGGCTCAATGAATTCGGCGGCAGTGTTATTATCGCCGGCAACACGGCTGCAGCGACTGCTACCCTTGATGTCCGCGGAAGCGTTGCTACAACTCCAATTGCCTCTTTCTCGGGTGCCACGACCAATGCCGCAGAGATTGTTGATCAGTCAGGCTCAGGAGACATCTTCACGGCTTCAGCATCAGGCTTGAAACGATTCACAATCCAGAACAATGGGACGGTATTGATCGGGGCAAAGGTAGGGGTCTCAACAAGTAATGATTTACTGGATCTTTATAATAATAATTCCTCGTTTGTCTCAGGCTATGATAAAAATGGAAATGAGTTTCTTGAGGGGAATCTCCAATTCTTAAAAGATCTCGGTGCAACTGTCGGACAAATATCCTCATCCAGTAACGAAAATCTTGCGCTTACACCGGGTGCAGGAGGCTTTGTGGGCATCGGGACGACCGCTATAGGCAATGCAGGGTTGGTCGTTAACCAGCCGGGTGCCGGTGATCTCTTTGTTGCCTCACAAGCCGGTGCGACGAAGTTTGTCATCAAGAACTCGGGAAGGGTCGGTATCGGTACAGCAACCCCTTTTGCTCAGTTGGAAATATTGGGTGATTTAGGAAACACCCCAGGTATTCTCTTTAATAATACATCCCGGGATATTGCGTACGATACAGGTGAGGCATTACGTATTGGAACATATAATGTAGCAAATGGAAACTGGACTGAAAAAGCGCAATTTGATGCTAATGGCAATCTCGGCATCGGGACAGCTGCTCCGGTGGCACCGCTTCATGTTAACGGAGCCTACGGCGGTAATGCGGCAGCAATCGTCAACCAGCAGAATTCAGGTGATATCTTCAGTGCTAGCAAGAGTGGTACTCCGATGTTTACTATTACCAATGCTGGAGGAATTAAGCTTGGAACGAGTGAGGGCATAAGCGGAAACTGTCTTGAGTCAGGTGGTGCTGGTGCGGCGGCGACATGGACAACGTGTCCCGGTGGTGCATCAACCAATTACTGGCAATTGAATAGCGGTGCTATCTCACCCTTCAGCAACACGGCAGATCTGCTTCTTGGAGGAACATCAACCAAATCAGCGGATTTTGCCTTTGTCAATGTAAACAGCGGCTCACCAACAGCAAGTATAGCTGGAAATCTTTCACTTGTGGTTGGGAATGGAGCAAATCAGGCACAAACATTCAACATACTCAATGGAGGTAGTCTTAATTTCCAGACCTCTCCGGGTGGAGATGCAGGGTTGAGCACAGCACTCTTTATTTCAAGAAGTGGTCAGATCGGGATCGGCACCACAGGGCCGGCTCATACGTTACAATTAGACAGATCCGCAACTTCAGAAAATGGTATTCAATTTGCTTCTTCAGGCGTTAATAATGCAGAAATTGGATTTATAGGCGGTAACAGTCAAATTGTGAACGGCTCAGTACAAAATGATTTTGGTATCAAGGATCTTGCAGGTGGTAGCATCCTCTTCTCAACAGGTACTTCGTCCAATGAAGTCATGAGGATTGATCCCAACGGCAATACATTATTTGAAGGCAACGCTGTTTCTTCTAATAACAATACGCAAACCCTTTCTAACGGTGGCAGCGGTTCTGTGATTAACGCACTTGGAGACCAGGGAAGTATGGTGCCCAACGCAGGATTTGAAGCGGATACATCAGGTGCAGTTATTGGTGATGGGTGGGTAGTTGATTCCGCATCATCTTCAGGAGCATTTAGTCTTGATACTACTCAAGCAGACGCTGATCAAGGGACAAATTCAGTTCTTTTTACTGCTTCCGTATCACACTTAAAAGCGGCATTCTATTCAGCATGTTTTCCTTTAACTGGGGGAGCAACGTATGCTCTAACTATGTCTACTGAAGAAAAATTGTCAAATAAACCAACAGTTCTTGGATATATTGATCAATATACCAGTTTGGCAAATTGTAATTCTAATACCCTAAATGCAGTTACCGCAGCGTTTAATTATACTAATACGGGCACAACTTACACAACACCTAAGTCAAACACTTTCGCAGCTCTTACAGCATCGACTACCTGGGGACGGGTACATATCATGTTTGGAACTGCGAATTTTTCCAATGCTACGACAAATGTTGACGGTATTCGATTAGTGGAAAGTACCGAAACACAGGGTCTTGATTATGCGGAGAATTATCCTGCGGATCCAAATAATATCCCGCAGCCAGGACAGGTTGTCTCACTTGTTGCAACGGGAGGCGCTACGATGGTCACGCCGTCAGATCATTCTAAGGATCAATCGGCAATCGGTATCGTCTCGACCAAGCCGGGGCAAGTACTTGATGACGGCTCAGTTCCCGATCCCAAAGTGCCGGTAGCTCTTGCGGGTCGTGTGCCGGTCAACGTCTCAACGGCTCATGGTCCGATCCACACCGGTGACTATCTCGCCACATCAACAATTCCGGGCGTTGCCGTAAAAGCGACAGATGCCGGGCCGGTGATCGGAACAGCGATGGAGGATGATACCGATCCTGACGCAACAGCTGTGAAGCAAATAATCGTCTTTGTCAAAAATTCTTATTATCCCGGTGCATTTATAACCGATACCGGCAATCTCAGTATTTTTGCCGATAGTTCTGAAGGGAGCACACAGTCACTGCTGCAGCAAGCACAAACATATGACGTCAAAGATCAGAATGGCAACGTGATCACCCAAGTGGCAGCCTATGCAAATGCGGTCATCGGGAATTTGCAGGCCGGAAGTATCAAAGCAAACGATATGGTCCTGGGCGGTCAGAGTGTGAATGACCGGCTGAATACGCTTGAAAAGAACAGCAGCAGTTCTGCAAGCAAAGAAGTTTCACTTGATACCCAAGTCTCATCGCTCACTTCCAAAGTCGCGTCGCTTGAAGCAGTGCTTGCCAATCTTCCCATTAATCCGACACAGGCTGCAAGTACAACACTGCAGCAGCAGAACGGTACCGGCACGAGCAGTTTGACTGTCGCGGCGACCAATCCCAATCCTGTTTCCAATCCGGGCATTGAGCAGCCGATAACTTCAGAATGGACGAAAGTTGGCAACGCAGCTATCAGCCGGATCACCGCAGAACACAATACGGGATCGGCAGCAATGCAGATCACCGATGCGGGATCAGATGACGGCGTGAAGAATACGCTCACAGAGACACTGAAACCGCAGACCACCTATACGCTTTCTTGGTATGTGAAATCCGGATCAACGATTCCCAATATCAGTATGACTGCCAGCTATTCCTATGACGGATCAGTGGATCATCAAGTTCTTTGCGGCACGTTGACGCCGGCTTCCGATGTGATCGCTGATACGTGGCAGAAATACAGTTGCCAATTCACGACTCCGGCAGCAGCTCCCAATGGCTTGAATGCAATAATTATTAAGCAAACGGACTCGACACTGCGGACATTTTATCTTGATGATGTTGAAGTCGATCAAGCAGAAAGCTCTTTGGCAGCTGATACCATATCCCTGCAGATGACAAATGCTAGCTCCGCAGATCTCGGCGCAAGTTCGAGTGCGTCGATTTCGGATAAACCTGCCGATACCGCATTGCCATATGTGGTCAAAGATTCAGCCGGCGAACCGATCATCAATACCGGTGTCTATTCGGAAGCGGCAATTGCCAACTTGCGAGCAGGGGGAATCAATGCACAACAGATCAATGTCCAGAATTTGACTTTGGCTGGAGCAAGTGTCAACGACCGGTTGAATTCTCTGGAAACTACCGCAAGTAGTGAAGCAGCATTGACCAAGAAAGTTGATGCACTGGGCGATTCCATGACAAGTCTGCAGGATCAGGTTGCATCCCTTGAAGCGACATTCAATCTGCTGGCAAGCGGCTCGGCGCTTCTCAATAGCCCGACAAGTTTTGTTGCATCAAGCGCGTCGGAGTTGAATTTGGATCAACTCACAACAAATGATGCGGTCATTGATAATTCACTTACCGTACTTGGCCAAACGACTGTCGCAGATCTCGGTGTGACCGGTCGGATGACCATCGGTCTTCTTGGCATAAACGGCCTTGATCAATCCGGCGGAGGGCAGGCCTTCGCGAGTATCAATACGTCATCTGGGCCGCTGATGATCCAGTCCCAAGGACTTAACGGTGTTAATTTCCTCAATGGTAAATTGACCATTGATACCAGCGGCAATTTACAAACAAAGGGTGAGATCACGGCAACAAAGATAAACATCGATACGCCAAGTGTTGCATCCGCGTCATTGGGTCAAGGGACATTGAGCCAAGGCCAAACGTCGGTTGTTATCAATACCGCAGCTGTTGATAAAAGCTCGGCAATTTTTGTGACCCCAAAGACAAAGACAGACCAGCCGCTCTCCGTTACATCACAGACTGCAGGCAAGTCCTTCACTATTGAAGTTGCCTCACCGGCAACACAAGATATCAAGTTCAGCTGGTGGATTGTAAATTAAAAAATTTCAAATGGCAAATGTTAAATCGCAAATCGACAATTCAAATCGTAAATCTGCAGATGTTAAAGTCAGAGCATATAAATTTTCGCTGACGATTATTACGTTTGTAATCAACTTCCAAATAACAGAGCTTTTTGGTCGATTGGAGATCAATTATTGCGTGCAACTACATCTATTGGCGCAAACATGATTGAAGCAAAGGCTTCAAGTTCTAAAAGAGAATTTATCAAATTTTATGAAATAGCATTGAAGTCGGCAAATGAAACGAAATACTGGCTATGTCTCTTAAGAGATTCATATCCTGAATCAAAACCACTATGCAGAGAGTTACTACAAGAGGCAGAAGAGATCAGCAATATGCTCGGATCAAGTATATTGACACTTAAAGGAAAGAAAAGATTTTAGATTTTTAGATGTCGATTTGACATTTGCGATTTTCGTTTTGAGATACCTGGTCATTTTCGCTCCCTGGGAGAGAAAAAAGCTGCTAGCTACTGGTTATTGTATATAATGATGAGATCGCTCTTTATGTGATCCTGCTGATGGATTTTTGGTGCAGATAGAAAAGCCAGAGACAAAGATTGAGAAGAGACAGGATAAAAAACGCCGCGTCACCACCGAATCCATAGAGGATCAGGTAGCCAACTTCAAGGATCAACGATATCACCAAGATTACCTCAAACAACATACCCAGGATATTCTCAACGCCTGCGATGAAAAGAGAAAAGGCTGATTTATGATGCGGTATCCCTTTGGTAAGCGTGATTCGGAGTCCCGTATCCGGAGTACTCATTTCTTTTTCAAGTTTGATGGTTGTCCGGGCAAATCCCTCTTTGCTGATAATAAGATTGACAGAGTTGGCAAATTTATTGTTGAAGTAAAAGTTCCCGAGCTTGTTCGTACTTGTATGTGTCATGACCGTATTGGTATCTGCATCTTCAGCATCTATCCGTACGTTACTGAGTGGGATATGGTCTTCATCTTTGATTCTCCCAAAAATATATCGTTGTTTGTGTCGGTTGAGGAGGAGAGACAAACTGAATGCTAAGTAGACAGGGAGAGAGTTGATAGCAATACTTGACCGGAGTGAAAAGAGGAGATAACTCAATCCGACAAACGATCCGGTAGTTGATACCGCAAAGAGATGGAAGAGTCTGGTTGAGGAAGCCAACGCACGGACCCCGTTTATTCCTTTTACTGCAGTATCGTTTGAGTAATTTTGGATAAATGTGATGAGTGAGGCAAGATTGAATGGATCTTTTTTCAGCGTGATATCGGGGAATTGCTGTTCATGTCGTGAGCCGAGCGTAAAATCGACGGTTTTTGGGTCATAAAGAAATGAGCTTACTACCGCGCGGTATTTGCCAGGAGTCAGATTGATACTAATTTGGCCTTGTTCATCTGTGAAAATCGGATTGGCAAAACCGGCTAGAAGATTCTGATCAACGGGTGCATAGCTTTTTGTCTGCTCATTATAATATGATAAAAATATTCGGGCATCAGCGATGATAGCTCGGGAATCCTGATCATATACAGTCAGATGAGGGACGATTTTCAATTCTGCTATCTTTTGCTGAATAATATTTCCGTTGCCATCTGCAACTCGCAAAAATACATTATACTCACCATTCGAAAGTGCCTGAAGATTCGCGATATACAGAGACGGTTCTACTTCCTGCATTGAAAGGACATAGTCACTTGGTGTATCAGTTTGCGATTGTGTGTTTGCGCCCAATACCTTATTTTGTACGACAATGTCGATTGATTTCACGGAGAACTGATCTGCAAGAGAATATGAAATTTTATATGGACTGTTTTCAGTCAGAATAATCATCGGTGGAGAGCCGGCGACCTGCTTTTGTAAATTGGAAAGTAGCACATTGCCGTTTGTGGTAAGAACGATGACATTATTACCGAGCTTTTGTATGAATGTCTGCTTTGCAGTACGGAAAGTAAAAATTTCAGACAGGTAGGTTCTTCCTGACCGGTCCGTTGTTTTGATTCTGAAATAGTAAATGGTGTCTGGTGCAAGGTCTGTTAATGATACTCTGCTGTCCGTTGCAAACTGATTTGTAGAGACACTCTGTGAGAGATTTGATTTGTTCGTTCCATAGGTGACAGTGAGTTTTGACGGCGATGCTGTTTGCACCTCAATCGTTGAGCCGGAACTGGAGATGCCGGTAAATTCTACGTTGGTTATCTGTGACGGCGCGGGAGTCGGTGTTGCAGTGGGAACTGGAGCTGCTTTTGGTGCCGGAGTTGCTGTCGGGCCGGGTAGAATGAGGCTGCTGTCATACAGATAATCCTGATGGATTATCTGTTCCGGCATTGTGACATAAGTATTGGACATATCTGCACGGTTCCAAAAGGTAATTCGGTTCGTTCCGATATAGTGTGTGTTGACTCCGAGCTTGAATGAAACGATTTGATCCGTGACTCCCGCCGGGAGTGCAGGAATAGTCCAGGTGATCGTCCGGTTTATCGTATCGATAACAGGTACTGCTCCATCATATCCCTCGGTTGCCGACCCCGTCACATAATCAACGATAGGGGAATTATCCGGTGCTTCGTTTGTGCTGTAAGAGACAACAATTGTATTGGCAGTTGTGAATGCGGCCGAAGTTTTTGCCCCATAAATGATATCGTAGTTTATTGTTGTCCCCTGGTGAACAACTGAACTGCTAAAGTATCGCATTGCGAATTGAAAATCACGTATTTGTGGACCAACGAGCGCCGAGACCGATGTGTTTTGCCTTTTGGTTTGCCCCATGTCATTGGCAAAAGCTGTGGGAGTAAATGAGAATGAAGATATAAGATTGAAGAGAAAGAGTAATGAAATTAGTTTCTTCATAGTTTTTTCAGAAAACTCAGATCGCTCAGAGCGTCGGATATTCAGAAGATCAGAGAATCGGAAAGTCAGAAAGTTTTTTTTCTGGAACTCCAGTACTCCGAAATTCTGGTGTCCGAGTATTCTGATTTTTCTGAACTACCTTTAGCATACAAAATGGGGAAGTGGGTGGCAAGGAGGGAGTATTCCGGTCACTTTACCGTTATCACGATTCGTTCTTGCGGATTGGATTTATCCTGCACGACAAAAGTGCCGCGTTTGTCCAGTCTGACTCTTATCGCCTCCGTGTCGGCATATCCCCTTGGTGTCGCAAGTTGCGGGTTGTTAGAAACCAGCCACATGAGGGAATCCTTACTGATGTTTTCGATAACAACATAAGAAGCAATAGGAATGACAAGTGAATGACGGTTAAAATGGTTGCCGTCAAAGGTAATTGTCGTGAGAAAAGAATCGTTCACGTTCTGAGTGGATGTGGGGGAAGTGTTGGGTATCACGATTGCACTGACATCTGAAAAACCATTTACCAACACATCAGGGAAGAAAAACGCATGTGTGAGGAATCCAAGGCCGAAAATAACACCAAACAGTACTAAGTTTTTAAGGATACGCAGCTTCATAGGGAACTCGCAAGTGATGATTTATTTATACAGTGCTTTCATCGCTTTTTTGAGGCGTTTTCGCATGAGGAGCAGAATGATAATGATGACGATTACGATGATAGCAATCCGAGTTGGAAAGACGATAAAGCTTGTCTCAGCAGAGAGATTTTGGTTATGTGAGCCGTAATACATAATTGCCGTTGCCGTATAGCTGCCGATAAGGAATTTTTTATTTAATTGTGCTTGAATAAGTCTCTCAGCACCGGGGAACACGTTGGTTCCTGAGACAACGACGTCAGCTACTTTATTGCCGAACATATCGCGGACATTGATAAGGCCAAAGGTCTTGACATGCACATTTCCTTCATTCGTGAAGTCCAATGTGAATGGAATCGGCCCGAATTCCGAATAGCTCGGTGCGCTAATCCCTTTCAGTGTCATTTTTTCGTTCACCGGTCCATTCACGCGAACCAAAAAGAGTGAAGCCAATTCTTGTGTAACTGCTGCAGCATTCTTTTGTTTGGTATCGTGTGTGACACTAAAGACAAAAGATCCATAATGTCCTCCTGCGGCATTTGATGGAGCGGTAATGGTTGCTGTTACAACTTGATCTTGCCCGGGTGCCAGACTGAATTTATCAGGTGAAACTGTGCTCCATGAGGTGATACTGTATGGGCTATTTGCACCTATCGCAACCGCCCCTTCCTCTCCTTGTGCGGTAAAATCTTGGATACTTACTTGTATAGGCAGTGTATTGTTGCCAGGGTTCCGGATCTTTGCCGTTATTGTTACTGTTTTACCCGGATCAACAGAAACTTCTTGTGAGGGAGGAGAAATTTCCAACCCTTGTCCTGCATTTTGTGCGATGACATACTGCCGGACAGATACAATAAAGAGCACAAGAACAAATAAGAGAGGTATTATAGCGATCCAGTGTTTATTTCTCATCAATACGTCGGTGTGGCAATCAGTATAACAGTACCGGTGTACGATCCAGCAGGTTGCAGGTCATTTATTTCTGCCTGATACCCAATGCGGGTTACTTCACTACTGACACCAGTCGTGTTACACGCAACCTCTTGTCCTGTCGTTGTTGTCCCTGCCCATTTATTGCCGCCGCTTGAAGTAAATCGAGATGCTGTACCAGTACAAAGTGTAGCGTCATTCGTTGTATAACCAAAATAACCGGTGTTGACGTTTGCTGAGGTTCCCGCGGGAGCGCTCCATGTTGTCGGAGATGCATTCGTTCCGCTGAATGTGTCGATGTTATCTCCTGCTGCTGATTGCAGCGGTGCTCCTGAAGTCGTAGCAGCATTTGAGGCCGTTATGGTATACCCACTTGATGCATTTGTTGTAACCGTCAAGTCCTGGGCGGAAATTGCCGGATTACCAGAGGTTAATGTCCCGAAAGGAATGGTAGTATTTGTTGAACTAACTGTCGTGGTTGCACTGTTTACCGTGCCACTTGAAGCTACCGATGCTACGGTAAAGGTGAGTGTCGGATCAACGCTAGCACTGACTGAAATTGAGGTAGTATCCAGGATAGCGAAGGCGGCTGAATTTGGTCCATCAATGACAGTTGAACCTGTATCACTGTAAGTTGTGATTCTGACAAAGTATGTTGTATTAACTGTTGTCGGATTGGTTATCCCTGATACGACCGGTACAATTACTGTCCCGCCTCCTGATTGTGCCCCGGGAGTTCCAATAGTAAGGGTTACGGTACAAGCAGAATTACCTGTTCCAGTACAGGTAGCACTTGAACCTGCAACTGTTGGACTTGTTCCTCCTATACCTGAAACAGTACCAAGAGTTGGGGTGGCAGTAAGAATCATTCCTGCCGGAGCGGTACATGTGCCGGATGCCGTTGTACAATATTGGAACGTGATTTCTTTGATTGATGTAGTAGATGGTGTGTTAAATTGATAATTATGGTATGTAGCGACGCCGGCACGTGAATCTCCGATACTGACGGAGTAGCTCGTTAAATCTGCTGCGTGTGTTAATGGAATAAAAAAGTCAACAAGTGGAGGGAAGGCAAGTAAGATCGTAAGTGCAAATACTGCTACAATCTTTACGGTTCTTTTATTTTTGATTATTCTTGGATGGACAGCTTTCATGATCTGGACAATTACAACTATATTAAGAATAGATGAAATTTATTCGCTCTGTCAAGACATCAAAATGAGTTCGTGTATATTGATATAGGTATGGATACCTACTTTCCTAAAACTAAAATTCTTACAGCTTTCATTATCCGCTTCCTTTTAAAGATCCCTATATATAATAGTATAAGGAGAAGAATAACGAGGAGGATTTGTTTGTACGGCAGGACGATAAAGAATGTATCAGCATAGATCTGTTTGCCGTCACCGATCGAGATAGCAAGATGGACGAAATACAAAAGATGATGTGGCGCGCCGATCATCCTATACTGCCAAACTCTGGCACTTCCCGGGAGGACGTGTTTGTCACTCAACAGTATCGTTTGCGATTTGGCAAAGAGCGGGGTGACTGTGATAAAAGGCTTTGCGTCAAAATGGGTGAAATAATTGTTGGCAACAGTAAAAGAAAATGAGTCGGGAAACGTATTAAGAATTGTATGAGACGGTGACATGTCACTGACCAAAACTTTTTTCTCCAAGTCGTTATAGTTAAGTTTTCCAACAGTCCCCAGTACCAGTACTCCAAAACGACTCAGTATTATAGGGGATGAAGCTGTCTCTTGTTGATGGAAAATAGGTGTTAAAAAAATTGTTTCATAATATCCACTTTGGTTAATATCAACGGGAGTATTTATAGTTACAGTAATAGTCTTTGTTTGCTTTCCATTGATGAGTAAATCGCTCTGAGATAGACCTGTCCAGTTGGTCATCGCGGAGGGTTTTTGTTCAAAGAGCGCTGTCGCGCTGGTAATGTCATACCCCGTAGTTTCTGCATGAATACCGATAGCGGTAGTGTTATTATTCCGAATTGTTATTGTAAACGCTGTCTTTTTGCCCGGTATCAATTGCAGGTCATTGATAATTGGTGAGACACTGATCGACTGCTGGGGAGTTGCCGCGCTAACAGATTTAAGATTAAAGATTAAAGATTGAAGAAAGAAAAGTACCAGACAAAGTAGCACTTTGAAGTATTTTTGTTTTTTATCTAATATCTGTTTCATATTCTTTAATCCTAAATCTTATATCTTTAATCTCATAAATTTGATCCTCAATCTTAAATCTCAAGATTTGTCTCTTTAATCTTAAATCTTCAATCGTTAATCTACTTAATAACTAGGTACTATGGTATATATTATCGTATTTTTGTATGTCCCTGCAGGAGTAGAGCTGGTTGCTGTTACGCGGTATGAAACAGTAACAGTATCATTTGTCACTGGAATAGAACCGTCATCGACCGGATCACCCGGTGCGCTTGTCCCAAAGCCTGCATAGTTGGTGCCGTTATTAAATCTGTTGGCACCTCCTGTGCCGCTGAGTGTCGTGTCATTTGTTGTGTAGCCAAATCCTATGCCGCTCCAGGAAGTCGGTGCGCTGTTTGGACTGCCGTAATCACTGATCGTATGCCCCTCACTTGACGTAAGCGTTTGCGTCTCCCGGCCATAAACAATGTAACCATTAATCGAATTGGATGTTGTTGTCAATGTGTCCGATTGCGATGAATCTGTATAAGAATTTCCCCCATTGAGATTATTGAATGTAATTGCCGGATTATTGATGGTAAAGGTCAGCGCGGGGTATTGTGTTGCGATGGATGCAGCCGGCCCCCAAGCAGTTTCGGTATAATCGCCTTGTTTGGCTTTTGCGCGTATGTAATAGGTCGTGCCGCTTGTCAGCCCTGTTACATAAGTACCGCTTGCGCCGCCCCAAGCGGTATAGGTTTGAAAGTCTGTAGTCGCAAGTGTAGTGCCGATAGTGCCGTCCGATTTGATGTAATTGACTCCCGTTGAGAAGTCACTGCTGGTGCTGATCTGCAAGGCATACGTGGTGTCTGAGGGGTTGCTACTCGTATTAATGACAAAAAGTATCCTGTCGTAATTGGTGTTCGGTGTTGAGAGTGTCGGCGCGCCGGGGACATTGACAGTGAGCATGTACGTCAGTCCAGATCCTGCTTTAAAGTTGGTTGATGCCGGTTGTCCGAATTCCACCTCTCCTGCTACGCCATTGAGTCCGTAACTGGATGACTGAGAATTGGTTGTCCCTCCTGCTCCAAAAGAATAATCCTGCAGCTGATAATTGGAGCTGGCGGGAAGATTCGCGTAGGCAGATTGAAGATTGAAGAATGAAGATATAAGAAGAGCGAAAAATAAGATGATAGATAACCTTTTCATATTGTAATTTTTGGAATACTCGGATAGCTCAGATTGTCAGAAGATTGGATAATCGGAAATCCAGATTCTGATTTTTTGAAATACTGAATTTCTGATGCACTGATTCTTCTGAGTTTTCCGATCTACTTCTAGCATACAGAAAGAGAATACAAAGAGTAAAGAGGGGCTGAAAATTGTCAAAACTTTTCACATTTGCCTTTTCACAAAGTATGCAATTGATAACTTCAATGTACAATAATATACAAAATTTTCAAAAAGTTGACCATAGTAATTTTAAAACGCATTATTAATTATAGTTGTGGTTTTAAATTTAAGTAGTATGAAAAACTTAAAAATAAAAGTATCAAAAGTATCAGGGGTATCAAGAGTATCAAAGGCATCCATAGTTTTGAGTGGAGTTGTTGTATTGTTTTTGGTTCTTAGTTCTTGGTGCATGGTTGCATCAGCAGATGCGGCAACCGGTATTAATAAACAAATTAATTTTCAGGGGAAACTGGTCGACAACAGTGGACTTACTGTCGCCGACAGTACCTACACTGTCGTCTTTAGTCTATACAACGTCTCAAGCGGCGGTTCTGCGATCTGGACGGAGACAGACAGCGTCACAACAAAGAACGGTATTTTTCAAGTAGCACTTGGCGCCAATACTTCTTTGCCCGGCAATGTGGATTTTAATTCAGACACATTGTATCTTGGCATAAAAGTTGGTGCAGATCTTGAAATGACACCGAGGATAAGATTTACTGCAGTCCCATATGCCTTTAACGCAGCAGCTCTTGACGGTGTCGTCGCGACACAAAGCGCAACCGGATTTAGTTTGCAAGGTGGAACGAGTACGCAGTCGACACTCGCAGTTACGACAGACGGCACAGGACTTACTTTCCAACCCGGAGTTGCGGAAGGACTCACCGTTCAGTCAAACGGCGCGAATGGTCTGACGCTTGACACGGGTGGCGGCGCTGCGATAGATATCGGTACCAATAATGCGACGTCAATTGCTTTTGGCAAAACTGCCAACAATACCGCATTTACCTTCAACAACGGCTCGGGCGGTTTTACGGTAGGTGGAAGTGGCACAGTGACCCTTTCTACGCTAAGTACCGCCCTTGGTCTTGTCTATACTTCAGGAACCAACGGACAGCTATCCCAGATTGCTCCGAATAGTGGGTTTCAGTGTCTGCAAAGCAACAGCGGCAATTCGGCGCTGCAATGGGTTGCCTGCAATAGCAGTACGCTTGGGACCAACTTCCTGCAACTTATTAACGGTGCATTGTCGCCATTCAGCAGCGCGGCGGATCTCCTGCTTGGCTCAACAGCGACCAACAGTGCCTCTTTTGCGTTTACGGGAGTTGACTCCTCAACGCCTGTTGCTTCTATTGCAGCAGTATTAGGTAATAAAAACGGTCTGTCATTGAACGGGTCATTGGCAACAATTCAGTCATTGAATAACAGTACGTTAACTATTGGAGGCAGTACAACGGGGAATATTGTCTTCTCTCCACTTAATGGTGCAACGGGAAGTATGCTGACACTTAATGCGTTGATCGAATCAAATGCAGCAACCACAATCAATTTCACCGGCAGCAATCCTGTTATCAGCGCAACTGGTACTAATTCGAACCTATCATTGGCTGCAAATGGGAATGGTACCTTATTATTAAAATCGACATATCAATCAGGAGTAGTTATCGGTGCGGCAACCGGCGGTCCTCAAGCGCCGCTGTATATCAATGGCGGCATCGGCAATAATAGCGCTTTGATCGTGAATAACACCAATTCGGGAGATCTGATTGACGCGTCTGCATCGGGTGCTTTCCGCTTTGGTATTAATAATAACGGCGTCATAACTCTTGTTAACGGAGAGACAATTGATAATACAACAGATAACACGATTGCTTTTAATTCAAACGGCAACGGGGCATTGCGTGTTCCTATTGCATCAGCTCAACCAACAGGCGGTACCGGGGGAGATATCTACTATGATTCAACAGTCGGGAAATTCCAATGTTATCAAAGCGGCTGGGTGGATTGTATTCTTGGCGCCAATATCCAAAGCACAACGGATAACACATCAACAACGGTAAATACCACTGAGGCATCGGTACTTTCCGGTTCCATCACTCCTTCAAAAACCTCAAGTGAAATCTGGGTAATAGGAACTCTTGAGGCTGTGCAGACCGGTGGAGGTACCAGTACATTTACCGTTCGTGTAGTCCGTGGGGCAAGCTGCTCCACTGGTACACAAGTTGGTGTGAGTCAGGTTATCCAAACAGCTGCTGCAAGTCAGAGTTTGGGAGCGACGCTCAACCTTGTCGATTCACCGAGTACCTCATCATCAACTACTTATAATCTCTGCGTCGTTTCAGATGGAACGGATAGTGTTATTAATAAAACGCTTACGCTTTATGAGCCGACCGGCGGTCAGGCAGCAGGAATTGGTTCATTAACAGTTGCTGAACGTGACAGCTCAACTACTGTCCCAAATGTCGCAACACTTGATTTCGGTCCTTTATCAAATTCAACAGATCAATTTTCTCTTACCAATCTAACAGGCGGCGCAGTACAGGTCACACTCGGCAGTCAAGTAGGACTTCTCAATGCAGCTGCTACTGCAACCAGAGCATGGAATTTCAGCGGCGGGCTTGGCGTCGGTACTGCAAGTCCAATAGGCATGCTTGATGTCCGGGGGAATTCAGCAACGTCTCCTGTTGCGTCACTGTCGGGAACAACAACTGCTGCCGGACTGCTTATCAATAACAATGGAACCGGTGATATCCTCACCGCCTCATCAGGTGGTGTCCCGCATTTCACGATTCAAAATAATGGTGCAATTGTTGATTCCAATTACACAGTCAACGGCGGACTATTATATAGTACCAGTACGGGAGTCTTTAACCAACTTGCTGATATTGCAACAGGATCCTGTCTGACGTCAGCCGGAGCAACTGCCGTTCCGACGTGGACCAACTGCAGTAGTCTGGGGACAAATTATTTACAGCTGAACAGCGGTGCGCTGTCACCATTCAGCAATACTGCGGATCTGCTCATTGGCGCAACAGCGACTAGTTCTGCAAAATTTGCCTTCATGAATGTCAACTCCGGTACGCCGACCGCATCGCTTTCTGCAGGTTTGGCAGGTGGAGTGTATTTATCAGCAACGGGAACCCTTTCGACAACCAACAGACAGACATTGAGCATCGGCAATTCGGTATCCGGCAACATCGTGATCGATCCGAACGGTACCAGCCCTGTCAGTATCGGCCAGAATTCCACGCCAAACGCGGAACTGGCAGTCCATGGCACATCCGGTACGCTTCCTGTCATAACAGTTTCCGGCAATACGGCAAATGCAGGACTCGCAGTAAGTAATAGCGGTGCAGGAGATCTCTTTACCGCTTCATCCAGCAGCTCGCCGAAATTTACCATCCAAAATAACGGGACCATCATTGCCTCAAACTACACACAAGGCGGAGGACTGTTATATACGTCAAATGCCGGAGTCTTCAATCAATTAGCAGATGTTGCGACCGGTTCTTGCCTTGCATCCAACGGTGCAGGGGCTGTACCAGCATGGGTCAATTGTAGTTCATTGGGGACAAATTACTTGCAGTTGAATAGCGGGACTCTTTCACTATTCAGTAATACAGCAGATCTCCTTTTGGGAAATACTGCGACAAGTTCTGCGAAATTTGGTTTTATTAACGTCAATTCCGGTACACCGACAGCTTCAATTTCGGCCAATACTGCAAATAACGCGACATATCTTGCAGGCAACGGTATTTTGGGAACGACCGATGCACAGACCTTGCAGCTCGGATCAGCATCAACGGGAAATGTCTCACTTTTTACTGCCGGAACGACAGCACTGACGGCAATTGCCAATGGCAATGTCGGCATTGGAACAACAGCACCGACACAAAAGCTTGATGTGAATGGAAATCTGCGCGTTGAGACATTAACCAATACTTATGGTGTTTTGTACACCGATAACAGTGGAACAGGTCTTGTCACACAAACAGCACAAGGTGGTGCCGGCACGCTCTGTCTTGTATCAACCAATGGCGGACAACCGACATTCGGCTCCTGTTCGGGATCCGCATCCACTACTTGGTCAACGCTTACCAGCCCGACTCAGGATTTAAATCCGCTGCAAATGAGCACTCATATCAGTGTATTCAACTGGGCAACCGGCACCGGCAGTAACAATCTCTTCTCCTTCACCACTGATGCTTCTGCCAACGGTACCGGCGCGCTGCTCAATCTCTCCACTGGCACCGGTTCAACCGTCGCACCACTTAATGTATCGGCCGGCAGCAAACAAGCACTCTACATCAATGCATCCGGCAATGTTGGTGTTGGAACGACCAGTCCGAACGCTCCTTTACAAGTGAATGGTGCATATGGCAGCAACGCGGCGGCAATTATCAATCAGCTCAATTCAGGAGACATCCTTGATGCATCACAGGGTGGTGTATTGAAATTTGCGATTAATAATAGTGGCGCTGTCTCCACCGGAACATGGCAGGCAACAACAATTGGTTCACAATATGGCGGGACAGGAGCCGATCTTCATTTGGCAGCACAGGGAAATATTCCTTATTTTTCCGGAACAGGAGTGATGAGCGCGTTGGCAGTAGGGACAGCGGGTCAGTGTTTGGAGACACAGGGAGCAAGCGCGAATCCGCAATGGGCAACATGCGCGCAAGGGGACAACGTATGGCAGTTAAATAGCGGTGCGGTTTCGCCATTCAGCAATACAGCTGATCTTCTTATCGGTGCCACCGCGACAAGCTCTGCGAAATTTGCGGTGATTAATGTCAACTCCGGTACACCACAAGTCAAAGTAGCTGCAACAGGTGGAACTACAGGAATCACTCTTGGCGGAGATGGGTCTATCCAAAGTATTGGCAGTGGTACGATGACGATCGGCGGGAATACGACAGGCACTATCGCACTCTCACCAAATAACGGTAGTGGTTTACTTACAATCAATGCAAACGCTACAACCGGCATATCGATTAACGGAACAAGTGCTCTCTCTGTAACCTGTACCAGCGCTCAAGCACTGAATGGATTTACTAGCATTGACGGACTCGTGACAGCAGGTACCTGTACAGCAAACGCTCATGACATCGCCGAATCATATTATTCATCCCAATCTCTCCAGCCGGGAGATGTCGTTGAGACCGATCCGACTGCGACACAATCCGCAACAGTTCAGAAAACAACTGCTGCGTATTCGCAAAGTACTTTGGGAATTATCTCAACCAAACCACAGACAATCCTCGGCGGAGACGATGGCGGATATCCGGTTGCCCTGGTCGGACGTGTTCCAGCCAAAGTAACGCTTGACGGCGGGACAATAAACGTCGGTGATTATATTACTACTTCAGCAACATCTGGCTTTGGCATGAAAGCAGAAGAGGCAGGTAAGACAATTGGCACCGCACTTGAGTCGACAAACAACTGGAATATAGCGAACTGTCCAGTCGTTGCATCAGTGGATAATATCCAATGGCCGGCAGATGACGGGAATAATCCGGCACAACCTTGTTACAGAATCATTGCACCTGACGGTCACATACAATATGTCGGAAAGATAATGGTCTTTGCCAATCTCAACTGGTATGATCCCAAGACTACAGTTTCTGCAGGTGGCAATTATGATCTGCTCCAGAATTCCGACCTCTCGGTCTTTGATCAGCCGAACAACACAGCATCAACCAGCGGTGCTTTGCAGACTTATTACACGATCAAAGACGGTGCGGGTATCGCGGTGACATCGACAACAGCATTTGAGAAAGCGACAATTGCCAATATCCAAGCGGGTGCGGTTATCGCCAAGCAAATCTCTACCGACTCACTTAACGTCACCACAGACAACATTACACTTGGCGGACAGACGATCCATGATTATATAGCAAATATTGTTAAGGAAATCTTAAGTCAGCAGAAGGCACAAAATACTACTGTTTTTGTGAGCGTAAATGGGTTAACGACAGCCTCAGAAAGTGCACAAATTACAAGCAATATTGAGACAAATTCAATGGCATCAACGAGTGCCGGATTGAGCGTATCAAATGATCTTACTCACGGAATTGTTACGTCAAATCAAATTACGGGGTTGCAAATTGCCAATGCCGGACTGCAGATCATCTCACCGATCGCCAGTCTGTCTGCACAAACGATCGCAGTTGATACGGTCAATACGACTCATATCCAAGGCTTGACCGATCTGACTGCAGCATCAGTTACCGCAGCAAGTATTTCCGCACAGACCATCACCGCAGATACGATAAATGCACGACATATCGCCGGTCTTGATGTGCTTCAGACAGGATTCAAAAATCAGGAAGCACGCATCACTGATCTTGAGAGTTTGTTTGCAACAGCATCAGCAGTGCAGCAGACGGTTGCAGTCGCGACAGACTCAGTTACTCCTGAAATTTCTGGACTGCCTGGGGTAACCGCTTCCGCAACGGTTTCAGGAGATCTCCGTGTACAAGGGAACGGGCTTGTTGAAGGGATATTGCATGTTGCGGATACATTGTTTGCGAATAACGTTATCGTCAACGGAATCTCAGACTTCTTCGGCAATACGATATTCCATAACAATGTGGCGTTTGAAAAGACGCCGACATTTAATTCTGACACAGCAGGTATCGCTGTCATCAAGAAAGGATACGATCATGTCGACATAACATTCAGCAAACCATATGATGAGACGCCGATGGTCAATGCAAGCATCACATTGAACCCGATAACGCCAACGCCGGGTGAGAGCGATGCACAGCAGCAGCAGCGGGAAAGTGCGATGGAGAGTGCTGTACTTGGTGACAGTATCCACTACATTATCACGAAACGAACAGTAAACGGCTTCACAATTATTCTTGACAAACCGGCAGGAGAGGATCTCCGGTTCTCCTGGTTTGCCCTGTCGGTTAAGAATCCTTCGATATTCCAAAGCGACGGGAACAATGAGTTATCACCGTCTCCGGCGATCAGCTTATCTCCAAGTCCGATAGATACTATCTTCCCGACAAAGATCGCATCACCAAGTGCGGGACCATAAGGGAGGGACAGGATCTTAGATTAAAGATTTAAGATTGAAGAATGATGACGTATGTTGGGATTTTTGAAAAGCCGCTGTGGAGAGGGTAACTGGCGGCTTTTTGCTTGACCGCGTCTGACGTGGCTTGACAAGTATTTGGTCCATACAGTACGCTAAAGACAGTATGTCCGCAGATATTGATTTAGTAAAAAAGACAGAAAATAAAAGCGCTTTCGCTGTGCACACATCGTCGAGGTCGCCAAAATCGTATATTCCCAAACAATTGAAAGAGAAAAGAATCATTATCGGTGCAGGATCTGTTTTGACTGCTATTGTTATCGTTGGGATAGGTTTGTATTACTTTCAGCAGTACCAAAAAAATCAAGCTTTACTTACTAATCCTACAGCTGTGGCTCAGAAAGAACAGCAGGCGATCGTTGCCAAGGTTGGACAGCTTATGGAACTTCCAAGTGATGAGCAACCGACGGTCGCGACGGTTTCGGATATTACAAAATTGAGCAGTCAGCAATTTTTTCAGAATGCCAAAAATGGTGACAAAGTGCTGATTTATCCGAAAGCAAAAGAAGCGATACTGTATGACCCAGTAAGTAATAAAATAGTACGGGTTGGACCGGTTAATATCGGCGGTCAACAGCAATCCGTCGCCGGCGCATCTACAGCAGCAACACCGGCTCCGCAGACGACACTGCCGCCGGTGACTGTCGCAATTTATAATGGCACAACGATTGTGGGTTTGGCAAAGAAAACAGAAGCAGAACTGGCGCAAAAAATGAGTAGTGCCACCGTTGTTGCAGAAGCTAACGCAAGCAATTCTGCTTATACCCAAACAAAAATTGTGGATCTGACGGGGAATAATGCTGCATCCGCAAAGCAGCTGGCAGCAGTACTCAATGGAACTGTTTCGACGCTGCCCGCAGGCGAGAGCAAACCAGCTCACGCGGATCTGCTGGTGATTTTGGGGAGTAAATAATTATTCTCAAGTACCCCTGGAGGGAATTGCACCCCCGACCAACCCCTTAGGACGGGGCTGCTCTATCTACTGAGCTACAGGGGCAAATTAGCCATCAATCGTTAGCTATCTGCCATTGGCTCTATTTTACCATACACAAAAAAAAAGTAAGCCAATTTACAGCTTGACTGACTCTTCATTTCCACGTATCGTTTAAGTATGGATCCGAATCAATCAGACCAAAATGACTCTATGCCGCCGCCGATTCCCGGCAGTCCGGCAGCAACTGATCAGCAAGAATATCTCCAAGGAGATGAGACGCAACAACCACCCAACCAAAAACAGGTGCCTCCAGAAGAAATGCTGAAAATAGGTCTTGCGGAAGTACGAGGCTACTTGAGGCCTGTGTTGCCCTTTTTTCATGTTGCTATAGCGGGAATAAAACACCTGTTCCAGAGAACAGTAAAAGGTGCCGGAGCACCTCCGAGTAAAAAACGAATCCTGGTGAACAGTGCTTTGGTAATCGTTTTTCTCTTCGCGGCGTTTTTGACATTTGCTTCGGTTGCAACCTATACAAATACCAAACTGCCAATCTCCAATGCACAGCGCAACGGGCTGAAAGTCTTACTATACTATCTTCCGTTCTTCCCCAAAACGCCCGAGCAGATACTGATTGTTGCGATTGATAAAAACGCGCAGGTAACCACCGCGATCCCAGACTTCTCGTTGAGTGCTGCTATCAGCTCCACAACACTCACACTTGCGAGCCTTGATATCCATGTCAAAGGTCCTGTTGATTTTACACCCAATAAAACCTTTGCCACCGATGTAGCCGTTGATGCCGCTGCCTCATTGGGCAGTACCTCCTATGCAATTGCAGGCAATATCCTGCAGAAAGACAGCATAACGTATTTTAAGATTGCCAAACTTCCTGACGATTTGCTGGGTCTTCTTACTCAGTCAAGTGACAATGCCTACGGGACTAGTCAAGTATCGGCAGCAGAAAAAGCGCAGATCAAAAAACGGCAGCAACAAGTCTTTGCCAAATGGATTATTTATAATGATAATACCATCAATTCTCCTGCCAAAGATAATCTTGAGAAGAACAACCAGTCGCTCATCTCCGACATGCAGAAAAACGTCCAGGATTTCTTTCTCAAAACAGATACACTTCCGGAAGTAAAAAGAGCTGGTGATGAGACAGTCAATGGTGTACCGACATATCATCTGACATTGCAGCCGAGTAAAAAACTCATTAAGCAGATTCTTCTTGATTACGCGGTCTCGCAAAGCGATCAGGCAACGTATACCACCAACCCGTCACAGGATTTTGCCAATTTCGCAAATTCAATCAGTAATGTCCAGATTGATCTCTGGATCGGGAAGAGTGATACCATCGTTCGAAAAATATCGTTCAGGTCAGATCTGGATCTGGGTTTTATCCAATCGGCTTTTGGAGCTGATACGCAAACCGGTGTCCCAACAGAGCTTCTTGGACTGCCTAATTTTGAACAGGCAGTGAATCCTAAATTGACCGTCTCAACGGTTCTTCTTGCCAACGATATCAATAAACCGGTCGCTATCACCAAACCGGCATCTTCAGTTACCTTTGACGATTATATAAAAGAGCTGACCGATGCATCCAAGACGTCGGCCCAGCGCGAAGTAGATAAAAAACTTGCGCAGTTCAATAAAGATGCGTATACCATCAGATACCTGTTGACAAAATACTACCTGCAAAGAGGGAAGTATCCCGCTTCATTGACTGACCTAAGCAGTCTGACTACTGCCAATGACCCGATCATTCCTCGTTTTTCAGCATATCAATACAAAGTAAGCAGCGACGGCAGCAGTTATGTTGTCTATGCGCAGCTTTCCAACGACATTCCCGATCTAACCTATTACACGCCGTATTATGGTTTCACCTCAGACAGTCAGGATGTACATCAGCTGGTTACCTATGAATTTGATACGGTGAACAATACCTCAGGTTCTTCCGGTGGCGCTGCTTTCTAAGAGCCTGTTTGAAAAATCCATATTCTCTATCAGGCGACCACTCTGCTTGTAATTTGTTATAAACCACGATACAATTGTCAGTATTCTGGGATCAAGTCTGTCTTACAGAAGCGGGGTGTGGTGCATCGGTAGCACGCAGCGTTCGGGACGCTGAGGCACAGGGTTCAATTCCCTGCACCCCGACCCAATTTATTGCATGTTTTTATGAGTATAGTGTGAGAGACCAGAGAATTATACTATGCAAATCTCGGAAAATATTAATCCGAAGTTGAATATAGTAAATTTTGTGGTATAATTTTTCTATGAATATTCCTGGAGCAGAAGGTTTGGCTAAAGCAGTCAGTAAAGTCGGAGAAGTCACTAGAGTAGCTGGAGCTAAAATAGGTGAAAGGGTAGCAGAAACCGGAAAAGCGATCGGTACTCGTGTTTCGGCAGCTCCTCGTGCTTCTACCGCTATTAATGTCAGAGGTCTAGACACAGCAAGAAAGATGGCTACTGTTGCAGCAGCACCTCGTGTAACAGAGTCAGCAGGGGCCCTGGTTCGATTACCGGAACGTCCTTCAAGTCCCGGTGGTTCTGCCAGACCAAAGTCTGGCATATATTTCCGCAGACCCGGCGGAGGCGCTCCAAGAGAAGCAGCATCACGTCCAAGTAGTGAACATGGACGATCAGCAGGTTCAAGTTCATCAGGGCGAGGGAGAGAAGGAAGGCATGTATACACTCCTCCAGGAGGGAGAGAGGCAGGACAGGCAAGACCAGCGGCACCCGCAGGGAGAGAAGCAAGACAAGGTGGAGATATAGGCGATGCACTTAGAAGAGCATTCCCTGGAGCACAAGTAAAGATAGTTGATGCAGGACAGGCAAGACCAGCAGCACCCGCAGGGAGAGAAGGCGGAAGAGCTGGAAAAACAGGCAGAGAAGGCAGGCCTGTATACACCCCTCCAAGTGGCAAAGAGGCAGGAGCAAGACCGGCAGCACCCGCAGCAAAACCAGCAACAGGCCAAGAAGCAGGAGCAGCAAGACCGACAGGACGGCCAGCATTGCCTGCGGGTAGTGGTATAGGAGGTAAAGAAACAGGAGCAGCAAGACCAGCGGCACCCGCAGGGAGAGAGGCAGGACAGGCAAGACCAGCAGCACCCGCAGGAAGAGAAGCAGGAGCAGGGGCACCAACAGCAGCCACAGGGAGAGAAGCAGGGCAAGGACAACCAACAGCAGGGCCGAAAGGTGAGAAGACGAAAGTAATCCCAGATGGGACACCAGACGCTCCAAAAGATACAGGAAAACCAAAAGGAGAGCAAAAAAAACCTGTAGAGTATAAAGGTAATCCTGCTGCAGAGGATTTGTATAGAAGATTAGGGATAAAAAATGATGCAACTCCTGCACAAGTAAAAGAAGCCTACAGAGCTGCTGCTCGCAAATATCATCCAGATAACTATAAGGCTGGGACTCCTGCAGCTGAGAAAGCAGCAAGTGAATTTGCACGAGTTTCAGAGGCATATGACCACGTATCAGACCCAGGCAAAAGGAGTTTTTATGATGAATATGGCACGGCCGATAAAACGAAGTCGACGCAAGATCCAGATGTGACAGCGGCTGCTGCTGGAGATATCGATGCGATAAACAGAATTCGGGCAAAAAACAACTTACCTCCGTTACCAAACCCAGGTCAAGGACCATCAGGAGGTCCACGAGCTAACGGTAACCGAGGTGGTAGGGGAGGTCCTGGCACCGATCGCGGTGGAAGTCCTGACACCGATCGTGGTGGAGGTCCTGGCACCGATCGTGGTGGAGGTCCTGGCACCGATCGCGGTGGAAGTCCTGACACCGATCGCGGTGGAAGTCCTGGCACCGATCGTGGTGGAAGTCCTGACACCGATCGCGGCTGGGGAGATCCTAATGCTAATGAACGAGGAAATGGACAAAATGAACAAAATAAAAGACAAAGAGAGCAGCGCAGAAGCAATAGTGAGAGGAGAGAGCGAAGAAGAGAGCGTATAGATAAAATATTGGATGAGTATGAGCGATATGTCGATTATCAACGGAGATATCGTACGGCTGATGATCGCGTCCAGGATAACTTAGATTTGAGAGAAAAAATTAAAGAGGAAATAGAGTATCTTAAAGATCGCAGTCATAAGGTCCGTAAGAGAGGAAGAAAGCTAAAAATAGCAAGAAGGCGTTTGAGACAAGCAAAGGCACAAGTGAAAATGTCAAGAAGAATGCGAAGTATGGAAAGTCCAGTAAGAGGTAAACTAAAGACGTTTGGTGAAGTTGTTTATGATGCATGGACAGCCTAGAATAGCAATCTTGCTTACTGTCTAATGTACGTATAGGGAAGCCAGCTCTCTTTACTCTCCCAAAATAACTTGATGCGTATGTCCCGTTCCGAAACCATCCGATTTCTTATCCTGAGGACACTGGGGAATTTTCTTGTATTACTTGCTCTCTACGGCGTTTTTGCTACCTTTGGTCCGGCAGTTAGATTTGAGGTGCAGTATCAGGTGATTCGGCTACGGCATGTGCATTTTGTTATTAAAGAGGTGTCAGGAGTATCAAGGGCTTCTGAGAACGGAAATAGTAAATTGAAAGCTCCTGATACTTCACATAAGGCACCCGGCTTTGCCGATATCTTAGCCGGCAGTAAAGAGCAGATATTGGCACCAATTGACCCATTGTTTAGTATTTTGATACCGAAATTAGGTATTGACGAACAAGTTGTTCCCAATGTCGACCCCGATAATCCGGATGATTATCTTCCTGTCTTGCAACATGCTGTCGCGCACGCAAAAGGATCGGTTTTCCCGGTCGATTCGGGGACGATCTATCTCTTTGCCCATTCCGCGGATAACTGGTGGGATATAGAGCACTACAACGCCATATTTTATACGTTAAATAATCTAACGCAAGGTGATGAAATCGTCATTTTTTATAACAACCGGAGATATAATTATGTGATCTCGGAAAAGCTTATTTCAGATCCGCAGGATGTAACGTATCTGACTGCGCAACATACAGGTCCGCAGCAGCTCGTCCTCCAAACTTGCTGGCCGCCGGGAACGACATGGAAGAGGCTGTACATAATTGCTAAGCCAAAATCAGTATAATTTTCAATTTTTAATTTACAATTTTCATTGAATTTTCAATGATTCAATGTTTGCAAATTGATTTTTTGTAACATTGATTGAAAATTGAAAACTGTAAATTGAAAATTATTGTAGTCCAATCGAGTAGAGTGTCGGGGGAAGGGTAGCGTTGCTGATATTGGTGAGGATGACGAGTTTGGAACCATCCGGCCATGGGAAGACATAATGATCTACAAAAGGTCCTGCATAGAGGGTTGTCATATTTGATCCGTCATCTTCAACAACGTTGATTTTTTTATCATTAACATACAGAAGGTGAGAAGAATCCGGGAACCACGTCAATGGTTCTGTACAGGTATTGAATTCTTCACAGCTGCATGTCGGATCATCTATCGTGCAGACTTTATCCATCGGAGAAAGCACCCGGGTGTTAAGGTCTTCGGTGATGTCATAGACATACAGCCCACCTTTCTCAAGATCCCGTCTTTCATACAAATTGTTGTCTCCGATCAGGCGAGGTTTTTTAAAGATCGGCATCGATGCTGATTCTGACGCTTGATAGAGAATTTTGTTATCATCAGGTGACCAGGCGAGGATATTGAGGTTCACTTTAGCAAATTTTTGTATTGCAGGCATCAGTGATTTCAACTGTGCCGTTTCTTTATCTTTTCGTTGCTGCTGCCAGAGCGCGAGCGTTTGTTGATAAATTGCGGTAATATCCTGCGGTGTTTGGTTCATTGCATCAGTATTGAGCAGATAGTATGTCGGAGAACCGTTGGTGGAGGTTTTGGCAATAATTTGTTTGCCGTCAGGAGACCAGGCAATTTTTGCTTCAGAGAATTTATCACTCGTATCATCAACAATCTGAGTAGTACTGCTTTGCCCGGCTAGAATCGGAAAATTGCGTGATGTCATATCGTATACATAAATACCATTTTGTCTTATGGAACGCGATCCGATGTTGAACGCCAGCTTGGTCCCTGTCGGATCAATAATCGCGGATTTGATCCCAAAGGTTGAGATGCTTTGCAGATTTGGTGCTTTGGGGAAGAGGGTAGCTTCTGCGTTGGAAACTACTTCTTTCTTGATCTGAAAATCTTTTTTCCAGTCAAGGTATCCGTCTTTCACGATAGTTATCGAATACTTGCCCGGAGTCAAATTCAAACTATTATTGGTCGCGGTTGTGAGATGACCGTCGATATAGACTTGTGCTCCGGTAGGATTGCTTGAAAGATTGAGGATGCCAGTTTTTGAGATAGTTGGTTCTCCGTGCTGGACGAACAGCCGGTAGCCTTTGCCATACAGGATGACGAGTACTGTTGTTGCGGCAATGAGCAGCAGGACAGAAAGCGAGATAAATAGCTGTCTTTTTACAGACTTCTGTTGGTGAGTTTCGTTCGTTTGAGGAAGGACCGCAGGCTTTTTCATACTAGCGATATTATACGAGTTTGTTCGGAAGGGAGCAAGTGTAAAAAATTGTTAAGGAGTTAAAGGGTTACGGGTTAACGGATTTTATAAATTTAACTAAACTCATAACTCGTTAACGCGTAACAGATAAAAAACAAACATTTCTCCCCCTTGCAACGCACACGCATATTATAGTAATCTAACTACATGCGTAAAAACGCATAAATGATGCAGTAAGTATATATTCTGATAGATTAAAGATTAAGGATTTAGGATAAAAGAATTCTTCAATCTTTCATCTTCAATCTTTAATCCATGTTTAATTTTAGTTTTCCTTCTACCAAACGCATCGGGATTGATTTGGGAACGGCTAATACGTTGGTGTATGTTGTTGGTGAGGGGATTGTCCTCAATGAACCGACAGTTGTTGCAGTAACTGCCGAAGAAAATCATGTTGTCGCAGTCGGTCACGAAGCAAAAGAAATGCTTGGACGGACACCCGGCAATGTGACAGCGCTGCGTCCGCTTCGTGACGGTGTCGTAGCCGACTATACGATAACTGAAGCTATGCTCTCATATTTTATCGATAAAGTCTGTGGCAAAAGACACTTTATCAAACCTGAAGTCATGGTCTGTATCCCATCAGGTGTAACACAAGTTGAGCGAAGGGCTGTGCTTGATGCGACGATGTCGGCGGGCGCAAAGATAGCCTATCTTATCGATGAACCGCTTGCAGCTGCCATCGGGGCGAAGATTCCGATTGCCCAGGCTGCTGGACACATGATTGTCAATATCGGCGGCGGGTCTACCGAGTCGGCAGTGATCTCTCTTGGCGGCGTTGTGGTGCATAGTTCCGTCCGGGTTGCAGGCAACAAGATTGATGAGGCAATTACCTCGTACATCAAGAGAAAATACAATCTGATGATCGGCGAGACAACGGCTGAGTTGATCAAGATTGAGATAGGCAACGCGCTCCCGGAGGAACAAGGGAAAAAAGAATATAAGTCCATGGAAGTCAGGGGGAGGGATACGATTACAGGACTCCCGCGGACGATTATATTGGATGAACTTCAGATAAATGAAGCTATCAAACCAACACTTTTGGAGATTATCAAAGGAGTGAAGGAAGTGCTTGAGCAGTGTCCACCGGAGCTGGCTGCTGATATTATAGACAAAGGGATTGTTATGTCCGGAGGCACATCTCTCCTCACAAATTTCGATAAGCTTATGACACAGATGACAGGAGTACCGTGCCATACTGCCGAAGATTCACTGCTTTGTGTGGCCCGGGGAACAGGTGTTGCGATGGAGAATATTGAGCTTTATAAAAGAAGCATCAATCGGAAATAGAGAATAAAGATTGAAGATTTGAGATTAAAGTGTCCTGGAGGGAGGGGATTGCGTATTCGTTCTGAAAAGAAAACTGTAGATAAATAGTCCAGGACTCCATGATGTTAAATTTGATATAGTAAATAAATCGTTGGTAGAGAAATAACTTACCTGAGTTGAGGCTAAAAGTAAATATTCGAACTTAGAAAATGTACAAAATACCACATACAATCGAGAAAAATTCCTCACGTTTTACTAGAATTATTTTTTTATATAGCATAATATAAAATATGATTAAGAAAATATCCATACTAGGAGTAACTATTACCAATGAGAGCTCGGAAAAAGTCCTGGAGTATTTATTAAGCAGGATAAAAAATAAGAAGGAAAAGACGTTTATCATTACTCCAAATCCGGAAATGCTCGTGCACGCCTCAAGGAATTTGGCCTATAAAGACAAGCTAAATCACGCTAATATTGCATTGCCTGACGGTGTGGGATTATTTTTTGCAAGCGCTTTTATGGGTGAGCGACTAGAAGAGAGAATTACCGGCGTAGACTTCATAGAAGAGTTGTGTAAAGCGAGTGCTGAATTGCCTTTATCCATGGGCTTTCTGGGTGGAAAGGTAGGGGTAGCAGAGCATGCTGCTGAGTGCTTGCTGCAGAAATACCCATACCTGAATATAGTTTTTGCAGCTGAGGAGTGGCCATCTAATGATAGATTAAAGATCATGGATTTAGGATTAAAGAATGAAAAGAGAAAAAATCTTAAATCTTCAATCTTAAATCTTCAATCTATTGACATATTATTTGTGGCCTTCGGTATACCCAAACAGGAAGAGTGGATTTATGATAATTTGCAGAAGTTGCCTGTAAAGGCGGCGATGGGAGTAGGCGGTGCTTTTGATTTTTTGAGTGGATCAGTACCGAGAGCGCCTTTTCTGGTCCGATTTTTCGGATTTGAATGGTTGTTCCGTCTCATTGTTCAACCCTGGCGGTGGAAAAGACAATTGGCGCTTATCGAGTTTATTGTATTAGTATTTAAGGAAAAATTTTCCTCCGGTAATCACGAGCACCGCTGACATGTGTTATGTAATGTAAAACAGTTTTCGTAAGTCTTCTCGTATCCCCAGTATCGGATACAGTTATATTACATATGATACGATTTGAATTAAAAATATACAATAAATCAGTAGCTAAAATTGCGCTTTTCACATAAGGCGTATCAATTTAGATTGCATCAATAATCTAAAATAGCAAAAACGAAGCAATAAATAAAATTTCGAGAAAAGAAAACAAATAAGACGAACACTGATTTTTTATCAATATGGATGACATTTTTTTCTCTCATGACACGTTTCGTTTTATCTAAATCAGTGGATTTGCTGCATGCATATTCTTTTATTGGATATTGCTATTAGTGGTATAATGTTTATACCATGGGCGTGGGCAATTACCGTGAGCAACGTATTGCTTTGGGTGCATTACAAACTACTGAAAGAGTGGGGACGTTGCATCCAGGTTTAAGAGGACTAGGAAGAGGTGTCCGTAGTTCCGTTCATGTTCGAGGACACCGACTTGCAGTGCCGCATCCTCCCTCAGATCTATTAAGACTTCCCAGAGCAGCCACAGGTAGTGGATCATTGGTATCTGCAGGTGATGCCGGCGCATCGGCTACTCTCACTGGCAGAGACCAAGACGCCGCAATGGTAAGGAGACAATCAACAGTACAAGTAGATGAATCAAAGAGAGGTCGTGGAAGAAGAGGTGGAGCTAGAGGAGCTCAAGTATCAGGCGCACAAGGAGAAGTAGGATCAGGTGTTGGTGCTGATGCAGCCGGTGCCGGTAGGAGCGGAATACCTCCCAGAAAACCTCCGGGCGATGGTCCTGGAAACGGAGTTCCGGGTGAACATGATGGCCCAGAAGAGCAACCGGATAGAGGAAGAGCAATGCGTGAGGTAGTACCAATACCGCAAGGCGAATTAGGTGCGGTCACGCGATTGCATTGGGTAACAGAAGAAGATATAACACGGTTTGCCGGAAGGACGCGTATGGGTGATGTAGGGAGATTTACGGGTCCTCTCTTTAGGGTACCTGAATCATATGATCCTGACAGACATGGACAGCTTGAAGGGGTGACGGCGCGTTATCAGCAATGGCTTGGTGGAGGATTGAGCGCACGTCGGATTGAAAGAGAACAACGAGCTTGGGTGGGTAAATCAGCTGGAGAGACGACAGAAGTAGCAATCTCATTTGACAGTTTAGTCGCAGCTGTTACGAGCGGTACAATTCAAAAGATGGATGGGATTGGTCCCAAAGCCTTACCACTTTTCAGTGCCTTTGTTGAAGATAGGAGAACACAGATAGCATTGAGAAGTGAGATTGCGTGGGCGAGAAATGATGTTCTGCAGGCAAAAAGAGAGGCAGGACAGGAAGCGGAACAGCATGAGAGAGGAAGAAGCCTTCCGTCGATCCTGAGAAGAATCCTCAGAGAAAGTATCCGAGGTGAAGATGCACAGCGTAGATATCACCAAGCTGGATATGGCGATAGAAAACCATTAGCTCCTCCTGCTGAAACACACGCTACTATTTTTCTTGAAGGGATTTATCCTGATGATCCGCGCATCGCTGCATTGAGTCCTGAACAGCGGGCAGAATTATCTGCACGGTTGATACAAGGGTATTTGGAGAATAGTAGAACAAGGCTGGAAAGGAGGCAACAAAATGCCGCAGTTGCCACCAGATATATCGACGGAGGGACACTTGAGGAAATCCATACAGAAATGGGTAACGGTGATAACGCAGACCGCATCGGTCATATTGCGGAATGGCTGCAGAGAGAATACGGCATAGGAAGGACGGACGATGCAGGTAACGTTCTCAAGAATATGCTTGGTGAATATATACCGGAAGTTGTCGAAACAAGACCTGTGCAGGCAACAGCATTAGCGGAGAGGAGAAGTGACATAATACGGGTAGCAGATGATCCCTATGCAGAGATAAAAAGATCTATCCTTGCCGGCGTACCGGTAAATACCATTGGTGATATAACAGGAGTAATCCAAGCCTTGCGAAGTGAAATATATACTTCATTTGAACGAGGGACATCTATTGTTAGTCCGCGGATTCCGAATCCCCATATCGCAGAGATAATAGAACAACAGGATATCCATAAACCAAGAATACACTTTAGTGAAGTGCCAGCATTGCTTTTTCTTACCGATATATATGGACATGCGGCGAATAATGTGCGTGTTGAACTGGCTGATACGGATATGCGTGTACTGCCGCAAGATGTATTGGATGCACATGCAGTCAGACCAGGATCATTAACGACAATACATGTCAGTGCAGATATAGAGGGAGCAGATGGTGAGACGATAACGGTGACAAGAGGATTTACTTTTTATCTTTTAAAGGGAGATACAGAGAGACGTATTGCTGAAGTGCATGGATATAATCGTGCATTGCGTATGAATGCCGACCCTACAGCACTCGTGAGATTTGAGACGTTTCCTGTTCATCCGGAAGAATGGCTCGCTGCCTTACAAGCATCAACCAGAAAAATGTATGGGGTAGGAGGCATTCCGCAAGAACCAGTAATCGTTGGCGAAGGACAGGAACAAGTTCAGGCTGCTATGGTAGTTGAACAAGGAACAGCAGTTTTGAGTGCTACAGTACGTCAGGCAGCACTTGATGTAGCTGTCGCGGAGTCTTTTGTGCAGCATTTTGAACGTGATAGTGATCCATCACGCTTTCTTTTGAGTCTCCGAAATCTCATGGCTTCAAGAATTCTTCTGCAAGATGCTCAATCGAGACTTCGGGGAGCAGAAGGAGTTGCGCCGAGGCCTTCGGATGATACACCAATAGATATAATGATCAGAAGTATTTACCGGAACGATTGGCGAGTGGGTCATGTAAATGAAGATGAAGCGAGAGAACTTACCGGAAGGTTAATCGACGTCTATCTGCAAAATCATTCACAGGGTGCACGTGATCCTGGTGAGCGGGAAGTTGCCGTAGACATTGCGAGAGCAGCAAGAATGTACGCCGACGGGATGTCGCTTGCTGCTATACGAGCTGCATTACCAAACAGGGATTGGAACGAAAACGAAATAGCACTGCATATCGGAAGTATGGCATCATGGTTCCGTGTTGCAAACAATGAACAGGTGGTTCGACTCGGAGAGATGCTTACTGCAATACACCCTTCTTTCAGAAGACATTAGGGAGGATAATTTCCTTAAAAGGAGATGAATAAATGGCGCC
>Ga0307372_10000317_pt1 | contig 86263 bp, 63 predicted proteins | sample OX1MG_FD_202533 | JGI IMG/M metagenome (GOLD analysis project Ga0307372, IMG submission 202533) | Soil microbial communities from Risofladan, Vaasa, Finland - OX-1 | ecosystem: Environmental > Terrestrial > Soil > Coastal area > Acid sulfate soil | place: Finland: Risofladan, Vaasa | collected... | reverse complement strand
TTGCACCGCTGATCTGCCAGGCATTGCTCCCGTCGGTCGCCGCCAGCGTGTCGATGCCGCCACCGCCCGTGATCGACCCGTTGAAGCTCACGATCCCGCTCGCCAGCGTGAACGTGTCATTGCCCGTCCCACCCACCAGGTTGCTGATGCCAGTGAAGGTATTGCTGCCGTTCACGTCCGTCAGGGTTCCGGCATTCGCCCCGCCGATGGTCCAGGCGTTCATCAGGTTGTTGCCGGTCAGCGTGTCACTGCCGCCACCGCCGGTGATTGTCCCGGTCACATGGCCCGTTCCACTCAGCGCGAACGCATCGGTGCTGCTGCCACCTGTGAGACCGCCAAAGCCGCTCCAGGTCAAAGTCGCGGTGCTGTCATTCAGCGTGCCGCTGTTCCCACCCGTGATGCTCCAGCTGTTCGCCGTGTTCTCCCCGGTCAGGCTATTGGCGCCCGACCCGTCCTTGATCTGGGTGATATTCGAGAACCCGCCGGTCGGATTGGTACCCCCCGCCGTGGCCCCGCTGTACCCCGTGACGCTCGAACTCGAAAGCGCCACGTTCACCGCCGTGCTGTAGCCCGACAGGTCGAGGAGGTTGCTGCCACCCGCACCGCCGTTGACCGTGCCTGCCAACGTCGCCGCGTTCGAGAACACAAAGCTGTCATTGCCCGTCCCGCCGCTCAGGTTGCTGATGCCGCTGAACGTGGTGGTGGTATTAAGGGTACCGGCATTTGCACCGCTGATCTGCCAGGCATTGCTCCCGTCGGTCGCCGCCAGCGTGTCGATGCCGCCACCGCCCGTGATCGACCCGTTGAAGCTCACGATCCCGCTCGCCAGCGTGAACGTGTCATTGCCCGTGCCGCCCACCAAGGCCTCCATCGATGTGCCGTTCATGCCCGACACGCTCACCGCGTTGGCACCGGTGATGCTCCAGCTGCTGCCCGCCGCCACCCCCGTTAGGGTGTCATTGCCCGTCCCGCCGCTCAGGTTGCTGATGCCGCTGAACGTGGTGGTGGTATTAAGGGTACCGGCATTTGCACCGCTGATCTGCCAGGCATTGCTCCCGTCGGTCGCCGCCAGCGTGTCGATGCCGCCACCACCGCTGATCGATCCGTTGAACGTGAGCACCCCCGAGGCCAGCGTGAACGTGTCGTTGCCACTGCCGCCGGTGAGGTTGCTGATGCCGCTGAACACCGTGGTGGTGTTCAGGGTGCCGGCGTTGGCGCCGGTGATGGCCCAGGCATTGGTGCCATCGGTGGCCGCCAGCGTGTCGATGCCGCCACCACCGCTGATCGATCCGTTGAACGTGAGCACCCCCGAGGCCAGCGTGAACGTGTCGTTGCCACTGCCGCCTACCAGCGCTTCCATGGAGGTGCCGTGCATGCCCGAGACGCTTACCGCGTTTGCACCGGTGATGCTCCAGTTGCTGCCGCCGGCTACCCCGGTCAGGGTGTCAGTGCCGCTGCCGCCGGTGAGGTTGGTAATCCCCGTGAATACGTTGCTGCCATTCGCATCGGTCAAGGTGCCTGCCTGGCTGCCGCTGATCACCCAACTGTTGGTCAGGTTGTTGCCCACCAGCGTGTCCGTGCCGCCCCCGCCTGTGATCGTGCCGCTGATGTTGCCGGTACCACTCAGCGTGAACGTGTCGTTGCCACTGCCGCCGGTGAGGTTCTCTATATTGGTGAAGCTGGTCACCAGACCGGTGACGTTGCCGGCATTGGCACTGGTGATGTTGAATAGATCGCCACCGTTGTTACCGGTGAGGGTGTTGACGCCAGCGCCACCATCAATATTGGTGACGCTGCCGCCTGCCGCCAGCACGAAGCTGTCGTTGCCAGTGCCGCCCACCAGGTCGGCGAAGTGGGTGAAGATCAGTAACTGCCCATCGTTGTAGTTCCCGCCGTTGGCGCTGGTGAGTGTCCAGGTGTTGTTGCTCGCCTCGTTGCTCTGCAGGGTATTGGTCACCCCCACGCCCGCCCCGCCGTTCACCGTGCTCACATTGCCAAACGTCAGGTTCGGCACCCCGCTCTGCTCCACCGTCAGGTTGAACAGGTTGGTGGCCGCCGAGCCGTTGATCAGCACCGTGCTCGACACAGCGTTCAGGTTCAGCGTGTTCGCCAGCGCCGGCAGGTCAATCGCCGTGATCTCCGCAAACCCGCCCGTCGGGTTCGGACTCCCCGCCGTCGTGCCGCTGTAACCAAACAAATTGGAGCCCATGAGCGTGATCCCCACCGCGGTCGTGTAGGCCGAGAAGTCGAGCGTATTGACGCCACCCGCACCCCCGTCCACTGTGCCGGTCACGCTCGCAGCATCGCTGAATACAAAGTCGTCATTGCCGGTACCGCCGGTGAGATTGCTGATGCCGCTGAACACCGTGGTGGTGTTCAGGGTGCCGGCGTTGGCGCCGGTGATGGCCCAGGCATTGGTGCCATCGGTGGCCGCCAGGGTGTCGATGCCGCCACCACCGCTGATCGATCCGTTGAACGTGAGCACCCCCGAGGCCAGCGTGAACGTGTCGTTGCCACTGCCGCCGGTGAGGTTGGTAATCCCCGTGAATACGTTGCTGCCATTCGCATCGGTCAAGGTGCCTGCCTGGCTGCCGCTGATCACCCAACTGTTGGTCAGGTTGTTGCCCACCAGCGTGTCCGTGCCGCCCCCGCCTGTGATCGTGCCGCTGATGTTGCCGGTACCACTCAGCGTGAACGTGTCGTTGCCACTGCCGCCGGTGAGGTTGCCAAAACCACTCCAAGTCAAGAACGCGGTTCCGTCATTCAACGTGCCGCTATTCGCGCCAGTGATGCTCCAGTCGTTAGCTGTATTTTCTCCCGTGAGTGTATTAGCGCCCGACCCATCCTTGATCTGATTGATGTTCGAGAAACCGCCAGTCGGATTGCTACTGCCCGCAGTAGTTCCTGTGTACCCCGTGATACTCGAACTCAGGAGTGCAACATTCACGGCAGTTGTGTAGGCCGAGAAGTCCAGCACGTTACTGCCGCCGGCACCGCCATCCATTGTGCCGGTCACGCTTTGACCATCGCTGAATACAAAGTCGTCATTGCCACTGCCGCCGGTGAGGTTGCTGATGCCGCTGAACACCGTGGTGGTGTTCAGGGTGCCGGCGTTGGCGCCGGTGATGGCCCAGGCATTGGTGCCATCGGTGGCCGCCAGGGTGTCGATGCCGCCACCACCGCTGATCGATCCGTTGAACGTGAGCACCCCCGAGGCCAGCGTGAACGTGTCGTTGCCACTGCCGCCTACCAGCGCTTCCATGGAGGTGCCGTGCATGCCCGACACGCTCACCGCGTTTGCACCGGTGATGCTCCAGCTGCTGCCCGCCGCCACCCCCGTTAGGGTGTCGCTGCCCGTCCCGCCGCTCAGGTTGCTGATGCCGCTGAACGTGGTGGTGGTATTAAGGGTACCGGCATTTGCACCGCTGATCTGCCAGGCATTGCTCCCGTCGGTCGCCGCCAGCGTGTCCACACCGCCACCGCCCGTGATCGACCCGTTGAAGCTCACGATCCCGCTCGCCAGCGTGAACGTGTCATTGCCCGTCCCACCCACCAGGTTGCTGATGCCAGTGAAGGTATTGCTGCCGTTCACGTCCGTCAGGGTTCCGGCATTCGCCCCGCCGATGGTCCAGGCGTTCATCAGGTTGTTGCCGGTCAGCGTGTCACTGCCGCCACCGCCGGTGATTGTCCCGGTCACATGGCCCGTTCCACTCAGCGCGAACGCATCGGTGCTGCTGCCACCTGTGAGACCGCCAAAGCCGCTCCAGGTCAAAGTCGCGGTGCTGTCATTCAGCGTGCCGCTGTTCCCACCCGTGATGCTCCAGCTGTTCGCCGTGTTCTCCCCGGTCAGGCTATTGGCGCCCGACCCGTCCTTGATCTGGGTGATATTCGAGAACCCGCCGGTCGGATTGGTACCCCCCGCCGTGGCCCCGCTGTACCCCGTGACGCTCGAACTCGAAAGCGCCACGTTCACCGCCGTGCTGTAGCCCGACAGGTCGAGGATGTTGCTGCCACCCGCACCGCCGTTGACCGTGCCTGCCAACGTCGCCGCGTTCGAGAACACAAAGCTGTCATTGCCCGTCCCGCCGGTGAGGTCGGCGAAGTGACTGAAGCTCAGGTTCTGCCCATCGTTGTATACCCCACCGTTCGCACCCATGAGGGTCCACAGGTTGTTGGTGCCCTCGCCGCTGATCAGCGTATTGGTCACTCCGGTGCCGCCGCTCACCGTGCTGATGTTCGTAAACACCAAATTCGGTGCGCCACTGACATTGATCGTCAGGTTGAACAGATTGGTGGGCACTGAGCTATTGATGGTCACCGTGGCTGCCGTCCCGTTCGCCAGTGTCAGCGTATTGGATAATGCCGGTTCATCAATTTGGGTGATGTCCGCGAACCCGCCCGTGGGGTTCGGGCTGCCCGAGGTCGTGCCGCTGTAGCCGAATGGCCCGGACCCACCGAGTGCAATTCCCACCGGCGTACTGTAGGCCGAGAAGTCCAGCACGTTGTTGCCGCCAGCGCCGCCGTCCACCGTGCCGCTCACGCCTTGGCCATCGCTGAACACAAAGCTGTCATTGCCGGTGCCGCCGCTCAGGTTGCTGATGCCGCTGAAGACCGTCGTGCTATTGAGCGTGCCGGCATTCGCCCCGCCGATGGTCCAGGCGTTCGTTAGGTTGTTGCCGGTCAGCGTGTCACTGCCGCCACCGCCGGTGATCGAGCCGTTGAAGCTCAGCACGCCGCTCGCCAGCGTGAACGTGTCATTGCCCGTGCCGCCGGTCAGATTCTCGATATTGGAAAAGCCCGTCACCAAGCCGGTGATGTTGCCGGCATTGACGCCGGTGATGTTGAAAATATCGCCGCTGTTGTTACCGATCAGCGTGTCTGTGCCATTACCGCCGTTCACGGTAAAGGTGGTGGTGATCGTGGTTAGACCATGAAGATCGAACGAATCATTGCCTGCGCCACCAGCTACGGCGAGCGTAGTGGCACCGATGTTGATGCTACCAAAAGTGAGATTGCCGCCGGCACCGGAAGTGCCAACATTCAATGCAACGGTTCTTCCAGTGGCGGTGATGCCGGCATTCACGGCCATATTCGTGGCAGCATTGAACGTGGAGTTGCCACCGGTAGCGGTGACCGCGCCGTTCAGGGTAAGAGAACCGGTTGTCGAAGAAGCCACAAGCGAGTTACCCACGCTGACCGTGCTCAGGGTCAGGTTGCCGGAATTACTCAGGGAGGCAGCAAATGCGCCGCTGTTGGATAACGACACGGTTCCGGTGAAGCTGTTACTGTTGTTGAGGGTAATAACCCCGGCTCCGGCAGAAATGTTCACCACACCCGCACCCGCTGCCTGCGTGACAGTTGCTCCGGCGCCTTCGGTGATCCCGACGCTGGTCAGCGTCAAAGTCCCGGTGCCGATACTCGAGGTCCCACCCAACGTCAGCGGATTGGCACCGTTATTTAGGGTGACATTGTTGGCGCCGCTGTTGGTGAGCGACACCGCGCCGGTGAAGTCATTGGCATTGCCCAGGGCGATAACCCCGGCGCCGGCGTTGATGGTCGCCGCCCCGGCACCGGCCGCCTGCGTGACCGTACCCGTGGCACCTTCATTGATACCTACGCCCGTCAGCGTCAGCGTGCCGCTGCCCACCGCTACCGTCCCCAGCGTCAGCGCCGCACTGTTGGTGAGGGATACGTTGTTGGCGCCGCTGTTGGTGAGCGACACCGCACCGGTGAAGTTGTTGGTGGCCGTGGCCAGAGTGATGGTATTGGCTCCGGCGCTGAAATTCGAGGCCCCGGTCACCACCAACGCGCCCGTCTGGGTGATGGCACCGGTGGTGGTGGCACTCAGGTTGCCGCCCACCGTGGTGGTCCCCAAGCTCAGGGCCCCGCTCGTCAACGTCAGGTTGTTGCCCACGCTGCTGCCGTTACCCAGGGTCAGCGCATTGACACCATTGTTCAGGGTCGCGTTATTGGCGCCTGAGTTGGTCAAGGTCACCGCACCCGTGAAGTCATTGGCATTGCCCAGGGCGATGACCCCGGCGCCGGCAGCGATGGTTACTGCTCCGGCTCCCGCCGCCTGGATGATGGTGCCAGTGGCACCTTCATTGATACCTACGCCCGTCAGCGTCAGCGTGCCGCTGCCCACTGATACCGTCCCCAGCGTCAGTGCCGCACTGTTGGTGAGGGATACGTTGTTGGCGCCGCTGTTGGTGAGCGACACCGCACCGGTGAAGTTGTTGCCGGCATTGCTCAGCGTGATGGCATTGGCTCCGGCGCTGAAGTTCGAGGTTCCGGTCACCACCAAGGCACCGGTCTGGGTGATGGCGCCGTTCGAGGTCACCGTGAACGCCCCGCCCACCGTCGAGGCACCCAAGACCGTGGCGAGGTTATTCACCAGCGTCACCGCGCCCGTACCCGAAGTAAATGTATCGGCGCCGGTAAACAGATTGCCGACATTGTTGAGCGTGATGGCGCCGTTGCCGGCACTGCTGTTGAAAGCCGAGGTACCCACTGCGCTCAACGCGCCGCTCTGGGTGATGGCACCATTCGAGGTCACCGTCAGGGCACCACCGACGGCGATGCCTGGGAGTGTAATGGCAGCATTGTCATAGGTGAGTGTCAGTGCTCCGGTGATGCTCGCCGGCAAGAAAAGCGCACCGGGTGCCGCATTGACATTGCGCCACGCCAGATTATTTATTCCGGCGCCGGCGCCGGTCGTGAACGTCACCGTATTGCTGAAGTTGTTGGCCTGGGTATCCAGGGTAATATTCTGGGTCGCTCCCGCCGTCGTTGAATTCTGTTGGAACGTGGCGGCACCCGTCACGGCGAGCACGCCCGTCTGTGTGAGTGCTCCGTTGGTCTGCACTGCCAGTGTGCCACTCACGGTGCTCGCCCCCAGCACTGTCGCACTATTATTGGTCAGCAGCACGTTGTTGCCGCTGGTAATCCCCACCGCTCCGGTGAACGCGTTCGCCGCGTTGCTCAGGGTGATGTTATTCGCTGCCCCGGCCGCTAAGGTTGTGGCACCAGTCACCGTCAACGCGCCGCTCTGGGCGATGGCACCGGTGGTGGTGGCACTCAGGTTGCCGCCCACCGTGGTCGTTCCCAAGCTCAGGGCCCCGCTCGTCAAGGCCAGGTCACCACCGACGCTGGTGCCGCTGCCGATGCTCAGTGCGTTTGCGCCATTGCTTAACGTCGCGGCATTCGCACCGCTGTTGCTCAGGGTCACGGCACCGGTGAAGTCATTGGCATTGCCCAGGGCAATGATCCCGGCGCCCGCAGCGATGGTTGCCGCCCCGGCACCGGCCGCCTGCGTGACAGTTGCTCCGGCGCCTTCGGTGATCCCGACGCTGGTCAGCGTCAAGGTCCCGGTGCCGATACTCGAGGTGCCGCCCAGCGTCAGCGGATTGGCGCCGTTGTTCAAGGTGACATTGTTGGCGCCACTGTTGCTCAGGGTCACCGCGCCGGTGAAGTCATTGGCATTGCCCAGGGCAATGACCCCGGCGCCGGCAGCGATGGTCGCCGCCCCGGCACCGGCCGCCTGCGTGACGCTGCCTGCTCCCCCTTCATTGATGCCCACGCCGGTCAAAGCCAGCGTGCCGCTGCCCACCGATACCGTCCCCAGCGTCAGCGCCGCACTGCTGGTGAGCACCACAGTATTCGCGCCGCTGTTGGTCAGCGATACCGCGCCGGTGAAGTTGTTGCCGGCATTGTTCAGCGTGATGGCATTAGCGCCGGCATTGAAGGTCGATGCCCCCAGCACGGAGAACGCACCGCCCTGTGTGATGCCACCAGCCGTGGTGGTCACCGACAGCGGGCCATTGATGTTCAGGGAAGCCGCGCTGAACGTGCCGCTGTTGGTGTTCAGGCTGGTCAGGGCGATCGTGCCGCCTACTGCGCCACCGAAGGTGGTCAGGCCGCCGGTGTTCACCGTGAGGTTGTGCGCGCCATCGACCGTTGAGCCAAAGTCAATCGCGCCACCACCGCTGCTGGTCAGCGTGGCGTTCGCGCCCATCGTCACCGCGTCGTTGTAGGTCTGTGCACCCGTGGTGCTGACATTGCCGCCCAGCGTGGTGCTGCCGGCGGCGTCCGTGGTCAGGCTGATCAGTGCGGTCGTACCGCCTACCGCGCCGCCGAAGGTGGTCAGGCCGCTGGTGTTCACTGTCAGGTTGTGCGCACCGTCGAGCGTGGACAGGAAATCGATGGCCCCACTGCCACTGCTAGTCAGCGTGGCGTCCGCGCCCAGTGTCACTGCGTCGTGGTAGGTCTGGCCGGTTCCGGTGCTGATGTTGCCGTTGATCGTAATGCCGTTGGCCGCGGTTACATCCAAGGCACCACCCACACTGACCACCGGTAGCGTCAGCGCGGCATTGGTGTAATTCAACGTCAGGTTGCCTGCCACGCTGGCCGGCAACGTCAGTATGCCCGGGGTCGTATCGGTGTTCTCCAGCGACAGATTGTTGATCTGTGCACCGACCCCGGCCGCAAAGGTCATGCCACCTTTGAAGTCATTGGCCTGTGTGCCGAGATTGATGTCTTGGCTTGAGCCCGCCGTCGTTGAATTCTGTTGGAACGTGGCGGCACCCGTCACGGCGAGTACACCGCTCTCGGTCAGAGCACCGTTGATTTGCACCCCCAGCGTGCCGCTCACGGTACTCGCCCCCAGCACCGTCGCACTATTATTGGTCAGCAGCACGTTGTTGCCGCTGGTGATGCCCACCGCTCCGGTGAACGCGTTCGCCACGTTGCTCAGGGTGATGTTGTTGGCAGCACCCGCTGCCAGGGTCGTGGTCCCGGCCACCGTCAACGCGCCCGTCTGGGTGATGGCGCCGGTGGTGGTGGCACTCAGGTTGCCGCCCACCGTGGCCGTCCCAAAGCTCAGGGCCCCGCTCGTCAACGTCAGATCGCTACCGACGCTGGTGCCGCTGCCGATGCTCAGTGCGTTTGCGCCATTGCTTAACGTCGCGGCATTCGCACCGCTGTTGCTCAGGGTCACGGCACCGGTGAAGTCATTGGCATTGCCCAGGGCAATGACCCCGGCGCCGGCAGCGATGGTCGCCGCCCCGGCACCGGCCGCCTGCGTGACGCTGCCTGCTCCCCCTTCATTGATGCCCACGCCGGTCAAAGCCAGCGTGCCGCTGCCCACCGATACCGTCCCCAGCGTCAGCGCCGCACTGCTGGTGAGCACCACAGTATTCGCGCCGCTGTTGGTCAGCGATACCGCGCCGGTGAAGTTGTTGCCGGCATTGTTCAGCGTGATGGCATTGGCTCCGGCGCTGAAGTTCGAGGTTCCGGTCACCACCAACGCGCCCGTCTGGGTGATGGCACCGTTCGAGGTCACACCCAAGGTGCCGCTCACAATGCTGGCCGCCAATACTGTCGCCAGGTTGTTGGTCAACAGCACGTTATTGCCGCTGGTGATGCCCACCGCCCCGGTGAACGCGTTGCCCGCACTGTTCAGGGTGATGTTGTTGGCAGCACCCGCTGCCAGGGTCGTGGTCCCGGCCACCGTCAAGGCACCTGTCTGGGTGATAGCACCGTTCGAGGTCACCGTCAGCGCTCCACTCACGGTGCTGGCCGCTAATACTGTCGCGAGGCTGTTGGTCAGTATTACAGCCTTCCCGGTGGTTATCCCCACCGCCCCGGTGAACGCGTTCGCCGCGTTGCTTAGGGTGATGTTGTTGGCAGCACCCGCCGCCAGGGTTGTGGCGCCGGTGACCGTCAAGGCACCGGTCTGGGTGATGGCGCCGCCACTACCCACGTTCAGGTTCCCGCCAATACTGCTGGCCGCCAGAATGGTAGCCAAGCTATTGGTCAATAGCACGTCATTGGTGCCGCTATTGTTCAGGCTAATGGCGCCGGTAAAGCTGTTGCCGGCATTGTTCAGCGTGATGGCATTGGCTCCGGCGCTGAAGTTCGAGGTTCCGGTCACCACCAACGCGCCCGTCTGGGTGATGGCGCCGGTGGTGGTGGCACTCAGGTTGCCGCCCACCGTGGCCGTCCCAAAGCTCAGGGCCCCGCTCGTCAACGTCAGATCGCTACCGACGCTGGTGCCGCTGCCGATGCTCAGTGCGTTTGCGCCATTGCTTAACGTCGCGGCATTCGCACCGCTGTTGCTCAGGGTCACGGCACCGGTGAAGTCATTGGCATTGCCCAGGGCAATGACCCCGGCGCCGGCAGCGATGGTTACTGCTCCGGCTCCCGCCGCCTGCGTGATGGTTGCTCCGGCGCCTTCGGCAATCCCGACGCTGGTCAGCGTCAAGGTCCCGGTGCCGATACTCGAGGTGCCGCCCAGCGTCAGCGGATTGGCGCCGTTGTTCAAGGTGACATTGTTGGCGCCACTGTTGCTCAGGGTCACCGCGCCGGTGAAGTTGTTGCCGGCATTGCTCAATGTGATGGCATTGGATCCGGCCGCGAAGTTTGAAACGCCGCCAACGCTCAGCGTTCCGTTCTGGCCGATGGCGCCACCCGCAGTGATGGACAGGTTGCCGGTAAGCGATAGCCCAGTAAGCGGGATGCTCACGCCGGCAGCGTTGAATATCAGCGTCAGATTTACCGGCACCGAAGATAACGTCGGGAAGGTGGCCAGTGCATCAACGTTGCGTAGGCTGAGGGTGCCGATGCCGGCTCCTACACCAGCCGCAAATGTGGTGGTACCCTGGAAATCGTTGGCCTGACTTCCCAGCAGGATGTCCTGATTGCCTGAAACGGTGGAGTTCTGCGTGAAAGTTGCCGCCCCCGTCACAGTAAGTGTGCCGCTCTCGGTGAGGGTACCGTTCGAGGTCACACCCAGCGTGCCACTCAGGGCACTCGCCCCCAGCACTGTCGCGATATTATTGGTCAGCAGCACGTTATTGCCGCTGGTAATTCCCACCGCCCCGGTGAACGCGTTCCCCGCGTTGCTCAGGGTGATGTTGTTGACGGCGCCCGCCGCCAGGGTCGTGGTCCCGGCCACTGTCAACGCGCCCGTCTGGGTGATGGCGCCGCCACTGACCACATTCAGGTTCCCGCCAATACCGCTAGCCGCCAGAACTGTAGCCAAACTATTGGTCAATAGCACGTTATTGGCGCCGCTGTTGTTCAGGCTGATGGCACCGGTGAAAACGTTGCCAGCATTATTCAGGTTGATGGAGTTGGTACCGACGGATATCGAGGTACCCCCCCCCACGTTCAACGCCTGGGACTGACTGACTGAGCCAGTGCTGGTGACATTGAGGTTGCCGCTGCCAGTGGCCACGGCACCATTGAAGGCAACGCCATTAGCCACAATATTCAGTCCACCTCCAGCAGTATTGATGCTGCCGGTGGCAGTACCACCGATACTGACCAAGCCACCCGCATTGGTGGTATCGCCGGCACGCATGTCCACAATCCCGCCAGTGGTGGTGATGGTGGCATTGGTGGTATTACCAACCACCACCTGACACGTCGGACAGGCTGCATTGCTGGTGTAGGTGGTGCCTACAGCGGCACCGCCGTAGTTCGCCCACAAATACACGTTGAGAGGATTAATACCGTCACTGCCGATATTGGCATTCAGCAGGACACTACCCACCGCTTCCAAATACAGAGAGCCGGCACCGCTGGCGGTGATCGGGCTGTTAACCGTGATATTTCCGGTATCCGTACCATTACTGGCGGTGTTGGTGAAAACAAAAACGTTGGTGCCGCCGGTGAGTGCGACGTCTATAAGGCTTGGATCAATTGTGGAAGTGGCAACAGCGGTGAATGGATTCACAAACGGCGTAAGGCCACCGGTTTGGATAGTGACATCGTAGGGATCCAGTAGCCAGACACCTGCGGTCCCATGCGGCGCGGTGGCATCCACATGACCTTGGATATTCAAGCCGTTATGTGCCGAGGTTTCCACCCAGCCACCATTCCCCCCGGAGACACCACCGCGAGCACTGATATTGCCGTAAAAGTTATTGGCCTGTGTACCCCACACGACTACCTGACCACCGTTACCGGCCAGTACCGCATCAGCGGAAAGATTGGCACTCGCAGCTATATAAGTTGCACCCGCCAATTGTACCGAACCCGCACCATGTGCATCCCCGCCCACCAAGATGGTGCCACCGCCTGCAGCGCCATCAGCATTCACTGACGATTGGTCGAACAGACCTACCTGATTGCCGAGTATCTGTACCGTGCCGCCTTGGTTGGTGGCGGATGACACGTTTATCACGCCGTGACCCTGGATCTCGCTGGTATCGGTGGACTGCATGACCACGCTGCCACCATTTGCTGTGGTGCTACTCGCATCCAGCTCGCCACTGTTGATTACATTACCGCCGTTGCCAGTGAGGTAGATATGTCCAGCCTGATTCTGAGTCCCTCCTGCTTGACTCGATGAGTTAGTGGAATTTGTCTTGGCTATCGGATTGTTTCTCGGCGCTACGTATTGTTCATTATTATTTTCGCCAATTCCGGTGAGATAGATGTGTCCGTTACTGTTCTGGATTGCACCTGCTTGTACGATGCCGCTGTTGTTCACCGCCTGCATCAATACCTGCTCGGCTACTGCCGCGGTCATCACCACCGTGCCACCGTGTGCTTCAATCGCGCCAGCATTGGTAACTACCGCTCCAGATTCGGCATTCACCATCTTGTGCAAGACTGCACCGGTGACCTGGAATTGCATGAGGCCGTCGCCATTGAAATCCACGGTCACCGCCGATGCGCCCACCATGTTTACCTGGCCGAGATTCGCGATGATGATGCCGTCATTGAAAACGCTGCTGCCGATGAGACTGATAGAGCCGCCATCGGCTGCTTGCAGTACACCATGGTTGATGATGTAACCGCCGTCCTGACCGGAAGGCGCGGCAAACTTGAGGTTGCCATTCATGAAATCGTCATTGCTGATGTTGAGACCAGTGGCGAACAATCCACCCACATTCACCATGGCGGTTTTGCCAAAAATGATGCCGTTGGGATTGAGAAGATAAATCTGGCCGTTGGCGATAATGTTGCCGAAGATCTGACTTGGATCCTGGCTGAGAATGCGATTGAGCGCCGCGGCGGATACCGACGGTTGGATGAACTGCACAGTTTCATTAGCTGCAACATTGAAACTGGTCCAGTCAATCACCAGGCGGTTGGATTGCTGGTTGATAAGCGTAGTCGTCGGGTTGGGGTTACCAATGCTGCCCTGCCCCGCCACTACCTGCCCACCTTGTGGTCCGGCGAATGCGGTGTTGACAGACGTGAGCAGCCACACCAGCAATAGACCCGCAAGCCTGCGCTGATATCGCTGCCCTAGCCATCCCGCAGGTTCTGCTGTTAAGCCCATCCCTTATCCCAATACTTCTATTTTTAAGTGACTTGATCAGATATATCGTTAAATAAAGTTTAACAGGTTGTTGGCAACTTACCCGGTCGGCTGGCGCGGTAATCCGTTACATTTTCCTGCTGGTCTAACCGGTTGAAAACTTTAGAAAATCAAAGGTGTTTGTCCTGGTCTCCACTATGCAACCGACAGACGCGATAAATTCAGTGACAGATGGAGTCAGGGCAGCGCCGTATGTGTTCAAAAACTTAAGGTAACGTCGGCCCAGATCTCGGAGCTGTTTCGGATGGCCGTGGGATCATAAATAGATGCGCCAGGCCGCGCTCCGCCGTTGAGGTGCGCCCATTGCAGATTGGCGGTGAATTTTCCCGGCCAGGTGAATTCAACCCCCACGCCATTGCCTTCCACAGCAACACGCTTGGTATTGGGATTCACCGGCTTGTTCATTATGCCAATGGCCGCGTCAGTGAAAACACGGAAACGCAATACCTGGCCCCAGCTGAATCCCGCAAACGCCGGTTTGTCAGCGAAACCGGGCGCCCGCACGCTGTACTCCAGCGAACCGAAAACCCCTTTATCTGTCAGGAACTGCGAGGTGGGCACGGCGCGCACACTGTCGGGCCCGCCAATCACAAACTGTTCCAGGGATGTCAGCACATCTGGCGAATACTGGCCATCCATGCGAAACAGTAATGCCTGATTGTCAGGCAGACTCTTGAAGATTTGATAATTAACTGTCAAACGCGTGAAATCCGGCAATGCTGGTTTGCCATCGCTTCCAAAACGACTGGGCGGCGGTGAAACTTGTTTGTTCTCGATTTGCGAATCACTGGGCACGCCCAGTATACCCGGCAGTCCACGTTCCAGGCGAAGATAAGCGGTGTTGATGGTACCCAAGGATGAGTTAATCGAATCATAGTTAAGCTGGAAGCCGAGCACAGCCATGTCATCACGTCCAATAACACGGCCAAGGAATTGGGTATCGGCGCGCTTACGGCTCAAATCAATCGTGCCAATGATGTTTTCCTCACGTGAACGTAAAAACGCACGTCGTAATGACAGGGTCGCAATCTTGGATATGCCACCGATAGTTCCCGGGGTTATGCCCGATCCGGTGACGTCAAATGAATTCCTGCTGATATCCACCGCCATGGTATTAGCAGGATCATAGAAAGGATGCTCGTAACGAACGTCGCCAAACACAGAATTATCTGGTGTGAATGTCTTTAATGCCACGACTTTTAGAAGATCCGCATCGCCAGTTGGATTATTCCAGTCAACAGTCCCAATCAAACGATTGCGTCCGGTAAATTCAGTGCCCTCATTATCTGCACGCACATTGGCATCGTAAACTTGTTCTTTCTGAACGTTCACAACCAAGTCTGTGGTACCGACATAACTACCTGGTCGGAAAACCCCAAATGCGCTCAAGCCGGGATATTGTGTCAGCGTAAGCAACGCAGCTTCAGTCTGTTTGGTTGCAACTAAATTGCCTAGCAACGGTTGAAATGGTTTCGACAAGACCGCGTCCGAATAGCGCTTGTTGCCGATGGCAATGACTTTTTCAAGACGCCCCTCAAGCACGCGGATATTAATGACACCATCGTTGACTTCCTGGGCGGGAATGATGGCGCGAGCCAGAAAATATCCACGGTCGTGGTAATACTTGGTCACCACATCCGCTATTTGTTGCAACTGGCCTATAGTCAACCCCTGCAATCGTTCCAGGCGTTCCAATTGCAATTGCTGGATGAAGTTCCGATAGGCTTTTTTTTGCTCCGCCGGCGATTCTGTCTTCACCGCCCCCTGCATGAATTTCATTATTTTCTGGCGTTCTTCCGGCGTGAATCCTTCCGGCCCCTGAGTCATAAGGTTCTGCGCAGCCTTACGCTGTTTATCCACCAGCGCATTGATGTGTGCAAAGCGTGTATCCACGGCTGCCTGAATATCCGCCGGCACGATACCAGCGCGGCGATCGCCGATTACCCCGGAGATAATAAATTTCCGGACAAATACCCGGGCACCTTGACCCGCCTGTAGCGGGCGTTCAGCAACCGGGGGGATGTCAATCTGCAGATTGGTTTCCGGCAGCGGCAGAATCGGCGGTGGCACGAGAGGCTGTGCGCCTCCCGGCTGGGCGCCACCTGGAAGCGGTGGCGGCACGGGGGGCGGTGCCGCTGCCAGTGTCAGCGGCAATAGCATGCCAAGCAGTATTCCCGGGAGCGCACGCTGGACTTCATAAGAAACATGAATTCGACTGGCCGTCATCAGAGACCTTCTTACTTGAGCTGCGCCCGGTAACGTATATCGCCGGGCGGCACTTCATTGAAAATGGTAACTTGCATCCGGTTGAGCGGTAGAGAGATGGAGTGCCGGGTATAAGAATTTAGGGTCCTAAGATATCGTGGCTCCCCCGTGTTTGCAACAATTATGTAATATAGACATCGGGTCCACCTTAACTTAACTATGAGGTATGCCATGCACAAAGGTGTGATTGGATGCGTCCCCGTGCCATCAAAACCCGCGGGGTACAAGATGGCATCCGGCTGCTATATCTGCAGCGGGTCTCCCACGCGGATCTTCAACCACTGCTACCTACTGGTGTCCAGTGCATCCCCCTATTTATGAAAAAAAACCGACCTAACCTGCACTGGCAGTCCCATGGAATCACCAACGTGGGCGCTGTGCGCAAAATTAATGAGGACGCCTTTCTCGACCGTCCGGATTTGGGCGTTTGGGCCGTGGCTGACGGCATGGGTGGGCATGCTGGGGGTGACGTCGCGAGCCAACTTGTGGTGGATCGTTTGGCACAATTGCCGGCTAACAGCAGCCTGAGTGCGCTGGTAGATACGGCCGAGGATCGCCTGTTCGAAGCTAACCGTAAACTTTTGACATTGGCGATGCGGCAGAAAGAGCGCACCATCGGCAGCACCGTGGTCGCTTTGTTCGCACGCGGTCGGCACGCGGCCTGTCTATGGGCAGGCGACAGCCGCCTTTATCGCATTCGTGGCCGGCATATCCAGCAGATGATGCAGGATCATGCCATGGTGGAAGACTTGGTAATGAGCGGCCTCATCACCCGCGAGGAAGCCGCCGATCATCCTCAGGCAAATCGCATCACACGCGCCATCGGCGCGATGCCCAGCTTATTCCTTGATCTGGAGCTGTTCGCCGTTCGGCCAGGCGATATCTATTTGTTATGTAGCGATGGACTTTATAAGGAACTCAGTGATGATGAAATTGCAAAAACGCTCAATAATGATGAGCGGGCAATTGACAAACTTATCATGTTTGCCCTGGAGCGCGGCGCGCGTGATAACGTGACCGTAGTGTCAGTACGGTTTGACGCATAGTCGTGGATGCATTCCATGCTACCTGGAGATAGCGCGTGACCGATTTCGAGAAATTACTCGACGACATAGTACAGGGCAAAAGTTCTCTTGCCCCATTGCGCACGTGGCTCAGGAAACAATTACAGCAACCGGACTGCAACCCGGAAGCGCTATATGCAGCGCTTGATGACGCGCAGAAAGCAGGGCTAGCCCAGCCTGCGGCCATGGCGCTACGGAAACAGATCGATGCCGTATATAACATCAAATTACCGGTTGCAGAAAACAAAGAACAAACGCGCACTATTACTTCGGTAACAATTACCACGACAGAAACACAACCCGACACCGTTGCCCAGACCCATACTACTGCGTCATCATTTGAACGTACCCAGACTGACACAGACCGCACTTTGACATCGCCGATACCCGGCCAGGATGCCGACGCGGGAGCATTACCGGATGAAAACATGGTTGCGACTGGGTCTGATGGAGAGCGGACTGTAATGCTGAATACCACTGGGGATAGTGGTAGCGACCGAACTATTACCGAGAAATCGATCGGCGCAGCGCCGATTTCAGACGAGTACGACCCATTTTCCCCCGATGCCACCTCCTCTGCCGGCTCCAGCGAGCCCACCAGTACAAGCTGGGATGCAGGACCGGAGAAAAATGACAAGCACATAGCCAATAAGATCGGCCCAGGTGCTGTTCTGAAGGAACGGTTTGAACTGGTGAATGTGCTTGGCGAAGGCGGTATGGGTAAAGTCTATCGGGCACGCGATTTACTCAAAGTGGAAGCCAAAGATAAAAATCCCTTCATTGCCGTAAAAACCCTCTCCGGTGACTTCAGACAACACCCGGAAGCCTTCATGGCGCTGCAACGCGAAGCCAGTAAGGCGCAGCGGCTTGCGCATCCCAACGTTGCAACGGTATTCGACTTTGACCGTGATGGGACCACCATCTACCTGACCATGGAACTCATGGAGGGAGAGGAGCTGTCTTCGTATATCAAACGGTTACCTGCCGGCGGTCTGCCAGTCCCGGAAGCGATAAACCTTATCAAGCAGCTTTGTGACGGCCTTGCTTATGCCCACTCGAAAGGTTTGGTACATTCTGATTTCAAGCCGGGCAATGCATTTATTACAAGTGAAGGCATAGTCAAACTCTTAGATTTCGGTATCGCCAGGGCATCCAAGACCCGACGAGATGCCACTGGTGTGACCACCATATTTGATCCAAGTGAACTCGGTGCACTTACCCCCGCTTATGCATCGCTGGAAATGTTTGAAGGTGACGATCCGGATCCGCGTGATGACATCTATGCGCTCGCCTGCGTTTCCTATGAATTACTTACCGGCAAGCATCCATTTAATAAACTATCCGCTCCCAAGGTGCTTGAAAAAGGCTTGCGCCCCGCACCAATTGCGAAACTCAGCAAGCGTCAGAACCGCGCATTGTTGAATGCCCTGGCTATAACCCGCGAGGATCGCACGCCCTCAGTCGAAAAATTCTGGGACGAGTTGAGCCCCAGAAAGAGCCGCGTTATGCGATATGGCCCGATTACCGCCGTCATCGTAATCATACTCATCCTTCTGGGCTACAAGCCGGTTGAGAGCTATTTCAATACCCGCCGCAACAATGAGGTAGTGGCCAGGATCCAATCTAGAAGTGTGGATATACCGTCGGTTCTCAGGTTAATTGCCGGGTACGACCCGGAATCACAGCGCTATATCCTGGAAAATGGCAAGGAGAAAATCGTCAAATATTTTGAGGCCCAAGCAGAAGCCTTTGTGGATGAGAGCCACGGACAATATAATTATCCGGCGGCCTTTGACGAACTTTCCAAAGCTTCGGGATACTATCCAGACTCCGCTGAATTGCTGCAGGAAAAAGCCAGCTTGGAATCACGTCGGGCTAACCTGCTTGCGGATCTCACCAAGAAATTCAACGAGAATCTTGCAGCTGATCAAATAATGCCGGGGAACGAGGGAAGCATCACAGACGTTATCATGGTACTCCGCGTCGCCGATCCCAATGATAGCCTGCTGCATGATGAACGCCTCACCAATCGTTATGCACAGTTGGTGCAAAAGAATGTTGGGGCGAAAAATTACGCAGTTGCAAATCGTGTGCTGGCAACCGGTCTTGATTATGCGCCAAATGACCCAGAACTTCTTAATCTCCAAGACCAGATACAGCGTTCCCTAAAACAGGAACGTGATGGTCCCCGTATTGCTGAACTCGATACGTTACTGCGGTCTGCCGCACCGAATTTGCATACCCTGAATGACTTCAACAAGGTTCGGGCTGAGATGCTTGAACTATCGAAACTCAGCCCGAATGACCCAATATTCGCACAGTTGAATATCTCGCTCAAGAATTCACTTCAGACTGCGTTACATTCAGCCACTGCATCAAACAACTGGGAGATGATGGAAACAGCACTGTTTGCCTATTCCCGTCTTCTAGGGCTCGATGATTTGCTTAGCTTGCGCGTGACATTGTCGCAATCCGAGGCACATGCAGGCTTTGTTCCGGCGGACATGCGGGCAAGATTGCAAAAAATACAGGAGCACCGCTCAACTATCACCCAACTGCTCGCCAACCCCAAGTACGACAGTGACTGGGATAACAAGCTTTTGGACCTGACACAGGAAACCGCAGCCTTGCTCCAATCCAGTGATATGAGTTGGTTCAAAGACATGCGCGAGAAAATCGCCGATACCTATATCGGTCTTGCACGACAGATGATCAAACAAAGCCGCTTCGAAGCCGCTTCCGGCCTGCTCGCAGTGGGCAAGTCGTATGCCCCGCAACGGCCGGGTTTTGTCCAGGCAGACCAGGCCTTGGCAACCGCTGAACAGAGCTTTAAGCAGGGCCAGGCCGAACGTCTGCGCATGGCGCAAATCACGGCTCTCGAGAACCAATTCCAGACACAGTTGAATGCCGGGCAGATAAATGACGCAAGAAAAACCTATGCAAGCTTACAAAACCAGTTGCCGGTGGATGACAAGTTTCTTACCGCAGTCGCGCCCCAGGCTTATGCCGTCGCCTATCTCAACCTGGCCAAAGCCCGTGCGGCTATCGGTGATTACCGCGGCGCCATCGCCCTTGTTCAGGGTGGGCTGCAATATGCTCCACTCGACAGCCTGAAGAAAGCATTGCAGGATTATACGGCCCAGGCCGAACGCAGCGACCTGTTGATGATGGTGGCCTCGCTGCAACCAGACGCTATGGCTAGTCTAAAAACCAAACTCGCCAATGTTCAGAAACTGTTTCCCGGAGAACCGGCGCAGATCGCCGACGACCTTTTCAGAAGACTGGCGCAGCACATTGTAGCGTTGAAGAACACGGACTTAGGGTTGGCGAATGCGTTGCTAACTGCGGCCAAATCTGCTTTTCCGCAAAGTGTGGTTATACGGAACACCACTCTGCCGCCGGCGCCGGTGTTGTCCAAGTTCGCGAAACTCGGACGGGAAGCCATGGTGCAAAACCAGCTCTCAACTGCGGAGCACGACTTGACCCAGGGACAGCAGGCGCAACCCGGCAATCAGGATTTAGCACAATTCGGCGCACAATTGCAGGCGGCTCAGGCGAATGCCAATCGCTATTTTGTTGCTTATCAGGAATATATGCGTGCCGGTCAACCGCAGCAGGCGAAAACCTATCTGGCCGAGGCCATGCGCTTATGGGTGGATAATCCAGCCTTCCTGGCAGAATACCAACGCAACTTCGCCGCCAGCCAGACGCCTATCGTCAGTCCCAATGGTGGCCGGCCTTGTACTGCGGAACTTGCAGGGTACGGCCGTCTGGGACGCGCCGAATGTTATGACTTCCTTGGCAAGGGACTCCAAGGACCTACCATGGTCGTGGTGCCTGCCGGTGGTGGTTTCAAGCAACCGTTTGCGATCGGCAAATACGAAATATCCGTAGGCCAGGTCGACGCCTACTGTCACGCTACCGGGCAATGCAAACCACTGCCGGGTGAAAGCAATATGCCGGCCACCAATCTGCCCTTCAGTGAAGTGAAGGCCTACGTGGCATGGCTGTCCGCCCAAAGTAGTGAGCACTACTTCATTCCATCCTACGTTCAATATCGCTACGCCGCCAGTGTCAGCGGCACCGATACCAATCGGGATTTCAATTGCCAGGTGACCCTGGCAGGGCAAATCATCAAGGGATTGACCATGGTGAATATCGAAACCGGACGCGCCAATATCTGGGGCCTGATCAATTATGTAGGCAACGTTCAAGAATGGGTCCTGGGCTCGGATGGGCTGGATGCCGCTGGTGGCGACTATCGCGATCCATTGTCACAGTGCAGTGTTGATTTGGTCCATTCCAGCAACGGTGCGGCGGACCCGCTGACGGGTTTCCGGGTTGGGCGGAATCTGGATAAATGAAGCCCTCTCGTGTCCGCGATCTAGCGCGCCGTTACGCCGCAGGTGAATTGAGTCTTGACGAATATCGTGCGCAACGACGGAAACTGATTGACGGTGTAACTGCCGGCGAGCAAAAACTCGAGTACGGCGAAGCTTCTGTTTCACAGGGAAAACAGCCGCACCTACGTCGGTTTTCTGCCATCGGATTCGTTGTCATGGCAGTCGGCATTGCAGCCTTCCTGTGGGTCGAACATTCCCACGAGCCCGATGTGCGCAAAACCCAGACCAGAGTCGTGCTGAAAAACGGCCCGGCACTGGTACGAACCTTCATAGAAACCAATGATTGGAGCGATGCCAGTCTCAGCCAATTTCTGCAACACTGGAAAGCCTTACCATCCAATGAAAAAAAAGCAGCGCGCGACAGCTACCTGTTTCCCCGTCTGTTATCGCAATTGCAGGAGCAAATCGTATCGCAGCAGGCGGTGGTGGATCTCGCAACAGGCACCGACAACGATGCTGATTCGGCTTCGGCGCACCTCGCCCATCTGCAAAAGCTGGCCGCCGCGCTAAGATTAAGGCAAGAGGATTGATTCCGTCAGGATTGTGGCTGTACGAGTCTCAGGGTTCGACCACCAGATAGGCAATCCAGGCGGCATCCGCCTCGCCCCGTTCTGCGGGCGCGAATATCGCATTACCCTCGCCAGTCTTCTTGTCAGTGCCTTCCAGATATACGATCACCTTGGAAAAACCTGCTTCCAGCAATACTTCCCGTAGTTCTGGCAATGTCCAAAGCCGCCAGTGATAACTGAAGGCACGCTTGAGCCGGGAACCGTCAGGAAAAGCAAAATGGATATGACAGATGGTGGTACCCGATATCGGCTCGTACTCGGCTTGTTCCCATATATATGTGTAACGGCCGAAATCCTGTCGCTCGCGCATCTGTCGAAATGCATCGTAACCGCCGTAGGCGTCCAGCATAAAAATACCGTCAGCCGCCAGACTCCGGTGCACCCTGCGGAAATATTCCCGTAGCGTCGCCCGCTGTTTGAAAACCCAATAACTAAAATTGAATGCCAGTAGCAAATCCACTGGCGGTGTATCCACTGTAAGCACGTCTGCTTCCAGCAGCGTAAGTCGTTTGACAGCTGAAGGCGTGAGCTTGGCCTGATTATGCTGTCGTCCCCAGTCAAGCACCTTGGAATCCAGATCTACCCCGATCGCCTCACGCCGTGCGTCGCGGCGCACCCACTCGCAGGCGGCCAGCGACGTGCCACAGAAATCCTCCCGCAGTCGCAGCGGTGTCCGCCCGCGCCGTTCGCGGAATACCTGCTCCACAAATTGCATTTCCCAAACCACGTCCTGCACCGATTTCTGGTACAGGGCATAACGATCGGCACGTTCAGCCAGGGTAACGGTATGTCGACGAGTTGGACTGGTACGACGAGCAGAGCGCATGGATGAATTCCTGAAACAACGGTCAACGGGAATTGTTGCGGAAACATAAAGTCGCAAATGGTCTCCACTCAAAATGTCGCTCGGAAACTATAAGCTTGATCAACACATAGAAATACAAAGAACATGTAGCATATCTCGCTAATGCATAAAACTCTTGCATATTTGAATGCGTCCTTATCTCAGTACCGTTCAAGTTCAGAGTACACGAACATTCTCGGGGAGAATGGTTATTGCCTGGACCACCGCACCCAAGACGGCCGAAATTATCGTCTTTGATTCTATTCGCTAATCTTATTTACTCGATTCGTGTGTCCTCAGCAATCTGCTTAAGAATGGGTGAACGGGTGTATAAGTAAAATCATCGTATTCGGGTATCTCCGAAGGTGTATCGCGCACCGGGCACATCACGATAAACCTCGCAGCTTAAGCCACTGCGTGTATGCTCCGCCGAGCGTCCCGCAGAATCTCGATGCCAGCTCCCGGACGGCTGGAGTGCTCGCTGAGATAGCGCCGCCAGTAACGAACGCCTGGGCAACCCTGGAACAATCCCAAGGCATGGCGCGTCATACGCGCCAGCGGCACGCCGCGCGCCAGTTCCTCCGTGACATACGGCAGCCAACATTCCAGCACCTGCACACGCGAGAGCACCGGTGCGCCTGCATCGAAGTAGCACCGGTCCATGTCGGCGAACAGGTAAGGATTGGCCACCGCCTCTCGGCCGATCATTACCCCGTCGAACGATACCAAATAAGTATGCATCCCCTGGAGTGTCTGGATGCCTCCATTCACCACGATGGTAAGCTCGGGAAAATCACGCTTGAGCTTCTCCGCCACATCGTAACGCAGCGGCGGTACTTCGCGATTTTGCTTTGGGCTCAATCCTCGCAACCAGGCTTTACGCGCATGGATAATGAACGCCTGACAACCGGCCACCGCAACTGCGCGCACAAAAGCCGCCAAATGTTCGTAACTGTCGTGCTGATCAACGCCAATCCGGGTCTTGACAGTGACCGGGATGGCTGAGGCCGCGACCATGGCCGCGACACACTCCGCCACCAATTGCGGTTCAAGCATGAGACAAGCGCCAAAACGGCCGGACTGAACCCGCTCGCTAGGGCAGCCTGCATTAAGATTGATTTCATCGTAGCCGTATTCAGCGGCCAACCGCGCGCACTGTGCCAGCTCCCGCGGTTCACTGCCGCCAATTTGTAATGCCAGCGGATGTTCCGTGTCATGAAACTCCAAATAGCGCCGTGCATCACCGTGCAGGAGCGCGCCGCTGGTCAACATCTCGGTATATAGCCGGGTATGCCGGCTCATGAGGCGGATAAAGTAGCGGAAGTGCCGGTCGGTGTAGCCCATCATGGGAGCCAGGCACACACGGTGGGCCAGGGCCGCAGTAGAGCGTGTATTGCCAGTGTAGGTTTGCATCATCGTCCGGATTTATGGATATATTAGACAGCGCTGCCAGCTACCGTGCTCGATGAAATAACGTTCACGCTCGTGCAGACGGCCCGGTCGCGATAGCCAGAACTCGATCATATGCGGCTCTAAACGAAAGCCAGACCAGTATTTAGGGCGCGGCACCGGCTGGCCGGTGAAACGCTGCTCGAATTCCAAATAGTTCTTTTCTAACTGTACTCGCTCCGGCAGGGGCTCGGACTGCCGTGACGCCCAGGCACCGATCTGGCTCATGCGCTGGCGGGTGATCCAGTAAGCATCCGCCTCGGCATCGCTCACCGCCCGAACTTTTCCTTCCACCAACACCTGCTGCATGAGTGCTTGCCAGAAAAAACAAAGGGCGGCATGAGGATTGGCGTGCAGCTGTTCGCCCTTGCGGCTCTGCATATTGGTATAAAAAACAAAACCATGCGCATCAAATGCCTTGAGCAAAACGGTGCGCACCGAGGGTTGGCCGTCCTTGCTGACCGTTGCCAGACTCACGGCCGCAGGTTCGGGAATATCCAATGTCTGGACCCTGGCAAACACTGCCTGGAAACGTTGCATAGCCTGGGAGTAAAGATCGGTGTTCATATTGTCAGCGTCGACCTGGAAACACGCTCCAAGTTTAGGAAAATCCCGGACAAGATAGTGCCATTCACGGTCCGACAAGCCTACCCTGAACCCATGGCAAAGGGTTCACCATGCATGGAATCAGTGCAATAACCATCCATTATGGGTTTAGCCGTACGCTAGCGAAATTGCAGGATCTATGCAAATCTCGCGCAGAGACTTCTTCAGCCTGCTGCCCGCGTTTACAAGCACTGTCAGGCGGCCGCCACGTCACGCGCCGCCTTCTTGCGCTCATGCTCCTTGAGGTAGCGTTTGCGCAGGCGGATGTGATGCGGTGTGATCTCCACCAGTTCGTCGTCCTCGATGAATTCCATGGCCTGCTCCAGCGTAAACCTGAGCGCGGGCGTCAGCAGGATATTCTCGTCACGGCCGGCAGCGCGGATATTGGTGAGCTGCTTGCCCTTCAAGGGATTCACGGTGAGATCGTTGTCACGGGCATGGATGCCGATGACCTGCCCCTCATAGACAGGATCACCGGGCGCCACCAGCAGCCGGCCTCGCTCTTGCAAGTTGAAAAGTGCATAAGCCACGACCTTGCCGGCACCATTGGAAATCATGGCACCGTTGGCGCGCTGATTGACCTCGGAGCCCTTGGTGGATCCATAGTGATCAAATACATGATGCAGCAGTCCGGTACCTGAAGTCAGTGTGCGGAATTCAGTCTGGAAACCAATGAGCCCACGTGCCGGGATCATGTAATCCAGGCGCACGCGGCCACGGCCGTCGGAACGCATGTCGGCCAGATCGCCGCCACGACTGCCTAGGGCCTCCATCACACCCCCCTGATGGCGTTCCTCGATATCCACCGTGAGTATTTCAAACGGCTCATGACGCACGCCGTTCACTTCATGGTAAATCACCTGCGGACGTGATACGGCAATCTCATAGCCTTCACGCCGCATGGTTTCCAGCAAGATTGAAAGATGCAGTTCGCCGCGGCCCGATACCCGAAACTTTTCCGGGTCTGCGGTATCTTCCACCCGCAACGCTACATTGTGCAGAATTTCGCGGTACAGACGTTCACGCACCTGGCGGCTGGTGAGAAACTTGCCATCCTGTCCGGCAAACGGCGAGCTGTTGGTCTCGAAGGTCATGCTGATGGTGGGTTCGTCCACCGACAGGGATGGCAGCGCTTCAACATGTTCCGGATCGCAAAGCGTGTCGGAGATGCGTGGCGCGGAAATACCGGTGAACGCTACGATGTCACCGGCTTGGGCTTCCGCGACTTCGACACGATGCAGGCCGAGGAAACCGAAAACCTGCAGCACACGCTCACGGCGCACCTGGCCCTCATGGTCGATCACCGCCACGGGGCTGTTGCGGGTGATGCGGCCGCGGGCGATTCGACCAATGCCGATGGTGCCCACATAGCTGGAATAATCCAGCGAACTCACCTGCAACTGGAATGGACCGTCAAGGTCCACTGGCGGCGGCGGCGTGTACTTTACGACGGTTTCGAACAACGCAGTCATATCCTGGCCGGGCTTTTCCAGGTCCAGACTCGCATGCCCCAGCAACGCCGAGGCATACACCACCGGGAAATCCAGCTGCTGGTCGGAAGCGCCCAACTTGTCGAACAAATCGAAGGTCTGGTCCAACACCCAGTGCGGCCGCGCGCCGTCCCGATCAATTTTGTTGATGACCACAATGGGCTTGAGGCCGTGGGCGAACGCTTTCTGAGTAACAAAACGCGTCTGCGGCATGGGACCGTCCACCGCATCCACCAGCAGCAGCACCGAATCCACCATGGACAGCACTCGTTCCACCTCGCCGCCGAAGTCCGCATGGCCGGGGGTATCCACGATATTGATACGGTACCCTCCCCAGCGAATGGCGGTGTTCTTGGCCAGGATGGTGATGCCCCGCTCCCGCTCCAAATCGTTGGAATCCATGACCCGATCCGGCATGGCGGCACGGGCGTCCAGAGTTCCGGACTGCCGTAGCAGCTGGTCCACCAAGGTAGTCTTGCCATGATCTACATGGGCAATGATGGCGATATTGCGGAGTTTTTCGATCACGGAGCGGGAACCGGCGGAAACAGCCGGGCATTATACGTCAAACTACATACCTTCCGTGGATGCAGGGTGATGTATTACTTGGGTTTTATGCCCGTGGGTGACATTGGACAGGCTCCGGTAACAGGCGTAAGCTCTCGCCCCCGTTCGGGACCTGTCACAACCCTGCCGACGTTCTTTGGGGTATTCACCCGGCTCGCCGCATCAAAGTGATCAAGTAACGAACAATAAGACGGTTGCCGCGTGGGTTGTGTTGTTCTGCCGCTCGTGTAAGAGGCATGAGATACCACAAACAGGCGTCCAAGCCGTCAGGCAGTATCACGACCGTAGGCTTCAACTCCCGCGACCGTGGTTTTCATCAGTTACAGCAGAGTGAATAACGAGCATGACGTCAATCTATGTGGGCAATCTGCCCTTTACCGCTTCCGAAGAGGAAGTTCGTTCCAAGTTCGAGTCGTTCGGCACCGTGCATTCGGTGAAACTGATCGCTGACCGCGAAACCGGCCGCCCACGCGGGTTCGCTTTCGTGGAAATGGATCAGGGCGCGGCTCAAAAAGCCATCCAGGAGCTGAATGGCAAGGATATGGGCGGTCGTCCGCTGCGCGTGAATGAAGCGCAGGAACGGCAACCTCGCCAAGGCGGCGCTGGCGGCGCTGGCGGCGGCCGCGGCGGCCGCTGGTAATCTCCTAGCCTCGATAAAACTGAACACCCCTGGCGGAGCCAGGGGTGTTTGTTTGCTAAATCTTGCCTGCCGCATATGAAAAACGGCGGGGTCTCCTGATGTTTGTCACTTTCCGGCGGCTTTAACTGCCGCTATCATGCCTGTGTGCCTTCAGGCCGTCTGCCGAGAACTTTAAATCCCGGTTGTTTATGAGCCGGTTTAAACTGCGCGTACCGAAAATAGCTGCGCGGGCGGCGTAATTGGCGTGTTTATTTAAGATTAGCCGGAGATCCAGTATGGAGACATCTGCTCTCGCCTGCCTTGGCAACATTTTCGTCGAACCTAAAAAGGCGCTTCAGGATATCCAATCTCACACCGTTTGGTTTTGGTATCCGCTAATCATCACCATCGTGCTGACTGTTGCGTTCATCGTCTGGTATTACGCCACGGTGGATATTGGCTGGCTAGCCAACCAGATGACCGCCGTCATGGCCGGCAAATATAACCACGGCCAGCTGGACATGATCCGGCGCGGTTTTACCCGCAGCCGCTTCCTCATCGGCAGCGCTGTGGGTGTCCCGTTGTTTCTGGTAATCGTGTATCTGCTGCAGGCGCTATATTTTTTCTGGTGAGCAAAGTTGGCGGCTACGAGCAGCAGTCCTACGGCAAATGGTTCAGCTTCAGCGTCTGGACCTCCTTCCCAAACATCATTGGGCCCATCGCCTCGGGCATCGCCTATGTGTTCGCCAACCCGCAGACCAGCTATTACGCGCTGGACGTGACCTCCCTGAATACACTCCTGTTCCACCTGCCTATGGGACATCCCATGATGGGTTTGGCGGCCAGCGTGCATCTGACCACGTTCTGGACCTTGGCACTGATGATCCTGGGTTTTTCCCTGTGGGCCAAGAAAAGTCTCGGTAAATCGTCGCTGATCGTACTCGCCCCGTGGGTGGTGATTTACGCTATTTGGATCATCCTGAAACTCGCCTAATGTCACATTTTGAAAGCGCCCAAAACAGGCGCCAGGGAGCTTGTAACCCAAATAATCAGTGTTATACTAAGATACAACACTGAAACATATGGAGACTGGTATGCGGCAGAAGCGCAAGCTCTGGATCACCCTGGCCATCATCGCCGGCATCATCATCCTGGTACTGATCAGCCGTTTCGCGGGTAGCAGGGATACTCAAAAAGTGGATGTGGCTAAAGTCGAGGCCCGTACGATCAAGAGTTCCATCCTGGCTTCGGGACAGCTCATTTATATCAATCCAGTGGAACTGAAGCCGGAAGTCATCGGCAAAATCAGCGCGATTCCGGTAGTAGAAGGCCAGATGGTGAAGAATGGCCAGGTGGTGCTGCGCCTCGATCCACAGCTATATGCGGCAGCGGTAGACCAGGCCCAGGCCGGGGTGCAACAGGCGCAGCTTGCTATCGAGAGCCAAAAACTCACGATTTCCAACCTGCAACTGCAATACCACCGCCAGCAGACGCTTTTCAAGCAACATCTGGTGGATGCCAATACCTTCGACCAGTTGGGCAATCAACTGGATATCGCCAAAGTACAGCTGGACTCCCAGAAAGAGGCGCTGCGTATCGCCCAGGCGCAACTCAGCCAGGCCCAGCAGAATCTCAGTAAAACCGTGATCCGCTCGCCCATCAACGGCATGGTCACCAGCCTGCCGGTGAAGGTGGGTGAAACCGTTATTACCGGCACCAATATCCCCGGCTCGACGCTCATGGAGATCGCCGATCCCAGCGAGGTACAAGCGGATGTACAGGTGGACGAGGCCGACATCGCCAACCTGAAGCTGAATGAGGATGCCAATATCAACGCGGTCTCCTACCCCAACGACACCTTTCATGGGAAGGTGCAGTTCATCGCCGCTTCCGTGACCGACAACAGCACCAGTACTTCAACCACACAGACGGCGCAGCAAGGCGTTACCTTTGAGGTGAAAATCGGGCTCATGGACCAGAAACTGCCGCGCGTACGTCCCGGCATGAGCTGCCGCGCGGAAATCTTCACCCAGAGCACCCCCAATGCCATCGCCGTGCCCTTGCAGGCGGTTCTCTACGAGAACAACCCCAACTCCAAGAGCCTCGAACCCACCTCCGGCGCGTACGTTTATGTGTTGCGTGATGGCAAAGCTCGCAAGGTGAATGTGACCACCGGCGTTTCCAGCGATACCTATCAGGAAATCGTCTCCGGACTCAAGACTGGCGAAACCGTCATCACCGGTCCTTACACGACACTGCACGCTTTGAGCGATGGCGCAGCGGTATCGGTATTGCCGGTAGATCACAATACAAGTAAACAGGCCGCGAGTGCATCATGAGTCCCGAATCCGTGCTGGAGCTGCATCGCGTCAGCAAACAATACGTGATGGGCGAAGCGACTCTGGATGCGCTCAAGGATGTCAACCTCAGCATTTACCGCAATGAGTATGTGGCCTTCATCGGCCCGTCCGGCTCGGGCAAGTCCACACTCATGAATATCGTGGGCTGCCTCGACAAGCCAACAAGCGGAGAATACATACTGAACGGTACGCCGGTGGCGCAACTGGATGACAACGCTCTGGCGCGTATCCGCAACCGTGAAATTGGTTTTATTTTCCAGAACTTCAACCTGCTGGGGCGTGCCAACGCGTTGCACAATGTCATGCAGCCGCTCATCTATCGCGGCATCCCCCTGGGCGAACGTAAGCGCATGGCGACACAAGCCTTGCAAAGCGTGGGGCTGGGCGACCGTCTACAGCATTTACCCAATCAGCTTTCCGGCGGCCAGCGGCAGCGTGTAGCCATCGCCCGCGCATTGGTGGGCAAACCTTCCATCCTGCTGGCGGACGAACCTACGGGCAACCTGGATTCCAGCACCAGCCGTGATGTGATGGCCATGTTCGACGAACTGCACAGGCAGGGTCACACTATGATCGTCGTGACTCACGATCAGAATATCGCCAATCATTGCCGGCGGGTGGTCCATCTGATGGATGGTCAGGTTCTGAGTGATACCGCCAACGCGATTGAGGGCGAACTCCAAGAGGCGCTGCGCCGTGTATAACTTTGTCGAGAGCTTGCGTTCAGCCTTTCAGTCCATACGCGCCCATGCTCTGCGCAGCTTCCTCACCACGCTCGGCATCATCATCGCGGTGATGGCGGTTATTGCCGTGGTCTCGCTGATCCAGGGGTTCAGTCATTCCGTCACATCCACCTTCGCGAACATAGGATCTAATGGTCTAACCATATATTCCTACGAGACAAACGAAGATTATTTTTTTGGTAAGGTTGTGAAAGTGACGCCCGATGACATGCAGGATATACAGCATGAAGTATCTGGTATCAGCAACATAACCCCTGTACTCACGCTCTCGGACTACGGCTCCGGTGCGGTCCAATATCATAATCAAACGGCTTACACCGACATCAATGGGACTACTTCAGCCCATGCCGAACACTCCGAGTTCTACCCGGTTATGGGACGTTACATCACACCAAGCGACGATTTAGAACATCGTCGCGTCGCGGTCATCGGACAGACAGTCATCACTAATCTCGACATGCCCAAGAATCCCGTGGGCCAGTACATCGAGATGTTTGGTCAATGGTTTAAGGTCATCGGTGTACTGAAGAAATTAGGTTCTATTCTGGGTAATGATCAGGACGATCATCTCTATATCCCTTATGGCACAGCTCATAGCCTGTTGGGCGCCTCCGCGATACCGGATATCCAGATTGATCTTGACGTGGATAACCTTAAGCACCTGGATAGCGTGGTGGGCCGCATCAGACAGATATTGCGTCGCAACCACCATCTCAAATCCGGACAGGATGATGATTTCAAAATCCAGACTGCTGCCCAGCTGGCCGACTCCATCAACCAGATATTAAACATGATCACCCTGGTCCTTGGCGGCATCGTCGGTATCTCGCTGCTGGTGGGTGGCATCGGCATCATGAATATCATGCTGGTGTCTGTCACGGAACGCACCCGCGAGATTGGCATTTGTAAAAGCCTGGGCGCACGCCGCAGCGACATCCTCATGCAGTTTCTCATTGAGGCCGTGACGCTTTCGCTCATCGGCGGTGTCATCGGTCTTCTGTTGGGATACGGCATCGGTGTGCTGGTAGCTCATCTGGTGCCGCAGTTCCTGGGCGCTCATGTGCCGTGGTGGGCAATAGCCACCGCCATAGGTTTCTCGGGTGGTGTGGGCATTATCTTCGGTATCGCACCAGCTGCCAAAGCCGCCGCGCTCAATCCCATTGACGCTTTGCGTTATGAATAAGCAGCTTCGCGTATGTACATGCTGATAGAAAGTCTGCGCTCCGCCTTCCGGGCCATTCGCGCCCATGCTCTGCGCAGTTTTCTGACAATGCTGGGTATTGTTATCGGCGTCATGGCGGTGATTGCCGTGGTATCACTTATCCAGGGGTTCAGCAATTCGATAACCGGCATATTTAGCGGCATGGGTGCCAACAATCTCACTATCACGTCATACCTGCCGCGCAAGGATCGGCTCGCCGGCAAGATCGCCAAAGTGACAACGGATGATCTTTTAGCCATTCAGCATGATGTCACCGGCATCAGTGGGCTCAGTCCGATATTGTTCCTCGGTAGGTTCGGTGGCATGGTGAAATACCGTAATCAATCCACCAACAGCATTATCCGTGGCACTACTCCGAGCTATGCGATTAACAACGGGCAATATCCGGATTCTGGACGTTTTATCACGCCAGATGACGACCTTCGGCACCATCATGTGGCGGTAGTTGGCGTTACCCTTATCAAGAAACTGCATCTGCCAGCAAATCCAATCGGAAAATATATCCAGATCTCCAACCAATGGTTCAAGGTGGTAGGTGTGTTACACCCGTTGGGCCAGATCCTGGGCTTCGATCAGGATAATCGAGTGCTTATCCCTTATGGTACGGCCCACAGTCTGCTGGGTGCCTCCATTGTGCCGGACATCGCGATCCAACTGAAAGTGAATGACGCCAAACAGATGGGCGCGGTCGTAGGCCGTATCACTCAGATCCTGCGCCGCAATCACCATCTGAAGCCCGGTCAGGACGATGACTTCAAAATTCAGACGCCGGCGCAACTGCTGGGAACCTTCACCAGCATCCTCAATTCCATAACCCTGATCCTGGGCGGCATCGTGGCGATTTCGCTGCTGGTGGGCGGGATCGGTATCATGAACATCATGCTGGTATCGGTCACCGAGCGCACCCGCGAGATTGGCATCTACAAAAGTCTGGGAGCGCGCCGCAGCGACATCCTTTTGCAGTTCCTGATTGAGGCGGTAACCCTGGCCCTGATCGGCGGTGTCATTGGCTTATTGCTGGGCTACGGCATCGGCATGCTGGTGGCTCATCTGGTACCGGCCTTCCGCGGCTCCTATGTGCCTTGGTGGGCGGTGGTGCTGGCTTTCGGCTTCTCCGCTGGTGTGGGCGTGATCTTCGGCATTGCGCCCGCCGCCAAGGCGGCGGCGCTGGATCCTATCGAAGCGCTAAGATACGAATAACACTCCATCGGACCGGACCCTTCATGGTGCCGATAAAAATCCCTCAGCTGGTCGGCCATCGCGGTTGGCCGGCGCGTTATCCCGAAAACACACTGGAAGGCTTCGCCGCAGCCGTGGGTGCGGGCGCGCGCTGGCTCGAATGCGATGTGCAAATGAGTGCCGACGGCGTGCCATTCGTATGCCACGATCTGTCGCTCAAACGCACCACCGGCATAGACCGGGACATTACGGAAATACCTGCAGCAGAACTCATTTCGGTAACCGTGGGTGAAGGCCCTCGACTCGGCGAACGTTACGCCGACATAAAGCTTGTGCCATTCACGGCACTCATCGCGTGGCTTGAAACGCAGCCACAGGTGACCCTGTTTGTAGAAATCAAGCGCCAGAGCCTGCGGCATTTTGGCGGTGACAATGTCGTGCGTTCGGTTTTGGCAGCCGGCCAGGCAGCCCTCAAACAATGCGTTATCATCTCATTTGACCACGCCTGCCTTAGCCTGGCGCGCAAACAGGGGGCGCCGGCTATTGGCTGGGCGACTGAAGAATCAACTCCGCAAATCCACCACCTCGTCCACACGCTTGACCCAGATTACCTATTTACCAGCGATGAGCGGTTTGCCGACGTTCATAATGCGCTGAACGGCCCCTGGCAATGGGTCGTGTACCAAACCCAGGATCCGCAGCGGGCCTTGCAACTGGCGGCACAGGGTGCCGGCTTGGTAGAAACCAACGACATCGGCGCCATGCTGAAGTCACCGGAATTTGCATCGTCATGAGCGTGGACTATGATCTGGTAATTATCGGGGCCGGTATCCATGGTGCCGGCATCGCCCAGGCGGCGGCCGCGGCGGGATATTCAGCACTGGTGCTCGAACAATCCGGCATTGCCGCGGGCACTTCCAGCCGTTCCAGTAAACTGATCCACGGGGGTCTGCGCTATCTGGAGCAATTTGACTTGCGGCTGGTGCGTGAATGTCTGCGGGAACGGGAATTGTTGCTGCGCATCGCACCCAAGCTGGTAAAACTCACACCCTTTTACATCCCTGTTTATGAACACACCCGCCGGCATCCATGGCAGGTACGTGCGGGCTTGAGCCTGTATGCATTGCTGGGAAGCCTGCACGCCCACGTCCGTTTCCAGACACTGCCACGCAGTCAGTGGAATACGCTGCAGGGTTTGAGCAAGGACGGTCTACGGGCCGTATTCCAGTATTGGGATGCACAAACCGATGACGCCGCCCTCACCCGGGCGGTCATGGCCTCGGCGAAAAGCCTCGGTGTCGATGTGTGTTTACCGGCCAGATTCGAACACGCACAACTTCACGACAACGGCTGCGAGATCGCATTTAATCATGAGGGAGTTTCTCGTAGCGTACAGGCCAGGGTACTGGTGAATGCCGCAGGCCCCTGGGTGAATCAGGTGGCCGACCGCATCCGCCCCACGCTGTCAAAACCGGCCATCGATCTGACCCAAGGTACTCACATCATCCTTGATGAAGCCGTCGTAAACAGCATCTTTTATGTCGAAGCACCCCGGGATGGCCGCGCCATATTCATCATGCCTTGGCACAACAACACCACCTTGGTGGGCACCACAGAGACAGCGTTCGCCGGCAACGACCCTGCAGAAGTCAAACCCTTGCCGCAGGAGCAAGAATACCTGCTGGAGGTGGTGCAGCGTTATTTCCCGCAGGCACACACGAATATCCGCGCCAGTTTCGCGGGGGTGCGCGTGCTGCCCGCCGGTAGGACCGGCGCCTTTCGGCGTTCCCGGGAAATTCTGTTTGCCACCGACCGGCGGCGTCAACCACGGGTGCTGGGTGTGTATGGCGGCAAACTCACCTCCTATCGTGCAGATGCACAGCAGGCATTGCGGCATCTTGATAATGCCCTGCCTGCGCGCCGGCCGCTGGCAGATACCTGGACCCTGCCACTGGAACCGGTCTAATACCGGATTCGCCCCGATGCCACGCACGCTTCCGCTTTTCCTTGCACTGGATCAGGGTGGCCATGCCAGTCGTGCGCTGGTATTCGACGCGCACGGCAGGCTGGTGACATCCGCGCAAAGACAGATCGCGACCCTGCATCCAGGCCGCGACCGGGTAGAACACCATGCCGCGGCGCTGTTGGCATCCGTTACCCAAGTATGCAAAGAGGTTGCGCGGCAATTGGGTCCGCGCTGCGCTCAAATTCAAGCAGCCGGCCTGGCCACGCAACGTTCCACCATGGCGTGCTGGGACAGGCAGACAGGCAAAGCCCTATCGCCGGTGATTTCCTGGCAGGACCGACGCGCGGCCCGCCGTGTCGCGACGCTGGCACCCCATCAATCGCGCGTCCATGAGATCACCGGGCTGGTGCTCTCGGCCCATTACGGCGCCAGCAAGCTCGCCTGGTGTCTCGACAGGCTGAAACCCGTCCGTCGGGCTTTGCGGCAGGAACGTCTCACGGCCGGCCCGCTGGCGAGCTTTATTCTCGCCAATCTGCTGGTTGAAAAACCATTGCTGGCGGACCCCGTGAATGCCTCGCGCACATTACTGTGGGATTACCGCCGGCGTGACTGGTCAGAAGAGTTGCTGGAGCTGTTTCGGATCCCCGCATGGATATTGCCCCGTTGCGTGCCCAACCAACATGCCTTTGGTCATCTGCGACTCGGCACTCGAGCCATTCCTTTGACCGTGGTTACAGGTGACCAGCCCGCCGCCATGTACGCCGGCGGCGAACCGGACGCTGACAGCATCTACATCAACCTGGGCACAGGCGCGTTCATACAGCGACTGCATAGCGATACGCCGCCGCAAGTGCCAGGCATGCTCGGTAGTGTTTTGTGGCAGGATCAGGACCGCGTTCTGTATGTGCTGGAAGGTACCGTCAACGGAGCCGGCAGCGCGCTCAGCTGGCTGTGCAAGCGACTGGCAATTTCCGAAAAAAAGATGTTCGGCCATATACCAGCTTGGCTCACTACCAAATTAGACCTGCCCCTGTTTTTGAATGGTATCTCCGGTTTGGGTTCGCCTTATTGGGTATTCAATTTCCGTTCGCGCTTTATAGGTCCGGGAAATGCCATGCAAAAAATGATTGCTGTCGCGGAAAGCATCGTATTTCTGTTATGCATGAACCTGGAGCGGATGCACGGCACCGGCACCGGAAAGCCAGCATGGCGCATAGTGGTAAGCGGCGGTCTCGCTCGATGGGAGGGACTTTGTCAGCGACTTGCGGATCTGAGTGGATTACCGGTGCACCGGCCGGCTCTGCATGAAGCTACTGCCAGCGGGCTTGCGTGGCTGCTGGGTGCCCGCAACCGCACACCGGTGGAATCCATAATTTTCACGCCCGGTAATGCTGTCCAGCTGAAACGCCGCTATACCGCTTGGCTGGCCGCCATGGAAAGGGTGATCTTACAAACAGACGTTGGCTCTTGAGGTTATTTTCTGGTTTTGAGCTTGTGCTTGCGGCGCGCTTGCACTCGTTCCCGCTTGATCGCCAGTTGCATCCGATGCAGTAACACCCAGTCGTGTTCGTCGCGGTAAGGTTTTATATCCAGGTCCACCGGCAGACGTGCAAGCTTCTCATCCGCCGCTTCCTTGATATACATCTGCATGAAGCGGTCGTATTCGCGCCACTTGATCCCATAGGCCCGCACTACCGCCTCCTCGGTGCGCAGGGCAATCTGGTGGGCGTGCTGATATTTCAACCTCAACTGGTCAATCAAAGCCTTCTCCACAGTCTCGTGGAGAATTAAAAAACGGTCGGTATAAATGCGTCGGCGGTGCGCGATGAAATAGCACGGCAGCTCGCGGTCAATATAAATTGTCTTGCCGTCGCGGCTATATCCGGCAAGATATGGAATGTCGTGCTTGCGATCCAGTTTTGCGTGTTTCAGCAGCGTGCGCAGCATCTGCTCGAGGATGAATCCCGATACATCCGTATCGGGACCATGTAAGCGCTGGTAGTGGTTTGATGCGTATTTTTTCGCCATGCAAGACATCTTTCAAAAAAGACCGCCCGCTTATGCGGGCCGAATTCATGTTGCATTCAATCAGAGGAATAGGATGTCGCTGTCCACTGGGGCGGAAGGCTGGGTGTCCAGGTATCAAATCCGCGTGAGTCCCAGATGTTGCCGGAAATACTGGAGCCTTCGGAAGTTAAGGGGATGTCGTAATGAGCGCCAGCCCAGAGCTTGGTCAACTCAGTGGGGTTGAACATCAGCGTGAAGTCACCGTGTTGATTGGCAAGTACAGTGCATTCGAGATGCAAGGGGGCATAACCGACCTTGTAGGTCACATCCAGAATACCTTGACTGCCGTTGACGCTCAGAATCGCCTTGGTCACCATGAAGCCCGAATTCTGGCCCTCGAGTACCGCATGGCCCGGATAGGGAGATTCGTTCCACTGCCTCGGAAAACCAGAGCCGCTGTCTACAGAGGAAGCGGCGGAATTGGGCGATGCCGGCGCGGGCAGGGTCGGCACCGTGGTGCTCAACACTTGGAAGCTGTTACCGACCGCACCGAAATCCACTTCCTGACCCCCAATAAGAAAACTTTTGTAGGTGGTCTGATCCTTCTTCACAAAACATAAAGGCTTCCAGGTTTTGAGGGAATTCAGTAGCATGATGCGCGCGCTGCAGGAGTCACCGGTCACGTCGATGGTGGCCGCTACGATTCGCGCTTGCTGGAAAAGGGGCTGCAATTGCGCCACTAAGGTATAGGGTTTGGAAGAGGAGCACCCGATAAGCACCAGCATGGCGCCCACGGCAGAGACTCCGGCGATCCAACGACAGGCATCAAACTTCAGCATGGCGGCGACTCCAGTTCTCGCGGTTCAGCGGCAAGTCCAGACCCGCAGAAGCATAGCTGCTCGCAGGTTAAGAATCTACGCCGAAATACGGGGGAAGGCCTATCCCTGGGACATCTGACGAAATATGTCACAGTGTACCCGCCAAACGCATCCCCTCGTCAATGGCACGTTTGGCATCCAGTTCCGTCGCCAGCCGCGCCCCACCAATCAGATGCACAGGCACTCGCTGCGTCTTAAACGCATTGTAAACTTGAAGGTTACATTCCTGACCGGCGCAGATAATCACATTATCCACAGTCAGCAGTTGCGGCTCACCATTGATTCGTATGTGCAGGCCGGCCTCGTCAATTCGCTCATAGCTCACCCCGCCCAGCATCTTCACCTGTTTATGGCGCAGTGATGCGCGATGGATCCAGCCGGTTGTTTTACCGAGACTCTTGCCGAATGGCATGGTTTTACGCTGTAGCAATGTGATGTTGCGCTCCGGGGGTTCGACTTGGGGTGCAGTGAGCGCACCGCGCATCTTGTAATCCCTGTCCACACCCCACTCGAGAAAGAACCTAGACGCGTCAAGGTTCGATGAGGCCTCGGTATCCGCCAGAAATTCTGCCACGTCAAACCCGATACCGCCCGCACCGATGATAGCCACGCTCCTGCCCACGGGTTTGTTTCGCAACAGCACATCCACGTAGGAAAGCACCTTGGGATGGTCTAGGCCGGGAATAGGCGGGTTCCGCGGCAACACCCCGGTGGCGAATATGACCTCTTCGAACCCGTGTGCGCATAATTTCTCAGCATCCGCCTGCCGGCCAAGTTGCAATTCGACTTGGGTTAACTCGAGTTGCCGGCTGAAGTAACGCAGTGTTTCATGGAACTCCTGTTTGCCGGGGATACGTTTGGCCATGTTGAACTGGCCGCCAATCTCGCGGGCCGCTTCATACAAGGTCACGCGGTGACCGCGCTGTGCGGCGGTCATGGCCGCGGCAAGTCCGGCGGGTCCCGCTCCCACCACGGCAATACGTTTCGGCCTGTGTGCCGGCCTGATAATCAGCTCGGTTTCATGACAGGCGCGTGGGTTGACCAGACAGGACGCGCGCTGCTTCGCGAATATCTGATCCAGACAAGCCTGGTTGCAGGCGATACAGGTGTTTATTTCATCCTCGCGTCCACTCGAGGCTTTCAACACCCACGCCGGATCCGCCAGCAGCGGCCTGGCCATGGATACCATGTCGGCATCGCCGTTCGCCAGAATCTTTTCTGCCACTGCAGGCATGTTGATGCGATTGGTGGCAATGACTGGCACCCGTACTTCGCTTTTAAGCCGGCGGGTGACCCAGGTGAAGGCAGCGCGCGGCACCATGGTGGCAATGGTGGGTACTCGCGCCTCGTGCCAACCGATGCCGGTGTTGATAAAGGTGGCCCCTGCTGCTTCCACGCCCCTGGCCAAAGCGACGATTTCCGTCCAGTCACTGCCGTTTTCCACCAAATCCAGCATCGACAGGCGGTAAATGATGATGAAGTCCGGCCCAACCGCCGAACGTGTGCGACGCACAATCTCTACTGGCAAGCGCAAGCGGTTTTCGAGACTGCCGCCCCATTCATCGCTACGCCGATTGGTGCGCGGCACGGTGAACTCGTTGATGAAATAACCTTCCGAGCCCATGATCTCCACGCCGTCATAACCCGCTTCGCGGGCCAATGCAGCGCAACCCACGAAGGCGCGGATCTGCTTTCCAACGCCGTTCTTGCTCAGCGCACGCGGCGTAAATGGATTAATCGGCGACTTCAGGGCCGAGGGCGCGACGGAAAAGGGATGGTAGGCATAGCGCCCCGCGTGCAGGATCTGCATGCAGATGCGCCCGCCTTCCGCATGCACGGCGTGCGTAACTTTTCTGTGGCGAGCCAGTTCCCAGCGGCTGGAAAGTTTGGAAGCAAGCGGCGCCAGTGATCCGCGACGATTAGGCGCAATGCCCCCGGTAACCATGAGCGCCACCCCACCGCGCGCCCGTTCGGCAAAATAAGCAGCCAGCTTGGGGTAATCATGGGCACGGTCCTCAAGACCTGTGTGCATGGAACCCATGAGCACACGGTTGGGGAGCGTTAGGAAACCGAGATCCAGCGGTGCCAGCAGGTGCGGATAAGAAGCAGACATGAAAGCGGTGTTTTGGTTCAAGGTACAAGCGTATCGGTCGCCCGCCATAAATACCAGCTGGCAACGGAACGATAGGGTGACCATCGGCGGGCGACGCGGCGCAGCGTAACCGCGGCCGGCAGATTTCTCATGCCGTAGGCGACTTGAAAACCTTTGCGTATACCGAGATCATCCACAGGCAGCACATCAGGTCGTCCCAGTGTGAATATAAGCAGCATTTCCACGCTCCAGCGCCCAATGCCGCGCACAACCGTGAGCCGTGCGACTGCCTCATCATCCGTCATTCGTGCCAGCACGGCGAAATCCGGAACGCTGCCCTCGAGTGTCTTGGCGGCCAAGTCCCGTGCCGCCAGTGATTTATTGCGCGACAGACCGGCGCCGCGCAAGTCGCTCTCAGGCAACGCCAACAGCCGTTCCGGCGCAGGGCCCCCGGGGAACAGGCCAAGCAGACGGCCGTGGATAGTGGCAGCCGCCTTCCCCGATAGCTGCTGGTAGGTGATGGCACGCAGCAATGCCTCAAAAGGACTGCCAGCGGGGCGCAACTTCATCCGCAAGGGGCCCACGCGGTCCATGAGTTTCGCCAGCCGGGGGTCCACGCGCCGCAAATGGCGCACGGCCCGGCGTGTATCAAACGGCAATCGGGTGTACATCATTGATCGGAGCGCCTGTGATCGGCCCGACAAGGGCTGAATCGCGCAGCCACTTGAAATATCACCATCATCGGCGCCACCCTAGTCAAAACGTCATCATTTGATTTATGAGGCATGAACATGCAAATCCAGAAAGAACTGGTCAGCGCTCTGCTGGCTGCATTGGCGCAGGACGGCGACATCAACCTGCATGAATATCCGATTCGTATCACTTACCAAGACACCCTGCGGCTCGAAGGCGAAGTCGCCAATATCATTGCCAAACGCAAGGCCCGGCGCATTGCCCTGCAACTATCGGGACTGCCGAATATCGAGGATCATCTGCACTTGCGCCCCGGTGAACACCGCAGTGGCAAAGCACTACAGGACGCCACCGTCGATGCCCTTGCCCAGGAGCCGGCGTTCCATGACATCCGTGTATATTCGGGCCACGTGGCTCTGCCAGAAATCGAGCAGTGGATCAGCACAAGCGCGAATGGTTGTGTAGTACGTCTGGATGGTCAAGTAAGCAGCCTCTCCCACCGGCGGCTCGCCGAGGTCATTGCCTGGTGGGTGCCAGGGAGTTGTGATGTTCACAATCATCTGCGCGTGCGCCCGGCCGAGCAGGATAACGACGACGAAATATCGGATGCCATACGTATGGTACTGGAAAAGGATCCGTTGTTGCATGCAGAAAACATCAGCGCCAATACCCACGAGCGGATGGTGACCTTGGAAGGCTATGTGCACAGCCCTGAACAAGGCCGTATGGCGGTATATGATTGCTGGTATGTACCAGGGGTGCACGATGTTCGAGATTGCCTGCGCCTGTTCCAGTAATCCTGGCGATACCACGCTAGAATTCAAACCGCATACAAGCCCCCACACGCCTGCCCAATGAAAACCGTCGTCGGCGTTCTTTATACCCTGTTGCCGGAAATCATTCTGCTGGTTTTCGCCGTGCTGCTGGCCCATTACGCGATCGATTTCCAGGATGCGGGTATCTTGGCGACGGAGGTGGTGACGCTGTTCATCCTGTTAGCCTCTCTGGCCTTGAGCCTACAGTTCAACCGCAGCCGCATGTTTTTCGCACTGCTGACCCTGCTTGTCGGTTACGGCGCTTTACTGACGCTAGCCGGCAAAAGTGACGCCCTTGGCCGGCAAATACTGGATGGCGCTCTGTGTCTGTTTCTGCCGCTGAACCTGGTATGCGTACACCCGCTGGCGGAACGCGGTGTTTTTACGCGCTATGGCGCGTGGCCATTCGGACTTCTGCTGCTGGAAATCGCGTTTGTCATCGTGCTCATGGGCACCCGCGCCCAGGGTGTGGCGGATGCGCTGTTTGTGCAATTCATACATTGGCCGCCGCTTTCCGCGGCCGCCATCAGTCAACCTGGGCTGTTGCTGCTGGCCATCGGTCTACTATGGATTAACGACCGCTTGATCCGGCGACACAGCGCCGAGTTGGCGGCGTTTTTCTTTTCCCTGGTGGCGACGGCGGTGATGCTGCATTCCCGCCAACCTATCGCGGTGGCCATATTCGTCGCCGCGGCCGCCCTAGCCTTCGGTTTTGCCATCGTCCTCGAATCCTGGAACATGGCCTATCTGGACGAACTCACCGGCCTGCCGGGTCGGCGCGCCTTGGAAGAACAGATGCGTCAACTGGGCGGCCGCTATGTCATCGCCATGCTGGATGTGGATCACTTCAAGCATTTCAACGATACCTATGGCCACGATGTGGGCGACCAGGTATTGCGGCTGGTGGCTTCGCGGCTGCAGCAATGCGCGGGCGGCGGCAAAGCCTTCCGCTATGGCGGCGAGGAATTCGGCCTGCTGTACCCGGGCAGGAGCCTCAAGGAAACGGCGCCTGCGCTGGAGGCTTTGCGCACTGATATTGAAACTTCCGGGTTCAATCCGCGCCGGGGTGAACGCCGCGCCGCCCCCGGTATTCCGGAGGTCATGGATGACGGCAATCCTCTGCGAGTGACGGTGAGCATCGGCGCAGCCGAAAGCAGCAATCCCAGGGGAGATCCATGGGGCGTCCTCAGGACCGCAGATCAGGCGCTGTATGATGCCAAACACAACGGCCGTAACCGGGTCCGCCTGCACGGAATTTAACCAACATGTATTTAGACCTTACCAGCCTGCTGGCACTCTTTGCACTCATGGCCCTTGCCGCGGGCGCATGGTTCTGGAACGACAGCCTGCAGGCACGCGAGCGCATGACCGCCACCTGCACGCGCATCTGCAGCGACATGCACTTGCAGTTTCTGGACGAAACCGTGTCCTTAGGCAGGTTGCGGCTCACGCGCACCGCTGGAGGGTGGCTCATGTGGCGGCGCACGTACACCTTCGAGTTCAGTGAATCCGGCTCCGACCGCTGGAAGGGACATGCCCTGCTGACAGGCCAGCGAGTGGAGTCCGTTCAACTGGAGAATCCCCGGGGTATCACCATTCTGAGCGGTGGCAGAGCGGTCGCCCCCGACATCCGCCCCTGGAATGGAGCTAGCACCGAGGGAGAAAACCAGAGGCGGCTGCATTGAGTGCTGCGCGGTTGTTCCGGCGAGCCGGGTCGTCTAATATCCCACGTCCCCGCTCAGCTCCGGGATGACTTGGATGTCTGACCGGCCATTAAGGTCAGGGCTGCATTATTGAGCATACCTGTTTAGTGAGCTGTACGGGTGGATTATTTATTTAGGTTGTTGCCGCATCGGATGTCATCCAGGGCGGCCTGTTGAAATCAAGTAATCGAATACAGACATCAACTACCGGAGTTACACAATGGCGGGACCTACCAAGCTCAGGCGCGATGCCGGCGTCATCGGACTACTGTATGCGAGCCTCGGCAGCATAATCGGCTCTGGCTGGTTGTTCGGGGCACTGCATGCGTCACTGCAAGCCGGCCCCTGGAGCATCATCTCCTGGGTGGTGGGGGCCGTCGCGGTACTGTTTCTGGCGTTTGTCTTCGCGGAACTTTCAACGATGTTTCCAAATTCCGGCGCCCTGGTACACATGACTCATGTGAGCCACGGTGACTTGGTGGGCAAGATATGGACCTGGATTCTTTTCCTGGCATTCGTCTCAGTGCCTCCGGTTGAAGTGATTGCGGTATTAACCTACACGAATAGCTACATACCCGGTTTTTTGCATGCCAATACCGGTCTTCTGACTCCCATGGGTTTTGTGGCGGCGATCATCTTGCTGGGCTTTGTGGTCGCCCTCAATTTCCTGGCAATTCGCTGGGTGATGTTCATTAACAGCGCCGCGACCTGGTGGAAGCTGCTGATTCCGGTTTTGACGATAGGCATATTGATGGCGTACTCGTTCCATCCCGGAAATATGACGGCACATCTCACCAGTACACCGGTGAGCGGCATATTCACGGCCGTCGGCACGGCCGGAATCATCTTCAGTTTTCTCGGCTTCCAGCAAGCAATCGCATTAGCCGGTGAAACCCGCAACCCAGGTCGTTATGTGCCGATTGCCTTGATCGGCTCGGTGATCATTGCCATGCTCGTCTATGTCGGACTGCAGGTAGCTTTTATCGTTGCCTTACAACCGGCGGATATCGCCAATGGGTGGCAAAACCTGCATTTCACCGGCATGTTCGGACCACTCGCAGCAATTGCTATTGCCGTGGGCGCTTTCTGGTGGGCGATTGTCCTGTATTTCGATGCCATCATTTCACCGCTCGGAACCGCGTTCATATACACCACCGCAAGTCCGCGTATCATCATGGCGGCCGGTGAAATGGGCAATGCCCCGACGCAGGTAATACGGTTGAATCGCCATGGGGTACCGTGGATCGGGCTCGTCGTCACCTACATTGTGGGCGCGTTATTTTTTTTCCCATTCCCCTCCTGGCAAAAGCTGGTATCTGCGGTCTCATCCATTACCGTACTGTCCTATAGCATCGGACCTATAATCCTGCTGCACCTGCGCCGCGCCCTGCCTGATGCTCAGCGTCCTTTCAGGTTGCGGGCGGCTCGCATCATCTCCGCCATCGCCTTCATTGCTTCTAACTGGATCATCTACTGGACCGGATACTACGTGGTGACGGTGTTATTCATTTTGGTGGCGTTTTACATCTTCCTGTATTTGGGCTGGTACTTGCTGGTACGCCGTGCGCCCTGGTCCCGGCTTGGCTGGCAGCAGGCGTGGTGGTTGCTGCCATACTTCGCCGGTATGTGGGTAATCAGCTATCTTGGGCCAGCTGCTGCCATGGGCGGACACGATGTCATCGGCTTCTTTACCGGCATGTGGATACTGGCGGGTTTCAGCCTGGTGATCCTTGCCCTGGCACTCACCGCCGGCCAAAACAGCGAAGCCGCACAACAATGCTCGGACCGGGTACAGACTCTTGGGTCGCGCGGTATCGAATCACTATTTGACGCTGGGGAACCGCCGGCCCCCTAAAAAAACGATATTCGCCATTTCGCACACCCATGCCATGATGCCAGCTTCAAGCCGGCATCTTTTTGAGTTTTAATATTCGTCAGATTGGCGACGCTGGCGCTTTTTGTCGCTGTGACGTCGCTTGCTGTCAAGCCGACGTCTTTTGGAAGCGCGTGTGGGTTTAGTGCGTTTGCGCGGTTTTGGCGTCTCGGCGGCACGGCGGATAAGCGTTACCAGTCGTTCAACCGCATCTGCCCGATTGCGTTCCTGAGTACGGAAGCGCTGCGCAAATATCAATAATTCACCCTGTGAATTGATCTTATTGGCGGCAAGCCTGGAGAGGCGCTCACGCACGTCATCCGGCAGAGAAACATTGCACATCACGTCAAAGCGCAGTTCCGCCGCCGTCGCCACCTTGTTTACATTCTGGCCGCCCGGCCCCGAGGCGCGCACAAAACGGAATACCAGCTCATCTTCGTGAAGACGGATATGCGATGTGATCTCAAGCATGTGATGAAATGGTCTTAATGGACCCCGGGAAAGCAATACAAGGTAGTCACCCTTCCGCTAGACGCCGGCTTCCATTTCTGCGATTCGTCCCAAGTCGATATCATATTCCTTGGAGTCCACGACACGTTTGATGGACCACTTGGGTTCACCACCCCGAGCCGATGGGGTGGCGAGGTTGATCAGCGGTCGGCGGCCATACGGCTTGCCCTCGGCGTCCCTAATCAGCATAACGATAGGACGCAGACGGCTTGCCGGGTTGGCGGACATGACGATACCCAGCGCGTTACTGTTTAATTCAACGAGACTGCCGATTGGGTAAATACCAATACAACGTATGAATTCCTGCATCAGGTCCTCGCCGAAATCCCGCGGCGCCCAGTGGAACATCATGTTGAGGCAGGTGTGAGGTGGGATACCTTCATGATACACGCGGTTGCTTGTAATATCATCGTAAACATCCGCGATGGCTACAATGCGCACATGCACCGGGATCTCATCGTCCTTCAATCCGAAGGGATAACCCTGACCACTAATCCGCTCGTGGTGTAACTGAACTATTTCAAGGCACTTTTCGGAAACGTGCTTGTCTTTGCGCAGGATATTGAATCCATCCACCGGATGCTTCTTCATGATGTCAAATTCATCTTCTGTAAGCAGTCCCGGTTTATCGAGGATGGAGACCGGCGTGCGCATCTTGCCGACATCATGCAACAATGCGCCCAACGCCAGCTCGGCAATGGAATCATTCGACAATCCCAGATGCAGGCCGAATACGATACTCAGGATACAAACATTCAAACAATGAGAAACGGTATAGTCGTGTTTAGTCTCAAGGTTGGTAAGCCAAAGGGTGGCCGCTGGATTTGTCATCGCCACATCCACCAATTCAAGCGTGAGGATTCGCGCCTCACGGGTGTCCGCGCTGCGCCCGAAACGCACGTCGCTCAACAGACGCTGCACATGCCGGTGCAATTTACCGCGGCTGGCGAGAACCTTGCGCATGTCCTGACGGAAACTCTCCCGCCCCCGCCAACCGAGGCCGGTTAGGTCAGTACGTTCCATCGTCAGGGTGGCGGGCCGGCCGGAACTCCGACTCGAGGTCTTGCTAGAGGTCTTGCGCCCGGAATCCGATGTCTTCGGGGCGGCGCCTTTTTCCTCGTCGATAAATATGTACTCGCAGGTTTTCTGCAGGGTAACCAGCTGCTCATGCGACTCGACAGGGAACCCCTGGAACGGGAAGGGGCTTTCCAGCCAAGGGCGGTCCAGCGCTGTCACATACATGCCCAGCCGGAGTTCTGATATGGAAATTTTCTTCATAATGCCCATTATGCCAGCGACAAGAGCCGCCCGGCAGGTTGATTTTGGCACCTACAGGCGGACCCGATATAACCAGGGACCCTACGTTAGGCGCCATTACCCCCTATCCAATAGGCCCAGGGCGCGTTAGACTACGTAGCTGTCGGCAAGTCTGCCGGGGGGATCGGGTCCAAGCCCCCTCCAAGGGATCACATAAAATTTCAAGGGATTTTTTAAGACCAGAAATCTGGTTGATTGAAAGACGCATAGGCTGTCTTTTGGGTCCGGGGTGGGGGTGGGTTCACCTCAGTTTTACCTACGTCCGAAAACAACAGCAGTTTTACAAAACCTAAACCTGTTACGGAGTACTTCAGATGAAACGTCAGATGTTGGTTGGTCTTGTTGCTGGCTCGCTGTTTGCGTTTGCCGGCATGGCACTTGCCCAAGGCACCCCGGCTCAAGCCGGTGCCCAGGCTCCTGCCACTAAGGCAGTTGCTCCCGCGAAAAAGAAGGAAGCTGCCAAACGCGAAGAAAAGCATGAAATGATGATGCGCCATGAGAGAATGGAGCATAAGAAGGCGATGGAGCATAAAAAAATGATGGAACATAAAAAGATGATGGAGCATAAAAAGACTCATCACAAAATGATGAAGAAAGAGAAGAAAGCCAAGACTGCGGCCCCCGCAGCACACACCAAATAAAAGTAAGGACGAGATCAGCGGCGACTATAGCATTTCCGCTGTTTTTACAAAGGGCGCGGAGCGATCCGCGCCTTTTCTTTGCCTAAAATCCCGTTGCCGGATCCACCGTCATGCCGAGATACCCCCTGCCGGAAACCCGTTACGAATCACCCCCACAACCACCCCTTCCAGCACCAGCGAGGCGTTGGAAGCCTCCAAAATGATGGGTTCAAAGTCGGGATTTTCGGGCATGAGCCACACTTGCGAGCCCTTGAGGCGGTAACGCTTCACCGTGACTTCATCCCCCACGCGGGCCACCACAATCTGGCCGTTATATACGTCCGGAGAGCGGTGCACGGCTAACAGATCGCCGTCGAGGATGCCGGCATTGCGCATGCTCATGCCACGCACGCGCAACAGGTAATGGGGCTTGGGATGAAACAGGTCCGGGTCGAGGCGGTAACGGCCTTCCAGATGTTCCTGAGCCAAAAGAGGACTGCCCGCCGCTACCCGGCCGACTACCGGGAGACCGGGAGGATCGGTAAGACGGATTCCCCGGGCAGCGCCGGGCAGTAGTTCAATCATACCCTTTCGAGCCAAGGCGCGCAGATGGTCTTCCGCCGCATTCGCCGACTTGAATCCCAGTTTCCGGGCGATTTCCGCGCGTGTCGGCGGCATTCCGCTAGCGTCAATAACATCTTGAACTAACTCAAGAATCTGTTGTTGCCGCTGTGTAAGGTCAGCCACAAACTTCACCTATAGACTGTATTTAAACACAGTATAGGTACTTTTATGCCATCGTCAAGACATTTTTCCTCGCGGGTCTGGGCACGCGACGATGCCTAATTCCTGAGGTCTCACTGGATTCGGCCACCTAACAGGGTTGAGGAACCATGGGCCAATAGCCCTCGCGATCCCAGCATCACCTAGGCACTTATGGCTTATGCAGCGCCCTAGTTGCCGATTTCACTGGTTGCAATCACATCCCTTTCCAGTCTCGCCGCCGCTATCCATTCCTGTACCGCTGTGTCTTGCTGCACCGCCCGCACATACGCCTGCGCCCCGGTATCCAGACGTGCGCCGTAGGTGACGAAACGCAGCGCCATGGGAATATACATGCAATCCGCCACTGTAAAGCGGCCGAACAGCCATGGTCCTTCCTGGCCATAACGCTCCTGACATTCGCGCCACAGACTCTGCACCCGCCGGATCTCGCTTTCCAGATCCTGACTGCTCGCCACACGCCGTCCCGTGGCGCGGCAATTAAACGGCATAGCGGAGCGGATGGCGGTGAACCCCGAGTGCATCTCGGCACTTACCGAGCGTGCCAACGCCCGGGCTGCCGTAGCTTCCGGCCAGAGCCGCGCCTTAGGAAACTGTTCGGCCAGGTACTCGCAGATCGCGAGCGAATCCCAGATGACGCGCTCGCCGTGTTTCAGCACCGGCACCTTACCGGCCGGCGAATGCGCCAGCAGCATCGCCTTGTAACCCGGCACATACAATGGCACCGCGATTTCCTCGAAAGCTGCATCGGTGGCACGCAGCGCCAGCCACGGCCGCAGTGACCAGGAGGAATAGGCCTTGTTGCCTGTTACAAATGTCAGCTTATCCATATTGATTCAGTCTTAAGGTTTAGTGATTGACGGTACTCATATCGGCATAACGATCCCCGGCAGCAAGACCAGGGGGGAATGCCGCGTCAATTTGCCGCAATTCTTCAGCACTCAAGTCAACTTCAGTTGCGCCGGCATTTTCTTCCAGGTACTTGCGTTGTTTGGTACCTGGTATCGGTACGATGTCTTTACCTTGATGCAATAACCAGGCGAGCGCCACCTGAGAGGAACTCACATTTTTTTCCAGGGCGATTAACTGTACATGGTGTGCCAATTCAAGATTCTTCTGGAAATTCGCTCCCTGGAAACGCGGATGATTGCGCCGCCAGTCACCTTCCGGTAAATCCTCCCGTCGTTGGAAGCGGCCTGTCAAAAAGCCGCGCCCCAACGGGCTATAGGCTACGAAACCTATACCGAGCTCACGCACCGTGGGCAGGATCTCAGCCTCCGGATCGCGGCTCCAGAGGGAATATTCCGTTTGCAGAGCACTGATGGGATGGATCCGGTGGGCACGTCGAATAGTGGCGGGAGCCGCTTCCGACAAACCAAGGTAACGTACCTTGCCGGCTTTTACCAGTTCCGCCATGGCACCCACGGTGTCCTCGATGGGCACTTGGGTATCCACGCGATGTTGATAATACAAATCGATCTGCGTTATTCCCAAGCGCTTGAGCGAAGCATCGCAGCAGGCGCGCGCATACTCCGGCCGACCATTGACGCCCAGGAATTTACCCTCCGGGCTACGCTGATTGCCGAATTTGGTGGCGATGATGACACCGTCGCGCCGGCCTTTAAGGGCCTTGCCTACCAGCTGCTCGTTGGTAAACGGTCCATACATATCCGCGGTATCCAGAAAATTAATGCCAAGTTCCAGTGCCCGGTGAATGGTCGCAATGGACTCGCTTTCGCTGCCGCCTTTATAGAAATCCGACATGCCCATGCAGCCAAGCCCCATTGCCGAGACCACAAGACCTTGTCGGCCAAGCCGGTGTTGCGGAATATTTGGCATAAACAGCCTCCTTCAAAAGAATTTTTGACCCATGCACAGTGCCCGAACCCGTGGCGCCGTTGATAAATCAAACCATGAGTTGCGAATTATAGCCGCTTATCCGGCAGCCGCTTTCACGCTTGACCGCGCAGCCGCGGTATTCTGCACGTCTGACCGCTGCTCAACTTGCCGAAAGCAGGGATTTCGTTAACCTGCCTCAGATTTTGCGTTCATGTTCTGATATCTACCCACAGGCAAAGGTGCTCCAAATGACCTGGCTCACACGCAAAGCTGCCCTACATGGGCTATTACCGTCAGAGCCTGGCCCAGCGAAGCCGCAATGCATTCAATACGACGGACACAGAACTGAACGACATGGCAGCCGCGGCAATCATCGGCGACAGCAGCAAGCCGAAGAACGGATACAGCACGCCAGCTGCAATCGGAACGCCCACCACGTTATAAGCGAACGCCCAGAACAGGTTCTGGCGGATGTTGTGTACGGTGGCCTGGGACAGGCGGCGCGCGCGTAGCAGACCGCGCAGATCCCCTTTCACCAGCGTCACCGCTGCGGTCTCCATGGCAATGTCGGTACCCGTGCCCATGGCAATACCCACATCGGCAGTCGCCAGCGCCGGGGCATCGTTGATACCATCGCCCGTCATGGCAACTTTCCGGCCTGCAGCCTGGAGACGCTTCACCACTTCCGCCTTAGCCTGCGGCGAAACACCCGCAATGACTTCATCAAGTCCGAGCTGCGCAGCCACGACCCGCGCCGTGGTTTCGTTGTCACCCGTCACCATGACCACACGCAGGCCTGCATGTTTCAGTCCTGCAATGGCATCCGGTGTGGTTTGCTTGATGGGGTCGGCCACGGCGATGAAGCCGGCGAGCTGGCCGTCCACAAGCACATACATAACTGTTGCGCCCTGGGCGCGTTGCGCTTGAACCTTGTTGTCTGCGGACGACACGTCTGCCTTGAGCGCTGCCACCAGTTTGTCATTGCCCAGCGCTATATGCTTACCATTCACCAGACCCTGCACGCCCTGTCCTGTGACGGATTCGAATTGATCCACCTTGCCGAGGACAAGCCCGCGTTCCCGTGCAACGGCCACAATGGCCGCCGCCAACGGGTGTTCGCTACCTTGTTCCAAGGCCGCAGCCAGCGCCAGCAAATCCTTCACGGGCACGCCATCACTGGATTCTACAGCCACGACTTTCGGTTTGCCTTCCGTCAAGGTGCCGGTCTTGTCCACCAAGAGCGTATCCACTTCCCGTAAACGCTCCAACGCCGCCGCGTTGCGGAATAGCACGCCCGACTGCGCGCCTTTGCCCATGGCCACCATAATTGACATGGGCGTGGCGAGCCCCAGCGCGCACGGACAGGCGATAATGAGCACCGCTACGGCATTCACCAGCGCATGGCCGAGAGGCGGTGCGGGTCCCAGGACGTACCAAATGATGAAAGTCATAACAGCTATCAGCACCACCGCCGGCACGAACCAAGCGGATACCCGGTCCGCCAGTGACTGGATAGGCGCACGGCTGCGCTGCGCCGCCGCCACCTGTGCCACGATGCGCGAGAGCAGCGTGTCGGCACCCACCCGTTCCGCGCGTATCACGAAACTGCCGGTGCCGTTCAGCGTGCCGGCCGCCACCTTGTCATCGGCGTGTTTCTCCACTGGCAATGGCTCGCCAGTCAACATGGACTCATCGACGCTGCCGTTGCCTTCCAGCAGCACGCCATCCACGGGTATTTTCTCACCCGGCCGTATGCGCAAGGAATTACCCACCTGCACTTGTCCCAGAAGCACGTCCTGTTCACCGCCGTCCGCATTGATGCGGTGTGCCACGGGTGGCGCCAGATCCAGCAGCGCGCGGATGGCAGCCGAGGTGGAATGGCGAGCGCGCATCTGCAACACCTCGCCCAGCAGCACCAGCGTGGTAATGGCCGCGGCCGCCTCGAAATACACCGGCAGCGTGCCATCCGCCCTGCGGAAGCCAACGGGGAAAAGACCCGGAAACAGTAACGCCACCAGGCTGTACAGGTACGACACGGCCACACCCAGACCGATGAGCGTATACATATTCAGGCTGCGGTTGATGAGCGAACGCCAGGCGCGCTGGAAAAATGGCCAGCCGCCCCACAACACCACCGGTGTTGCCAGCGCAAACTCGCTCCAACTCCATGCCGTGCCCGGCAGCAACTCAACCCAGGGGCGCAAAAACAGTGAGCGCATGGCGACAATAACGAGGGGTATTGTGAGCACGACACCGACCCAAAAGCGTCGCAGTATGCCGAGCAGTTCCGGATCGCTTTGCTTGTCCGCTACCGGCAGCATCGGTTCGAGCGCCATACCACAAATCGGGCAGACGCCCGGCGCATCGCGCACGATCTCGGGATGCATGGGGCAGGTCCATTTCTGGTGCGCCGATGGACCCTCCAGTGACTCCGCCTTGACCGTGGATTGACCTGGATTTTGCCGGCGGCTTGACGGGTCCAAGAAGGGCGCGGGGGTACTATGACAACAGTCGGCCATGATCATGCTCCTGAAAATGGCGGTTTTAAGACGGGAACCGCCTGAGAATCTCGAACAGCTCCATGAGCTTGGCATCGCGTTTGCGCTGGTCACCGCTAGCGATGGCACCCGCCACACAGTGCTCGATATGGCTCTTGAGGATTTCCTGCTCGACGCCGCGCAAGGCCGCTTGCACCGCACGCAACTGGATAAGAATGTCACCGCAGTAGCGCTCCTCCTCCGCCATGCGCACCAGGCCGGCCACTTGGCCGTGAATGCGTTTCAAGCGCGGGAGTTTGGCGGCATGGCTCGGGTAGTTCATGACGCATATACCATACCCCCCTATGGTATAAACGTCAACTCTGCCAGCCCGATTGAAAATCCTTGAAACTCAAAGGCTTGATCGTCAGCGGCGCAGGTAGGACCTCAGGACCACGGCGTTGTTGTGCGCTTCATCATGGGCCCCGAACACCAGCGTCACGCTGGCAGACTGCCGCAGCAAGGCTTTCAATGCAGCCACGCCCGTCTTGTTCTGACGCAATTCGGCGTGATAGCGCCTTTTGAATTCCGGCCATTTTCCCGGGTCGTGGCCGAACCATTGGCGCAATTTCGTGCTGGGTGCCACGTCCTGTGCCCAATAGTCAATGCGCGCCTGCTTTTTGGTCAGTCCCCGCGGCCAGATACGGTCCACCAGAATCCGGACACCGTCTGTTTTTACGGGCGCTTCATAAACACGCTTGAGTTTGATAGTGCGTGCCATGCTTGATCACCCTGTCAACCGGCAATCCCAAAGAAATCAACATTCGGTCACATTGACTGCGAGCCCACCCAGGGATGTTTCCTTGTAGATACTGCGCATGTCGCGGCCGGTCTGGCGCATGGTGGCGATCACCTGATCGAGCGACACGCGATGCTGACCGTCGCCGTGCTGGGCAAGACGCGCGGCGTTGATGGCTTTCACCGAACCCATGGCATTGCGCTCGATGCAAGGGATCTGTACCAGCCCCCCCACCGGATCGCAGGTCAGCCCCAGGTTGTGTTCCATGCCGATTTCAGCGGCATTTTCGATTTGGCCATTGCTGCCACCCATGGCGGATACCAGGCCGCCGGCCGCCATGGAGCAGGCCACACCCACTTCACCCTGGCAACCCATCTCCGCACCGGAGATGGAGGCATTCTTCTTATATAAGATGCCGATAGCCGCGGCCGTCAGCAGATAACGCAGAATACCTTCTTCATCGGCGCCCTCCACAAAGCGCAGATAATAGTGCCCGACCGCCGGGATGATGCCGGCAGCGCCGTTGGTGGGTGCGGTCACCACCCGCCCACCGGCGGCGTTTTCCTCATTCACCGCCAGGGCCCAGAGATTCACCCAATCCATGGCGTCCAGCGCCGTGGTCTTTTTTTGCTGGGAAAGATCGCGATACAACTTGGGCGCACGCCGCATGACATGCAGCCCGCCGGGCAGCTCGCCCGGTTCGCGCATACCGCGTTCCACGCAAGCCTGCATGACCCGCCAGATTTTCAGCAGACCGGAGCGGGTTTCCGCTTCCTTGCGCCAGGTCTTTTCATTCTCCAGCATCAGCTGGTCCACGCGCAGCGAGTGTTTTTCACAGAGTGCCAGTAATTCTTCCGCCGAGGTGATGTGGTACGGCAGTCTCACTTCCGCCGCCGCGGCATCACCCTCGTCATCGGTACCGCGAATGATGAAGCCGCCGCCGATGGAATAGAATTCGTCTTTTAAAAGCGTCTTGCCATCGGCATCCAGTGCTGTGAACCGCAGGCCATTGGAATGCTTGGGCAGCACCTGGTCCCTGTGGAACAAGAGATTCATCGGCTCGTCAAATAGAATTTCGCGCTTGCCGAGCAAATTGATTCTGCCGCTGCTGCGTATATGCGCCAGCCGCTGCTCGATGCTATCCGGATTTACTTCGTCGGGTGTCTCGCCTTCGAGACCCAGTAACACAGCCCGGTCTGTGCCGTGACCTTTACCGGTCAGCGCCAGCGAGCCGTAGAGCTGCGCCACCACTTGTGCGGTGTTGTCAAACTGATTCTGCACTTCCAAATCCAGCAGGAACTGGCGCGCAGCGCGCATAGGGCCGATGGTATGCGAGCTGGACGGCCCCACACCGATCTTGAACATGTCGAATACGGAAATGGCCATGTGCTTGATACTTTAGTTCCGAGTAAAACCCGACAGCGGTGGTTCTAAATACCGCACACTGGTGAGGCGTGAGGGATGAGGAGCAAGAAGGAACAGGAGATATACTCCTGACTCCTCACTCCTCACGCTTCCCCCAACGACAGCAAGGTGGCATTGCCGCCAACCGCCGCGGTGTTGATGGTCACGGTGCGCTCGGTGGCGAAGCGCAGCAGGTAATGGGGCCCGCCGGCCTTAGGCCCGGTGCCCGAAAGGCCTTGGCCGCCGAAAGGCTGTACCCCGACCACCGCGCCGATGATATTGCGGTTGATATACACATTGCCCACACGGATGCGCCGCTGAATGTATTGCGCCTGGCTGTCAATGCGCGAATGCACTCCCAAGGTCAGGCCATAGCCGGTGTGGTTGATGCTTTCAATAACGGCATCCAGTTCACCGGCTTTGAAGCGGATCACATGCAACACCGGACCAAACACCTCGTGCTTGAGGATATCCAGTGACGGCAGTTCGACGGCTATGGGAGCCACGTAGGTACCGTTGGCGCAATCCGCCGGCAGCTTGAGTTCGCGCAATACCCTGCCTTGGCCCTTGATCCACTGCTTATGTTCGTCCAGTGCTTGCCTGGCTGCCGCATCAATCACCGGGCCCACGTCGGTGTCGAGGTAGGCAGGATCACCGATGCGCAATTCATGCAGGTAGCCGCTGAGTACTTCCATGACCCGTGGTGCAATTTCATCCTGTATGAACAGCACACGCAGCGCCGAGCAGCGCTGACCGGCGCTGTTGAAAGCGCTCGCCACCACGTCCAATACCACCTGTTCCGGCAACGCCGAGGAATCCACCAGCATGGCGTTCTGGCCGCCGGTTTCGGCGATCAGCACCGGGATGATGCCGTCGCGATTGGCGAGCGTTTGGTGAATGATTTTGGCGGTCTCGGTGGAACCGGTGAAGGCCACGCCGGCGATGCGCGCGTCCGCCACCGCATGCTGGCCCACCACCGAGCCGCGGCCGGGAATGAAGTGCAGCACCTCTCCCGGAACGCCCGCTGCATGCAGCAAACGCACGGCGTGCGCGCCTATCAGCGAGGTCTGCTCGGCGGGCTTGCTAAGCACCGCATTACCGGCGGCCAGCGCCGCGCTCATCTGGCCGGTAAAAATCGCCAGCGGGAAATTCCAGGGACTGATGCATACGAATACACCGCGGCCCTGCAGCCACAGTTCGTTGGATTCGCCGGTGGGACCGGGCAGTCGCTGCGGCTTGCCGAAATCCTCTTCGGCACGCTCCGCGTAGTAGCGCAGAAAATCCACCGCCTCGCGCACCTCGGAAACCGCGTCGGGGATGGATTTACCGGCTTCGCGCACGCACAGCGCCATGAGTTCGGCAGCATGTTCCTCGAACAAATCGGCGCCACGGCGCAGAATACGGGCGCGCTCCATGGCCGGCGTCATATCCCAGGCGGGTTGCGCGGCGGCGGCAATGTCCACAGCCTTGCGGATGGTGTCGGCGTCCGCTTCGTGAATCAAGCCCACTGTTTGGCGGGTGTCTGCGGGATTAAGCGAGGGCTTTTGTTTTCCGCCAAACACCTTGCCACCGACGATGGGGGCGGCAATCCACTCGCGCTGCATGGCTTTCTGCATATCCTGGGCGAGCCGCTCGAGCACCGCCACGTCGGTAAGATTCACACCGCGAGAATTGCGCCGCTTTACGCCATAAATGTCCGCCGGCAGGGGAATACGCGGGTGCGGTTTCACCGCAAGGGCCTCCACCTCCGCCACCGGGTCGGTGACAATGGCCGTCACCGGCACTTTCTCATCAATAATGCGGTTTACAAAGGAAGTGTTGGCGCCGTTTTCCAGCAGCCGCCGTACCAGGTACGGCAACAGATCCTCGTGGCTGCCCACCGGCGCATAGACGCGGCAATTCAATTTCAGCCGGTCCGCGCCCATCACTTCCGCGTAGAGCTCTTCACCCATGCCATGCAAGCGCTGGAATTCAAATTCAGGATTAGCGCCGGCCATTTCCACCACGCTGGAGAGCGTCTGGGCATTGTGGGTGGCAAACATGGGATACAGCGTGTCCCGCGCCGCCAGCATCTTGCGTGCACAGGCCAGATACGACACGTCCGTATTGGACTTGCGGGTAAATACGGGATACCCCTCGAGGCCGCGTTCCTGGGCGCGTTTAACTTCGCTATCCCAATAAGCGCCCTTCACCAAGCGTACGGGAATGCGCCGCTTGCCGTCTTTTGCCAGCGCCATGAGCCAGTCAATCTCGCGGATGGCGCGTTTCTGATAGGCCTGTACCGCCAGACCGAAACCTTCCCAGCCAGTCAATGACGGCGAGCGGTATACCGCTTCGAAGAGGTCCAACGAGAGATCCAGTCGTTCGGCTTCCTCCGCGTCCACCGTCAAGCCCATACCGTGCTTCCTGGCACGCTCGGCCAGTGCCAGCAACATGGGCGCAAGTTCCCGCATCACCCGGGCGCGCTGTGCCAGCTCGTAACGCGGATGCAAAGCCGAAAGCTTCACGGATATGCTGGGTGCATCGAACACACCCATGTTTTTCCCAACGCTCGCGCCGATGGCATCGATTGCCTGGGTATAGTCACTAAAATAACGCTGCGCATCCGTAGCCGTGAGCGCGGCCTCCCCCAGCATGTCATAGGATTGACGGTAAGCTCGGTATTCCTGGCTGGCGGCACGCTTGAGCGCTTCCCCAATGCTGCGCCCCATGACGAACTGATGGCCCATGATGCGCATTGCCTGCCGGAACGCGGTGCGTATTACCGGTTCACCAAGGCGTGTGACCAGTTTGGCCATGTAATTCGAAACATTCCTCTCCACGCTCTGATCAAGCGCGATCAATTTGCCGGTCAGCATCAGTCCCCAGGTGGAAGCGTTCACGAACAGCGAGGGGCTGGCACCCAGATGTTCTTCCCACTTGCCGTCCATGATCTTGTCGCGGATCAATTTATCGGCGGTATCGGCGTCCGGAATGCGCAGCAGGGCTTCCGCCAGGCACATGAGCACCATGCCTTCCTGCGAGGAGAGATCATACTGGCGTAAAAACTCTTCCACCCCGCCCTTGGCGGTGCGGTTGCGGCGCACTGCCTCAACCAGCCGCGTGGCGTGCGCGTGGATGCGCTGCCTGGCCGCGGCATCGAGTTTTGCCTGAATGAGCAGGTCATTCACACAGTGAGTTTCATCGGCAAGATAGCGCTCATTGATAGCGGCGCGCAGCGGCGTGAGCACCGGCGGTACGCCGTCGAATACGAAGGACGGATGCAAGCCGGTTGGAGATTCAGCGGGCTGATACATGGACACTCCGAAGCGGGGAAAACGGCCGGCCAGGCAGGCGCTGGGTACGGCGTGCAACAGGCTATTTTACTGAATCGGCGCGGGAAATGCCTTGTGTCCCCAGGGCTGCGGCGGTCAGGCGGTGCGCCGACAAGCGTGTGTAAAACGGCCGGCACTGTTCAGCCAGGCGGGACTGGAACGCCGTCAGTGTAATGCTGCGGGGTTTATAGGGCTCAAAACCGGTGGAATGTTCCACCGCTTGATACCAGTACCTTGCCCACACGCCGTCGCTGCCGCGGGGACCCGCCGGCCAGTGGAGCATGGCTTCGCTGAAAGCGATACCCAAGCGCGTACACACGGCGCGCAACATGCCGGCGGGGTTTTTCAATACGTCGGATGCATCGATCACCGGCGGTGGGGCGCCGCTATGCTCGCAAATATGTTCGAATAAGCGTGCTTGTTGCTCAAAACCCAGTTCCCACAGAGCCGCATCCGGGCGGTTCAAGGTGAACGATGCCACCACCTCTTCGGGCGCGCGGATCAGGAAGCAATTCACCAAGCCTTCGAGCCACTCCAGCGGCATATCGGCGAGTATGTGCTGGGTCATGTGCTTCTGGTACCAAATGGCTTTGCCGCCGGGAATGGGTCCGGTGAGCGCTCTCGCCACCGTCCGCCAGTCGGTGGGTTGCGAGGCGATCACCGCTTCACGGCCCGGGTGATTGGCGCCGGTGTTGAGAAGGTAATAGGCATAGAAAGGTTCATCAATGACTGCCGTGTCCCCCCGATTCTCCCAGGCACGCATCAGGGCCGTGGAAATATTGCGCGGCCCGGACCACATGGCGATGCGCAAACCCGCGGTCACGCGCGCGGACCCTTTTGACTCTCCTGTTTCACCAGCTGCATGTAAAGTTGCTGCAAATGCCGCACCATGGGCCCACGTTTACCATCGCCCATCCTGCGGCCATCAATTTCGGTGACCGGCACCAGGCCGGCAAAGGTGCCGGTCACAAACGCTTCCTCGGCGCCGTAAACATCGGTGAGGCTGAAGTCCTTCTCGTACACCGGGATGTCCTGCTCCCGGCACAGACCGATCACATTCCCGCGAGTGATGCCGCCGAGACAATATTTGCCGGTAGAGGTCCAGACTTCGCCCTTGCGCACGATGAAGAAATGCGTCGAATTACAGGTGGCCACAAAGCCCTGCGGGTCAAGCATCAGCGCTTCATCGTAGCCGGCCTTGCTGGCCTGGATGCAGGCCAGAATGCAGTTCAATTTTGAATGACTGTTGAGTTTTGGATCCTGAACATCCGGTGGTCCGCGGCGCACGTGCACGGTGAACAACCGGATGCCGTGCTCCACGGTGGCCGGCAGCGGCAGCTTGTACTCCGGAATGATGACCACGGTCGCGGCTGTAACAGTGAAGCGCGGGTCCTGATGCGGAGTGGCTTTCACTCCGCGCGTCACCATGAGCCGAATGTGCACGCCATCGCGCATGTGATTGGCGCGCAGCGTGTCAAGCACGCGTCCGGTCAATTGTTCGCGGGTCAGGCCGATATCCATATCCAGAGCCTTGGCGCCCTCGTATAGCCGGTCGAAGTGCTGGCTCAGAAACGGCAGGCCGCCGTCATGCAGACGCAACCCTTCCCACACGCCATCGCCCAGCACGAAGCCGCTGTCAAACACCGAGACCTTGGCTGCGGCGCGCGGCAACAGTTCGCCGTTGATGCTGATTTTTATGTCCGCGTTGCGCGGATCACTTTGATAATCGTGTGTGCCTTTACTCATGTTGCACCTTACCGCACAAAGCAAGAAAGTAGAATCGCGGCGTTACTGAATGCTCTCTCAATCATTTCAGAATTCCTCCCGGCGGGAGACGGCACGACAAAACTGACAAGGCCACGGTCTATCCACACCTTCACTCGCCCTTTCAGGGCAGTCTCTCCCGCAGGGAGAGGGGTTTTAAGATGATTTGCACTGCCTCCGCAAGAATCAGAGGTTTTTGATCACCGCATCCGCGAACTGGCTGGTTTTGACCTCTTTGGCGTTCTGCATCTGCCGCGCGAAATCGTACGTCACGATGCCGCTGGCAACAGTTTTGGCATACGCCTTTTTGATCATTTCTGCCGCTTCGCGCCAGCCGATGTACTCCAGCATCATGACGCCGGAGAACAGCAGCGAACCGGGATTGGCCTTGTCGAGACCGGCATGCTTGGGTGCAGTACCGTGGGTGGCCTCGAACACCGCCAGATAGTCGCCGATGTTGGCGCCGGGTGCGATACCCACGCCGCCCACCTCGGCTGCTACTGCATCCGAGAGATAATCGCCGTTGAGATTCGGCGTGGCCAGCACGGCATACTCGTCCGGTCGCAGCAGCATCTGCTGGAACATGATGTCGGCGATCATATCCTTGATGACAATCGGCTTGCCGGTCTTGGGATTTTTGAGCTGCATCCACGGACCGCCGTCCAGCAACGTCGCGCCGAACTCGTCCTTGGCAACGTCGTAACCCCACTGACGGAACGCGCCCTCGGTGTACTTCATGATGTTGCCCTTGTGCACCAGGGTCACGGAGCCGCGGTCGTATTCGATGGCGTGCTGGATCGCCTTGCGCACCAGGCGCTTGGAACCGAATGCCGAGATGGGCTTGATGCCCAGGCCGGCATCCTCGAAGAACTTGGCGCCCAGTTCCTCGCGCAGGAACTTGGCAAGCTTTTTGTTCTGATCACTGCCTGCCTGGTATTCGATGCCGGCATACACGTCCTCGGTATTCTCCCGGAAGATCACCACGTCCACCAGTTCCGGCTTCTTCAGCGGTGACGGCACGCCGGGATAGTGCTTTACCGGGCGCACGCAGGCATACAGGTCCAGATCCTGGCGCAGGGTCACATTGAGCGAACGAAATCCGCCGCCGATGGGCGTGGTCAGGGGGCCCTTGATGGAGACCACCAGATCTTTTATTGCTTGCAGCGTCTCATCCGGAAAGAAATTGCCGTCATAGAGCTTCTGGGCTTTCTCGCCCAGATAAATCTCGCACCAGTGAATCTTGCGCTTGCCCTGGTAGGCCTTGGCCACCGCCGCATCCCAGATCTTGAGTGATGCCGGCGTAATGTCAACGCCGATACCATCGCCTTCTACAAAACCGAGAATCGGGTTGGGTGGCACGCTGAGCTTGCCGTCTTTGACAGTGATCTTGGCGCCGTCGGACGGCAGCTTGACATGCTTGTAAGCCATGAAATAGTTCCTTCTGGATTTTGTTAGTAAACACTGTGTAGGAGCGGCGATACTCACCGCGATAGGGGTAAAGCTATTTTAGCTATCGCGGTCGGGACGACCGCTCCCACAAGAACAGGCATGGGCTTCTGTGGGTGCATACATTAGGGTTCAGGTCGCAGATTATACCGCAGAGGCCGGTATGAGCTGGCCTTGCAAGGCAAGGTTTCCAGAGCGGCCAGAAATCTCCCCCATCACCACTTCGTGTACCGGCAGCGACTTGCGGTCCAGTTTGGCCGCCATCGCGTGGGTCGCCACCAGTTCATAACCCTGTGCTTTCCAGCCAGTCAGTAATTGTTCGAATGCCGGCATCAGCGCCATACCCTCCAGTTCCGCATGCAAGGTATAAACATGGCCTTGAGTCGGCGCCCGCTCGGTGAGTTGCAGCAGATGGCTCGCCACACCCACGGTGGTGACGCCGTTCAGTCCCACCAGTTCATCCAGGGTCGGCAGCGTGCTGGGCAGCTGCGGCACCCGGAACACCCGTCCGCCCATGGCCGGCAGAAACGGGCGGCTGCCGCGGGTGTCGCTGGCATAATCGAAACCGAACTGCTCCTGCAGCGCCAGCACATGCTCGTTGATCTGCCAGCCGGCGGCCCCGAAGGTCTTGGGCGCGGCACCGAACACTTCACCGAAGCGCGCCACGGCTTTGCCGAATTCGCGCGCCGTCCAGTCGGCGTCGCGTCGGGTCACGAAATCCTGCCAGCGGATATGGTCCCAGGTATGGATGCCCACCTCGAAACCTGCATCCCGCACCCGGCGCATGACTCCCGCAGCCTTTACGCCGATGTCAGGTCCCCGGATGAGGGTGCCGTACATGAGGGTCTTCAGGCCGTAATTGCCCGCCACATTGGTGCGGAACACCTTCTGCAGGAACCCCGGCCGGAATATCCGCCGCAGCGCACGACCAGTGTTGTCCGGCCCGAGGCTGAAGAGGAAAGTCGCCCGGGCCTTGTGTTTCTGCAGCATCGAAACCAGCTGCGGCACACCTTCCAGCGTGCCGCGCAGGGTATCCACGTCTATTTTTAGAGCAAGCTGCTTTACCATCAGTCGTAATAACTCTTATCATCTCATCTTGAAAAGCAGATGTAATTCATCGTAGATTTGATCGTGTTTCTCACAGATTGGGCAGACTTTCCCCCAAATAAATTTGGCCGGTTTATATTTATTATCGCGAGGGTTGAATAAATGTGCAGCGAGGCATTCGGCTTTCCCGAGGTGGCTTTTACCGTGAATGCCAAATACTTCAATATGGCTGGCATCTCTAAGATATGCGGATTTTTTATAATTTCTTAACCGCTTCCAGCTAGCTCCCTTTCCAACATACAGACATTTTTGTCTACGCCAAAAAGCATAAACAATTGGTCCGTTAAATTCGAATTTAGCCCACTTTACTAGCTTATTCCCTCTATCAAGAAGACCATGTCCATTGATTTTCCGCAATTTTCGTTTGCTAGTTACTCTATTAAACTCTTTCTTGCCTTCTTTTTTGACTAAGATTGTTGTTGCGCATTCAAGAAGATCATCAATTAGTTGTTTCTTAATAACGCTTGAGAATTTTTTCGGCTGACCGATATCGCGTGGGATTACTAGCGCACGAACTTCAACAGTTCTCCGTTTCCATAAATCATCGAGTTTCTTTGAAAACTGATTAGTTAGCGACATCCAAATCTCCTTTTCTAGACACTCTCTTCGACGAGTCGCCGCGCTTCCGCCACGTGCCCGCGGTAGAATTCGAAAATTTTCGTGAGCGCAGTCTGCATGTCCACCTTCGGCTCCCAGCCGAGTTCCTTGCGGGTGTGGTCCACGTTGGGCAGGCGGTTCTCCACGTCCTGATAGCCTTTGCCGTAGTAATCGTCGGCTTTCACATCGATCAGTTTCACTTTCCGGGCCGAGTCACGGTATTCCGGCATGCTGTTGGCGATTTCCAGCATCATGTCCGCCAGTTCCTTCACCGAATGGCTGTTCCTGGGGTTGCCAATGTTGTAGATACGGCTGCTGGTGGCACCGTTCTTGTTCTCGATGATCTTCATGAGGGCATCGATGCCGTCGTCTATATAGGTATAGGCGCGTTTGCGCGCGCCGCCGTCCACCAGCTTGATGTTCTCGCCGCGCACGATCTGCCCCAGGAACTGGGTGACGACGCGGGAGCTGCCCTCCTTGGGCGTGTAGATTGAATCCAGCCCCGGACCGATCCAGTTGAAGGGCCGGAACAGGGTGAAATCCAGTTTCTCCTTGACGCCATAGGCCCAGATGACGCGGTCCATGAGCTGTTTGGAGCAACTGTATATCCAGCGCTGCATGGGAATCGGGCCGAGGATGAGTTCCGAACTGTAGGGATCAAAACCGGGATCGCGGCACATGCCGTAGACCTCGGAAGTGGACGGGAACAGCACGCGCTTCTTGTATTTCACGCATTGGCGCACGATCGGCAGGTTGGCCTCGAAGTCCAGTTCGAATACCCGCAGCGGATCCTGCACATAGGTGGCAGGCGTGGCGATGGCCACCAGCGGCAGCACCACATCGCACTTGCGCACGTGATACTCCACCCATTCCTTGTTAATGGTGATGTCGCCCTCGAAGAAATTGAAGCGTTTATTGTCGAGCAGATCGCTCACCCGTTCCGAGAACATGTCCATGCCGTGGACTTCCCAGTCGGTGTTTTCGATGATGCGTTTGCTCAGGTGATGGCCGATGAAGCCGTTCACGCCCAGGATCAGAATTTTCTTCACTCCGAATCTCCCAAAGACAATGGTTGATTTCCATACTGCTCAGCCAGGCGCGCCGCATCCATGGCCACGCCGTCCAACTCAAGAATGACGACCTCGAAGCGCCGGCGGTCGCCACAATCCGCGTAACAACGGCCCTCTTCCACATATAAAACCGCCTTGCCATGCCGCGCGGCCTCGCCGGCGTAATGACTGCGAAGGATGTGCAGCGGCTTACCGTCGCAAACGCTGTGAGCGCCCGGATAGGGCGGAGCCACGGCGCGGATGAGATTATGAACTGCTGGCGCGGGCTGGCGCCAATCAATGCAGCCGTCCTGCGGGCCGCGGCGGCCGAAATAACTTCCGGATTTCAAATCCAGTGGTGTGCGCGGCGCATTCCCGTTAATCAGCGCCGGCAGGCTGCGGTCCAGCACCAGCTCCGCCGCCACCGTCACCTTGTTGAAAACCTCGATGGCGGTGTCATCCGGCAGGATCGGCACCGCCTGCTGGTCCACCAGATCGCCGGCATCGGGCTTCACCTCCATATAGTGCAGGCTGGCGCCGGTTTCGTGCTCGCCATGGATGATGGCCCAGTTCACCGGCACCCGACCGCGATATTTCGGCAGCAGCGAGCCGTGCAGGTTGAGGGCACCGCGTCGCGGAATACTAAGCAGCACCGCCTTGAGCATGAAGCGGTAATAGAAAGAGAACACGAAATCCGGCGTGAGCGCCGCGATGCGTTCCGCCAGCTCCGTGCTGTTGGGGTTCTCCGGCGTCACCACCGGAATACGATTCAGTTCCGCGAGCCGCCGGACACTGCCGAACCAGAGGTTCTCGCGCGGATCGTCTGCGTGAGTCACCACCAGCGGTATCTTGACGCCGTGGGCCAGCAGCACCGACAAACAGCGCACGCCCACATTGTGGTATGCGAATACTACCGCGCTAGTCATCAGAGACTTTCTTTTCCAGTATGGCGCGTACCAGATAGCGCGGCCGGCGCTGCACTTCCTGGTAGATGCGTCCGATGTATTCGCCCAAGAGGCCGATGCCGAACAGCATGATACCAATCAGGAAGAACACGATGGCAAACAGGGTGAATACGCCCTGCACCTGCGGTCCCTCGATAATGCGCTGCAACACCATGTAGACCACTAGGATGCCAGAGAGTATGGTGAGGATGAAACCGAATACCGAAAACACTTGTAGCGGCATCACTGAAAATCCGGTGACCAAATCGAAATTCAGGCGGATGAGCTTATAAAGCGAGTACTTGGAGCGACCCGCCTGGCGCTCATTGTGCTGCACTTCGATTTCCACCGGCTTTAATGCGTATAGATACGCCAGCGCCGGGATGAAGGTGTTGATTTCGCTGGTGTTGTTGATGGCGTCAATCACATGGCGGCTGTAGGCCCGCAGCATGCAGCCCTGGTCGGTCATGCGCACCCGGGTGATGCGCTCCCGCAGCCGGTTCATCAGGCGCGAGGCCAGTTTGCGCCAGGCCACGTCCCGGCGCTTGCGGCGGATGGTGCCCACGTAGTCATAACCCTCGTCCATCTTGAGCAGCAGGTTGCCAACTTCTTCCGGTGGATTCTGCAAATCCGCATCCAGAGTGACCACACGCTGGCCGCGTGCGGCGCTGAAACCCGCGAGTATCGCGGCGTGCTGGCCGAAATTGCTCTGCAGCAGCACCACACGAGTGTGATCCGGGCGTTTCTCGAACTGTTCGCGCAGCAGTGCCGCGGACCGGTCGGCGCTGCCGTCATCCACGAATACGCATTCGTAACTGCGGCCCAGGACATCCATGGCGGGATACAGGCGCGCGAACAGATACGGCAGGGATTCCTGTTCGTTATAAACCGGAATGACCACGGAAACTTCCGGTATGTGGGGTTTTTTTGATTTGGCCATTACAGGTTCTCCAGTCATTATGCCGCTTTCAGGCAGTCGGCCAGCGCTTCACACACACGCTCCACGTCGGACATGGCCATGGCCGGGAACAAGGGCAGCGTAACGGTTTCGCGGCCGATGCGTTCGGCGTTTGGAAACCGGCCTTCGGCGTAGCCCATGTTCCTGTAAAGCGTGAACTGGTTGAGGGCCTGGTAATGAATGCCGAGTCCGATACCACGCTTGTGCATGCGTTCCCGCAAGGTCTTGCGATCCGGACAGGCGCTGTTGTAACGCGGCAGCAGCGTGAACATGTGCCAGCTATGCCCCTCATCGCCGCGTACCGGCACCACCCCCAGCTGCTCGTCAGCCAGCAGCTCGAAATAACGGTAAGCAAGCTGACGGCGCTTTCTGTTGAACTCGTCCAGGCGCTGTAACTGGCCAAGGCCGATGCAGGCGGCCACATCAGTCATGTTGTGCTTGCTGGCGGCGCGGGTGACATCCATGGTGCCATCCGCAAATTTGGTGATGCCGTGGAAGCGCAGGATTTCAAGCGTCTGCGCTTCTTCCGCGCTGGCCACCGACACCGCCCCACCCTCGATGGTGGTGAGGTTCTTGTTGGCGTGAAAGCTGAACACCACGATGTCGCCGAAGGAACCGAGCTTGCGACCCTTATATAAGGTGCCGATGGCCTGGGCGGCGTCTTCCACCACCCGCAGCCGGTGCTGTTTCGCCAGCGCATACACGCCGTCCAGGTCCACCGCCAGGCCATTCAGATGCACCGGCATGATGGCGCGGGTTTTAGCAGTCAGCGCCGCGGCCGCCTGATCCAGCAGCAGACTGCGGGATTTCAGATCCACGTCCACCAGCACCGGCTTCGCCCCCAGGCGCACCACCACGTTGGCGGTGGCCGCAAAAGTCATGGCCGGCACGATCACCTCGTCGCCGGGTTGGATGCCCGCCATCACCAGCGCCTCTTCCAACGCGCCGGTGGCATGCAGAAAAGCGCGCACCCGGCGCTTGCCGCCAAGATATTCACACAGGCCCTGCTCGAACTGCTCGACCTTGGGGCCGGTGGTGATCCAGCCGGAGCGCAGCACCTCCGCCACGCTCTCGATGGTTTGTTCGTCAATTGTCGGTCGTGTAAACGGCAGGTAATTGCTCATCGTGCTCTCTGATTCTCCGTCGGCAAGGGATTGCCGACCTACGGAAATTTTAACGTAGGGCGGCATACCCATGCCGCCGTCTCTGCGCCAACGCTTTCGATGGTGTCTTCGTCAATTGTCGGTCGTGTAAACGGCAGGTAATTGCTCATCGTGCTCTCTGATTCTCCGTCGGCAAGGGATTGCCGACCTACGGAAATTTTAACGTAGGGCGGCATACCCATGCCGCCGTCTCTGCGCCAACGCTTTCGATGGTGTCTTCGTCAATTGTCGGTCGTGTAAACGGCAGGTAATTGCTCATCGTGCTCTCTGATTCTCCGTCGGCAAGGGATTGCCGACCTACGGAAATTTTAACGTAGGGCGGCATACCCATGCCGCCGTCTCATGTCGGCAAAGGATTGCCGACCTACAAAACCATGCCAATCTGAAAATCAGAGATTTTGTTCTGTGGCTAGGGAAAAATGGCCGAGAAACCGGAGCGTACACAATAGTACGTGAGGATTTCGAGGGCATTTTTAACAACGCCAGTGGACAAAAGACCAATTTTCTAACCACGTGCCACCAGGTACACGCCGACGATGATCACCGCGATCCCGGTGAGCCGCATGGCCCCCAGGGACTCGCCGAACAGCGCCCAGGCCGCCACCGCGGTAACCACATAGCCCAGCGACAGCATCGGGTACGCGATGCTCACCTGCACCCGCGACAGCGCCAGTATCCATACCACCACGCTCACCACGTAACAGGCCAGTCCGCCCAGGATGTACGGCTCGAAGGCCAGCTTCCAGCCGGCGGCCAGAACGGTATGCAACTGCAATTGTATGACGCCCATGTGCCGCACACCGGCCTTGAGCAGCAACTGCGCGGCGGCGTTCAGCAGCACGCCGGTAATCACCAGCAGGAAACTCACGAGGTTCATGGTTTTCTCACCGCAATGCGTTCCGGATCCCGCGCGATGATCTGCATGGGCACGCCCTGCTTTTCCAGCAGTTGGTAGGTGGCCGTGGGCATCACCGCCAGCGCCTGGGGATCGCTCTGCCAGCGCTTTATAAAACTATCCACGTCGGGAATCCACTTCTGCGGATCGAGGCGGATGCCAAAACCCAGTTCGCCCTGATAAGCCACCAAGGTCAGGGTACGCTTGAGATAGAACGGCAGCGATTGCTGGTAATCATCGATGCTGTAGAACGGGATGCCCGGTTTGTTATAGACACTGATCTGCCTTGCCAGGGAATGACCGGAATAGACCGGCGACAGGACTTGCGCGCCGCTGGTGAGGGCCTGGGTGGCCAGGAATAATCCGGCGCCGATCAGCGCCAAGGCCACACTGACAGCGCGGAAATAGGCCAGAAAAAAAGCCGTGATGGCGACCACCAGCAGCAGCGCGCAGGACACTACCAGCCAGGGCAAGAATGCCTGGTAAAGTTCCAGGGAAACACCGCCGCCGTCCTGTTGTATCAATGGCGCCAGCCACAGTCCCAGGATCGCCAGCAGCATGCACAGAGCCGCGCTGATAAGTGCGTCGCCGCGGCGGCGCTGCGCCAGCTCGCGCCCCACCAGCAAAGCCAGCGCCGGGAAAATCGGCAGAATATAACTCGCCAGCTTGGAATCGGAAAAGGAAAAAAACACGAATACCACCACACACCAGATCCACAGGAACAGCGCGTGATTGAATCCCGCAGGCCGCTGGCCGGCCTGAGTGCGCCGCAATGGATGAAGCGCGGAACGCGCAAACTGCGGCCACCAGGGCAACAGGCCTAACAGCAGGATGGGAATGAAATACCACCAACTCCCGGGCCGGTGCGCCACCGGTGTCAGGAACCTGTAGAAGTGCTCGTAGATGAAAAAATAGTAGGGGAATTCCGGATTGCGCAGGCTCACCAGCACAAACCAGGGCGCGGCAATCACCAGGAAAATCAGCAGGCCGCCGTACCAATGCAGTTGCTGCCAGCGTTTCCAGTCGCGGGTAAGCAACGTATAAATGACAAACACCAAGCCCGGCAACACCGCCGCTTCAAGACCCTTGCTGAGCATGCCCAGCGCCGCCGCGGCCCACGCCAGATACATCCAGCCGCGGCGCGCAGGAATATTATACGCATCTGCTGCCTGCATGGCCAGCAGAAAGGCGAACACCGACAGACCCATGAAGAAACTCACGGCCATGTCGAGGGTATTGAAGTGTCCCATGATGACGTAATACAGGCTGCTGCCCAGCAGCAGCGCCGCACACCAGGCGGTGCGCCGGTCAAACAGCCGCAAGCCCGCCCACGCCGCCATGAGCACGCCCAGAAATCCGGTGAGCGCGGTCCACAAGCGCGATGTCCAGTTGGATTCACCGAACAGCCGGTAAGCGATGGCGGTGGTCCAATATTGCAGCACCGGCTTCTCGAAATATTTAAAGCCATCGAGTCGCGGCGTCACCCAGTCGCCGCTGGCCAGCATTTCCCGCGGAATCTCCGCGTAACGGCCCTCGTCGGTCTGGAATAGGTCGCGGTACTGGAGATTGCCGAACCAGATCACGGCGAAGCACATGGCCGCCAGGATCGCCAGGGTACGGGTGGAACTGAACATGCCTTTCCGGTGCAGCGAATCATTCTTGGTGGAGCGACGCAGTATATATGAGAACACCGATTTCCGCTCCAAGTTGTTGTTTCCAGACGGGTTCACTCCCTGGCTCGCGCTGCTTCCCCCGCCCACTCGACCAACATGGCCGCATCATCCAGTACTTCGGCGGGCACCTCATAATACCGATGCAGCTCTTTCCGGCCGCGGGGATTGAACGGTCGTGAACCGGCTTGCGCATATTTCTCGCGGCTGGATGCGTCGGTACGAAAATAAAGCACGCCGGTATGGGCGATGCCAAAAAATGCGCCATCGAGATACAGGCCATGCCCGCCACCTCCAATGGTAGGTCGGCAATCCGTTGCCGACTCAAGAATGGCGGCATAGGAATGCCGCCCTGCATCTACTCCAGCACATAATCGAGAAATGAGGTACCGCTCACTGCTTTCTCAGAAAAACCAGGTTATCAAGACGTGCTCAACCACGCCCTCCCCGCCGCCTCCAATGGTAGGTCGGCAATCCGTTGCCGACTCAAGAATGGCAGCATAGGAATGCCGCCCTGCATCGGGCTGGCCATGCTCAGCCGCGCAGCGGCGCCGGCATACCGGTTTCGCGGTAACGGCGGTAATCGGACAAAATCAGCGCATGGTCAAAGGCCAGTTGGGGAAGAGCCAGCGGGTCAGTAAGTATCGCCTTGCCGGCATCGTCACCAGCCCGCGGTTGGCCCGCGGCCTCCGCCACATACACCGCGCTCACGGTGTGGCCACGGGCATCGCGTTGCGGATCGGAATAACAGCCCAACAAGGTCTTGAGCTTTATCTTGAGACCGGTTTCTTCCCGCGCCTCCCGCACGGCGGCCTGCTCCAGGGTCTCGCCCACATCCACAAAGCCGCCCGGCAGCGCCCAGCCGTGGGGCGGATTGCGCCGTTCAATCAGCAGGATGGGTCGCCCTGGTTGGTCGCTCAGCTCGATGATGAGGTCAACGGCAATGAGGGGCGTGACGGGTCTGGGCATGAGTCACCTGCGTTCAGGGCGATGAGTTTAACCCACGGCCCTTTAAAGTCCCTGCTTGAAGCGATGGATGAGCCGGCGGGATTTCTTGTCGGGGCGTTTGGCAGGCGCCGGACTCGCCAGCGCGGCGAGTTTGCGCAGTTCCGCGTGCCGCGCCCGGGTCTCCTGGCTGGCCACGGTTTCCTCATAGAGCTGTTGTGCGGCGCTGGCGGCGCCGCGTTTTGCGGACAGCGCACGCACCACGATCTCGTAACGCTCGGCATCGCGGGTGATTTCCAGCCAGTCGCCGATGCGTACTTCGTGGGCGGGCTTCACCCGCGCGCCGTTCACATGCACCTTGCCGCCCGCGACGGCGGCGGCCGCCAGACTGCGGGTTTTGAAAAAGCGTGCGCACCATAGCCATTTGTCGAGGCGAATTTTTTGCAGGCCTTCATGCATTGATGATTTCCTCAGCTTGGGCCTGTTTACGCATCACTCGCCAGCAAATCTGCAAAGGCAGGGCGGGATTGCCATACCGCCCTCTTCAATGTCGGCAAGGGATTGCCGACCTACATTGGATGCACTTGCACGCTACTCACAATCAATGCCACCGTCTTTGATGTCGGCAAGGGATTGCCGACCTACAGGGCTGGGCTTAAGGCAGCGCGTCGATCGCAAGCCTTGAAGTTGGCCGGAAAGCATGATCATCGGCATTCCAGCGCCCTGGTTTTTGCAGGCTGGTATAATTCCACGGTTCCCCTCCCCCGTATACCGGAGCCCGTCGTGAAACAGGCTTTGCTCGCCCACCTTCGCAAGGAAATCGCCGGCTTGCACACCGCCGGCCTCTATAAGTCCGAGCGCGTCATCAGCACGCCGCAGCAGGCGGTCATCAAAGTCACATCCGGCGAAGAAGTCGTCAATTTCTGCGCCAACAACTATCTGGGTCTCGCCAATCATCCGGGGTTGGTGAAAGCCGCACAGGCGGCGCTGACGCAATACGGCTTCGGCATGTCCTCGGTGCGCTTCATCTGCGGCACCCAAACGGTCCACAAGGAACTCGAAGCGCGGCTCTCGAAATTTCTCGGCACCGACGACACACTCCTGTATTCCTCCTGCTTCGACGCCAACGGCGGCTTGTTCGAGACGCTGCTGGATGAACAGGATGCGGTCATCAGCGACGCGCTAAATCATGCCAGCATCATCGATGGCGTGCGCCTGTGCAAAGCCAGGCGCCTGCGCTACAACAACAACGACATGGCCGATCTGGAGACCAAGCTCAAGGAAGCCTCTGGTTGCCGCTTCAGACTCATCGCCACGGATGGTGTGTTCTCCATGGACGGCATCATCGCCGACCTCAAGGGCATCTGCGACCTGGCTGACAAGTACGGCGCGCTGGTGATGGTAGATGATTCCCACGCGGTGGGCTTCATGGGTGAGCACGGCCGCGGCAGCCACGAATTCCGCGGCGTCCTGGGCCGGGTGGATATCCTCACGGGTACGCTCGGCAAGGCGCTGGGCGGGGCTTCCGGTGGTTATACCTCCGGCCACCGGGAAATCATCGAATGGTTACGGCAACGCTCGCGGCCTTACCTGTTTTCCAATACCCTGGCGCCGGTGATCGCCGCCACGTCCATCAAGGTATTGGACCTGCTGGAGAAAGGCGGTGCACTGCGTCAGAAACTGCATGACAACAGCCGGTATTTCCGCGCCGCCATGCACAAGCTCGGCTTCACGCTGGCGGGCGCCGACCACCCCATCATCCCGGTGATGCTGGGCGACGCCAAACTCGCCAAGAGCATGGCGGATGACCTGCTGCAGGAAGGCATTTATGTGATCGGCTTCTCCTTCCCGGTAGTGCCCCAGGGCGCGGCTCGCATCCGCGTACAGATGTCCGCCGCCCATGAGAAAGCACATCTGGACAAGGCCATTGCCGCGTTTGCAAAGATTGGAAGGAAATCAGGCGTGATTCATTGAATGGATTTGTGGGAGCGGCGGTACCGGCCGCGAGAATCGCGGCGGAGACCGCCGCTCCCACAGTAAGCCCGGATCTCCCGGTGGGAATGACGGTCCCCGTCGCGATCAAGAACATAAGAAATAACCGCAGCCGGTACGGCCGCTTGTACACAGCCCTGGAGTAATCGAAGCCGGGCGCTATTGATTGAGTGTTTTGTCCCCTCTCCCCTCCGCGGGAGAGGGATAGGGTGAGGGGGAATATCCCAACTACCTCACCCTCACCCCCGCCCTCTCCCATCAAGGGAGAGGGAGTAAAACCGAGGCCCATTACATGAAAGCACTGGTCAAAGCGAAAGCCGAACAAGGGATCTGGTTGCAGGATATGCCCAAGCCCAAAATCGGCCCCAATGATTTGCTCATCAAAATCAAAAAGACCGCCATCTGCGGCACCGACATCCACATCTACAACTGGGATGCCTGGGCACAGAAAACCATTCCCGTGCCCATGACCGTGGGCCACGAATTCGTGGGAGTGGTGGCGGAGATCGGCAGCGAAGCGCAGGGATTCAAAATCGGCCAGCGGGTTTCCGGCGAAGGCCACGTCACCTGCGGTCACTGCCGAAATTGCCGCGCCGGCCGGCGGCATTTGTGCGCCAACACCGTGGGCGTGGGCGTGAACCGGCCGGGTTGTTTCGCGGAGTACCTGGCGATTCCCGCCATGAATGCCTACCCGCTGCCGGAGGTGATCTCCGACGACATCGCCGCATTTCTGGACCCCTTCGGCAATGCCACCCACACGGCGTTGTCATTCGATCTGGTGGGCGAAGACGTGCTCATCACCGGCGCCGGTCCCATCGGCTGCATGGCCGTGGCCATCGCCAAACACGTGGGCGCGCGTTACGTGGTCATCACCGATGTCAACGATTACCGTCTCGATCTTGCAAAAAAGATGGGGGCCACCCGCACGGTGAACGTGCAGAAGGAAAAACTTGAAGACGTGATGAAAGATCTGGGCATGAAGGAAGGCTTCGATGTGGGCCTGGAGATGTCCGGTAATCCGCAAGCCTTCCGCCAGATGCTCGCCAACATGGTGCACGGCGGGCACGTGGCACTGCTGGGCCTGCCGCCGGCCGAGGTGGCGATTGACTGGAATCAGGTGATCTTCAAGGGCTTGGTCCTCAAGGGCATCTATGGCCGCGAGATGTTCGAAACCTGGTACAAGATGGCGGCCATGCTGCAGAGCGGACTGAATCTCACACCGGTGCTCACCCACCACTTTCCCATCAGCGACTTCCAGAAAGGCTTCGACGTGATGCGCTCGGGACAATCCGGCAAAGTCGTGCTGGATTGGTCCTGAACTCAAACCCGGTTTCCAAACCTGATTGCCGGCGGGCCGTTCAAATCCTGATGCGATGCGCGGCGGCAGGCAGACCCCCGGGTAAGCGTTGACTGCGCCGCCTCTGCGGTACAGGCTTTTACCCAGCGGTTGTCGGCGGAGAATCATCGTGCTGTTCCTGTGGCTGGCGGATGCGGTCGTCAGCCTGCACTTCGCTTTCGTGGTCTTCGTGGTGGCCGGCGGGCTGCTGGTATTGCGCTGGCGGTGGATTGTCTGGCTGCACCTGCCGGCCCTCATCTGGGGTGCGCTGATTGAATTCACCCATGGGATCTGCCCGCTCACCTATCTGGAGAACTGGCTGCGGGGCCTGGCCGGCGTCGCTGCCTATCGCGGCGACTTCGTGGAACACTACCTGCTGCCGATACTCTATCCGGCGCACCTGACTCCGGATATCCAGATTTTTCTGGGCGTTCTGGTCATTGCCATCAATGCCGGTATCTATGGATGGTGGCTGGCCCGCTCACGGCATGCGGGCCGGTGAATACCCGGACAATCATCGTTGGATTATTGATCCTGGCGGCCCGTATCTGAAAATTAAAAAACCGGGGTACGGAGGTATCCGGGAACGGCCAAACACAGTCAGCCGAGAGTATCCTAGCGCCTCGACTGAAGGGCTGATGGGGATCCCATATGAATGACAAAACAGCCAAGGGCGATTCAGATTTGGCAGCAAGCCTGATCCTGGGTGAGGCCGCCAAGGATCCCAAGCTGAAAGCGCGCGCCGCGGAATATCTCGACGAGCGCATTGCTCTCGCCAAAGCCCAACAAGAGCAGCTTAAAGTCGAGCGTGAACGCAATCAGCGCGAGGCCGCGCTGCATGATCTGCATGCCGAGAATCTGAAGCTCCAGAATCATGCGCTGCGCTCCCAGCATAACCAGCTGCGGGCGCAGCACCAGCATGAGCGGCTGCGCATGGTGTATCAGAGCGTATTGAGTGCTATCGCCCTGACACTACTGGGCTTGATCGTGTATGCGGTGACTTCCGCCGCCACCGACCATTCGGTGGTGGTGAACCAGTTCCAGGTGCCGCCCGCGTTTGTGGCTGCGGGCGAAAATGGCACGGTGGTAGCGAGCGAATTCCTCGATCAGCTGCAGATTCTGAAAGCCAGTGCGCTCACCTCCCCGGACTCGCGTAACTTGCAGGGCGCCTGGAACAACAACATCCAGTTGCAGATTCCCGACGTGCATGTGTCCCTGGGCGACATCCGCCGCACACTGCACAGCTGGCTTGGCCACCAGATCGAGATCAACGGCGAGGTGGTGCAACAAGGCAAGCAGATTGCCCTGACGGTGCGCGGCACCGGCTTTGCAGCCCGAACCTTCAGCGGCGCTTCGGCTGATTTGTCGAATCTCCTCGCCAACGCCGCCGAGTATGTGTACGTCCAAGCGGAGCACTGACGGCGCGCCGGTTAGGCGCGCTCAAACGGAAACGCGATCACGTCTTCGATAGAACTTGCTTTCGCTGCCAGCATCACCAGCCGATCAAAGCCGAGAGCCACGCCGGCACACGCCGGCAAACCCGATTCAAGAGCGCCAAGCAAATGCTTGTCCATCGGCACCGGCGGCAAACCCTGAGCCGTGCGTAATTCGAGATCATGTTCAAAGCGCTGTTGCTGTTCTGTTGCGTCCGCCAGCTCATGGAAGCCGTTGGCAAATTCCATGCCATTGAGGAAGGCTTCGAAGCGTTCCGCCACCGGCGGGTCGTCCGCGCGTATGCGCGCCAGCGCCGCCTGGCTAGCGGGATAATCGTAAACGAACGTGATCCGTCCCTGGCCCAGGGCCGGATAGACCAGGGTGCCGGCGGTGAAATCCAGCCAGGCGTCGTAATCCAGATCAACGGCCGGCGGGGTAATGCCATGCTGCTGTAAGGCGGCTCGGCAATTCGCAGGATTGCCATTCAAGGGGTTGAACCCGGCGTAGCGTTCAAAGGCTTGCCGATAGCTGAGATAGTCGGGCTCCGCATCCACATCCGGCAGCAGCCGGCACACCAGCTCCGCCACCTCCTGCATCAGACGGCGGTGATCGAAACCCAGCCGGTACCATTCGAGCAGGGTGAACTCCGGATTGTGCCGGCGTCCGGCTTCCCCGGCCCGGAATACCTTGCACAGCTGGTAGATATCGCCGATACCCGCCGCCAGCAGACGCTTCATGTGAAATTCCGGCGAGGTTTGCAAATAAAGATTGCCGGTATGCGGCTGATTCACGCAGAAACTGGCGAGATACCGGTCGGTGGCGCCGGCATGGGACAGGGCCGGCGTTTCCACTTCCAAGACACCGCGGGCGTCGAAAAACGCCCGCACCTTTTTCAGCAGTTCAGCACGCAGTCTGAAATTGGCGAGACTCGCCGTGGGGCGCCATGTCGCTTCCCGGCTCACGTCTCACTCTTTAGCCCGTGCCACATAGGTGGCGTTGCGTGTATCCACCTTGATGAGTTCGCCTTCGTTGATAAACAAGGGCACGCGCACGCTGGCGCCGGTCTCGAGTTTCGCGGCCTTGGTGCCGCCGGTGGCGGTGTCGCCGCGCAAGCCCGGATCGGTTTCCGTGACCTTGAGGACGGCGAATACCGGCGCGGTGACGGCCAACGGACGGCCATCCCAGAGCATCACCTTGCAGGCCTCCTCGCCCTTCAGCCACTGGGGTGCGTCGCCCATGGCGGTGGCATCGGCGGCCAGCTGCTCGTAATTCTCGGGATTCATGAAATGCCAGAACTGGCCGTCGCTGTAGAGATACTGCACGTCCATTTCCACCACGTCGGCGGCTTCCACGGTCTCGCCGGATTTCATGTTGCGGTCCAGAACCTTGCCGGTTCGCAGATTGCGGATTTTGACGCGGTTGAAGGCCTGGCCCTTGCCGGGTTTCACGAATTCGTTTTCGATGATGTTGTAGGGGTCGCCATCGATAATGATCTTGAGGCCGGCCTTGAATTCATTGGTGCTGTAACTTGCCATGTTCTTACTGCCAGGTTGGATGCAAAATGGCGGCCAAGGCCGCCGAAAGGGGCGTAATGATACGCTAACGCCCTCCTGGAAGGCAGCATTCCAAGGTTTGAATCATTCATGACCGCCCAATGGCAGACAGAATTGGCCGACGCCGTGCGCGATCCGGCGGAACTCCTGCGCATGCTGGAACTGGACCCGACACTGCTGGCAGCGGCGCGCGCCGCCGGCAGGCAATTCCCGTTGCTGGTACCGCGGGCTTTCATCGCCCGCATGCGTAAAGGCGACCCCGCCGATCCGCTGTTGCGCCAGGTTTTGCCGCTGGCGGCGGAACTCGAATCCCCCAGCGGCTTCAGCCACGACCCCGTGGGTGATCTTGCGAGCCGCGCGGCACCCGGCGTGCTGCACAAATATCATGGCCGCGTGCTGCTCATCACCACCGGCGCCTGCGGCGTGCACTGCCGCTATTGCTTCCGCCGCCATTTCCCCTATGCAGACGAAAGCGCGCGTCAGGCTGACTGGCATGAAGCACTTGAATACCTGCGCGCGGACGCCAGCGTGCATGAAGTGATCCTGAGCGGCGGCGATCCGTTGTCGCTCAACGACCGGACGCTGGCACATCTGGTGGCTGCCCTGGAACAGATACCGCATATCACCCGGCTGCGCATCCATACCCGCCAGCCCATCGTATTACCTTCGCGGGTGGATAACGCATTGCTGGCGTGGCTAAAGAAGTGCCGCTTGCAGAAAATCGTGGTGCTGCACGTGAATCATGCCCACGAGCTGGACGCGGCTGTGATAGCCGCCTTGTCACGACTGCGCGCAGCGGGCCTGACCCTGCTGAATCAATCGGTGCTGTTGAGGGGCGTGAATGACTCGGTTGCGGAGCTTGCCGCGCTTTCCGAGGCGCTGTTCGCGGCCGGCGTGATTCCCTACTATCTCAATCTGCTGGATCGGGTCCAGGGGGCGGCCCATTTCGAGGTGAACGAGGAGCAGGCGGGTGTCCTGATACAGGGGCTGCGGGCCAGGCTGCCGGGCTATCTGGTCCCCCGGCTGGTGCGTGAAATTCCCGGGGCAGCCAGCAAGGTGCCGCTGATGGACATGCCGGCCCGTGCATCCACCAGCAATACCCTCTAAAATTCGCCCTGTTAACCAGCATTTTTTAGAGGGATGCTCTTGTCGCCGCGGAACGCCCTGCCCATCCTCATCGTCACAGCCTCGCAAAACGAGGCCGAAGAGCTCAATGGAGTACTCCGTAAGGCGGGTTATCCGGTGCGCCCCCTGTGGGTGGCGAATCTCGATGACGCGGGCAAGAGCATCCAGGAGCAGCGGCCCGATCTGATCCTCTGTTCCCTGAGTGTGGTCGGCGCCTCTTTCCAGGACATCGTCAATCTGCGCGACATGGCGCTTCCCAATGTGCCCATCATCGCACTCAGCGACGCGACCGTACCGGCGGTGGTGGCTGAAATCATCAATACCGGCGCCCGCGATCTGGTATCCATGGAACAGACGGAACATCTCCAGGCGGTCGTGTCCCGCGAGCTCGAAGTTCTGCAGCTGGCCCGGGATTTGGAACAAAAAGGCCTGATTCTCAAGGAGTACGAACAGCGCATCGACCTGGTGATGAAGGATTCCAAGGATGCCATCGCTTATGTGGATAACGGCATCGTGCTGAGCGTCAATCCGACTTTTCTGGAGCTGTTCGGCTATGCCTCCAGTGGTGAGATCGAGGCTCTGCCGGTGCTTGAGTTGTTCGCAAGTGAATCCCAGAGCGCCATCAAGGACGCACTCAAGATTTCCGGCAAAGGCCAGACGGTCAAGCCGCTCAAGGTAAAAGGTAAGCATAACCAGGGCAAAACCTTCGAGACCACCATTGAGATTGCGCGCACCGAGATCGAGGGCCAGCCGGCGCTCGAGATTGCCATCCGCGATGACAGCGACAGCAAGCAAGCTGAAGCGCATATCCAGAACCAGGCGCAGGTGCAGATTGATTTGCTCAGCCAGAAACTCGCGGCCAGCGTGCAGCAGCTCACCACCGCCCGCAACCTGGATTTGCTGACCGGCTTCATCAACCGCATACACTTCGTCGAAGTATTGCGCCAGGAACTGGTGCAGGAAAAAAAACAGGTGGTGCGTGCCCTGCTTTATATCAAGCCGGATAAATTCTCGGCGGTATCCGAAAAGGTGGGCATTATCGCCAGCGACGGCATCATCAAGGGCCTGGCGGATTTGATACGCGCAAATGCCGCCAAGGAAGACATCGTGGCGCGCTTCGGCGGCACCGTTTTCACCATCATCATGACGCGCCACAAGATGAAGGAGATCATCAGCTGGGCCGAAAAATTCCAGTCGCTGGTGGGTGCGCGGATTTTCGAATCCACCGGTAAATCCACCAGCCTCAGCTGCAGCATCGGCTATGTGCAATTGGATGAGCGCCATCACGATGCCGAAAAGGCGATCGCGCATGCTTACGAAGCCTACCAAAGCGCCAGCGCCGGCGAGGGTGGCGCGATCGCCGGTTGGACACCTCCGGCCGTGGATGCCCAGGGACAGGTCACCGATGCCGAATGGAAGCGGCGGCTGTCCGCGGCCCTCAAAGCCAACCGCTTCATGCTGGTCTACCAGTCCATCGCCAGCCTGACGGGGGACGCCATGGAAGCCCTGGACATCCTCTTGCGGCTGCGGGATGAGCAGGACGTCGAGATACCGGTTAAGGATTTTCTCCCGGCGGCCGAACGCATCGGCATGATGATCGCCATTGACCGCTGGGTGCTGGAACGCAGTCTCAGGATGCTGACAGAACGCAGCGAGCAGAACCGCTCTACGCGCTTGTTCGTGCGGCTCTCGGATCAATCGCTGACCGACAAGAGTCTGTTGCCGTGGCTGGAAAAACTGCTGAGCGGCGTATTCTTCTCCTCTGGACATCTGGTCTTCCAGATCGCGGAAAAGTCCGCTGAAAAATACATCACCGACACGCGTGCGCTGGCGGAGGGCGCGCATCGCCTGCAATGCGGTTTCGCGCTCGAACATTTCGGCCTGGGCCACAATCCGCTGCATACCCTGGGGCTGATCCGGCATGTGGACTATATAAAGATCGACGGCAGCCTGACCGCCGCGCTGACCACGGAAGAGGAGAAACGCGAGACCGTCCAGAAATTCATGGGGCGGGCGCGCGAGCTGAAAATCCACACGGTTGCCGAAAAGGTGGAAAAACCCGAGACCATGGCGGTTCTCTACCAGCTCGGCATGGAGTACATTCAGGGCAATTACATCCAGGAGCCGGACGTGGTCATGGGTGACGCCAATCCCACACCGGCCGCCGCCGGCTGATCAGCATCCCGCTGCCGTTTCACGCCTTCGGCGTCCTGCCGGGTAAGCGCGATTCCGGATACATCCCCTCCACCGTCCGGTAACCCCGCGGCAGCTTCAGGCCGCGGCGGCCACGCTCCCCGGCGTAGTCCTTGAGTTCCTTCGGCGACAGCGTCATGTGGCGCTGGCCGGAAATAATCACCAGCGCCTCGCCCTCCGGCACGCAGCTCACGACCGCCATGAATTCCTCGTGGCTCGCGGCCTTCTTCGAGGGGATGCCCATGATTTTGTTGCCCTTGCCGCGTGCCAGCTCCGGGAGAGCCTTGACGGGGAACACCAATATATGTCCCGCGCTGCTTACCGCCACCAGCAGATCACTTTTGACGTTGGTCACCGGCGCCGGCACCAGCACCCGCGCATTCTTCGGCAGCCGCAGCGTGGCTTTGCCGGAGCGGTTGCGGGAAACCAGTTCACCGAGCTTCACCACGAAACCGTAACCGGCGTCGCTGGCCAGCAGCCACTTGTCGTCCGGCTCGCCGATGAGCACGCCGGCGAAACTCGCGCCTTCCGGCGGCGTCAGCCGCCCGGTGAGCGGCTCGCCCTGGCTGCGGGCCGAGGGCAGCGAGTGGGCCGGAAGCGTGTACGCGCGGCCGGTGGAATCCAGGAACACCGCCGGCTGATTGCTCTTGCCGTAGGCGGCGGCCAGGAAACCGTCGCCCGCCTTGTAGCTCAAGGTGCGCGGATCCAGTTCGTGACCTTTCGCGGCCCGCACCCACCCGGCTTTCGACAGAATCACGCTGGTAGGCTCGGTGGGCAACAGCTGGTTCTCGTCAATCGCCTGGGCTGCGGGTGCGCGCTCCACCAGTTGCGAGCGGCGTTTGTCGCCGTAGGTTTGCGCATCCGCCGTCAGTTCCTCGCGCACCAGGGTCCTGAGTTTGGCCTTGGAGCCAAGGATTTTTCCCAGAGCCTCGCGCTCTTTGGCCAGTTCCTTCTGTTCGCCGCGGATTTTCATTTCCTCGAGCTTTGCCAAATGCCGCAGCTTCAGTTCCAGGATGGCTTCCGCCTGGGTATCGCTGAGCTTGAAGCGCTTCATCAGCAACGGCTTCGGCTGGTCATGCTTGCGGATGATGGCGATGACTTCGTCCAGATTCAGATAGGCGATCAGCAGGCCGTCGAGGATGTGCAGCCGCTTGTCCACCTTGTCGAGCCGGAATTTCAGCCGGCGCGTGACCGTCTCCACCCGGAATTCCAGCCACTCGCTCAACAGGTCCTTCAGGTTTTTTACCTGCGGCCGGCCATTAAGACCGATGACGTTCATGTTGACGCGATAGCTGCGTTCCAGATCGGTGGTGGCGAACAGATGCGCCATGAGCTCTTCGCTGTCCACGCGGTTGGAGCGCGGCACGATCACCAGGCGCGTGGGATTCTCATGATCCGACTCGTCCCGCAGATCCTCCACCATCGGCAGTTTCTTGGCGCGCATCTGCTGGGCGATCTGCTCCAGCACCTTGTCGCCGGACACCTGATACGGCAGCGCCGTAATCACGATGTCGCCGCCCTTCTCCCGCATCCATTGGGCGCGCAGGCGCACGCCACCGTTGCCGGTCTCATACATCTGTAGGATCTCGGCCTTGGGCGTGATGATCTCGGCTTCGGTGGGATAGTCCGGGCCTTTGATGTGCTCGCACAGCTCCTTGACCGTGGCCTTGGGTTGTTCCAGCAAGCGGATGCAGGCGCTGGCGATCTCTCTGAGATTGTGCGGCGGGATGTCGGTGGCCATGCCCACGGCGATGCCGGTAGTGCCGTTCAACAACACGTTTGGCAACCGCGCCGGCAACAGCACTGGCTCTTCTAAGGTGCCGTCGAAGTTCGGTTGCCAGTCCACCGTGCCCTGGGCCAGTTCCGAGAGCAGCACTTCCGCGTATTTGGAGAGCTTGGCTTCGGTGTAACGCATGGCGGCGAAGGACTTGGGATCGTCCATGGAGCCCCAGTTGCCCTGGCCGTCGATGACGGGATAGCGGTAGGAGAACGGCTGCGCCATCAGCACCATGGCTTCGTAGCAGGCGCTGTCGCCGTGAGGATGGTACTTGCCCAGCACGTCGCCCACGGTGCGCGCGGATTTCTTAGGCTTGGCCTGGTAGTCCAGGCTCAGCTCCGACATGGCATACACGATGCGCCGCTGCACCGGCTTCAGGCCGTCGCCGATGTGCGGCAACGCCCGGTCCAGAATCACGTACATGGAGTAGTCCAGGTAGGCCTTCTCGGTGAAAGTCTTCAGCGGCTGCTGTTCTGCACCTTCGACCACAAGCGTGGATGTGTTAGCCATGGGAACCCTCAAATCAATAGCCATTCCAGGATGGCTGCATTATAGCTAGCGTAGGTTGGGCTGACGTAGGAAGCCCAACGAGATATCGAAATAGTTGTTTCCTATTCTGCGATTTCGTCAACCCTTTCGCCAATACGATGGAAATTTCGTGGCTGCAGCTTTATGTTGGGCTTCCTTCGTCAGCCCAACCTACGGCCTCAAAAAGTAGGTGAACCCGATGCGTTACATGGTTGTTGTCGAAGAAGGTCCATCCAGTTTCGGTGCGTATGTACCTGATCTTCCCGGCTGTGCGGCCGTTGGAAAATCACAGAAAGAAGTCTTGAAACTCATCGAGGAAGCAATCGAATTTCATCTCGAAGGCCTAACGGAAGAAGGCAAGCCGATACCCACACCCCATTCATCCAGCGTGTTAGTCGAAATTCATTCAAACTGACAATTCGCCGCCCATGACGCTCAGCAATATAACGTAAGGAAGGCCTAATTAATTCTCTTCTCGTCATTCCGGCGAAAGCCGGAATCCAGTGAAATCTAATTCCTGGGCACCGGCTTTCGCCGGTGCGACGAATTAATCAGGTGTTCCCTAAATATCTCCGCTGCACCGGCTTCAGGCCGTCGCCGATGTGCGGCAACTAGCGTAGGTTGGGCTGACGCAGGAAGCCCAACGACTAGATCCGAAGTCCAACTAATACCTGTTAGCGCGCATAATGGCATGCAATCGTAGGAGAGTGATATGAGGAAAGTCGTTGCGTCCACCTTTACATCGCTGGACGGCATCATGCAGGCACCCGGAGGACCGAGCGAAGATCCAAGCGGTAATTTCACCTTGGGTGGTTGGTTGTTCGCATTCATGGATGCGGATGTGGATCTTTCTGGGTCAGGTTTCGATGGCAAGGATCGAGAGCTGCTACTCGGCCGCAAAACCTACGAAATATTCGCGGCCTATTGGCCAAATCAATCAGAGGATAATCCGATCGCGAGGACCTTCAATGCGACAAAAAAGCATGTGGCGACCCGCACTTTGAAGACATTGCAATGGAACAATTCATCGGTACTTGGCGCTGACGTCGTTGCAGCCATAAGCGCGCTCAAGACGCAGCCCGGACACGACCTGCAAATCATCGGCAGCGGCAACCTGATTCAGACGCTGCAAGCCGCAGCGCTCATCGACGAATACCACGTATGGGTGTTCCCGGTCGTGCTTGGCGGCGGCAAGCGATTGTTTGAAAATGGTGCAAGGCCGTGCGCACTGAGGCTCGTGGCTTCGAAGTTTTCAAAAACTGGCGCTGTGATGAACACCTATGTTCCAGCTGGAGATATTCAGATTGGCTCGCTTGGCTAGTAAGCGTATGCTGAGCCTTCGCGAAAAAGTTAATACTTTGACATGATATACCCCGCTTTGATGGCGGCATTAAAGGGTGTCGTGCATAACGACTGGAAATCCGGGATTGTCGGTGCTACAAAGACCTGAATTATTCCATCGTCGGCGATAACGTGACATTGGTGACTTACATCTAATTACTGTTAGAGCGCACAGGATTGACTAGGTCATGCCCCTTACCAACGAACAAATCCTCGCGGAGGTCGAAGACATTCTGAGGACCATGCCGGCGCGCGAAACTATCCGGCATGAGACGGAAGAAAACCTCGCGTGGATGGGTCGCGTATCAGCTCTGATTGATAATTGGAACCCGCCAATGTCGCTAGTCTTCCGATGCTATCTTGAGACTTTCCATGGTCTTAGTGCGCGTGAGGCCGGCCAAGCTCTTCAAAAGATTTTCACCCTCCTGCATCAAGCCAGGAATGACCTTCGGATGAAGACTCTTGGCCCTGTAAGTATCGCGGTCGGCCATGGAATGGTATTTGACTACTTTGACGAGATACGAAAAGTCGTTGAGGGTGCGAAGCAGGACATCCTATTTGTTGACCCATATCTGGACGCCGAGTTTGTCTCGCGATATTTAACACACGTTGGAAATGGTGTAGCCGTGCGACTACTCACACGCGAGCGGCTTGGCACTCTCCTACCTGCGGTTGACACATTCGTTCAACAGTCCAATATGCAAGTATCTGTCCGTTCTGCACCAAACTTCCACGATCGCTACATACTTGTTGATAAAGCCGCATGTTTTCAGTCGGGGGCTTCCTTCAAGGACGGAGCTAAGACGGCGCCTACTACGCTCACCCAGATCAGTGATGCGCTTGAGCCGGTTCTTCAAACGTACGAGTCCCTTTGGAAGGGCGCAAAGGTCGAGCGCTAATGTTGTACAGGATAAAGGGTGCACTGCCCTTTAAGCTTCACTTTCTTAGGCCAGCCACCCGGCTAAATCACAAGAACCTTTTTTATCAATATCTTGCGCATGTGGGTGAATATTTTGGCACAATGAATTAAGGGTGGCGCCCACTTTTCCAGTCGCTGTTACTTGCAGTGTTCGTTGCTCTGATTTAGCGCTGCGGTGGAAAATGACAAAGTGAGGTCCTAATGGCAACGCTATACAGAATACTGACACGACTCGCAGTGGCTTGGGTCGTAATCGTCGGCGGCTTCTCGCTGCTCATCATGGCACACGATGGACTTCTGTCTGACAGCGAATCTTGGGTTTTAGCCACGCTGACGATAGGTGTGCCAACACTCCTGATCGGTACTCTGGCATGGATTATCAAGCCGCCCTCGAGCGCGTCTAACGCGGCACTGTTCTGGATATTTGGAATTGCTGTGCTGATTCTGGTCGGGGGTCTTGGTGCACGCCTATACACGGGGCACAGCAAACGGCTTGAGCAAGTGAGAGCTGACGCCGCCTATCAAGCGAGGGATGCTGCGTTCAGGGGCGAGCTTCGGAAATACTGTAGTGATGCAGAAATCGCTCGGATGGACATTACCGATCCAAAGACAGGTTTCTCGCCGTGGATATACGTAGCAGAAACATCAGGGGAAACTCCAGCTAAGTTTGCTCAGGACTGGCATTGCCTGCATGCACAGAGACCATAGTTAATTAGCCACCCAAGCCGATGCCATAAACGGTGCGGCTTAACTAGAACGTTAGAGATCACGTGTGAATTCAAGAATCAGCGAAAATTTCGATGAAACTTATGCACATGGCAAGTTGCATGAGTTAGTGTACGAGCTCTTTATAAGCCTGAAACCAGCTAGAATTAAATTGAGCGAAAATCTTCGATACATATCGATCATTTCTCCTAGTGACTTCAAGAATTTTAAACATCAAAAAATGTGGGGTAATTTGCAAAAATCATTAATTGGTAAAACGAAAAATATCGGGTTACAAAGAGCTCCAATAGAACAGTTAACAGTTCAGAATAAAACTTTAGAGACAGCACTGAAAAACATCTGGGATATTTATGAAGAAGGAGAATCAAGGAGTCAGCCTCGTTGATTTCTCTGTAATCGGAGAAGCAGTTATGTCAGGTACTCAAGAGAACATCTTAGCCGAGATGTATTCTGTTCTAATCAAGGACTCTAGTGGCGCCGCTGAAGATCCTCGTGGTGAGTTTGTTCACTACGCTGAAGCCTACGATGCCTTTGAGAAGGCTGTAGGATTTGTCGATGAACTGAACGCCAGTGTAGACAACTACCCTTTGACATCTGATACCGTTCTAATGCTTAAAGGGAACAGTCTTGTCTTGCTATGGCAACGCCCACCGCAGAGAACGCGAAGGTTGCTGGAGGAATGGATTCGAAGGAAGGGGTACGGAAACCCAAAAATCGTTTCAATTAACTTTGTTGGTATCGGCATCACTGACCAACAAACTATTGCCATAGTTCGCGCTGACACACCGCTCTCCGTTTGAACGGTAGCGAGGTTAAAGGAGATTAAAGTAGGGGAATAAATAGGGCGCTACTCTTCGGGATAAACGGGATATGGACTGCTGCCGGTTTTACAGACACCGAGTTAAGGTGTGATGATGATACCGGAGGTAGTCCATGCGTACACGAAGGACATTCAATCGCGAGTTCAAGTTGGAGGCGGTGCGGCTGGTGAGGGAGCG
>Ga0307372_10000316_pt1 | contig 86313 bp, 75 predicted proteins | sample OX1MG_FD_202533 | JGI IMG/M metagenome (GOLD analysis project Ga0307372, IMG submission 202533) | Soil microbial communities from Risofladan, Vaasa, Finland - OX-1 | ecosystem: Environmental > Terrestrial > Soil > Coastal area > Acid sulfate soil | place: Finland: Risofladan, Vaasa | collected... | reverse complement strand
ACTTGCGGGCGAAGCCCGCCGTGGACTGCGGTAGCGGCAGCTACCGCCTTCTCTCGTAAGCGGCGAGCAAAGAGTAGACATCACCCACCCGAGCACTGAGCGCCTGTAAAGAATTAAGTGGGACAGGTCACTAGCGTGTCTGTCATCGAACTCTGCGTTTGTCTGGCAGAATACTCTGAGCCACTGTGGGCTCGTCATTCCCGCGAAAGCGGGAATCCACCGCCACGCCTGATCTTGGATTCCCGCTTTCGCGGGAATGACCGCAATCTATCGGCCTGGTTTGAGGCGTCCGTTTTGCTTCCGTCCGCGACGGGTGATGTTCTCATTGCCGGATGGCTCTTGCAATCTTCTTCCAGCAGCATTTATATCATATGAAGTATAACTACATCAAACAGTAACTGACTAACATAATTCTCGCTGCATCGATGACCAACAAATTGTACCACTGCCCTGGGTCTTCGGCTTCAAGCACTAACAGATGGTAGTGGTACGTTTTCGCGGCTGTAGCGGCGGTCTCTGACCGCCGAACTTTATTCTTCAACAGTTTCCGGCGGTCAGAGACCGCCACACCAGCAAACTGACCCACGACCAAACAGATACCGCCTCGATCTTGCGCCTTCTCTGAGATCGCACAATTGATGATTGAGCATCCTGCCCGCAATGGGCTATATTTAGGGCGCAGCTTGCAACGGGGAATCAAGGATTGAAGCCGAAGCATTCAAATGTTAAGTCAAGGCTGACACGCCGCGCCAAGGTACTGGTCATAGCGGCGCTGGCTGCCGTGGCCGGACTCGCGTTTTACCCGTCTTTACCCGCCGATCCCTCACAAGCGAAGCCCACCATTGACATTCCGGTGAAGTTCACGGATATTGCCCGCGCCGCCGGGATCACCTTCAAGCAGGATTCCACCGCCAGCGATCAGAAGTATTACCTGGAAACGATGGGCACAGGAGTGGGGTGGATTGATTACAACAACGATGGGTTGTATGACCTCTACCTGGTGCAATCCTCCGCCACGGAGGCTTATAAGCCTCCGCACCCTCTGCGCTCCGCCCTTTACCGCAACAACGGCGACGGTACGTTCACGGACGTGACGAAACAGGCTGGGGTGGGCGCGGAAGGGCTCTACGGCCAGGGTGTGGCCGTAGGTGATTACGACAATGACGGCAACCAGGACCTTTACGTGACCGGCTATGGCCGCTCGATTCTTTACCACAATAACGGTGACGGGACGTTTACGGACGTCACCAAGAAGGCGGGCGTCGGAGACGACGGCAACTGGGGCACCAGCGCCGGCTGGTTCGATTACGACAAGGATGGATATCTCGATCTGGTCGTCTGCAATTACATTGATTGGACCCCGAAGAACAATATCTATTGCGGCGAGCATCGTCCGGGATATCGAGCCTACTGCCATCCGGATAATTACAAGGGCGAGCGGATCAAGCTTTATCACAACAACCGTGATGGGACATTCACTGACGTTTCGGTGAAGTCGGGCGTAGGCGTCCCGGAAGCGAAAGGCATGGGAGTGGTGCTGGCGGACTTTAATAACGACGGCTGGCCGGACATCGCCATCGCCAATGACACGTGGCCGAACTTTCTGTTTATCAACAAACACGACGGAACGTTTGACGACGTTTCTTTCACCTCCGGGGTGGCCGCCAGCGCCGACGGCAAGTATGAGGCCGGCATGGGCATTGACGCCGCGGACGTGGACGGCGACGGCTGGCTGGACCTTTACATCACCCATCTCGATTTTGAGCTGAACCGCCTTTACCACAACAATCACGACGGGACGTTTGATGACGACACGTATCCGAGCCGCATCGGCAACCGGGCCATCTTCCTGAGCGGTGTCGCGGCCAAATTCATGGACTATGACAATGACGGCTGGCCCGACATTTTCCAGGTGAACGGCGCCATGCTCGATAACATCCGGCTTTACCACACGGAAGTGCATTACAAGGAACCTAAGCTGATGTTCCGGAACCTCGGCCACGGCAAGTTTGAGGACGTTTCCACGGAGCTGGGGCTTGACTTTCTGAAGCCCATCGCCGGGCGAGGTCTGGCCACCGCCGATTTCGATAATGATGGCGACATAGACGCCGCCATCAACGCGCGTGGTGATTATCCCGAGTTGTTGAGGAACGACGGCGGCAACGCCAACCACTGGCTGGAGGTATTTCTGATCGGCACGAAGTCCAATCGCGACGGGACCGGAGCGAGCTTGAAGCTGGTTTCCCAGGGCTTCACGGAACATAAGCAAGCCGAGGGCGGCGGAAGTTATATGGGGGCGAACGATCCCCGCATTCAATTTGGCTTGGGCAAACGCACCAAGGTCGATTTATTGGACATCAAGTGGCCAAGCGGCACGGAGGATAAGCTCACGAACATTCCCATCGATCAGATTATCGCGGTCAAGGAAGGTGTGGGAATTGTACCGCACCCATTCCCCAAGGTCCCCAGCCGGTAAATCTTCCGGCAGCCTAACTTCTTCTTCCAAAAACAGTAAGCCTTGCCGGGATTACAAAAAAGTGTATGCTGTGCTCTCCTAACAGGCTGCGGAAAACCGTGGTACGGCGGCTCTATGCCGCAAGCCGTGTGTTGGAAACATTGGGCTTATGGCGATAAAAATCGCCGCTACGCCCTTCGCAGAGGGCTTTTCCGAAACCTGCCAAGGTAAGGCATAAGGTTTTATTTGAATAAAAGTAAATAAGTTGTTCAGTATGAATAGCCTGTGATGTAATTCGTTTGTCTCTTGGTCCCAATTTTCTGTGATCGGCCGTTAACGGCGGTGGCTTTCTTGTGCGTTTTCAATATATTTGGGTGTTTTCCGGCGTGAATGTGCTATTATAATGGTGCAGTTTGTGCGGTGCCGACGAGAATCCAACCCGACACTCTTACCAAGTTTGAGGATGCTTTCTTTTCTACTAGCCTTAATTTGGGTTTCGGACGCCGGGTCTTTCCTCCGTCGCCATGACAACGAATTGCCAATTTAATCAAGGGTAGATCTTACCAGTATGAAAGAACAAGGTACTGTAAAATGGTTTAACGCCGCTAAAGGCTATGGTTTCATCAAGCGCGATAGCGGAGAAGACGTGTTTGTACACTTCTCCTCAATCATTGGAGACGGATACCGCTCGCTTGACGAAGGGGCGCGCGTCAGCTTTGAGGTCAAAACTGGACCGAAAGGCTTGCAGGCCGATCAAGTCGAAAGGGCATAGAAGCAAAAGGGGCTGGCCAGAGAGCAACCCCTCATCGCAACGTTCAGGAGACGAAACCATCCAATTTTCGATGGCGGCTTCGTCCTGAACGCCAAAGGTGCAGAAAGAAACCTATCTGGGGAGTAGCGCTGTCCGAAGGCACGCAAGAGCCGCTTCAGCGAACGGGTTGCTCCCGGATTGAGAGGCAATGATGAATCTTAAAGTCGGGCAATATATAAAGCATTCTAAATATGGCTGTGGCACGATCATCGAGCGCGATGATGAGCGGACCACCATCGATTTTGACACGGCAGGACTGAAGAAGTTCGTGACTTCGATAGCTTCATTTGAAATCGCTGAAGGTGAAGCCCCCAAGAAGAAGAGGGGCGGTGGAAGACGGCGAGTGAAAGCTACAATTCAATAGCTTTCTGGTTACGTCCAAGCGATACCCCCGGCCTTAATTGGCTCACGGCCGAAACCCCGGCAACGCCCGCGTTTCAAACCCCAACCTATTGATTTATAACCCTTCCCGCTGCCGGGCCAGCGGGGTATCGCATTCAGACGCGGGTTGAGTCCACCCCGCCGCACCCACCCAACTCGGATTATTCGCGAACCTCCCTTGAGGGGCCCGTCACGGCACGGTTAAAACCGTGCCCTGACGGTCTTCGGGTAGAACTTCGTGAATACCCCAAGTTAAAGCCGTAGCCCTTCTATTTCTTCGCAGGAGCTTTCTTACCGAACAACCCCATGATCCCTTGTATTAAATTGGGGGGAGGATTGGGCGTGGCCTGATTTCGATTGGCGCCACCGCCCAGCAGCGGGGCCAATCCAGGGGGAGGCTCGACCACGAATTTTGGCTGATTGAGCGTGCCGTTGACGTGAAAACGCAAATCAACCATTCCATTCCGAATGGGGACTTGGACCAAGCTGGACAGCGCATTGGCCAATGGCGTCCGGGCGGCTTTGATCTGCGCAACGCCCTGGTAATTCAAAGTGGGATCGGGCGCACGATTGAGGTCGGTGCTACCTTGTCCGGTGGCATTCAGTCCGTTGCCGAACAGGGTAATCGTGCGGCTCGACAGCAGGCCGTCGCGCAGCTCAAAATCTGCAGAGAGCGATGAGAATGAAGAGATGTCTCCCGTGGTTGGACCGATGCCCACGATCTTCATCATTTGCAGAATGTCCTTGCTCAGCTTGAGGTCAGGGACACGCCCGCGCAGAATGGTTAAGTTGCCGTCAACATGCTTGCCGATCCACGGATCCGCGCTCCCCGCGAAATCGCCTGAAAAACGGCAATCAGCATTCGCCGTTCCCGTCATCTTGCCATTCCCTCCCTCAAACGCTGCCAGCAATTTGGCCACGTTGACTGCGGTCAGGTTCAGGGAAAGCTGGTAGGGCGAATTGGGATGAGCAAGGTCCATCTGGAAATCTCCCTTACCTTTTCCGTCAAGGGTGTCGAATGAAATTGGATTGAGGGATAGTCTTGCAGGATCGAGCGCCAGATTTGACTTTAGGTTGGTCAAATTAACTTGGTTGAACCGCAAAGTCTTGACGGCGAGTGACCCGTGAGCTGTTACTTGGGGAGGACTGGTGGATTGGAAATCACCGCCCGCATGCAGGCTCGCAAGTCGGTAGGAAATTCCTGGCGCTAAGCCGGTTGATGAACCGAATGTGGACGTTACCGGGCCGCCCAGGCTGACCGATTTCAAATCGATGGTCGCGTCCATTGCTTCGAGCGAAGCTGGACTGATTTCTCCCGATGGGAGCACGTGGGCCAACATCATGTGCGCGTCCGAGATGACGATTTCCTTGACGGTCGCCTGGAAGGAAATGGAATAGGATGCGTTGCGGATCGCAGGCATCGGCGGACTTGCAAAATTCCACTGTTCGCCCTTCGAGACCAGCATGATAACGGGCTTCTTAATTTGGATGGACCCAGCCACCAGGCGGTGATGAAGCAGCGGGCCGATCGCCAAATTGGCTGAAACCGCCGTGGCAGTTATGAAATTGCCGGAAGGAAATCCCGGCGGATTGCCCAGTGAGAAGTCCTGGACGACCACGGAAATCTTGGGCAAAAAGCGGACAGAGAGCCTTCCCAACTCCACTCGGCGCCCTGTCACCCGTTCGATTTCCGATATGATCTCCGGGCGGTACCGGTCAACATGGATGAACCAGGGCAGGATCAGAAGAATGGCGATCAGGATGGCGAAAGCGATGAGAAATTTCTTGAGGATGGACTTTCCCCGGTTTGCCATGGTGAACTTCCCCTCGGACGGTAAAAAGATGCAGTTCGTTTCCGCCATTCACCGGGTCACGGTAGCCAGAACCACCCATCCGGTAGTCCACGGTCCAGGCTCCATCCTAGTTCGGAGCGGACTCACCGCGTGGAGCAGTGCTGGCGGAATTCCCCGCAGCGACTCTGGAAAGGGTTGCAGAATAATAGTTGAAAAAAGACTTCCCGGGCGGGGCGACGTCCACCGTCTCCGTGCATACATCCGAGCCGACCTGCGCAAACATCCACCGGAAAAGCCAGCCTTGCGGCGGGAGCGGGCCGCCTTGTGGATTGAAGAGCACCCGGCTACCCGTCACCGTCACCTGATAGCGGGTCATAAAGCCATTGCTGGTGAAGAGACGAAGGGTGAACGCGCCAGAGGATGCTCCCTGACTCAGCATCCCCACCCAGGATTCATGGGTGGCGGGCGCAGTCTTGGTGGCGGGTAGTGAAACGTCTCCTTTAATCTTGAGAAAACGCTGTTGAAGCGCGTAGGCCACGGAAAGGTGGACGTCACCCGGCGCCTTCTTCACCGCAGTCTTACCGGACCAGTCGCCGATTAACCACTGCAGGCTGGAAAAATCCGGTTTGGGCGGAAGGGGGATGGTGTAAATGGTCGGATTCTTCTGCCGCGCGAAAAGCCACCCCGCTGTAAGGGCCACAACACACGCCAGCAAAACTCTTTTCCTCATTCAGTTTGCCTCTGTCATACGGGTCCTCAGAACCCACGCCAGCCATTACAATCTTCAAGCCAGCTTTGGGTCGAAAACAAATTATAACCGGACTTTGCGAAATTTGCCGGAAACGGCGTAGGGAGTAGTGATACGTTTTCGCGGCTGTAGCGGCGATGTCCCCATCGCCGAGAACCGTAGAGGCCGGCTTTAGCCGGGCACGGATCATTGCATTCGCTTGCCGGGCTAAAGCCCGCCTCTACATTCCGCGATGCCTCTACATTCCGCATGATGCCGAGTAGGGGCGGGCTTGGTGCCCGCCCGTGGGCGACCACTAGGGTCGCCCCTACGGAAGACCGGGGCGAACACCTTCTGTGCCGTGGCGCCGCCGTCCCGGCGGCAGACCTCAAGGCCAGCGGGACGCTGGCGGATTTCCCCGCTTCCTGCCAGGCGAAGCCCCGAGCGGCGTCACATCAAATGCCCGTCGTCGGTTTATATCCTTATGGACAGCTAGGCCGGTAGGCACGAAGGCTCGCATGTCGATATATAATCTCAATTGGTCCGTGGCGGGGACCGGGCTCGGCTCCACAAAAAAACCTGGGCTCATTGGTTGTGAAAGATTGGCGTCCGGCGGGCCAAACGAGTCAAGCCATGCAAAGGAAAGTCTTTTTGATCAGCTTTATTACCCTGAGCCTCATAGCAGATTTCGCTCTTCCCTTGGTGTGGGGCCTCCTGGCGACCTTTCCAATTATCGTAGTAAGTTGGTGGATCGCTTACCGCAGCGATTGGTTCTGACAACAAGGCTTAACCACAGTTTGCCTCATCGAACTGCACCACTCCGCGAGTCCCCCGAGTGACGCGGCCCGTGCCCTGCGTTGGGTTTTCGAAGCTCGCCCCATCAATCAGATTCTGATCTGGCAATAAAAGCTTTAAAGTTTTGGAGCCAGATGACTTGCTGAGGATGATCGGCGAAGATGGTGCCGCGGGACGGAGTTGAACCGCCGACGCCAGCCTTTTCAGGGCTGTAGTCGCCCAAGGCTAGCTGATTGATTCAACGCATCTTAGCTTAAATTCACTCCACTTTCTCAGTCCATATATTGGAAGCATAACGGAAGCATAACGGAAACGCAACTGCGGGACGGTGTTTGCCTCAAAACACCCCATCGGCAGTTCTATGAATTGAATCAACGTCAAGTTTTATCGCATAAAAACTTGACATGCCTGTCCGAAAATTCTATATTGGGTGCATGGAAACCCTCACCCCATCTTCAACCGGCTCACGTCCCATCACCAGCTTGGTCCGCCAGCGGATCGAACGCAGTGGTGAACGGCTATGGCGGCTTGAAGACTTCCGGGACCTTCCATTTACCGCCGTGGCGCAAGCCCTGTCACGTCTGACTCGCCAGGGGGCACTCGAACGCCTCAGCAAGGGCATCTACTACCGCACCCGAGAAACGGCTTTCGGCAAGAGCCGGCCAAACCCCACCTCAATCCGGAAGCTAATGTCCGGGCGCAAGACAATCTTTCCTTCAGGGATTGCCGCCGCCAATCTCCTGGGATTCACAACGCAGAGCACGAGGCAGGGCGAGGTTGCCACCAGTGCCTCAAGCCTACCCAAGAGACTCGTTGGCGGCGACACGGTGATCCACACGCGGCGACCGGAGGCATGGGCGAGTCTTTCCCAGACCGATGCGGCACTGCTCGATTTCTTAAGGCGAGAGGGCAGGACGAGTGATCTGTCGCCGGAAGCAACGGTTCGCAGAACCCTGGCGCTACTGTCGGAGAAAGGCCGCTTCGAGCGTCTGCTCAAAGTCGCTGAATCCGAGCCTCCGCGTGTGCGCGCGATGCTCGGCGCCCTGGGTGAACAGCTTGGAAAGAACCCCCCTGCCCTTTGGCGCTTGCGGGCTTCCTTGAATCCGTTCTCCCGATTCGACTTCGGATTACTGGCCGACTTGCCGCAGGCGCGTCACTGGCAGGCCAAAGAGCGCCGCTCACATGAAGCTGTTTGAGCATCCCGATTTCGAGCAAGCGATGCTCCGGGCGGCGGAGCATTTTCGCCAGCAAGGATTGCGCCCGGCCGTCATCGAGAAGGATTACTACGTTACAGAAGCCCTGCGAATCATCGCTGTCAACGCCAACGACAAAATCATCTTCAAGGGCGGCACAAGCCTGGCGAAGGGCTGGAACCTAATCCAGCGGTTCTCGGAAGACATAGACATCTTCCTTGATCCACTCGCGTTCCAGCCAGCCCTCGGAAAGAACGCCATTGATCGGGAACTTAAGAAGCTCCGTGATTGCCTTTGCACACATCCGGCGCTGACGTTTGTTGACAGTGAGAGTCGAACCATAGGCGGGTTCGGGCGAAGCGATCGATTCTCCTACACGCAACGCTTCGGCGGCCCTGGCGAAGTCGCCAATCGCGTGCTGCTTGAAGCCGGAACCGCAAGCGGTCGCGAACCCACCACCATTGTCGAGTTGCGGTCGTACGTTGCTCAGTCCCTTCAGGAGAACGGCCTATCTCTGGGCGCAGAAGACGAGGGACCGTTTCAAATGCGCCTGTTGCACTTCCGGCGAACATTCGTCGAGAAGATGTTCGCCATCCACAGCAAGGTGGAGTTGCTCAAGCGCGACGGACTGCCCCTCGGAACTTACGCAAGGCACTACTACGACCTGTTTCAACTGGCCGCACGAGCGGAGGTGATCGACATGCTGAAATCCGCCGAGTACGCAGCCATCAAGGTGGATTACGACCAGATCAGCAGCACTCATTTCCCCAAGAGCTATTTTCATCCCGAGGACATGAGTTTTGCCAAGAGCGATGCGCTGTTTCCGCCTGCCGGCCTGGCCGCGACGATCGCTGCTGAGTACGAGGCGCAATGCCGAATACTTTGTTATGGACCGTATCCAGCATGGGCTGAGGTTCAGGCCAAGCTTCTCGCGCTTCGAGATCTCTTGTAACTCCAGCGCCCGCCGAAACGCCCCTCCCCTCTCCTGTCTTTTCGCCGCCGACCGCGCCCCGTTCCTAAACTTACGATGTCCGCTTCGCCTTGCGGACATATTTGTTGTCATAACCGGCGATGGTGTCACAAATCCAGCGATCATAGATCAGGATATCGGCGAAGCATATGTCAACCAGCATGTGGCACTAATTAGTCACCGCGAGCTCTCCGAGGCGGTAAGAAAAGGAATCCAGAAGCGCCGTCGGATAACGTCATTTGCATCTGTATACGGTTACATGAGTCGGCCGAGCACGAGCACAGCGATTAGAGTAAGCAACACGTAGGCGACATACGCATTCAGCCTACCGTGGTGCATCCGGGCAACCGAGGCGGCGAGCCAGCGGGCGGCGCCATGTACAGGTAGGTAAAGCAGCCGGTCGAGCACGTGGGCTTCCTCGATCCGGCGGCGGATCGCCATACGAAAGTGTACGGCGACCATCTCGCGGCTGTCCTCCACCGCTGTCGGATGAAAGATCGCATTGAAAGTGACGCGGACAGGATTGGAAAAACCCGTCGCCGTGTACGTGAGCTCTGGCGGCAAGTGGCTCAGTCCACCGGCCCAGACGGGACCAAAGGTGTGCTGACGGCGCCGAGCCAACAACCAGCGTACTGCCAGGAACGTAGAACCTATGAGCAGCGCGAGCATGACGAACATGGTGCTGGTTGACATTGCAAAAACCACCGGATTCCGCGCCTCGCCGCGGTGAAGTACCACAAGGCCAGCACCTGGGAGCACGCCTCTCCCAATCTGTGCGCCGAGATTATGGAAATCGGTCACAAAGGCCGGAGGCAACAGGGGGCGCTTGGAACCTGTAGTGAAGAAAGGCGGAACAAGCGCCGCGGCTGCATTTGTTCCCGTCAGCACTCGTGCCGCGCGGTCAAGGACCGGAATCACGTATGTGGGGAGAACGCCCAACAGCAGGCACAGAAAAGCTAGAAAACCCATCGCGGCCCGCATCGAGCGGGGCACACGGCCGCTCCTCTTTGCTTGTTCTGATCGTGCCATCCCCAGAAAGCTCATGGCATAGGCCTTAACGAAGCAGGTGACGGCGAGCGCCGCGGTCAGGGCGAGAATCGCACCGCAGAGCGCAAAAACCACCTTCACGCCCGCGGAGCCGAGCGACGCGCTCTGGAGCAGCGATTGCAACGTGAGCCACTCGCTGACGAAGCCGTTCGAGGGGGGCAACGCTGAGATCGAAAGCGCCCCGGCCAGAAAGAACGCTGCAATCCACGGCTGACGCTTGATCAGCCCGCCAAGACGGTCCATATCAATCGTGCCCACGGTGGCATCCACCGAGCCTGTCCCGTAAAAGAGTAGCGACTTGTAAACGGAATGGTTCAGCATCTGATAGAGCGCGGCGATGAAGGCGATGCCGGCGAGCGCGGGCGCGTGTGCGGCTAAAAAAACAAAGCCTGCCCCTAGTCCTGCCGTCACAATGCCCATGTTCTCTATCGAGCTTTCCGCGAGCATGCTCTTCATATCACTTTCGCGGTTGGCATAGAGGATGCCCACCAGCGCCGTCAAACTGCCCACCGCCAGGACAATTAACCCCGGATTGACGGAGGCAAGGGGGAGCAAGTCCCCGTTGACACGGACGATGCCATAGACGCCGAGGTTGAGCAGAACTCCCGACAGCAGAGCGCAAACATTGGCGGGCGCAACCGGATAGACCCTCGGCAGCCAGCGGTTGAAAGGCGCCAAGCCGGTTTTCACACTGAAGCCAACGAATGAAAGCAGGAACACAGCCCAACGCAAGACAGGCCCCGCAGTGGCAGCCACAGACCGGATGGAAGCAAACGCCAGGCTGCCGGCTGCCGTCCCGAGCAGGAGGAATGCGACGGCTACGGCAAGGAACCCAGCCTCTCCCATGCACAGCATCAGATATCCGGCTTCCGGGTTCTCATTCTGCTTATGCTGGCAGTTCACCAGCAGGTAGCCGAGAATCGACATTGCCTCCCACCCAATCAGGAACGTCACGACGTCACCGGCCATCAGGATCAGCGCCACGGCCGCGAAGAGAGCGTGATACAAAATGGAAAACGACCGTAGGTTGAAATGCCCGGCGTAACGATCGAGATAACGGCGCGAAAAGACCGAAGTGGTAAGAAAGATCAAGCCGGATATAAATAGAAACAGGGCTGAGAGATGATCGATGGCTAGGGTTAGGGTACCCAGTTCCGGCAAGTTCCAGAGGCTCGCATTGAAGGATTGTCTGCTAAAGAGTACGACGGCGCTAGCCCCGCATAGGGCCAGGGACGAGAGCGACCCGGTCCAAAGCAAGACGCGAGGACCGTGCGTGCCAGCTAATATCGCCGACAGGGTGGCGCCGATTGCACAAAGCAGGAAAAAGGCAATGATTAGAATTTGGATGGTCATCATCGGATTTCCGGTTCGGTGCTCCGTTCATACAATAACCCGAACGCGGCAATTTTCGCTTCCGCCACAAGGCCTGAATGGGCGGGATTGGCTTCGCGTACCCTTCACAACAGACGGTCGACGAGCAGCGCCAGGATCACGATCGCAGCCGGGCCCAGGGTGACTTGGCCAATCTCGGGGAGTTGCCCGAGCAACAACACTACGAGGAGGGTTCCCAGAATATAGGCGGCATAGGCATTAAGTCTTCCGTGGTGCATGCCCGCAAATCTCTGGGCGATCTGCTGCGCCCGTCCGGCCATTGGAACGAAGAGAATTCTGTCGAGCACGTGGACCTCTTCGACGACTCTTGTAATCCGTGCGCGAAAGTGTATCGCCACGATCTCCCGGCGGTCTTCAGATTGGCGAGGATGAAAGATGGCGTTAAAGGTCACCCGCACGGGGCTCGAAAAACCCGTTGCGGTGTAGGTCAGCTCCGGAAGAAGGGATGGTAACCCACCGGCCCACACACGCCGTCTCGCGGTTTGACGCCCGCGCGATATCAAGCCTCTCACCAACGCAAACGAAACACCCAGCAATAAAAAAAGAACAAGGGCCATATATGCCGTTGACATCGCGAAAACAACCGGATTGTGCTCGCCTCCTCGGTGCAGCACCACAAGGCCGGGCCCAGGGAGAAAGCTGTGTCCCAGTTGAGCTCCCAAGTTGTGGAAGTCCGCCAGAAACTGTGCCGGTAATGAGGAACGACTGGACGTCGGCGCAAAGAAAGGGGGTACCAGTGAGGAAGCGGCATTGCCCCCGGCCAAACGGGCCACACACCGGCCCAGGACCGGAATAAAATAGGATGGGAGAAGACCCAAAAGAACGCACAGTGCGGCGGAGATTCCCATGGCGGCCCGTATTGAGGGATGAATGGGAGCTACGTCCGGCGGCGCTCCTTTAGATCGCGAAACGCCCAGAAAAGTCATGGCGTAGAGCTTAACAAAGCAAGTAATTACCAGTCCGGCCGTAAGCGCAAGCCCTGCTCCACAAAGTGCGAAAATCATTTTGACCGCACGGGAAGACAACACCGCGCTCTGCAGGAGGGATTGAAGTGTCAGCCACTCGCCAACGAATCCGTTCAATGGGGGCAGGGCCGAAATAGAGAGAGCGCCAACGAGAAAGAAGAATGCCACCCACGGCATCCTCCGAATCAGACCTCCCAACTGGTCCATTTGCCGCGTGCCCGCCTGAGTGTCGATCACTCCCGCTCCGAAAAACAGCAGGGATTTGTAAACGGAGTGGTTCGTCATCTGATACGCGGCTGCGACCAGCGCCATTCCCGCGATGACCGGATGCCCGGAAGCCCTGAACACCATCGCTGCGCCCAGTCCGGCACAGATGACGCCCATGTTTTCAATCGAGCTGTTCGCCAGTACTTCCTTTATGTCGTTTCCCCGGTTGGCGTAGAGGATCCCGGCCAAGGCAGAGAGTGTCCCGGCCAACAGTACGACCACTCCTGGGCCCACGCTTGCGGCGGGCGCCAAGTCGAGATTTACGCGCGCAATGCCGTAAATGCCCAAGTTCAGAAGGACGCCGGATAAGAGGGCTGACACGTTGGCGGGTGCGATGGGGTGAGCTAGAGGCAGCCAGCGGTTGAAGGGAATCAGCCCTGCCTTCACACCGAATCCTAAGAAGGAAAGCAAAAAGACTGACCAGCGCGCTCCGACGCCGAACGACGACAGGTGCGTCCGCAAACCGGCAAAACTTAGACCATTGGAAAAAGCTGCAAGGATAAGAAAGGCGAGTGTGACTCCCAGAAATCCCGCTTCGCCCAGAGTCAGCATCAGGTAGCCGGGGCGCGAGTTTGCTTCCCTCCGGCGTTGGTAATTCACCAGGAGATAGGCAAGCAGTGACATCAGCTCCCAGCTTATGAGAAAGCTGATTGCGTCACCCGCGCTGAGCACAAGGACAACCGAAGCAAAGAGACCAAAATAGCAGACACACAGCGTTCGTAGATCGAAATGCCCCCGGTAGTGCTGGAGGTAGCCAACTGAATAGATCGAAGTAGGCAGGAAGACAAGGGCCGATACTAACATGAACAAGGCCGACAGACGGTCGAGTGAAAGGGTAACCGTTCCCAGGGAAGGTAAAGACCAAAGCTTGACCGCGAAACCTCCCCGCACCAGAAGCAGGCAGGCCGCCGCGCCGGCTGCAAGGGAGGCGAGTGAACCAACCAATCCTAAAATTAGCAGGCTCCAGCGTTCGCCCGCGACGAGCACAGAGAGCGCCCCACCCGCGCACAAGAGAAAAAAGATGTCCATCAAAAGCTGCGGACTCATGCAGATCGTTTCTCCCCGCTAACAATCCCCGAGGGAGAGAACAGATCCACCGGGAGCTTGCGCCCGGCGGCCACCAGCAGGCCATGAAGGATGGCCAATGGTGGCGGCGGAAAGCCCGGCACTTCAATGTCCACAGGCAGCAGATCTTTCACCCCAGCGCTGGTGATGAAGCTCGGTCCAAACACGCCTCCCGTCAGGGCGCAGGCGCCAACGGCCATGACGAGCTTTGGTGCAGGCATGGCCTCATAGACCTCCCGCAAAGGTGCCCGCATATGGTCCGTCACGGGTCCGACCACCAGCAGAATGTCGGCATTGCGGGGAGTGGGGGTAATAAAGAACCCGAGCCTGTGCAGGTTATAGTAAGGATTACTGAGTTGTCTCACTTCGTTCAGGCAAGCTCCGCAGTCGCCCGCGTCCACGACGCGAATGTGCAAAGATTTCCTGAAGCAACTCGGCCAGCGTGGAGAGTTTGCACCGGGTGCGATGCCGGCCCACTCATAGCCGTTCTTCCAGCCGAGCGGAGAGTCCGTGCCTCGCACGCAGCGGAAGCAGTGAACGCAACGGCGGTAATCCACCGCCAGTTCAGAACCTTCAAGACCAATGGCTCCCGTTGGGCAGCGCGCCACAAGCGCGCGGCTTTGCTCTTCGCTGAGCGGACCTGGCACATCCGGCAAGCCAGGCGAAACGCCGGGGGCGCGTTCCTCGGCTCGGGGATAGCGCGTGCTTTTCACCCCGCTGCGGATTCCTTTCAGCACCCACTCGCTCATCGATTTGAGATTCCTCCTACCGGTCGTTTTCGGCGACGGAGAGTCCCAGCGTCGCCAGGATGATTGGAAAATCCTGGAAAGCAAAGTTCTCCGCCGCCAGATGGAAGCCGTGCCAGTTGACGAACGACGGCGTAATCACGCGATAGCGTTCAATCAGTCCAGTCTGGTCAAGCCTTATCCAGTGGAACGCCGCGCCGCGCGGCGCTTCAACCCATCCCAACGCCGTTCCGTGCTGAACGGTCAGCGGAGCCAAGACCTCGCCGGCCTCAAGCTGCGCCGGAATCTGCGCCATGATGCGTACCGCCTGAACCGCTTCGGCATAGAGCACTCGCAGTCGCGCGAAGCCGTCTCCCTCACTCTCAAACGGCTGTTCAAACTGAAATTTGTCGTATCCGCAATAAGGCTGCGCCTTGCGCAAATCGCTGGCCAAGCCCGACGCCCGCGCAATCGGTCCAACCAGGCCACGCTCCCGCGCCTCTGGAGGGGAGATAATGCCAACTCCCTCAATCCGGTCGAGGAAGCTGCTCGAGTAGCGGAGCATTTCATAAAGATCGTCGAGCTTTCCAAGAATCCTTCTGACTTGGTCAACGGCGTCACTGCAGGCCGCATTCGTGAAATCGCACGCCAGCCCTCCAGGAACCGCGAGACCGAAGAGGTAACGGTGTCCTGCAAACGCCCCCGAGACGCGGAGCAAATCCTCTTCCAGAATGGCCGCCTGGCTGGCCGCGACCGAAAGGCCGGTGGATTCACAAATCTCTTGGATCACCCCAGCATGATGCCGGAACCGCTCGAGCTCGGCCACGAAGACGCGCAGCGAGACAGCGCGAGGAGGAACATTCACGCGGCAGATCGACTCAACGGCAAGAGAAAAACCGAGCGCGTGGGCAAAGGCCGTGGTCGCCGCAAACCGCTCGGCGAGGAGCAGGCCGTCCTCCACAGTCTTTTCCTCCGTAATCTTTTCAATGCCCCGGTATTTATAGAAGAGGCGGGGAATGGCGCGAATGACGTCTTCGCCTGCCGTCTCAAGAAGAAAGTGCACGGATTCGGTGACTCCGGCGTAGATGGGTCCCACAGGCATCGCGAAAGCTCCGGGAGCCTCAACAATTGTGCGAGGCCGCCACTCCGTATCAGGGCTGCGGTTCGCAAGCGCCGCCTCTTCGTCAAACTCGCGCCGCATGGGAGCGACATCTTCCTGCCAGAGGTCGTTATGAAGAACGAAGTCGCCGAGGTGGGGATGGCCTTCAAACGTGATGCCGAACAGGTCCTCAACCTCGCGCTCGTGCCGGTCGGCCGCGTACACCTGCGGGCTGATGCTCGGAACCGTTCGCTGCTCAAGAGGCAGGTGAAGCAGCGTGTGAACCCAGCCCGGCGATTGCTCCTGATAAAAGAGATAGCGCAGCTCCCACTCGGCAGCCTGCTCCTCCACGATCAGGCCGGCAAAATGGTAATGTAGTTCGTCAACCAGCCAACTCGCTAGCTCCGGAAGAATTTGAGGTGAACCGCACCGGAGTTCACAAACAGGTCTTCTGCGGTCTACCCAGACCTCCAGGTCAGCGGGCCACTTCTGTCCGGCTTGGGCGACTGTCTTCGCTGGATGAGTCATGCGTTTACCCCCCGATGAGTCCGGCAGCCCGGCTCAACAGAGTATGCAAGGTGTCCGGCACGTACAATCCAAAAATCACGACGGGCGCAGCAGCCAGCAGCAACGCGAGCGCGCAGCTCCACGGCATGCCGGGCGGCGCAGGAAGATTCTCCGGAGGATTCCCGAAGACCATGCGATTGACGTGCAGCAGAATGCCGAAAAAGGCGACGGCAAGAAAAATGGCGAGCAGTCCCGTGGCCACGTAATGCCCGCCGGCGATGCCTGCTTTCAGAATGGCGAACTCCCCGAGAAACACTGCAAAGGGTGGCGCACCGGCGATGGCCAGACTGCCCGTTAGCAGGGCGGCGCCGGCCGCCGGCGAACTCCGGATCAAGCCGCGCACTGCGGCGATCTCGCGTGTGCCGAGTGCCATGAGGACCGCGCCCGCCGCAAAGAAACAGAAAGACTTGGTGAACGCGTGAGAAAAAATCTGGACCATGGCGCCGTACGCGGCCGCATGACCGCCAAGCCCGGCGGCCGTCAGAATGATCCCCATATGCTCGACCGTGGAGTAAGCAAAAAGCCGCTTGGTGTCATGCACCTGAATGAGCAGGAAAGCCGCCACACCCACAGAAATCAGCCCAAAGACCAAGGCCCACCGGTCCACGGCATCCCCCAGGGAAGCGCGCGCGATCGGCATCAACCGCAGGATGACGTAAAGAATCGCACTCGTTTCAATGCCGGAGAGCAAAGCGCATACAGGCGTGGGGGCTTGGCTGTGGGCATCGGGCAGCCAAGTATGTAGCGGGACCAGACCTACCTTTGTTCCAAAACCCACCAGAATCGTCAGGTACGCCATCTTAACCACCGCGGGGGGCATGTGCGGCGCAACCGCCTCGAGCCCGGACCAAGTGTATGTGGAACCCCCCGCTACGTGCATGGCCCAAAACAGCAGCAAAAACCCAAACAGGGCTATGGCCGCGCCGGTGAGCGTGAGCATGGCGTACTTCCAAGCCGCCTCCAGCGCATCCCGGTTGCTCTCGAAACCAACGAGAAGTACCGAAAGAAGGGTGGTAAGTTCCACGGCCAGCCAGGCGACACTCGGCCCGACCAGCACCGGCACGGCCAGCATGGAGAAGATGAAGAGATTGAAATTGCCATAATAATGGTGGAGTATGGAGAGGTCATGCGTGGTGCGCTTCATGTAGCCTAGAGAATAAAGAGACGCCGTAACCCCCACTGCCGCAACCAACAGCAGGATCAGCGCTCCCAGCGCATCCAATTCCAGCCACCCGGGAATCGCGATAACCCGCCCCTTTGCGATAACCTGGAGAGTTGCCCGAACCGCCAGCGCCAGGATCGCCAGATTGGTCACCAAGGTAAGACGGGACGCAATCCGTCGGCCCGGCTTGGGCGTCCAGCAGAGAATGGATGCCACCAAGGGAAGCGCTAAGATCACGATAAGAATCACGGAGCGGACTCCTCTTTGAGCGCAGCCAGAGACCCCACGTTGGTTGTGCCGATGTGCTCTTGCAGGGCACGGGTGAGAACTCCGATTACGAAGACGGCGATCAGCACGTCGAAGGCAACCACCAGCTCGACAAAAAGATGGAGCTCCGGAGCAATGGCGATGCTGGTAAAGAAGGCTCCGTTTTCCATGGCTAACAAGCCGAGCAGTTGCGGAACCGCTTCGCGGCGCACCGTGAGTGTGTAAGCGCCCAACAGCAGCGCCGCGAGGCCAATCGGCAGGTTCACTCCCACTGAAGGACCGGCCGGAATCCGCAGCAGCGGCGCGGTGATTACGTAAGCCGCGATCACCAAGCCGAGCGCGATAAGCAGCGAGATTGGAATGTTGAGCGCCTGATCGATCTCGCGCCGTGTATAGACTTCCTCCGGCACCGTCTTTCGCAACAGCCAGGGAATCAGGACCGGCTTGTTAATCAGGTTGATTGCCGCGACGGCGAGCAGATCCCACACCACGGGGTGCACGCCCAGCAGGAAAGCCGACGAAGCCAGGAAAATGGACTGCCAGATGAAGAAGCGCATGCAGCCCTGCACCTGGCGCGTCGCCACCATGCCGAACGTACAAAGTAGAAACAGACCGCCCGCGAGCGCGTTGAGCTGTGGAAGAAAGGATGTTGGATTCATGGCTGCCGTTACCGTGCCTTCTTTGCATCGTCAGATCGCAAAAAGCCAGCTAATCATCGCGGCGACTGAGATAATGAAGGCAGCTCCCAAAAATTCGCTGATGCGAAAGAGCCGCAACTTCGCGAGCGAACTCTCAACAATGATCAGCACTAAAGCAAAGATGAAAACCTTAAGCATGACGAGCGGAATCGCCAGTAGAACCTCGCTCAGAGCCGTACTGCCGGCCAGACCCCACGGCGTCAACAAGACATTTAGAAAAATACAGATGAGAACAAAGAGCTTCATTTCCCCGCCCCATTTCATCAGGGCTGCGGCCGGGCCGGAATACTCCAGACTCTTCGACTCGTCGATCATGGCAAGTTCGAAATGCCCGGAAGGATTGTCCACCGGAATGCGTCCTCCTTCAGCCAGAATCAGCATGAAGAAAGCAAGGAGAATGAGGACGTGAGCGGGTTCAAAGAAATTAGACAGCGGCTGGACCCATTGCTGCTGCACGATGTAGGGAATCGTCGAGCCTGCGACAAAAGAAACAGTAAAGAAAACAATCATGAAGACTGGCTCAGCAAGGAAGCCAACCAACCGCGTTCGGCTAGCTCCCATTGGGCCATAGGGGTTGGCGGTATCAACAGCCGCCAGGGTCGCAAAGAAGCCCGCCAGCGCCAAGACAAAGCCTCCGCCCAGCATGTCCCCCATGAACGCAAGAAACAGCGGATAACTGGTAAGCACCGGGATCAGCAGGGTAACGAAGACCGGCGCAGTGAACACGACATACGGCGTGAAGCGGAAAATCCATGAACTCTGTTCGGAGATCACCTCGTCCTTGTGAAAGAATTTCCAGATGTCCCGGTAGGGTTGGAGCAGACTTGGCCCGCGCTTGGACTGGACAACCTCCTTGAGGCGATTGATGGTTCCCGCCAGCAAGGGCGAAAAACCCATGACGACGGCCACTTGCAGCAGGTTGTAAACGATCCGAGCCAGCATCTTCGCCCCAAAAATAACAATAGCTCCTACCTGCGAAAGGTAGGAGCCATTAGTCCCGGATTACCGGAAATGTTAACGGTGGCGCTCCATCACCGGAATGAAAAGATATCGTACTTGATACCCTGAGCTTCTGCAAGAGGAACTTGCCGCCCGATGTGTTGCGCTTCCCGACTGCCGTCTGCGATTGCCACTTATGGCCGTTCCCGGAGAAAACAAGGCAGTGCCGGCTTAATCGAGGCCCTGCTTTCGAATTGGATTGACGTAGCAATTCTCAAGTTCGATAATGAATCCAGGCGTTGGAGTTCGCCCTTAACCGCCCCTTGTGGGGAAGATAACTCCTGCGAAGGTTCTTGGCGGCTAAGGGCTTTTAGAAACCTCACGTTGCAGTCCTCTCGTCCAGATTCCTTCGCAACTGGCCGTTCCCTTTACGGAAGGAAGGCGGCAAGCGATGGAAGCCCACGTAACACTGAATTCGAATCATAAACGCCATTTGCTCTCGAGCGCCCAATACGTCGACAGCCTTCTCTCGGACATCGAATCGATCCTTGTGTCTTCATTGTCGAAGCCGCCGTTTCCCAAGTACCGGCTCGACATCACACCCGCCCAGGCAAAATTAGTCCAGGACTACATTGCTCGCATCCGCGCCCAGATGGTACAGATTCTGAAGAGCCAGGGAATTTCGCCGCCGGGTCCCCAATTGGGAGCGCGTCATTCGATCCGTGTGACCCTGGAGTTCGCGGACATCGCGTTTGACGAATGCCGCCCCGAGGCCATGCGAGGTTACGGCGCGGTGCCGCCATCGCTCATCCCGGAGTTAAACGGCTTGGTGGATGAGATGAGAGGCATTCTGCGCAAACTGAACACGTATTTGGCGCAAGATGCTGACCAGGACCTGCAGAGCCGTCTCAAACGGCTGGAGCGAGCCGGCGGCGGGATCGAGTTGCTTAACGTGCTGGAAGGAGTCGTCACCAGCCGTGGACTGGTGGAGTTCCGGCCGGCGTTATCCATCATTTTGGACAAGATCGAATCTCCGACCTTCCAAATTGCTGTCTTTGGCCGAGTCAGCTCGGGAAAGTCATCGCTGCTCAATCACATTCTCGAAACCGCAGTGCTGCCCGTCGGCGTGAACCCCATCACCGCTGTGCCGACCCGGCTGGTTTACGGCCCCGAGCCGAAATTAACGGTTTCCTACGTGGACAGGAAAACGGAACCAATGGGGATCGGGCGTCTGGCGGAATTTGTAGGCGAAGAACTGAACTCTGCCAACGCCAAACACGTGGCGCGCATCGTTGTCGAGCTTCCGTCTCCGCGCTTGCAGGCGGGCGTGGTGGTCGTGGATACACCTGGCCTTGGGTCGCTGGCCACGGCCGGCGCGGCGGAAACACTGGCCTATCTTCCCCATTGCGACCTGGGCATCGTCCTGGTGGACGCCGGTTCCACGCTGACGGCGGGGGATATCGCAACGATCCAGAGTCTTTACGAAGCCGCGATTCCCGCCTTGGTGCTGCTTAGCAAGGCGGACCTGTTGCAGCATGAGGACCGGCAACGGTCGGTGAAGTACATCTCCGGCCAGATCAAATCGCAGCTCGAAATAGAGCTTTCAGTCTGGCCGGTCAGCACGCAGGGGGAGGATGCGCGGCTGCTGGATGAGTGGTTCACGTGTGAGATTCAGCCCCTTTTCGAGCGCCATCAAGAGCTCGCCCGGCAATCCCTGCGGCGGAAGATCGCCGCGCTCCGGGACTCTGTCGAGGCCACCTTGAAAATTCGCGTGGAAATCACCGGCAAAGATCCGAGGAAGAGCTCGAAACAAGCGCGGGAGGCGCAGGCTCAGCTTCGGCGGGCCGCTGGCAAGTTTGAAGAGTCCAACTCATTCTGTCTCAAAGCCTCGGACGAAATCCGGAACATGTCTGAAGTCGCCTTCGCGCGCGCGGCGTTGGAGATCGCCCGACTCTGGTTCAACCCGGACGGCGTGAAGGCCGATGAAAGAGACGCGGTGGCTCGACATCTAATCGTGACGGCATCGGAGGGAGCGAATCAGATTTTCGAGCGACTCCAGGGGCTGGCGCGGGATCTGTCCCACGCCCTCTCCAACGCCGGGCGTGTTCTTGAGGCGGAGGACCTCCCGGATGAAGAGGAGCTCGTCTCTTTAGTGAAAGAGATGCCGCGCCTCGACCCGGGGCCGGTTGAAATCAGGATTCAACGCGATTGGTTGACCATTTTCGGCAAGAACATTACGAAGGGGCGAATCGGGAAGAAATTGCGGCAACAGGTTGGACAGAAGGCGGGCGAAGCTTTCCAGTCCTACGGACGACTGCTGGAGTCCTGGTCAAGAAAGATGTTGGCCGAGCTCCACCGCCACTTCGATGCGCACGCGGACGGCTACCGCGCCCAGCTTGAACGCCTTGCCGAGGGTGGAAAGTCCGGCCCAGAGGAGAGTGAAACCATTCGCCAGGACTTGGCGGCGCTTGCCGCATTTCAAGACAGAGAACAGATTCCGGTTGCTAGCGCTACAACTTGACGGTCGGCCCCGGAGGGCGGACGCTCGGGCAGAAGATCAGGCAGCGTGCATTGGCACCCGCCCTGGCGGATGGCGCGCTACTCGCCGCGAGCAAGCTCGAACGGAAGGCAGCCTGGGAATCCATCGCATGAAAAACGCTTCAAGCTCTGGCTCAACACGCGAACGGCGGGCGGGTTGGTTTACTACAAGCGCCTTGAAAGACGCTCTTGCCAAGGGAGGATGTGCCGTTTGCGAAGCTCTGAACACGTCCGTGCGCCGCTATATTTTCAGCTTTCTCTACGAAGGTATGATGTCCGGCGATGCACGCGAAAAGTTCCTGCATGGCGGAGGATTCTGCGCACAGCACTTCCGGCAGGCGAAAGTCATCGAGAAAGAAAGCTGGAGCGATGGCTTTGGCATTGCAATTCTATGCGAGAACTTGCTCGAACGGTCGTTGAAGGATATTGAAGCGTTGCGGGCAGACCCCTATGTCTTCAAGCGCCAGCGGCCCCGATTGTGGGGAAATCACGAAGGAAGCGGCCGCGTTTTCCAACTCGCGCCCGGGAGAGACTGCATGGTTTGCGCCATGGCGCGCGAGTCGGAAGAACATTACCTGGAGGCGGTGGAGGAGCTCCTGGAGGAATCTGAATTTGCAAAGCGGTACCGGCAATCGGGTGGATTCTGCCTCGGCCACCTCCGGGCGGGCGCCGAAACATGGACATCGCCCGCCGCCTTGAGCGCGGTTTGCGAGATTGCACAAAACCAGGTTTGGCGATTGCTCGGCGAACTTCGGGAATTCCAGCACAAGCATGACTATCAATATAAGCACGAACCACGTGGTGAGGAGTGGTCCTCGCCCCAGCGTGCGATTGAGTTCCTGACTGGCTATCACCACGACGTGGATGTGACCGAGACGAAACATGAAGGGAGTTAATGACGCTGAACGCCATGTCCGAAGACCGTACGCTGACCTCGCCGGCACCCACGAGTGAGATGGGCGGCGCCCAAAGACTCCTTCGCCTTGCAGCGGTGGAGGAGGAACTAGGCGCCCGGCGGCTCTCGGACGAAGCTCGCGATCTCGCCGCCCGCGTCTCGGAAGGCCGCTTCTACGTTTCTTGCATTGGCCAGTTTAAGCGCGGGAAGTCAACCTTGATCAACGCGCTCATTGGCGAGGCTGTTCTTCCCTCCGGCTTCATTCCGGTTACGACGGTACCCACCATCGTGAGGTATGGAGCCGGGCGCATGGCCCGCATCCAGCGCCAGGATAGAGGCTGGCAAGAGATCAACCTCTCCGATCTGAACCTGTATGTTTCAGAAGAGCACAACCCGGAAAACGTGAAGCGGATTGCGGGAGTGGAGGTTTTTGTTCCTGCGCCGCTGCTCGCCGAGGGGATGTGTCTGGTGGATACTCCCGGGCTGGGCTCGGTCTTCGCGGGCAACACCGAAGCGACCCAGGCTTTCTTGCCCCGCATCGACGCTGCCTTGGTGGTGGTGGGTGCGGATCCGCCGCTTGCGGGAGAAGAACTGAGGTTGGTGGAAGCCGTGGGGCGGCAGGTTCGCGACGTGATCCTGGTGCTGAACAAGGCGGACCGCACCACCGATGCCGAGAGGGCCGCCGCTATCCAGTTCACCCGGCAACTCCTTGAAAAACGTCTGCACAGGCAGACGGGGCCGGTCTTTGAGGTCAGCGCCATCGAGCGGCTGGAAAACCATGGCCCGGGGCGCGATTGGGGGAAACTGATTGAGGCGCTAAATCGGCTCGTCCTGGATTCCGGACGTCAGATCGTCCGGGAGGCGTGCGAACGCGGCATCGAACGTTTTAGCGAGCAATTGCTCGCAATCGTTGCTGAAGAGCGGGACGCTCTGCGCCGCCCGGTCGAAGAATCCGAACGGCAAGTCGCGGCAATGCGGGAAACCATTGCCGCAGCGGAGCGCTCCATGAGGGAGATGGGCTTTCTCTTCATGGCCGAGCAGCAGCGCCTCTCCGACGCGTTCGTCAGCCGGCATAAAGCGTTTCTCAACTCCGCCGCACCTCAAGCGAAGCAGGAATTTGGAAGAGCGTTGCGAGAAGCGTCACGCGGAATGGGTCCCTCTTACCGGCGTCGCATCCTGCGCAAAGCCCAGCAAATTGTGCACAAGCTCGTTATGCCGTGGCTCGAAACCGAGCAAGAAGAGGCAGAGCGGGAATACCGGCAAGTCACACGCCGTTTTGTTGGGATGGGCAACGATTTCCTGAAAAAGCTTGCCGAGGCAGGCGTTCGAGAGCTGGCTCGGATGCCACACGCCCTCGACGCGGACACGGGGTTCCAGGTTCGCTCCCACTTCACTTTCCGGGACCTGATTGAGGTCGCCGAGCCGGCCTCGCCGCTGCGATGGTTGGCTGACTTGTTCCTTGGGGTAGTCAGGGCCCACCGAGTTATCGACCAAAGCGCCGTGGAATTCCTGATTCGCCTCCTCGAAATCAACAGCACCCGCGTCCAGAGTGACATCCTCAATCGCGTTCAGGAAAGCCGCAACCGGCTGGAGGTTGAGATTCGCAAGCTGCTTCACGAGGTCTCCCGCATCGCCGAGCAAGCCTTGAGCCATGCCCGCGCAGCGCAGGAAGCAGGCGCACCTGCGGTGCAAGCGGCCTTGGCGCGGCTCGATGATCTGGAACAAGAAATTCGCAATTTGAGCCAGCAGCCGTAATGTCCGATACCGCATTCAGACTCTTCCCCACCTTGAAACAGCTTCACGGCGTTCGTGCGCTGTCAAAATTGGCAGCGCACCCTCTCATCAGGTAGTCGATGTGAACGAGCTTTGTTTTGATCTGTGAATCGAATTGGTAGTGCGGATCGGCCGCCATTTCACACATCGTGACGATCGCGCCCGGAACCAACCGGCTTAGTTCTAGAACTTCTTCGCGGAACCCTTCAAGATCAAGCCTGGCCAAGCCAAATCGTTGAATGCAAGCTTCCAATATTTCGCGCGCCAAATGAGCCGGAAGCGGCCTAAGATTCAGCAGTTCTCTTTCTCCCCAATAGAAGTAGTGGCTGGCCACGCCTGCCATGATGGCCGCCGGTTGCTTCGGCACAAGATAGACCGGCGTGGCGCGCATCCAAAAAAGCTCCTTGATGACCCGGGCCATTCCGCGAGTGAGCGGAGGAAAATGATCAAGAAAAATGCGGTAGTCATTGCCTTGCACGGTGCGGTAAAGCGTGCCTCGAAGCCGGCTGGTCGAAAGGCTTTTGAACCACACGTCGAGGCCCGGCTTTGAAACGCCCGCTGCGTGAAGCTCTCGCCGTAGTCCGGCGTCCTCCGCTTCAAATAAGGAGCGGATCAATTGGCGCAAGAGATCGTGAAGGTCCTTGACGCTCGAAACATAAATACAGCGCTGCCGCATGGCAGGGGAAAGTTCAGCGATCACCTTTGAAACCAGTGCCGTTTTCCCGATGCCCTCTGGACCGGCAATCATCAAGCTCTGCCGCGCATGAATCGCCACTTGCAAACGACGGGCTTCCTTTTCCCGCCCTAGGAAGAGACCCATGGAGTGGTCTGGCAAATTGACGGTCATCTTGCCCATTTGAGAATTATTTGCTTTGGTTCGCGTCTCTTGTGATGCCCATCGCGCGCCGGGCGGCAATCCTCACTCGAACAGCGCCTTCGCGGCTCAGGCGTTCCAGGCAAGGCAGGGCGCGCGCATCGCCAATGCTCCCGAGCGCCTGAACCGCAGCTTCCTGTAGATATGGGTCTTGACTCGACATGGCGGCTTCAATCAGCGCATCGACGGCGGACTTGGAGCGAAGATCCCCAAGAATCGTCGCAGCCCGGACCGGGACCGTCGGCTCGGGATGGTGCAGGGAGCGAATCAACTTTTCCTCGTAAGTTTCCTGAGCCAGACGCTGAACGTCTGCCCCGCAAGCCGGGCACCTGGCGCCATCGGGGATTTCAGCCCAACATGACGGGCAGTAGTAGGTCATGTCCACGTCCTCGCTGGCGCACCATCTTTCATCGCACCCGGTAGATGATGATGCCGCCCAATCCCATCAGGATCGCGGCATAGGCAAAAGCTGAAACGGGAGAAACGGCTGTCCAGAGTGTTCCCACGAGAACGCTGGCCACCAGGTCACCCACGCCATTGACGGTCCCAAGCACTCCATAAGCCGTGCCGCGGCTAGTGTCCTCAGAAACGAGATCAGCCGTGAGTGCGCCCTCGAGTGCGTCCACGATGGCAATGGAGAATCCGCTCAGTCCGAAGAGTGACAAAAGATAGATGATCACATCCAACTTCAATAGGAAAGCGGCAAGGAAGCCGGCTGCCGCCAGCGCTCCAGCAAAGTAACCCAGGGATAACAATCCGCGCCTTCCCAAGCGGTCCGAAAGCGCACCCACGGGATAGGAATAGGCGGCGTAAACCACATTATGGCCGACGTACAGCAACCCCGCGATTTCCGCTGCGTGTTGTAAACCGTACTTCGGCGCGAGCAACTGCGTGGCCGCAAGAATCATGAGTGTTCGGGCAAAATCTCCCATCCCAAAGATGCCGACGCCGAATAGGAAGCGGCGAAAGGAATGTGGCAAGCCTGTAATGGTCGCCCACAACTCTCTTCGGGACGGAGCGCCCCGCTTTTCGTGAACCAGGGCGGCGAATGCGACGCCAGAGCCCAAACCTGGAATGAGCGTAAGCAGGAAGATGATGCGGAAAGGCTCGGAAGGATCAGTCATTCGTGGATGAAGGTAGGCCAGCAGCCAAACACCCAGGAGAGGCCCGATGATCGCGCCCACGGTGTCTCCTGCGCGGTGAAATCCAAAGGCCTTGCCACGAGCTTCGGCGGGAACGGAATTAGCCAGCATTGCATCCCGCAACGGCCCGCGAATGCCTCGCCCGAACCACGCGAGAGTGCGCCCCGCGAGCACCAGGGGCCACCCATAGGCGAGCGCAAAGAGAGCCTTTGATGCTCCGGTCAGAAAATAGCCGCCCACGGCAAGGCCTTTTCGATGCCCCAGGCGGTCAGAAAGCCAGCCAGAGAGAAGTTTTGTGAAGCTCGAAGTTGAGTCTGCTACCCCTTCAATGGCGCCCAGGGCCGCTGGCGAGACGCCAAGAACAGCGAGGAAACCCGGCAAGATAGTTGTTGCCATCTCGTGGCTGGCATCCGAGAGGAGGCTCGTGAATCCCATTGCCACGACGTTGCGGTTCCGCCAGAGACTGACCGGCCGGGCCGGAGGTGGTTCCGCCAGTTGTGGCTGGTTACTCATGAAGGCTCCGCGGAGCGGTTTGTTTGCCTTTGAATTCGTACCAGGAGGGCGAGCGCGCTCTCCCGTGGAAAGATTATGTGCTCCGATTCACCTGCGGCTCTCCGCTTCTGAATTTCTTCTTCCAGCAAGTCAGGTCCCGCCGCAAGGTGGCCGCGCAAAAGTTCCTCAGCGGCAGCGCGGATATCTCTTTCGTGCGAATCGAGCAGTCGCAGCCCAATCTTGAAAGCACGCCGCTGCTGGTCCGGATTCCCGTGGTTGAGAATTGCATTCGCGGCCTTGAGGCGGACTTCCTCAACCGGGTCTCCCAAGAACGCTTCAAGCACGCTGATCTCATCGCCCTCAAGGAGGACGTCGAGAATTTCAAGAATCCGCCACCTACGCCGCTGGCTCAGCCGCGTCTCGATGCCGTGCTGGCGGCGTCTTTCATTTAAGGATTCCAGCAGACTCGGCATTGCTGCCCGGCCGAAAGCGCGAATCGCACGAGCCGCCGGTTCCGCCACAAAATCATCCTCCAGCCAACGCACCAGGTGAGGGACGGCCCGGCGATCTCTCAGCTTTTCGAAGGCCTCAGCGACGCCAACCAACGGCTTTCCTGGCGCGAGCCGCAGCAGTGTCTCAAGAGCGCGGGGATCCGAAAAGTCCGCCAAAGCAAGGGCCGCCCGGCTGGCAACGCTTTCTTCCGCCAAGCGAACCACAGGGTCGGTAATTTCGGCAAGGCGCTCAGTGGCAACGGCGATCAGGGCGTCGAGCGCGTCGTCGCCCTTCAATAAGCCTAGCCCTTCGACCGCCAGCAGCCTTGCCTGCGGCAGACTCGACGGCTTTGCAGTGCGAAGAAACTCCACGAGCGCAGGCACGGCCGCCTTACCCTCGCCGATCAACGCCAAAAGCGCTTGATCGCATTGGATAGGGTTATTGAGCTCTTCGATGAGGGCCTCAATTTCTCTTGTCGTCCGCACAATTTCCATTCTCGTTCGTCAATGATTCATTCGCGGCTATCACCTCATCCCCAGGCGTCCCGACCCTTTCCTGAGAAGCGCGCGGGTGGCCTGCTTGATCGAGCAAAGCATCGACCGCATCGAGAAATCGAAATGCGTAAGGCTTGAGGCCGTCGAAAACCTGCCACGAAAGTAGTAGTCTGCAGTTCGTTTCCCCCAAAAGCACTTGGAGAACGGCCGCGTGGCCGTCCGGAGATTCATGCCAACGGGCTGATCTAACTCCCTTCAAAGGAAGAAAAGTCATCTCAACACCGAATGCCGAAGACTCTCGCTGATACTGGTCCGACAGTACAACGATGCTTTCAAGATTCACAAGAAGGAGCAGGTTCGCCCATCGCCGCTCCCCACTCCCTTGGAGTTTCATAGCTGGCTGGAAAAAGAAGCCCTGGGATGAGGCCAGCCTCGGGTGAGCCTGAAGAAAGCTTGCAAATTTATTGGGTATGCCCGGTAAGGCAATCGGTTGATGAGTGGAGATGTCCGTTCGCATTTCTCCTTCCAGGCACCAGTTCGTCAGAACTGCTGCAAGGTCATCGAAGTGTCTTGCAGCCTGCGGCGGAAAGCGGATCACAAACTTCTCTTCCGAAGGGTCATTGGGGTACAGGCTGAACCAGCCATGGAGAAGGAATTCCGCCAATCCGTAACCCAACAAGTTAGCCCGCCGCCACTCAGTCATAAAGACCTGGTCGGATCTCACATCAAGCGACACAACAGCCAGCGAGTCTCCGAACAGCCAAATGACTCTGGGTGGAAGCCACCGGGAGACGATGCGGCCCGATTCCTCGACCGCAGGAGTGAAAAGGCCGAAGACCGGCTGACCATGCGAGTGTACGAGTCGATCGTATCCATTACTGAATTCAGGCGGGATATCCTCCGGCCCGCAAGCATGAAACGCGAATTTATACTCCCAGGTGTTGCTCACTTTTTGGGGGGTCCAAACCGGCCACTGCGGCATCAGGGATGTTTATGCCAATGGCCGTGTTGATCTCTTCCACGATTCTCAGGCAGTCACTCGCCAGTGCTGAAACATGCCGTGCGATGTCTGCGGGTGGTTTGTCCCGATTGTCAGGGTGGGAGAGCCGCTGAACGCTCTCATTCATTAATGCCAACAGGGACGCAGCCTCAAGGCCCGGATCCTGGTGAACGCGCTGCAGCCCGAAATCGCTGACCGCTTGCGTGATCCTGGAGCGCAGGTGAGCAATCAGCCTTTGAACCTGTTCCGCCTTTGCCGGGCGCCAAGGCGGGCGTCGGACGAGGGCCGAGTCAAAAAAGTGAAACAATTCATTCAAACGAATTGCAGACGCTTCCAAAGTCCGCAATGGCGCCGCAACTTCCTGCTTTTGGTCGCAGGTACCTTCAAATTTCAACCTTGCTTTTTCAACCACAGCAGCCATCCTTCGACTCTTGGGAACCCGCCTGGCGCGCCGCGCCTGCGATGAACTCGTGGAAAGACTGTAGCGCAGCTTGAAAGGGACAGAAGGAATGCTGAGGGGGTATGATTTCAGCCAGGTGACAAATGCAAGGCAGGGGTTCCATCTGAGCCTCCACAGTTCTCGGGCTGGCAGGCTGGAAACAGCAGGTCCCGCCACGCCGCGGCAGGAGTCATTACCTCGCTTTCGCGAGGATTTTTCAGGCGAACCCCATCGCCCACTCTTAATACCTATCACACTTCGAAGTCGTTTAGACGGCTATGAATTCCACTCATTAGGATCGACTCACTCCTGAGAAAACCGCCGGTGCCGCAGCCGCCGGCAAAGCGCGAAGCCTTCTTCAGTGCGCTATCCGCAGCCGGATGGTGAAAGCGCCATTGGCGCTCCGCTCAATCCCGCACATGCTCCAGCGTGTAGATTGTTTCTCCAGTGGGTGTGACTATGTGGCATTGGATTTTCCAACGGCGACCATTCAGGTCGTAAACATCCGAGTACGAATCATAGAATCCTTCCAGAGAAAGCAAACTCAGTACCCGGCCAGTTGCGGAATGAATTGCCACTTCGCGGTAAGCACCTTCCATTCGTATTGCTCTCAAAATGTGTTCAGGCAATTCAATCACGCCGGGCGAGTCAGCAACGCCCGTGGTGGTGAGTTTTCCAGATGGAGCATTCATAGGTCCCCCGCGACCGTTGTCGAACGCTCGCTCTTCGGACGCTTCGAGAACGAGGCTTTCACTCCGTCACGCCGGTTTTCAGATCAAGCGTTCCACCCGCCACGGTGTTTGCAACCGTTTGTCGCCAGCCAGTTGGCTAAGACCTCGATAGTAAGCCACCCGCTCATCTTCGCTCTCCGTGCCGCGGCGAAGCGCATCGTGCTTTAGCGCGTAGCGCCGCATATTCTCAGCCAGCCGTTCAAAGAGCGCCGCTTCAAACTCGATCAGATCAGCCGCCCACTCTGACTTCGGCGCCATTTGCAAGAGATCGCTTAAATGCCGCAGGCACAGGACAGGCAAGGGGGCTGATTGGTCTCCGTCCGCTGGAGTCATTTTTCGCGCAATATGCTCTAATGCAGTGCGCTCGAGGGCGAGTTGTTCCTGGCAGGCCCGGCACTTGTCCACTCCTGTCAGAAGGTTCCGAGTCCCAGCCCAGAGGTCATTTGCGGCATGAGCTGCCGCCAGGTTTGTGAGTCTCTGGCTCACTGAAGCCAGCACGGCGGGGTAGGCAGCCGAGATGCCCTGCGGCGACGCAATTTCCGCATACTGCCACGTGTGTAATGGGCAAAGTCCCCCTCTCGCCGCCAGTATCTTTCGCTCATTCTCGTCCATGATGACCTGGTACTGAAACTTCGCCATGAACTTAAACATCCCTTCGGCCACTCTCGTGCACACTTGGCAGGGCTTCCGAACCGCCTGCATGAGATCGGCCTCGGGTATCGCCCGCGCTTCTCGCGAAGAAGGGGACGGAGATGGTTTCGGGCCTTCCGTCAACTGGCATCGCATAGCGTCCAAGCTTTTGATTACACCGTTCCATGCGGTGGCTTGGTTGCCCACAACCACGGGCGGATCGATCTCAGCAATGGAGGCAATAGCCCGGTCGCAGGTTCGGATGAGGAATTCCGCAGTCTTCCCGGTTGTCAAGAAATGGATGAGATTCTCTTCCAGGGACGCCAGACCACTCTGCACAACCGCCTCGGCGGACCCGGTGAGTTTGGCCCGCAGCCCGTGGAGCGACGAAACCGCAAAGAGCTTCGGACTGTCGATCCCTGCTTCGTTTTCGAGACGCTCGCGGATGAACGTGAGGACGTGATCACGCTCGCCGGGAGGAACGAGGTCAAGCTTGTTCACCACGATGAATATCTTCCTGACGTGCTCTCTCACCTCCTGGAGGAAGTCGACCTCCTCGCGGCCCAGGGGCGAATCAAAAGCGGTGACAAAAACCACCGCATCCGCCTGGGGCAGGAATTGCCTGGTGGTTTGGGTATTCGCCCGGATGGCTGAGCCAACGCCGGGCGTATCTACAAAGCAAATGCCCCGCCGCAAGAACTCCGAGGGGAGTTGTACCTCCGCCGCGGCAATACCCCGCTGGTTGCCGGGGTTTCCGGTCTCCGTAACGTAATCCGCAAGCTTGCCCAGCGGAATCTCTCCTCTCAAGAAACTGTTGGGGTACTCGATCCAGACCCGCTCCGGATTTCCGTACGATACCTTGGTGACCACCGAGGTCAGGGGCACGATTCCGATGGGAAGGCGGTCCATGCCCATCAGCGCATTCATCAAGGAACTCTTCCCCCGGCTGAATTGTCCGACGACGGCCAGCACAAAGCGGTCCTCCGCCAGATTGGTCAGCAGATCCCTGATCCTGTTATGGCTCTCCCGGTCGCACTCATGATTCACAAGCCGCAAAGCGGCCTGAATGGACGAGGCGAGATCGAGCTTCACCGTGTCGTAGTCGCGCAACAGCTCTTGCGTGCCGGATTTTGACAAGGTTTCGGGTTTCTCTCCCATGATCCCAGCGCCTCTGGCTTCTCAACCCTTAAATTGGCCGCCAACGTTCGTAGACTTTACGTCCTGCATAGCGGCCGTTTGCGCCAAGTTCCTTTTCGATCTCGAGCAGGCGGTTATACTTGGCGATTCTCTCGCCACGGCAGACAGATCCTGACTTAAGCTGGCCGGTGCCCGCGGCAACCGCCAAATCCGCAATCGTGGCATCATCTGTTTCGCCGGAACGGTGAGAGACGACGGCGGTATATCCATTGCGTGAGGCGAGTTCCATGCAGGCCAGCGTTTCCGTCACCGTGCCGATCTGGTTCAACTTGATGAGAATTGAGTTCGCAATTCCCTTCCGAATTCCTTCCTGGAAAATCTGCGTGTTGGTCACGAAGATGTCATCACCAACCAGTTGCACCTTGTTCCCCAGCCGGTCCGTCATCTTCCGCCAGCCTTCCCAGTCGTCCTCCGCCAAACCGTCTTCCAACGAATAGATTTCCGGATAGCGTTTCAGCCAATTTTCCCACAACGAAATGAGCGATTCTGACGTACGCCTGGAACGGTCAGATTTGTTGAAAACGTAGGCCCCGGATTCGTAGAATTCGCTGGCGGCGGGGTCCAGGTTAATCGCAATGTCGTATCCGGGTTTATACCCAGCCTTCTGGATTGCCGAGCATAGCAATTCCATGGCTTCTTCGTTAGATTTCAACTTTGGCGCAAACCCTCCCTCGTCACCCACGCCTGTCCCGTAGCCCTTGCCTTTAAGAATCTCCTTCAAAGTGTAAAAAACTTCTGACGCAGCCTGCAGCGCTTCCGCAAAAGTAGGAAGCCCGACCGGGACGATCATGAATTCCTGAATGTCAACGTTGTTGTCGGCATGCCGGCCGCCATTCAGGACGTTGAACATCGGCACCGGCAACAGGTAGCTTTCACGCTGGAAAAGATGCCGGTATAGCGGCAACCCATTCTCCGCTGCGCACGCCTTCGCAAAGCCAACAGATACGCCGAGAATGGTATTTGCGCCGAGACGGCCCTTGTCAGGCGTCCCGTCCAAGGCGATTAGCTTGGCGTCAAGGGCGGTTTGAGCGCCCTCAAATCCGCGGAAGGCTTGCTGAAGCTCTCCCACGACGTTCGCAACCGCCTTTTGGACCCCCTTGCCGCCATATCTTTTTCTGTCACCGTCCCGGAGCTCAACTGCCTCATGCTTGCCCGTTGAAGCGCCCGACGGCACTTTCGCAACCCCTGCGGCTCCGCTGGCCAGATGGACCAAGACCTGAAGGGTCGGGTTGCCGCGTGAGTCGAGTATTTCCAGAGCATCAAGCTTGCTGATCCTGCCCATTAATCACTCTCCCTCCTTACGGAAATATGTGCTGGTGGAATTTCCCCCATGCGCAGGATCGCGCTGAGTTCGTCCCGCAAGGCTGCCTCAATAGGCAGCGCCTGAACTTTGCCGATCGTGGTTTCGACGGGATATGGATAAGATTTCAGCTCGATCCTCCCGTCCTCCCACACGGCGTAGCAGGCTTCGGGGCTTCCCGTCTTGGGCTGGCCTAGACTGCCGGGATTCACCACGATGCGGCCGCCGAACGTTCGCACCGCCGGAACATGGGTATGACCCACAAGAACAATGCCGGCCGAGAGATTCTCAGTCTCCCCCACCCACCGGTGCGAATCGGCTTCACAATAACCGTACAATGGGTCCGACGGAACCGCATGGCACAGGTAAAAGCGAGTGCTCTCTCGCTGAATCTGAAGTTGCATAGGCAGGCCGCGCAGAAAGTGCTTCTCACCAAACGTCAGAACGGAATCGGTGAAGCGCCTCGTGGCTTCAGCCATTTCCTGGAAACGGGGAGAGCATTTCGGGTCCTCCCTGAAGCCGATAGCATGGTCATGGTTTCCCCGGACGGCGACAGAGGCCTTGGACTTGACATATTCGATCACCGCCGCTGGCTCCGGCCCATAATTCACAAGGTCTCCGAGAACCCAAAGCTCGTCGTAAGTTTCATTAAGCGCGGACAAAGCCTCAAAGTTTCCATGAATGTCTGAGATAATTGCAATTTTCATGATTATTCCCTGACTATTTCGATTTCACATCCGTCGCGGCAGCCGTCTCGTGCCGCCGATAGAGGATCACATGGACCTTTTCTAGCGTAATCACGCCGCTGTCCGTCATCTCATCCAGGCGTGGAATGACCTTTTGAATGCGCTCAGCATAATCGATGACCTCAATAATAATGGGCAGGTCGTACGCCAAACGAAGAATGTTTCCTGTGTGATAGTGGTGATGTCCCCCAAATCCAGCCACGCCGCGAAGTACGGTGGCGCCGTAGAAGCCTTCGTGACGAAGAAGCTCGATGATGGCATGGTAGAGAGCTTTTCCCTGGTACTTGTGGTCCTCGCCGATGTGAATCCGCATGAGAGTGCGGTCGCCTTCAAAACGTTCGTGTTCCATGTGTTCCATAAGGCCTCCCCGATATGTCTAACCCCGCTCCCTTCGTCTTTGTAGCCCTGGATCATGCCAGGAGAAAAAGGCTTAAGAGAGCGTATTGCCCAGCCGCATGCCTCCCAGCATGGCAAGCACTCCGATAACAAGACTCACGGCGACGTAAACCGTGGCTCTTGCCCACTCGCCGTCCTGCATAAAGTGGGCCGTCTCCCATTCAAACGTGGAAAAGGTGGTGTACGCTCCAAAAAACCCCACCGTGATACCGATACGCCAGTCGGGTGGAATGGAGACGTGGTTCAAAGCATATTCTCCGATCAGCCCCAAGAAGAAACAGCCAGTCAGGTTGACCACCAATGTCCCGTAAGGGAAATTGGGTCCTGTTTGCTCCTGCACCAGCCCTTGCATCCAATAGCGGGTTAGTGTCCCCGCTACTCCAAACACGCACAAAAGAATGATTCGCAAAACACCTCACCTTTCTGCACAACTCTACGGCCAACAAAAAAACTCCTGGCCGCATGGTTGCTGCCAGGAGTCATTAGCCCGATTAAAGGGCGGTTAAGGCGAACTCCTTCGCCTTTCATTGTTGATCTAAAACGGCGCAAAAAAGCTCAGCACCGTTCCACACCAGCACATCAAGCTGTGGAAGTATACTTTACGTCTTTGGGCCGGTAGAGGATGACGTGCGCCTTTTCGAGCGTAATCAGGCCGCCCCCAATCATTTCATCCAGCCGGGGAAGAATCTTCTCGATACGCTCAGCGTATTCGACCACCTCGATGATGATCGGCAATTCTTGAGCCAGGCGAAGAATCTTCTCCGTATGGTAGTGGTAGTGACCGCCGAACCCGGCAATTCCGCGAAGCACCGTTGCCCCTGCAAATTGCTCCTGGCGGAAAAGGTCCACGATCGCCTGGGACAGAAGTTTTCCGTGCCACTTGTCCGATTCACCAATGTGGATCCGCATCAGAGTCCTGTCACCTTCGAATCGCTGGTGCTCCATAAAGCCTCCTTGTTGCCTTCGGCTCCGGGTGCGTGCCGAGGTCGCGGGAGGGAAGCGGCGGAGGTGCGTCGCGCCGGGGAACTTCCGCTTGCGAGGCGCTCAAAAAAAGAAAAAACTCCTGAGCGCCTTTCGGCCGCCAGGAGTTATCAACCCGTTTGCCGGGTGGTTTCGGGCGAACTCCATCACCCTCTACGCAATAAATCTACCACAAATCCGTTGCCGAATCGAAACTGTTGTGTTTGGATGCTTGGACGGTTCGAACAGGATATCTTCACCAATTTCACCATCTGGTGTTATACTCTAAAGTATGAAGCGAGCTACTGTCACCATTCCCGATGACCTGGCCAAGGCAGTGGAAAGCTATGTCCGGGCTCAAGACGCGCCGCCTCCACTGACGGCAGTCGTACAGGCTGCTCTGCGGCAGTACCTGACCGAACGCGGCTATTTGCGGGCGGGAAGACCGCTCCGCATCAATCCGGCAGCGAGCGGCAGCGGCCGCAGTGACGTGAGTCAGGCGCACGACCGCTACCTGGCAGCTCGATGAAAGCCGCGGTCCTCGCTGATACTGGGCCGCTCTATGCCGCCGTCGATCCAGACGACGCTTACCACGAGCGATCCCAACGAGAGTTGAAACGGCACACTCGCGACCGGCGCGATGTAGTCATCGCGTATCCGACGCTTCTGGAAGCCTACACGTTGGTGCTATATCGGTTAGGCGACCCTATTGCTTCGAATTGGCTAAACGAAATCCTGTCCGGCGCCGCCTTGGTCAACCCCACTCCCGATGACTATCGCGAGGCTGTTAACAAGGTTCTAGCATTTGCAGACCAGCGGATCACATTATTCGACGCAACCGTGGCGGTTTTAGCAGCCCATCTGGAAATCGAGGTTTGGACCTACGACCATCACTTCGACGTGATGCGCACGGCTGTATGGCGGTGACCTACATTCTCCAACTTGAGCTTCCCAGCAGAGGAATAATTGCTTATTTCTATCCCGAGCAGGTACCTTTTCTCCGGATGCAGGAAGCGTGTGACATCTTTTCCAAAGGCGGGGGGGAATTCAGATCCGAATTTACGGAACCAACATCGCTCCCAGCAGCAGGAGAACACTCAGGATTCCCTGAACAAGAGCCAGAATGGGCGAACGGGAAAAGACATGCCAGGCGCTCCAGGCATTAATCCCCGCCAGAATTAGCAGAATGAGGTGCGCGAGTGCTGGATGGTTATGGATCCATTTCTCCAGGTTACTCAATGGATTTCTCCTGAACAGGGCAGCAAGCGTGAAGAGTATTGGTGGGATTCTGGCCCAATTCATGTTTTCGGTGAGGTGCGACTCCGAAGGACAGTGGACGCGGACAATGAGTTCAGACCAGGAAGCAGCCTGAATACTCAGGAGGGCCCTCCGTCCGTTCACCAACGGCAGTGAAGAAGATCCGGCGGAGAGAGAATTGGTGCTTCTGGCCTTTTGGCTGCTTGCAGTTCCCCCGCCGCGCCAGCCCCGGTAGGTGGCTGAACAATCCATGACAATAGACCTTGCACGATGCGGGCTCAGCGGCGCAGGAATGTTTTGAGATTTACTGGTTTCGTTGCACCCCAGCGACGGAAGTGTTTGCGGAGGGCATTCCAGCTCCTTCAAAACAGAGGAAGCTGATCTGCAGCAAACGAAGCAGCAGGAGCCGTTCTGCGTGCGGCACGTTTGCGGCCTGATGAAGCGGCTAGCGATGCGCCGAACAGAAGTAACTGATTGACGGCGGCGGGCAGGGGTTCTTGAGGAAGAAGCAGAATGTTGGGCGTCGGCTCTGGCTTAGACCCCGCTTCAACAATGGCCGGCGCTGCGTGCGCCAGTGCTGAATGTTGGTGTTGAATTGCGCGCCAGACGAGCTCGGCGTTTTCACCAATCCCCTTTTGGGTCACCAGCTCGCGCGCCATGGCCATGAGCAGATCGTCGTCCTCACCCGCTGCTTGCAACCCCTCGGCCGAAAACTTCCCCTCCATCCCCATTGCCACCAGGAGCTTCCGCCCCATCAAACGCAGGCAGGTCTCCTGCGCTGTCCGGGCATATGCAAAATACTTGACGGTCACTTCCTCGGTCTGCCCGATGCGCCAGGAACGCCGGCTCGCCTGCCGCAGCGTATAGAGCGAGTAGCCGGTTTCCCAGAACATGAGGTCGCGGAATTCCAAAAGATCAAGTCCGAGGCTGACGAGCTTTGGATGGGCAATGACCACCTGCACTCCCTGCCGTGACTGCCGCTCGTACCAGCCTTCCCTCAGCTCCGGCTTAACGTCGCTCGTCAGGACAGCCACGCGAACGCCCTCGCGCTGGAGGATGCGTTCCAGCCGCCGGGTCACATCGCGCGTCCGAGTGTAAACCGCAAACACATGCACCTTACGGCCACGATTGAGGCTCGACCGGATTTCTTCGAGCAGTTTCCGCTCCTTCGCGTACAGCACACTTTCATCGAGGTCTTCCGGCTCGGCAATCACAAAACGTTCCCGCCTGCCGGTCTCAGGATCGTATTCGGATCCATAAAGCGTGCCCAGGCCGAAGGGCCGGTCGGGATACAGTAGTAGGGCGTTCATCCCAACGCTGATGACGGAAGAATTGCCGCGATGCTCCTTGAGCGCGCGCTTGATTGCTTCCTCCAACCTTTCGTAAGCCTCCCGCAGCGCCTCGTCCATTTCGACCCGCACCACCTCCTCCCGGTAGGGCGGCAACACGTGGGCGATATCTTCGAGGGAAAGAAACGCCGCCATCGGCATCAGGAAATCGCCAAACAGTTGCGGCGAGGCTCCGGGCCGCCGGCGCACCCGCCGCGTTACTTTAGCTTCCGAGCAGGCATTCTCAGCCGGTTCGATGGTGGTGATGGTTTCGAGCAGGCCGTAAGTTTCCATAAACGGCCGGACGCCTTCGCCATGCTCGAATCCATGTTCCAGCATGTTGGCCGGGTCGGTGCGAAACAGGATGTTGTAGACATCGTCGGCGTAGCCGCCAAGGATGGTGCCGGTGAGGATGATGAGCTTCTTAGCGCAACTGGCGAGTGTTCCCAGCGCATTTCCTTGTGCGGTATCGCCGCCCTTCAGCTCATGCACTTCGTCGGCGATACCAAAATCGAAAAAGTTCGGGAGGTACCGCCCGATAAATTCGATGACGGCATAGCGCCGCACTTTGGAACGGTCGGCCTGCCAGAGCGGGCTGAACAGCTTCCGGCGGACCTCATGATGATTTTCCTCCGTCTCGTCCCCTGGTCCAATCCACTCGCTCAAACGAACCTTCTTGAAATCAGAGGAGAGCAACCAATCGGCGTCCTCTCCGGCGTAGACGGGCCGTCCGGAATCGGGGTTCACGACGCTACCCTGGTATCGGCCCGACCGGGCGATGTTGTAAGCATGCCGCCAGAAGAAACTGAGTTTGGCGGTCTCTTTCGAGACCACAAATATCGCCGGGCCTGGACACAGAGCGTTCCACCGCGCGCGGGCGCTGGAATAGTTCTTGCGCAGCCGCAGGTCAGTCAGCGTTGTCTTCAGGCCTTCACGCACAATGCGACCGTTGCGAAGCCGGAATTCTTGAATGCCGTTCGAGCTGGTGGAACGCCTGTCGCGGAGACCCTCGATCAAGAACGCTCGCAGGTGAGGGATGGTTTTGAGGCTTTCTCTCAGCCACTTCTGCGTCAGGTGGCTCGGAACCATGACCAGCGCGGCAAAGGGGCCGCCGCTGGCAGCAACATAGACGCTGGCGAGGGAAATGAGCGTCTTGCCCGTGCCGCATTCCGCCACGACGGCGGCTGAGTGCGCGTGGGCAAGCCGTTCTACGACACCCATAATGGCGAGGTTTTGTCCGGGGTACGGCCTGCGCAGCAGGTGCGCGAGCAGCGGCGACGGCGGCTCCTGTGGGCCGTGCAAAGGCGGAAACGATTCCAGGATTCGCTCTCCAAGCTCGTTGGAAAATGTGCGCAAGTAGGCGTCGATTGTGGCAGGTGGCTCCATGGGCTGAACATCTCCTCGGTGAATTTGATCTAAAAAGATTGATCAGGGAAAGGGGGCTAATGTGTGGCAGGCCACTTTACGACGTTGCCTTGGCGGTCTAAGGTAAACACGGGCAGTCGGTCTGCGGCCCTCTTCGCCTCCGAAGGCCTAACGCACGATAATCTGCCGACGGTCTCAACGAGGGCAGACAGCAGAGGATCATGTTTGGAAGACAATGCTACGATGGGATCGAACTGCCAGGGTTGCGTAAATTGGTTACCCGTTCAGTGGCAGCTTCTGTGGCTGCGAGATGTTCCGGGTTGAGGAAACTCGCCATTGAGGGCCAGAGGATGGGGCCGTTGGTTTCCGGGAATTTGATAACCCCGCGCCGGAGGCCGCGCGAGATCCAGCTTAGGAATTTGCCTTTCGTCCCGGTAATCAGCACCGGGGAGCAGCCGATTCCGGCGAGCGGAGTAATCGCCCGGCGCCGCCTCAGTTCGCTCATAAACCATTCGGCCCAGTCGGGCACAACCGGCAAGCCAAAACGTTCTGACAATCGGTAAAGGACAAACACCGGATCGTCGTCGCAAAGAACCGTGCGGTTGCTTTCGACCGCCGCGCCCAGGCGTGTCCCGGCGAGCTCAGCGGAAACCGCCACCAGGTGCCTCACCGGGCGCTTTAGACCAGGAACGCTGAGGCTTCCACGGAAGCACTCAGCCTTCTCACCCAGGCTGAAATCCAGAACTCCAGCAAAGCCGGGACCCGCAACTTTGAAAGGCTGGTTTTGTTGCACGGCTGCCCATACGGCGCCGACATCCGAATCCCCGCCGAGGACTGAGAGCAGGTGGAACTGCCCTTCGCGGCCATCATCCGCAACCTCAGCAATCATGCGGTCGAGACGCAACCGGACGCGCGCCGTCGTGTCCTTCAAAACCCGGGTGAATTCGAGCCACCCAAAGCGCTCATGCGCGTTCTCCACCTACGCCTCCTCAATGCGGAATTTCCGGCTTACGTGTGAACCGTCTGGTCCTTGCATTGGCTCTGCTGCCGCGGGCAAAGTCTCCTTCCCAATCGGTTCTTCTTCGGCGGGCGCGTCAGCCGTCAGCACAGCCGTTCGCCCATCGGCAAAGAGAAGGTTCAGGCAGTGGGAGAATTGTTCCTTCTCACGCAGGGTCGTCACGCCCTGGTCGTCTTCTTCCAGTCTCAGGATCGTCTTGACCCCTTGCCAGCGTGCCAGATGCCGCAATTCGTCTTGGCCAAAGATCCCGTCCAACCGTCCGGACGTGGCCAGGAGCGCAACGTGGCCTTGGTGCAATGGCGTAAGTGGGCGGCCTGTCTCTCGCGCTTCCGGAGCAAACAGGATGCGGCGTGCCTGCCGGTAGGCGGCCGATTTCGCCAGCAGGTCTTCGACGGCATCCAGCGGCAGACCACGATGGGTCATTTCCACTGGCCCAGCTTCGGGTACCGGGTACTGACGCAGGGGCTGATCGGTCAAAACGGGAAGTGCATCATACTCGCGAACTTTGCGCCCGTACTCGATCCTTGCCCGGCTGATCTCCCACTCCGGCAGCCGCTCCCGCTCGCGGCGAGTCCGGCGCAAGCCGAACAACACGATCTGCTTGTAGCGTACGCTCTCCGGCTCACTCAGCCGGTACACCTCGGTGTCCTTGAATTGGACCGACAACCGGTTCCCGCAAACCGCAAGCTGTGCGGCGGGGATCACCAGGATCAGGATGCCGCCCGGCTTGAGCCAGCGGTAGGTGTGCTGAAGGAATAGCGCTTCCATGCGCTCACTGGGGCAGTCGTCATTCGCGGCCATGTCATAGGGCGGATTTTCGAACAAGAGCGAGAAAGATTCCGCCCGGCACTCGACATCGAAGCAGTCGCCGTAGATTATCTGGTTGGATCTCGCTCGCGCCTGCTCGGAGCGGTGGGCATCGAGCTCGATCCCATAACGGTGGCCATTTGCGCCCTCGGCAATCAGTTCCAGGGCGCGGCCTTCTCCGACGCACGGATCGAGTGCTGCGAAGCCGGACGTTGGATACATCAAGTGGTGGCGGATGCGGCGGGCCTCGGCTTCGGGCAGAGGAAAGTAGCCCATTCGGAGCCTGTTTTGAGGACGTGACAAGGTGACACCTCGATTGGAATGAAGTTGCCGCGGGGGTCTGGCGTTCGGCCTTGAGATCCCAAGTTCCTGGCAGGCTTGATTCCGGCAACAGGGCCGGTACTTTCGGTGCCGCGCCAACGTGAGTCGAACTTGGTGAGAGTAGCGCTGATCAGCCGGGAGCTATTTTCCCGTTGAAAATACAGGGGTTATCTCAGACTGTGGGAGGCCATCTTTGGCGCTCAGAGGAACTTGCACGGAAATTTGCCAGCCTGGGGGAACCGTGTTATCAAAGCAGTGGAGGTGTGAAATGAGATGTGAAAATTGTGGCTGGGCACTGGACGATTGCAATGAATCCCAGGCGGTATGCCCTCGCTGCGGTGAACCCCAAACCGGCGCAATCTCCGACGCAGAGGTCGCCCTCATGCTTGAAGAGGTTGGGGCAGCGTCTACAGCATTTGTAGAAAACGACTGCTGAAAAGGCGTGATGTGTCCGCGGTTACATCAGTCCCTGTTGAGACCGTTTACGGCGGCTTGATCGTGCGGGTCACGCCACAAGGTGACCGGGCGGTGTGTCAACTCAGCCGGGGTGCGCCTCTTATCGTGTCAAATGTCCTGGGCCGTTATCTTGGCGCGGGGGATGAGATCGCGGCGCCGCTTGGCGGCGCGGAGCCGGCCGGAACGGAGATTTATGTCCGCAAAGCGGCGGGCTCTCGCCGCCTCCATGATCTCTACCAAGCGCCGATTGGATATGTGACCCAGCCGAAGGCGGACAAGCGGAAGGAACTGTTTGTGGCGGCCGAAGTGCGCGACAGCCGCCTGGGGATCACAACGGTTCACATGCCCTGCCCAGTGGTGCGTGATTACTTCTATGTCGCCGATCGGCAGCGGGAATGGGGTCAACAGCCGGCGCTGTACGACGTGGTTGGCATGCCATCAACCGCTGGCCCGGCGGAATTACGATTGTCCTTCAGAATTCGCCAGATCGAGCTTCAGAGGCAGGGCGCGGCAGCGAACGCCTGCCGGGCGCTCGAACGCGCTTACAACATCCTCGCCCAGCCAGAGTTGAGGACTTGCTACGATGCTTTGCTGCAAGACCCGGAAGCTCCGGCATTGTTTCCCTACAGTGGGTTCGGCTCGCTCTTGGTGGGCGGTGACCGGTCACGCGATGGAAAGACGCTCTTTGCAAATCGCTTTCTGGCCTTCCGCCCCGAAACCCGGCAGCGCCGGTTTCGGGCGCCGCTGAGGAAATTTGAGTTTTACAGCAAACATGCAATCTACCGCGATGTGCGAAGGAAACTCGAAGTCACGGTCGATCAGGCGGCGATGCCGGTTGTCTGGGACCCAACCTGGAACCAATGGAAACACTTGCTGGCAGCCAAGGTGGAAATTGACGGTACGTTTGTGCACACGGGCAAGTTTCGAATGAGGTCAGGCGCCTGGCACGCGGTTGAATGGGAGAGGGTCCTGCCAAGCCGGCTGCATGTGAATCTTCCTGCTAACCTGCCAGAGCAAATCGCGACAGCGAAAAACACTTATCACCGGTTTGGCCGGTATTCGCAAGCCCTGGAAAGAATCCGGGCCAGGATCGAGTGCGAGCCAGTGGAGAAAACGAAACTTGACCAGATTCTGGGGGAGATGGGCGTGCCCGGAGACTTTGACGTTGCGCAGATCACCTGGAAGCCGGACTATGATCCCTTCTTCTACCAACAGCTTGCCAAGCGTGCCCGCCGGTTATTTCTTTTCCGCGATGAATACATTTTCGAAACGGTGGGAGGCATCGCGGTTGAGACGCCGGAGATCGGCCACGCAACGTATCTATTCGCCGAGCCCGCCAGCATGGAAGCCTTTCTCGCGCTGTATACAAGGGTCAGCAAGGAAGACATCCGCCGCAATCGAGACAATGTGGCCGCGCGACTGGGCTTTCTGTGCCGCATCGTCCACGGCGCTAATCCACGAGCGTGGGTCAAGGAACTACGCGCTCGTCTCGGTGAAACGGTCGATTACGCTCAGGCAGAGAGTTGAATGGCAAAGCGACCTTTTTGGTCACAACAAGTACTGGGGAACAACCAGGTCCACCTTACGAACACTCGACACGAAAAGTGGCAACAGGCTTCGCAGAGTGATCTTGAGGGCATAGAATCGCTTCCGGATTGGCGACGATGCGGGCGGAATCGGCGATGTCCCCTCGAACTGTGCTTCGGGTATTGGCGCCTTCCGCGGATCGTGACCGCCGGTGATTGTGCCTGGATCACGGCCAATCCAGAAGAGATTGCTTCCGAGTCGCCGATCCGGCCGTTAACGGCCCATCCCACAAGGACGTGTGGCGGTTGGGCGATGTTCTATGCTCTTGCCTTGGTGGCGACTCGAAGCACACGGGCTTCTTATTATTGTGATACCCTTTCTGACGCGGTGCCACGCATCTCTTCGGGGTATCATGAGCAACTCCGCTGCGAATCGTAGCTCGCCGCCGGGTTTATCCCATGGTCACCGGCACCGTCGTCCCGGGCTGACCAGGGCCGGTTTTATCCAGGTCCTCATAAACGTGAGTTAGGCGCCCAAGTACATGGCAGCAGCGGCTGACTTCATAAGCAGTCTTGAGGCGAAGGTCGCGGAGCAATTGAAGGCTCAGCGCGTCGGCTACCTGCTCGGGGCCGGTTCGTCATATCTGGACAACGCCGGATATCCGCTTGCCTCCGAGCTTTGGGATCTCATAAAGGATCGGATCCCCGACGCGCAGAGGCGAGCCGAAATTCAGGCCAAGCTCGACGGCGGCGCGTCGGGGATCGAACATGCCCTCGACCTGCTCGACGATGGCGGCGCTATGGACACACCGTATCGGCATCTGGTCATAGCAGCCATCGCAGACCTATTCCTCCTTAAGAGCCCAAGTCTCAACCTGCATATTGAGTTCGTGCGTCGCTTGTCCCAACGTGCAGACCCGTGCGTAAAGGTGTTCAACCTAAACTACGACCCGCTAGTTGAACGCGCGGCGGAGGCCGCCAAGGTCCGGGTGACGGACGGGTTTCTCGGCGTGGAGCACGCCTTTTTCGATTCAGCTGTGTTCGAGGAGCGAGTCGGTCGGATTCGCGGTACCCATAAGGGGCGCCAGTTCGACGAAACTGTGAAGCCGATTCACGTGTTGAAGCTTCACGGCTCCCTCGGGTGGTACGAATGCCCTCAACGCGGAGTGCGGCGCTGCGCATACGGGTCCGTACCGCCGGTGGGCGCAACGCGATTAATGGTGCCACCGCAGCGGAGGAAGGCGACCGACACGATGCTCCCGCCTTATGCCGCACTGTGGTCCATTTTCCGCGGGTGCTTGGGCCTCAATGCGACTCCGATCAACCGCTTGGCCTGCTTCGGCTACGGCCTCACCGACGAACACGTGAACGCCGTCATTGAGGCCGCACTGGCGCGGACGGATTTCACCTTGCTCATCTTTACGAAGGCGCTGTCCGACAGTGCCTGGAATCGGTGGAGCATCAAAGCGAACACCGTTGTGGTGACGGAGGCCCGGTGCTCACTGAAAGGGACAGTCGGACCCGGCCATACTGATCTTTGGCGTTTTGAGAGGCTCTGTAAGGAGGTCTGATCAATGCCCGATAACCCCAACACTGTGATTGGCCACCTCGTTGATGTCCAAGGAAATCTTCTCATGGCGACCTTGGTCGAGGACGAACAGGGGCACGCGCCAACCGTTACCATCGGCGATGAAGACGTTTTGGTCGGACAGCTTGGCTCGTACGTCGCCGTTAAGCAAAACGATATTCACCTCATCGCAATTGTGACTCGCATGACCGAACAGGAAGCGCTTGCTGCGCCGACCATCGAGACGCCCGGCGACGATGCCGCGAGATTGCCTTTTGCCAAGCGAATCGCCCGACTCACGCCTGTCGGCTCGGTCACCAGGGACGGCCAATTCGAGCGCGGCGTTGCGCAGTACCCGACTACAGGGGCGGAAGTCCACGCGATCGGATCGACCGACGTCGCCAAGATGTTCGACCGCTTCCAGTCTAAGGGCCTCGCGGTGGGCACGCTTGCATCGCACCCTTCGCTGAAGGTCTGTCTGGACCCCACGAACCTGTTCGGTCGACACTCTGCCATCTTGGGGCAGACCGGGTCGGGAAAATCATGGACGGTGGCTTCCATTGTGCAGAAGACGGTCGCCGTGATGCCTAGGGCCCACATCATCATCCTTGACTTGCACGGCGAGTATTGCTGGAAGCGGTCCGACGGGACGCACTCCTACGCGTTCGCGGATGCCATCGTCCGGCACGTAGATGCCCGCGAGCTGGAGATTCCGTACTGGCTGATGACCTACGCGGAGCTCTGCGACCTTCTTATCGAGCACGGCGAGAGGGAGGCCACAAACCAGACGGCGTTCTTTCGTGACTGCCTGCTTGAGGGACGACAACAGGAGAACAAAACGGCCACTCCCCCGCTTGTCCTGGCGAGGGTCACCGTGGACACGCCTGTCTACTTCTCTCTCGACGAAATGTTGGTCAAGGTGCGCGCAAAGAACTTGGAGCGGGTAGGGAACAGGCAGGGGCCTATGTTTGGCGACTTTAATAACTTTCTGATGCGCATCGAGAGCAAACTTAACGACGAGCGATACGACTTCTTGCTCAAGCCCAAAATTCGCAACACATCGGCTTCCCTATCGGGGTTGCTCCGAGACTTCGTGGGGCTTGGCAGTAAGAAGGCCGCTGTCACGGTGATCGACCTCAGTTCAGTGCCATTCGACGTTCGCCCCACGGTCGCCGCGCAGATCGGGCGTTTGGCGTTCGAGTTCAACTACTGGAACCCACAGTACCGGGAGTTCCCGATCCTGCTCATGTGCGAGGAAGCGCACGCGTACATCCCCCGCGCTGCCGAGAGCCAGTTTGCTGGCTCGCGCAAGTCGATGGAACGGATCGCCAAGGAGGGTCGGAAGTACGGTGTCGGACTAGCCGTCGTCAGTCAGCGGCCCCACGAGGTCTCCGAGACTGTGCTCGCCCAGTGTGGAACGTTCATCTGTCTGCGAATCACCAACCCCGACGACCAGGGCTACGTTCGGAGCCTCGTGCCCGAGAGCGAGGGCGACTTGGTCAGCGTGCTGGCGGGCTTGGGTCGTGGTGAGGCGCTGGTACTTGGAGAGGCGGTCCCACTACCGACTAGAGTTCAGTTCGACCGGCCGAGCCCGGCCCCCAACAGTGATGATGTGGACTTCTACGCGAAGTGGAAGGAGGGACCCGCGGACTTGGACGTCGATGAGATCGTCAAGCGCTGGCGCAGTCAGGAACGGTAAATGCGGTGCGCCCAGCAGCGTGTTGCAGGGGACGGGCTGGGCCCGCCGCTGAAGGCGAACGTTACGTACGCGGAATGCCCCATTCGGGGCCGGCTCCCCCAGCTAATATCCACGGCCGCAGCTACAACCCCTGTCGATGCCGCCCGCGAAGCAACCGGGCCTCGCCCTGAGAGATGGGTCAGAAACCCGCAGAAAGTGCCTCTGCTGCGGCAAATCAGCCTCGCCGGACTGGTCTCTACCTGCGATGGTGGGAGGGTCTGCCCGGCGCATCCCGCCCCTGGATAATTACTCCTGGATCGCGGCGCACTCGGAAGACATTTTGCCACCCTCTGAACAGGAGAGCCTACCAAACCGTATTACCCTCTTCACGGCGTCCCGTAAAATGGTACTTCTCGGGCTACGCGGAAGGTCCCTTCTCTCGTTTTGCTGCCCCTCGTTTTCTGACCCGGCGCCAGAGCGAAGGTTCGACAGGCAAGGGCGCGCAACGCGCGGTTGCGACGTTCACAAAGCCGCCGTGATGGGATATTTCACCGTAGCGGAACAAGCGGGCCAGCAGCGCCAGACCATGCTGCGCTAAGGCGGTGTTGACAAACGGCTCCTGTCTGTCCAATGCCTCAATGGCACTGCAACTGGGCTCATGATCGTCATCCAGGTCTGGATTGACCAACTCTTCGTAAAGCTCTGCCGCCGTTCTCAATCGCAGTTGCGACCGCTTGTTCCGGGCGTTCAGCGGCTCGCCCAGCACGAACTGTCCGCCCGTTGCGTGATTGCCGAGATCGAGCCAATAGTCGGTGGTACTCCAACCGGCAACGCTCTTCGCAATAACGGCCCGCGCCGCCCGCGTATCCACACAGCCTATGACGATGTCCGGCTTCATATGCCGCTCGCTGTAACCAGCATAGGCGGGCGCGAGCGTCTGCGCGGTAAGCGCCTGCGGAATTGCTTGCCAGTCGAGTCCCCAGAACAGGTTGATGCGGTTCACCAGGACGATGGCCTTATTCATTCCAATTTCACTGCGGCTGAACGGCTGACGGACGCAATTGACGCGTGAAATCGTATCGCCATCCATCACCGTTACCTGCAACCCGCCAGGGTGACCCCACGCGATCATTGCCTGGTGGAGGTAAGGCAACCCGCCAAGAATGGCGCTTCCGGTTCCGCCGCAGCCCACCACCAGGATGCGCGCTTCGCGCCGTAACAGTTCTTCATGCACTCTGTGGGTTTCCATAGCTTAACGCTCTTGAGCGATGAACTCTTGCAAGGTTTGCCGGGCATCGGTCAGGTAGCGGACCGGAAACTTCTTCTTCCCCGAAAGACTGTGCCACAAGCCCAGGAACCCGCCCGGATGAGTTGTGAGCCGGGCGGCTCCCAGCGGATGCGTGAATTCGCTGTGGAAAAAGCTGGTCTGCCACGCCGTCATCGAATCAACCGAAGTACTGTCGGGCGCTCGTACCGTTCCGAGGCAGACCCGGCCGCTATCGCCTGCCACGTTCCAGTACGGCGCAGTCTTGAGTTGGGTATCGGCTTCGGGGCGAGCATCGCTTTCGAGCGCCCGGACAAATAGCTCTCGGTCACAAACCCTAAACACAAGCGACGGATGAGGAAACATGCGGCCATTCAGCTTTCTCGCTCCCTCGTCTGCCCCGCCGAAAAACATGATTCGGCTTGATGCACGAATCCACCAGACGATCATCTCCGGCGTTCGCGCCAGGATATTTGAGGGCAGAACTTCGGGAGCGACGCGGGAACCCAGGCCCTCCGCGAGCCGCCGCAGGAAGTCCAGCGACAGAGGCTGAGCCGGGGCGAGCAGCGGAGCGCCCTCGGCCTGCGGCAGAACGTCGTGCAGCGTGGCAAAAGCCGCGTGCTCATCCGTATAGACCAGCAGGGCATGACGGAGTTGCAGCTTACAGCTTTCCGATATCTCGACATGGGCTTCCATTTCTGAATTTCTCAACCTTCCTCATTGTTTCCAGGACACATTTCTGCCAGCCGGCTTGCCGCGGCCATCGTCTCGCAGAGGGCGCCCAGAATATTAAAGGCATGCTGGGCGCTCGCCGGATCGCCTGGATTGATTTCAACAATGAAATTCGGCTCCGGGGCGGCCTCCATCATGGTTTGGCTCTCATCATCGAACACTCCTGCAATCGCGTCGTGACGCTTAAAACTCACGAGTAGCGCCGGCAACGGCGGGTTTGAATCCATGAAGGCCTCCCGCGCGTCTTCGCTAATCTCCGCGGGGCGGACCTTGTTCGAGGTACTCTCCAAATTGAGCGCCGCGTTTAATAATCTGGAAAGGGTTTCGTCCGTGGTCTTGTCTGCAAGCCGTCGTACGGCTTCTGCGTCGAGCGGCTTCTCTTTCATATATGCCGGGATGCTGCCTTCGACGTCGGGAAATTCATACTGCTCCGGGTTTTCCTCTCCTTCGACCCATTCCCGCAACATTTCCAGACGGGCCAAGGCGTCGTCGTAATCGTAGACCCGCATCCAGCGCCGCACCGCACCTACGAAGAGATGATAGAAAGAGACCGGCAGCCGGGGGTGAACTGTTGCCAGCAGCTCAAGCGTTGGACCGATCACCACATACCCAGCCGAATCCGGATTCACGAAGAGGTACAGTAGTTCGGGGCGCGCTCCTTCATCGCTATACGGGTCCGGGGTATTGCTGATTGTGGCATCCAGGGCGAACCGCTGCCGGATCATGCTGCCGTCGTGGCACACTATCCAGCGTTTGAGCGTTGCCAGGATGTAGCCGGATGGACTGCGCCCGGCGTGTGCCCAGTCGGACGGATCGGCGATTTCCAGTTCGGTCAGCGTTTGGGCCAGCAGGATCGCTCGCCCGTCCTCTCCGGTGATCCGGTATTCGACCGGCGCTCCATCGAGCCTCGGCATAATGGCGCCGCTTCCTCGCCCCATCAGACTGGCAGCAGCCAGCCGGGTGGCGGCGCGCTCTCGCTGTGCCCCCGACGGTAGGATGCCGCATGGATCGCATCTCGCAAAATCTTCGACGCTTGTTTCCATTCCTCACTCCGCATAAATGTCGCCGTCACAGTTTGACAATCCGGGTGGCGGCCCTCGGCAAGTTCCGCCATTTCGGCAAGGACCGCCGCCTGAATGAGATTCGATGGACTTTTCGGCTTCCGCATGGCCTCAGCCTTTTGCGCCGATCGCCCGAACGAAGTCGTACTTCAGTTTGTCGCCCACCGCTTCAGGACCGTTGATGGCAGCGGTGGCAAGCTCCGGATATTGGGTTGCGTAAGCTGATTTTATTTCTTCGGGTGTAAGGCCCGGATTAATATCCGGGAGTTTCAATCCCATGTACGAAAATTCACGAACGGCAGGGGTGATTTTCACAGTCGCAGACCTCCTTGCTGAGGTTGAACGGATTCGGTGGTTCCAAACAGGCCGGCGGTGTTCGGCTGGGCGGAGTCCGCTGGAACAGTGGCAGCCGGCTGATCGGAGGGCGTTGAGGCCAGCGCAGGGCTGGGCGCCTTGCTCTTCCTTCTCTCGTCGGCCTTGCGTCTCGCTTCTTCCTGGGCTGCCTTGGCCGCGGCTTCCATTACCGCCTTCGCCTCGGCCAGTGTGCTACCCAGGCGTTGGTGAGCGTCAACATAGCCGGCCAGCTCGCGGGCAAAATCCCGGTCAAGCTCTTCGGGTGTTCCCACAAAACTGAGTGGCGTCGTCAGGGCAGGGTTTTCACTTTCCTTGATCTGCTTCGGCAGAATGTTGACGCGCAAGGTGGTATCACTCTCGCGCGCCACCGTAATCAAGACGGTGCGCTGCGCGAGAAGGGGCATGAGTTCACTAAACACGATAGATCCTCCTTGGATTGGAATTGGATTCTTGGCTTACGGTAATGATGAAGACAGTGGTTTCAGACAACGAGAATTTATGCACACCGCCTTTGGTGGATCGATTGCGCCGCGCAGGTACTGGGCCGGTTTCCGAGTTGGCGACTCGTCCGCGACAGTTTAGTACGCCGCATGACCTTCCGTGGGTGGGATGCGTCTACCATCTCTCAAAAGCGACCGATTCATGTAACACGGGAAGGATTAACAGTGCCATGTGTAGGGCTAGATGCAAGGCCCTAAAGGCCTGCGAAGCGTGAGGGAGAAGCTTGTGCGACAGTAGGCCTCGGATGTATAGTGGCGCGATGGGTTTGGAGTTGAAGGAAAGCTCTAAATCCGCATTTATCACATGTTTTCCACATCCCATTCGGCTCGAGGCGCCAGCGCTGGCTTTGATTACCAGTTTGAGCGAGCACTCTATTGGCTGTCTCAAAGCCCGGCGGGAGCGACCATTGGTATTGAGACCGATGATGACGTCGTGGTTCGCAGCAAGAACGCATCTCTGTTGGAGCAGGACAAGCACTCGATCCGCAAGGGCGCAGAGCCATTTGGTGATCGGTCTAAAGACCTTTGGAATACCTTAGCGATTTGGCTTGATGGAGTTGAAGCGGGGCATGTCGCGTTCGACACGACCTGGTTCCTGATGGTTACCAACAAGGTGCTGTCAGAGTGCATTGCCAAGCAAATCGACAACGCTAAGTCCGAGGGGGACATTTCGGCGTGCATCACGGCCCTGGAAAAGGCTGGCAAGAAACCACCGCGAAACATCTCCGACCTTGTCAAACGGGTCCTTCGTGCAGAATCCCGCGAAACATTACAAGGCCTCATCGCCAGGGTGGAATTGGCGGATGCATCAAACGCGACCGCTGGCCCGGAACTGCGCCGGAAAACGGTCGCCGAGCTGCAGTTACCCGAGTGGTGTTTGTCCAGCGCGGATTCCATCGCGGACGAACTGTTGGGCTGGCTGCACAGAACGGCACTGGCTTCCTGGCAGCAGAATCAGCCTGCCTGGGTGCGGCGAGACCACTTTGTTAACCAGCTTTATGCGATTATTGATCGGCGAAAGCGTCAGATGGTCCGGGAGCGAGCCGAGCACCTAATCCCCGTGGCCGACGACAAAGTCGGCCACGAAAAGGGGCGGCCCTTTGTCAAACAGCTCTATTTGGTGACCAATGATGACACCGTGGTGGAAACCTCTATCCGCGAGTTCATCCGCTGCAACATCGAGAAAATACGCCTCTCCAGGGAGGGCAACGTCACCGACGAGGACTGGAAGACGTTCGAGAGGACGCTGCTGTCACGCTGGGATAAGATCCGCTCACGGGTCATCCGAATGAAGAGGGGAACCGCCGAGGAAGATATCGGCTTTGAAATCTTCACAGAAACCACAGACGACTACCGCGAGAGGCTCGCAGGCACGGAAACCGAGCAGGTTTACCTTACCTCGGGAACTTACCACCGTCTTGCCGACTTGCTGCGCGTTGGTTGGCATCCGCGCTACGAGGCTCTGATGCAGGAATTCTTAAAGGCGCTATGATCGATGTCCTTTTTGAGCAACGTGTGACTCAAAACACAGGTCTCGCGGCCGAGGCGATCTGGCAGGCAGTGTATGAAGCCTACCAAGCGAAAGATCGCTCCGAAGGCGTGTCGCTGCCGTTGGCTTTTCTCGTGCTGCCCCTTACGCTTCACCAACGCAGTGCGACTTCGCTGGCGTCCAAGACCCAACCGGGCGCGCTCTATAAGGCACTCTCCGACGACCGCGAAATCACCCTGGGTCTCCAAGCTAGGCTGCAGGCCATGTCGGAGCGCACATTCCACGCCCTTTCGATCGCCTTCCAAACTGGCCTGCTTGACCTGGATCAAGACCACCAGCGCCAATTGCTTCCGGGGAAGAAAACTCCGCCAGTCACACACGTTACCGAGGAAGTGAAAATCAGGCTCCATAGCACAATTTGTGGGTGGTTTTTCCTTTTCCACTTCCACGAGGAAGGAAAGGACGACGACGAAACGAAGCACAGGGGGGCGCCGCAAAAAGCGCGGCTGAGAGATAACGGGTCTCCGTCGGTCGGGTTAGTCTGTGATTGGCAGAGCAGGCAAACCCGCGACGAGGAGACCCGCCATTCAACTGAAAGTTAAAACGATTCTGAACCAGATTCAACCCCATGCCGGATTCGTCTTCCACGACATGCGGCTTTGTGGCCGACGAGGTCGTCCGGAGCGGATCGAGATCACCGTGAGAGCTCACGCGGGTATGGCAAGGCGCTGTTCACAGTGCCAGCGGGCGGTGCCGGGCTATGACCGCCTGGAAGAGCGGGAGTGGCGGCATATCCCGCTGTGGGGCCTTGAGACTTGGTTTCGCTATGCGCCGCATCGGGTGGCATGTCCCGAGCACGGGGTGGTGGTGGAATACATCCCGTGGAATGAAGGCAAGCGGCGGCTGACGACGGCGATGATGGGCTTTCTGGCCCGCTGGGCGCGACGGCTGAGCTGGCGGGAGACGGCGGAAGCCTTTCAGGTCAGTTGGGAGGCAGTCTATCGGTCGGTGGAGTGGTTGGTGCACTGGGGCCTGGCTCACCGCGAGCTGCGAGGGGTGGAGTCGATCGGCGTGGACGAGATCCACTGGGGCCACGGGCTGCGAGCGAACAACTTTCTGACTGTGATCTACCAGATCGATGCGCACTGTCGGCGGCTGCTGTGGGTAGGGCGGCGGCGGACGCAGGCCACCTTGCGGCGGGGTTTGAAGGCGTTGGGGCCGGAAGTGGTGAAGGGGTTGCGTTTCATTTGCAGTGACATGTGGCAGCCCTACCTTCAGGTTATGGCGGTGCAGGCCGGACAAGCCCTGCACGTGCTGGACCGCTTCCACATCACGATGCACTTGAACCAGGCAGTGGACCAAGTGCGCCGGGCGGAAAGTTCGCGTCTGCAAGCCGCAGGCAAGGCGACCGCGCAGCAACTCAAGCACACACGCTGGCCGCTGTTGCGGCGCGGCAACCGGGTGCGCGGGCGGGCCCGGCAGAAGCTTAACGCGCTGCTGGCCAGCAAGCTTCAGACGGCGCGTGCGTGGGAGTTGAAGGAGACGTTCTCTCATTTCTGGAAGTACCGGTCGGTGACCTGGGCCGGAGCGTTTCTCGACTACTGGTCCTACCGGGCGATGCGCAGCCGTCTGGAGCCGATGAAGAAGGTCGCCCGCATGCTTCGCACCCATGAACCGCTCTTGCTCAACTGGTTTCGGGCGAAAGGGGAGATTTCCAGCGGCGCAGTCGAGGGTCTGAACAACAAAATCCGAGTGGTGACCAGACGATCCTACGGATTTCGCACCTACCAGGCCATGGAAATCGCGCTCTATCACACGCTTGGACGTCTCCCCGAGCCAGAATCAACCCATAGATATTGCTGAGGAGGCGAAAATCATTCTGGGCGCGGCGAAGCGCGTTGGCCACGCCTTTGCTGAAATGAGCGTAGTGCAACTTGCCACACACTTGAACATCCGATTCTGATGCGACTCGCTATTCTCAAAATCATCCTCTGGCCTAAAGACGCAAGCCACGGTGTCCGCGTCATTCCCTTTGTGCCTGGCAAGGTCAACGTGATTTCCGGAGAGAGCGGGAGCGGCAAGTCAGCACTTACTTGGATCATCGATTATTGCCTCGGTAGCGAGAAGTGCTCCATTCCGGTCGGTCCCATCCGCGAACTGACGGCTTGGTTTGGTCTCCATCTTAAACTTGCCAACACGGAGATGATCGTTGCCCGACGCAATCCCGGGGATCAACAGACGACCACCGATCTTCATTGGGCAGAAGGCTTGGATTTGGCAGTGCCGCCGATCGTGCAAAAGAATGCCCGAGTGGAAGACCTAAAGAACCGTTTCAACCAAATCTCCCATCTTCCATCTCTTGATTTCTCGACGGACGAAGAAGTCGGCTTCGCCGGGCGCCCGAGCTGCCGTGACATGGCATCGTTCAACTTCCAACCTCAACACATCGTTGCCAACCCTTACACCTTCTTCTACAAGGCAGATACTACCGAGCACCGCGAGAAACTTCGCATCATTTTTCCGCTCGTGCTCGGGGCTATTAATGCAAGCACGCTCGCCAAACAGCGCGAGTTGAAAGACACCGAACGCGAGCACGACCGCCTTCGCCGTGAACTGGAAGCACGTCTCGCCGCTGCTCGCGCTTGGGAAGCGGAAGTTGAAAGCTACTACCTTCAGGCCCGTGGCCTCGGGCTGCTTCCAGATTCACAGTCGCCCGCGCCCGATTGGCCCTTGGAAAAGTACATGCTAGAACTGCACAAAGTGCCGGACCTCGTCCGTGCTATGGATATTCCAGACGTCCAAGAGGGAACCAACGAGGCCGCCGCTGCAGAGCTCAACCGCGTCGTCACTGAGGAGGATCAACTGGCGCAGGAGGTCGGCTCGCTCCGCCGACGACTGGACAAGGTCGAGCAGCTATGGACATCTCTTGACGAGTATGGTGCCAACCTTACCAGCCAAGAGGACAGGCTACTGGGAGTTGGCTGGTTCGAGACGAAATTACAGAATTCATATGAATGCCCTGTTTGCGGAACGGTACAGGCCGCGGGCAACACCCGGCTGGCGGAATTACAAATGCTTGCGAGCGAGATGAAATCGCTCACGGCATCTGTTCACCAAGCCCCTGCCAAGCTCGATCAGGAACGTGCAGCTTTACGAGTTGAATTGCGTGAGAAGGAGGGATTGCTCTCAAAGGCGCGACAGAAGCGGAGGTACCTTGAGGATCGGTCGACAGCTTTGTCTGCGCAGCGCCAGCGCGTCCGCCAAATCTACCTTTTTGTGGGACGGGTCGAACAGGCGCTCGAGAATGTAACCGCCAGCCGCAACGTCGACGAGCTTCAAGCGAGGGTGCGAACGTTGGCGCAAAGAATTGGCGAGCTTAAGCAGGATCTTGACGCGCGCAGCCAACGGAGCCGCCTCGACGCTGCCATCGACAAAGTCTCGGCAAGGATCGCGGACTATGCCCGCATGCTGCAACTTGAGCACGTCGGTGAAAACGTCAGACTTAATCTCCGGGAGTTGACCCTCCAGTTCAGCCCTCTGTCAGGGCGTACTGATTTTCTGTGGGAGGTTGGGAGCGGACAGAATTGGGTGGGTTACCACGTAGCCGGTATCCTTGCGTTGCACGAGCACTTCATCAGCATGAGCGAAAACCCCGTTCCTCGTTTTCTCGTGATTGACCAGCCGAGCCAAGTGTATTTCCCTGAGGCGTGGCCGTCAATGGAGCAGGCCCCTGACAAATCAAACCAGTCCGACCGCTCACCCGACATTGATGGGGTGCATCGCATCTTTAGCGCACTCTCGGTATTCCTCGATGCGGTATCAGCGGAATTTCAAATCATAGTGACTGAACACGCCGGCTCCATTACCTGGGACGGAGTTCCCAATGTGCACCTCGTAGGTAACTGGCGGGCGGGCCATGATGAGTTACTCATCCCTGCCGCTTGGCTGAAGGCAAACGAGGTCACCTAAATTGGTTCCTGTGCCAACGTTGCTCAGATGCTCGCTGACATGAACCGCTGGAAACGGGAATCGGGACAGGTGTCCCTCTAGGGGCAACGTAGATGCAGTCCGCCTTTCAGATTAGCGCTTCCACCCGGGTCGCGGCTTACACGGAAAATGGTCCACCACCGCCGCCCACGGAACCCGTTGAAACCCGCCTTGCTCCGCCGTATGATGGCAGGCGTGGTGGTGGCGTATGAAGGGATCGCGCAAAAGGGTTCTCTTTGGCGCTCTCGCGGGCCTGCTCGTGGTAGCCTTGTTCATCCCGATCTGGCTCTTTCACGCCCCCTTCTTTACTGGCACTCCTCCTCCCACAACACAGGTTGCTGCTCTTCTTAAAGATGACAATCCGCAGCAAATGCTCGCCGCCGCAAACCGGCTTTCGTGGCTGCTGAATTGGCCAAAAGCCGGGCCATTGTACCAGCGGGCGCAGATTCTCTTCACGAAGGAGGGAGATGCGCGAGATGCACTCTACGCCCAGGTGGGTTACATCCGCTCGCAAGCCGAAACGATGCCATTCGCTGACATCTCGAATTTTCTGGCAGCCCAACTTCAGACACCGCTTGTCCGGCAGCATCCTCGCCTTCGCCTGTGGTGTCTCGTTTCCAAAGGAAACACGGACATCGAAATCGATATCGCCGCTGCCCAGCAGGATTGGGAAGACGCCAGAACATTAGCCCGGCAACTCCAAGAAAACGGCTGGGCGAATCGCGCGAGGGGGGAACTCGGATTACTGGCATTCCTGGAAGGAAACCCGAAACGGGCTTCGGACTTGGTTGCAAAGGCGTTCTTCACGGCCAGGGCGACAGGTGACGTGGGAGGCGAAATCCGCTACCTGGAACTCTTGGGCGACGGGTTCAAGGAACTGAACCGGCAGGAGGAAGCACTGTTCTTTTTCAATCACGCTATCGACTTGGCTCGCAGCACGCCGGACGTGGGCTTCCCTTTCATGGCTTACGAAGGCAAGGCGCGTTCGTTGGTAGCTTTACACCGTGCTGCGGAAGCGGAGGCCTTGCTGCAAAGCGGCCTGAGAGAAGCGAAAAGCGAATCGAAATTCGGCCATGCCGCACAGATCGAGCTGCTGCTTGGCGAACTGGCGCTCAAGACTGGTAACCGGGATCGCGCAGCCGGGTACTTTGAGGAAGCGAGCAAGGTTTCAGTCCGGATGCGATATTATCGCATGGCCTCGGAAACGCTCTTTGATCTGGCAACAATTTACCGCGATGAGGGGCGTCTGCCTGAAGCCGAAGACTGCTTGGTCGAAGGCGTTGACGCCAGCCGCAGAGTGGGAGATCGGTATTATCTGCCTCGAAATTTGCAGGCGCTCGCGGAATTGAAAGCCCAAGCCGGTCATGTGGCCCAAGCGCACGCGCTCTACGGGCAGGCCGAAGACGTCGTGGACGGCATGTTGGCCCACTCTCCGGGACCGTATACCGAAAGCTCGCTGCTGAGCGCGATGAGCTCAATTTATCTCGATGACTTTGCCCTGGCGGCCGGAGCGCATGAAACAGCAACCGCCTTTGGCATTATCGAGCGGGCGCGCGGAAGGACGGCAGCAGACATGCTGCGCAATCACTCCGTCAAGGGCCCTGAGACGCCCGCCGAACGCGCCCTGGAAAGCCAGATGTCCACCCTTCAGGTGCAGTTGATGCGGTCCGACGATCCGAAGGCAAGAACAAAACTGCTCGACAGCCTGCTTGAAGCGGAGGAAAAGCTTGGATACAACAAAGGATCGCTTCGTCCGGCGTTACACCTCATTTCGACCGAGCGGGTTCCGCTGCCGCAGTTCCAGGAAATCCTCCGGCCCGATGAATCACTGCTCGAATATGTCCTGGCGGAGCCGCACGCCTTCTGCCTGGCGGTAACACATAATGAGGCAAGCGTCTTTCAACTCCCTGCTGGCAGGAAGCAAATTGAGACGCTGGTTTCGGATTATCTGTCCAATGTGAAAACACAAAAGCGGGTGGCTCAGATTGAGAGAACGCTTTATTCGCTGCTTGTCGTCCCAATCCCCAAGACCTTTCGAGCCCCCCGGCTCATCGTTGTCCCTGATGGCGGATTGAACAGGCTGCCCTATGAAACCTTGCGCAACGCGAACGGGCAGTCTCTCATTCGTTCACACGTTTTCTTTTACGCGCCTTCGGCAACCACGCTTTATTTCCTCAGAACGCTGCATCGCCCAACCATTCCGCAGTTGGCATTTCTCGGTGTGGGTGATGTGCGTTACCAGCCGCCAAGCCTTCTGGCCAGCAATACCGTGGCAGGCCACGCGCTCTCATCCATTGAGCGTGGCCTTGACGACCTGGCCGGAGTCCACCTCAGCAATCTCCCGGCAACCCGTCAAGAGGTCATCGACGCAAGCCGGGCGCTGGGCCAGCCGGGCTCGGTGCTTCTGTTGGGAGCCGGCGCCACCGAGACAGCGTTCAAGCGCGAGCCATTGAGTAATTTCAAGATCATTCATTTTGCGGTTCACGCGATTTCCACCCCACACTTTCCAGAGCGCTCCGCCTTGATCCTGGGCCGCGCTCCTCACTCCAAGGATGACGGATTGCTGCAAGCGCGGGAGATTGCTACGTTGACCCTGAATGCCGATCTTGTGACGCTCTCTGCCTGTGACACGGCCAAAGGGAAACTGGAAGGCGAAGAGGGGGACAACAGCCTTGTCCAGGCGTTTCTGATAGCCGGGGCGAAGAGCGTGGTGGCCGCCCTCTGGAAAGTGGACGATGATTCCACCGCGGACTTGATGAAGCGCTTTTACACCCATCTCGCCCAGGGTGAAGACAAAGCGGCCGCGCTCCGCGATGCGAAGCTGGACATGCTGAAACAGTTGGGCAAACGGGCGCCGGTCTATTGGGCCGGCTTCATTCTTACGGGAGACGGCTCCGAGCCGATTACCTTATCCAAATGACAGCCATACCTCTGAACATCCGCCAGAACGTTTTTGATAAGGTGTGCCATCTGGTCGAGAAAAAGCATTTCAACCCTGGCCTCAACGGCGCAAGCTGGCCGGCATTAGTGGAGAGCCGTAAGGCACGCATTCTGGATGCAGAGACGATTGAACGCTATGAAACTGAAGTTCAGGATCTACTCGCCGAACTCAAGACCAGCCACACGGGCTTCTTCCACAAAAGCCTGCGCAAGGTTCCGGCGCGGTTCTCGATCAACGCCACGTTCCAGCGGGTGTCTCTGGACGGCAAGACGCACTGGATGTTCCAGGACGTTCACGAAGGCGGCGCGGCCCACGCCGCGGGCCTTGAGCCGGGAGACATTTTGATCGAGCTGAACGGCGAAGAAATCCTGCCGCCGCAGGCGCCCATCTTCCGGGTGGGTGAAGCCGCCAGCATCGTTGTTCAGAGGAAAAACGGGGAGCGAACTTCACTCCGCCTCGATGTTCCAGCGCCGAAATCCAAGAAGCGGCCCATCAACCAGCCTCGGCCTGTGGCATGGTCTATGCTGCCCGGCGAAATCGGCCTCATCAAGATTACGATGTTCACCGGCGCCGTGGGCATTGATCTCGCCCACGATATTAACCGCGCCATCGCAGATTTACGAACCTGCAACCGCCTGATCGTCGATCTGCGTGGCAACACAGGCGGCGGCATTGGCGGATTGCGGCTCATGAGTTATTTGACTCCTGACAAGCGTCCTGTCGGCTACAGTCTCACGAAGAAGCGGGCAGCCAAAGGCTATCATCGGGAAGAACTGCCCCGGTTTGGCCGGATTCCGTCGCACAAGATTGCCTTGCTCGGCTTGCTGCTCCGCTACGCCTTTACCGAAAAGTCCATCGTGGTCGTAACGGAGGGGCTTGGCCCGCAGCCATTCCATGGACGTGTGGTTATTCTCGTTAACCAGCACAGCGCCAGCGCCGCGGAAATGTTGGCGGCTTTTGCGCAGGAAAACCATCTCGCAACCATTGTCGGAACCAAAACGCCGGGGCGTCTGCTCAGCGGTGGCGCCTTCAAGGCCGGACACGGGTTCATTCTGGGCCTGCCCACGGCGGGCTATTTGACCTGGCAAGGAATGATGCTCGAAGGAAAAGGAATCGAGCCAGACCATCCGGTGGAGCTTTCCTACGAAGCTCTGCGGGACGGCCGGGATACGCAGATGGACAAAGCCATCGAAGTTGTCAGCCAGCTTTGAGCGCCTGACCGGGTGCGGTAAGAGCGTTTATTGCCAGTAACCGGCGGCGGACTCCACCAGTAACCACCGCGTCGTTACTCACGATCAATCCCAGCGAGCGCTATGCCACCACAAACTTCCTCGAACGGGACTTAAGGGGGCAGAGGGTATTGTACTTCTTAGGATCAGGGCGTATGGCCATTTGACCTGCATTGTAGGCCTTAGCTCGTACTGGCTTTGTAGGCGAGGCCACGCGTCGTCGACTGACTAGGTCCCTTCTCGCACTGCGTGACGGGTATCACTCGCCGCATCATTTGTCCTGAAAGTTCCAGGTGGCACTTCACGCCCAAGTAACGGCCATCCGCATTGGAGGAAGCGGCTCACCAGTTCGACCTCTTACCCATGTTCTCAAGACAACTGGCGTATCATAGAGTTGATGGAACTTGACGATCTACTGGAAGCCGAGCAAATCCCTGCGGTTATGAACCCGACCATTGAAAGAATCGCTCAAGCGCACCGTGATACCATTGCGGAACTCAGAAAACTGGATCCCATAAAGACTGCCGCGACTTTCGCTGGCCTTCTTACGATGCCGGAGTTGCAGGCAAATTGCTTTCGAATCGAGGCTTTGGCTCACTTGGCAGTGGCGTATTGCGAGGGCAGGATGACGCCGACGAAGCCATTTGTCCGCCGAAGCTTCGAGCGTCTGGGCGACGGGTACTGCGGCATAATGGAGGACCCATCTGAAGATGTATTTATAACCCTCGTAAATACTCCTCGAGGCAACTTCCGGATCTTTGAAGGCGTTCGCGAGGGTACTGCCTTTCATCTGCAAAGAATCCTTAACATTGTCGATAGAATGCCGGAGCGCGCACGCTTCAACCGGATTCGCAGTTCGATTGAGTGCTTGCTCAAGCTTTCGGATGAAGTCGCGGCACGGGCGGGCGTGCGCGAAAACAGTCTTGGCGAGGAAATGCCCCTTAAGGCCCTGCCAAAGGACGTCGCCGATCGGTTTTCGCAAGCTCGCGGCCTGATCCGGTTCAGCGAAGATGATCTCGCGCGATTAGAGATCCCAAAGGAGTTGCTGACTGAATTCGTTTTCAGCGCTAAGCACCGATTTGAACTGCGCGCCCAGATGATGGGGCATGCCGAACTCGAAAGACGACCGATCGCTTTTCATGGCCAATCTGTCCATCTTCTTTTGCCGACAGCGGTTGCATCGGCTGTCACGAGATTCGTCATCGAGTCGGTTCTTTCAATGGGCCTGGCAGACGCATTTGAGCGTGCCCTTTCTGGGGAATTTGCACAACTTTTTGACCAAACGCCGATTTTAGGCGGAGGTTCAGGGGCGCCGGTCATATTCCAAAGAATAGACAGTGGACGGATCGCCGCCATCATGACCGAGGTCGATCCAGGCAGATTCCTTCAACTTGTCTTTTTTGTCGATGGACTCGACGGATTTCTCCAAGGCGGGCTAGGCGGAGCAAACGCCGACCCCGATGCTTTTTCTTCGGCTCTTAACGAGCATCTCAGGCGCGCATCAGCTCAAGCAAAGGAGCAGGCAGGTTTTCGCAATGGAATATCGCTCGTAGTGGGCTGTGGGTTCGGTCGTGAGTTGCACTTCGCATTAAAGGGCGATCTCCCCGAGCATTGGCGGCTCGAGACGATTTCTGCCTATGATTTGGTTACTTTGAGTTGGCTGTCTGGATTCGACCGGCTCTCTCTCTGGCGGGTGCTGGACTCGCTGCAGGCTATAGAGCGGGAAGGGGCTTCATTGTTGAATATCAACGGTCTCATCAACCTTGTAGCGTGGTCGAGGCAGTTGGACGGTCATCTCGTGCCGCATGGCAAGTTGCCCGACGGGCTCGTTGAGGCAGGCCGCGAAGCTCTAATAGTGGTTCCCCAGAATGCCGTTCGTGACTTGAGGCACACAGTGTTGACGGAGTGGAATCCTCGGCGCGTCCTGGATCCGGACGGCCGATGGGTGATGGTAAGGAAGCTATCCAACTCCGAGTTCGAGGAGGACGGTATTGCCCCTCTTTATGGAAGTGAGGATGATGTTCGAAATGGCAGATTGCGTGGAGTCTACGTGGCACCCAACCGCCCTTGGTGGGTCGAGATCACCACGCCCGAGGACGCGCCGAGTGAGGCGGTCTTCGATCATTGGATGATGCTGTGTACCTGGTTGAGCCGAGCTGCGCCGATTCTTGATCAAGCATATACTTCCCTGCCGGCAGGCCCCATTACATTTCAAGTAGGCTTCGACGAGGTCGTGGGTATCTCACATGGTACCGCCAAGCCGAAGAAGGCTGATGAGCTCCGGTCGCTTATCCAGGATTCGGCTGAAGCAGGTTGTTCCCGGATTCGAATAACGATTGCTGAGGGTTTTGATGACGGCTTGGCGCAGCCAGAGAACATTGCTGAGCGGATGCTAGTCGAGGCCTTAGTGGCTGGTGCGGCCGAAGCGGCCGGTGAGCTCGTTGACACGGACAAGCGCGTTTCCCTGGTGGATAGAATTTGCCCGAACTCGCAGGCGAGGTGGGTACACCGATTCGAGGCCCGTTCTTTTCGGGATGTCGTTTACTCGGAGATCGACAGTAACCCCGTATTGATAGATTCCCTCGATGACGCCGCTTCCCGAATCGGCCTTGGTTGGAGAGTCCGTCCGCGAGGCAGTAACCCTGAGATCTCAGGAGTACCCGAATGCACGTCATATCTAAACGATGTGGTTCGAGCTGCCCTCAATGATCTTTGCGCTGAGCTCAGGTGCTTGGACCGTCGTTTCTTCGCGCTTGCTGTGCTCCACAATCACGAGGTCACAGCTCATGACCGCGACCGCTGGAGCCGCTCGGCTCAGGCAAATCTCGCGATGCACGAACAAAAGGACGCAGCGGTTCGCACAATTCTAGACCACCAAAGTCGGCTAAACGCATGCTTCCTTGCATCCAGGATCTTATTGGAAGCGGCCATTTGCGAGTGTCCCCTTGAGGGCGGGAGAACCCCTGGCCGACTTGACTTGTCCCGGTTGATGTCCAAAGCCATGTTGGCCCACTATCTTGGGGGTTGGTCAGACGCAGTCCACTGGGGTGCAATGGAGCCTCGTCTTAGAATTACCCCTTTAGGCGACGTGCACATGAACCCCTCCTTCATGGAAGCAATCTATGAACCCTTCGGCCGAGTTAGTGGAGAGTCGGAGGTTAAGCACGCCACGGAGACATATGCCAACCTGTACGCGCCAGAAAAGGTGCGCCCTTCTGTCGCGGATGTGCTTGAGCCTCAATTCCTCAATGCCTGGGAGGCCGAATTTGGAGCCTCGCTGGATGGCCTCAGAACCTTTATTGACCAACTGGAAGACCTCGGCCGGCAACCGCCTAAGCCAATCCTTGAGTTGTCGCATTCGGCCCTCGTTACTATGTTCGCATCGGCAGCAGGCATTTCATCAGAGAACGCCTCTGTGCCTTTGGACGCGCTCACGTCAGTACCGCGTCCCAAATGGCGCACTATAGGCGGCGAATTTAAGAACAAAGACTGGTACCCGTGGCGGTTCCGCCGACGCCTATCCGTCCTTCGCCGACCCCTTATTCAAATCGATAGCGGAGATGATCCGATCATCATTTTCGCGCCGGGATTAGTTCGGGAGGCGTTTGCCGCCTTAGTGGCTTGGTTCCATCGTGGGGAAATTCCCTCATCGCAGGCAAGGTCCCAGCCTATGTGCAAGTGGATTGGGCACGCAAATAATGTACAGCGCGTTGAATTCAATTCGACCGTGGCCCGCAGAATGAAAGAGCTTGGCTGGCAAGTTGAGCCGGAGGTCAAATTGACCAAGATCCTCGGTCGATCTCTCGACCGGGACTACGGCGACATTGATGTCCTCGCGTGGCGTCCCGACTCATGCAGAGTACTCGTCATAGAATGCAAGGACGTTCAACACCATAAGACCCTTGGGGAAGTAGCCGAGCAGCTTGCCGACTTCCGCGGGGAGGTGCGACCAGACGGAAAACCTGACCACCTGAAACGACACCTCAATCGTCTTGAAGTATTGGCGGCGCACAAGCTTACAGTCTCAAAGGCGTTGAAGCTTGGCTCATCCATACAATTGGAGGGGCATTTGGTGTTCAAGAACCCCGTGCCGATGCGATTCGCATGGGACAACATGGCGAGTAAGATACAACTCTCTCTTCTTGACGAGTTGGACCGGCTCTAGAGGGGGTTTCGGCCATAAGACTTCTCCCCCGGACACGATTCTTTCGGTAAGAGCACAGATTGGGTCGGCGGCCATTCCTGTGGGCTATTCGGAAAATAAGCTTTGAGTCGACTACTTGGCGCGTCGTTTTCCCGAAACGGGTTCTCGGAAATAGGTCCTGCCTTGTCGCCCAGCGTTTACTGATGACTGGACTGAAGGGCTTGTCGTCAATCACAGAACCAGACTGATCCCGGGCCTGCACCCTGCGGCATTCCATGACCAGCGGATAATATATCCACTCCCACTTTGGGTCGAATTGCGACAAAACGTCAGTACCTATTGATTTCACCGAGACAGTAATGAATTGCTTCAGGGTGTCCTTGTGCGCGAGCCGTGTCGCCATGATGTAGATCGGGAGCCGCAGCCACGGCCCGTCAGCATTCACATCAGAGCTTCCGGCGTACGCTCGTGGTGCATTCCATCCATACTTCGATGCCGGGGATGTTGGCATTGGTTCCGAACGTACTGACCCGCGCCTGGACGCGCTTGGGATCGAGCACAAGATATTCGCGTGGCACTGACAGGCAGACATCGCAATTCGAGTTCTCTGCCCGTTCGTGGCCGCACTGCATGCGCCACTTTGGGACTTCGCGGAATCCAACGCCCCGGACCTTGGGCGTTTCTGCTTGTACGACCGGCGGCATGAGCACGATGCCCGGCTGCGGCGCCGATGCAGGCAGGCTTTCAGTTTGCTGAACGGCGTGCTCCAGGATGAGTTCCGCTGTTTCGTGATCCCCATCGGCCTCATGCCGGGCGGCTTCGGCGAGCGCTTCTTCCTCAAGTTTGCGCTTTGCGACCTCAGCTTCCTTTTCCCTCTGCCTGCGATCCTCTGTTTCCAGTCTTCGGCGGAGTTCTTCAGCCTCTTTGCGCAGCCGCTCTTCTTCCTTCCGCCGCGCCTCTTCCTTCTCGCGCTGGTACCGGGCTAGGCCCTGTTTGATCGACCGCTCGCGAGCTTCAAGCGGGCCGTCAAGGGTAGTCAGCAGTTGCGTGTGCGCCTTGTGGCCCCGATGCCAGAAATCGATATAAGGTCTCAGCGCCGCCTCCACCTGCGTCCGCAACTGCGCGATTGCCTTCACGTGCTCCCCAGCAGCCTCAAATTGCTCGTCGGTGGCCACAACCGTCAGCGTTTTCGTTTCCTCCAGCTTCGCCTGGACCAGGGACGAGAGTTGCGCCTTCTCCTCTTCTGAGGCCGTCAATTCCGGCGAGTTGATAAGCGTCAAAGCAGTTTCCATGTACACATTCCTCCTGAAACCGTTTTCTTGTGGCTGGCCCGTCGATGGGTTGCGGCGAGGAGCGCAATTGCCTATGCCGCTTCGTCGAGCTCGGACCAGCCGCCCGTTTCAATGTTCATCCCACGGTTTATCTTCCAGACCGTCACGGCCAGCGCTGCACGAAAGACATCGAAATCGGCAGGATCATCGTAGGCGGTGAGCTTGCACGACCCGTTCGGCCTCAACTGCAGCACGGCGCGGGTGTACCGGAAAGGAGGCACGACCGGCTTCGGCAGCAGCAACTCGTAGCCGGCCGTCTGTAGCGCAAAGCTCGGGTAGACCCGCTCGATGCATTTCAGGTCGATGATCCAAAGCTTGCCGGCCATAGTGCCTTCCCGGTCTACAGTGCCGCCACAGAGCATGCCGTTGATATTTCCCACCAGGCGGCGCTCAATCAGGCGTGGCCGGAAGCCCGATTCGTCAACAAACCGCTGGTAGGCTGCCAGATAAGGTTGGATTTCGGGGTCAATCGTCCCCAGGTCAAGGCAGCCCTCGTCCAAATATTGTGTTGCCTTGTGAACGTATTCGCCGATGATCCGCTTGCGCTCCAGAATGTCGGCAGCGACCGTCGAATAGTCGGCGGAAAGTCCGGCCGCGTGGAGCACCTGCGTGACACTCGGCACGGGTCTTCCGTGGACCAGATAGAGGTGCCGGTCGGGGTCAAACCGAAAATCGATGTCCACGGCGTCATCCCTCCACAAAGGCGTTCAGGACGTGATACGGCTGGCTCCCGTTACCGGCCACTTCCACCTGTGCCGCCGCCCCGCGTCCCTGGCGACGGACAATCTCCGTCATCATTTCCGGACGGTTGCAGTAGACCGTGGTAGTGGTCCCGTTATGGCTCATCTTGAAGACCACGTATTCAATACCCTTGCCGTTGCGCCGGACCGTATTCCCGGCGGCATCAGGCTCCAACGGCCCGACCACACCTCGCAGTGTCGTGAGATTGGGCTGAGAGCTGTTAGCGGCGGGAGTGGGAACGGCATTGCGGGCTGCCTCAGTCTGCGAAGAACCCCCATTGGTTCCATTGGCCGGCTTCGGTGCATCCACGGCCTTGCCATCGTTCTGCGCTGGCTCTGTCTTCCGCTGTGGCTCCATGATGGGAGGCTTGGGTGCCCGCTTCATTCGATCATTCGACCCTGCGGATGCGACTTTGCCTACCGCTTGGCTGGCAGCAGGAATAGCCGTAGCTTCCGCCGTCGCATTCCCTGTGTTGGGCGATTCACCCGTCCCGGACCCGTTCCCCGGTGGGGGATAGAACTCGGCGGTAATCTCCGGCGCCTGGTCGTCTTCGTCCTCCACCACCTGAATCGCCCTGCCGCCCCAGCCAAGCCGCCGCCGCGTCTCCGCAAACAGCCGCGCGTTGCCGGTCAGGTTGGCGACCAGCTTCCGAATGTCCTCGCCATCCACTTCCAGGCTCAGCGCCCAAATCGTGGTGGTCTTCTTACGGTTTTCCTTCCGGTCGAAGTACGAGGCCTCCTCCGGGCGCACCACCAGCTTGGCGGTGATGCCGGCCAAGCGGCCGCCCGTGAAGGTCTGAATCTCTTCGAGGGCCGAGTGGATTTGCCGGATCGAGCGGTACGAGCTGGTGTGGATGCGACAGACGCTCCCCAGGCGGGGAAAATCCGCCAGGACAAATCGCAGGTCGCCGCCCGGCTTGCAAAGGCCAGCAACAAGCTCCGGACATTGGCTGCCGCAGGGCGTCCACGGCTCGCCGCTCGGGTGCGCGGGCGTGCGGCGCGTCGCCCGCGTCCCATCACCCCAGCATTTTCGTTCGGTGGCCGTCCACCAGGCATATGCCGTGGGGAAGACGGTCTCGATATCGTCGTCGATCAGCATGACTTGGACGGCACGGCACTCGCTGTCATAGTGCTGCATCAATTCGGGATCGGGTTCCCACTCAACCCCTTTCGGGGTCTTCTTCTTGCGCAGAAACACGAAGTGGTCAAGCTTCGAAGGATAATTGCGGTCCCCCTGCGGCGGTATGCCGATGGCGACCTTAGTAGAAACCGACAGCTGCTGCACGGCGCGGCCGTCCGGGTCGTGAGTAACACCAATGATCATTTGAGATTCTCCTTTCCGAGGTATGGGCGAGGCGCACCAAAGCACGGGTCATAATGACGTGCGCAGAGACAGAGGCTTGCAGGACCCAGGAGGGATTCAATTTGCTTCCGGAATTTCCTGCCGCAGGCGATATTCGTTAGCACCCATGGAGGGAGAACATCTTGGCGAGGTCCTATGTCCTTAACTCGCAGAGCAGATTGAGCGTGCATTTAGTTGTGATACGCTACATCCAGCGTCGGAAATGACTCGGTCGGAGGCCAGGTGTCATGAATGACTCCGTCAAGGATCGCTACTCGCCAGCGGTTCTCCAGTAGATTGCAGCCGTCGGTCTCGTCTTACACGGACGTCTTGGGGGTCAGAATGTACTGGAAAAAACACTACTACCGCGTCGGGAGCCATTCGGATGGCCGGGACGATCTCCCCACCGAGCCCAACGAACTGGACGTATTTATCTCTGCTTCGCGAAAACGCATTGAGCCGTGGCTGTCGGCGGTATTCCAAGCAGAACACTTGAATCTAATGCTGGGCAGCGGTTTCACCACGGCCATCGGGTACATGGCGGGTGCTGGGGTCGCAGGCGTGGCCAAGGTCAGGTTCGGTACGGCGTTCGACGCCGCCATCGACGCTCACGCGGAGGCTGGAGCCAAGGCCATGAACAGGGGCCCGGCGAATATAGAGGACCAGTTTCGCAGCGCCCTTGCGGTTCTAGAAGGCTTGACAGTAATCGAGGCGCCGAAAGCGGCCAAGCTCAAGATTGCCTTGGACACGCAGTTGTCCGTATTCTTGGCCCTCCTGCTGAAAACCGAGAGTGGCATCGCAACGGGAAAGGATGGTCGTTCCCGTGAAAAAGCCGAGGCGGCGCTTCAATCCTTCTTGTTGAGTTTCGCCAGCCGTGCCGCGTCGCGCGAACGATTGCATGTCTTCACCAGCAACTACGACCGCCTTATCGAGCATGGGTGTGATCTGGCGGGACTTCGCGTCATCGACCGGTTCGTTGGCGCGTTGAACCCGGTGTTTCGCTCGTCGCGCGTCGAGGTGGATTTGCATTACAACCCCCCAGGTATTCGCGGTGAGCCACGTTTCCTGGAAGGCGTGGTGCGCTTTACCAAGCTTCACGGGTCGCTCGATTGGCACTTCAGCAAGGAGGCCCGGCAGATACACCGCAAAGGCATTCCGTTCGGCGCGCCTGGCGACCACACCGACGTGCCAAGACAGCCCATCGACACCGTGATGGTCTACCCCAACCCGGCCAAAGACGTGGAGACGACGCAGTATCCATACGCGGAACTGTTTCGCGATTTCGCCGCTTCCGTCTGCAGACCAAACGCGGTGGTGGTCACCTATGGGTACGGATTCGGCGACGATCACATTAACCGCGTCCTGCTTGATATGCTGACGATTCCATCAACGCACCTGGTGATCATCGCGTACGAGGCAGATCCCCGCGTGACAGCGTTTTGCGAGAAGACGCGCGATGCGCAGGTATCGCTCTTGGTCGGGCCCCATTTCGCCGACCTCGCGACGCTGGTCGATAACTACTTGCCCAAGCCCGCGCTCGATTACATCACCGGGCGCATGACTGAATTACTGAAGCATCGCCCGACGGATACGATACCGGACGACACTCCCACCGCGCCGGGGGACGGCGACCCTATCTGAGGCGGCCATGACAACCCCCATCGAACGATTGTCGAATCTTGTAGTGGGCGCGGTGGAGTCCGTGTCCCCGGACGAGGTCAGGGTGCTGCTGGAATTGGACGCACCACAGACAACGGCATTCAACACTGGCACGCCCTCCGCGTTTCCCCGCATAAATGGGTACGTGCTTATACCCAACGAAGCGGGTGCAACCGTCGCCTACATCGCTTGGATCGGCATCGAGCGTTCCCCGTTCCCTAAGCGGTCGGGCTTTAAGGACTTTGGCCTCGTCGACCTGCCGTTTCCGCTGCGCAAGATGTCCGTGTCCCCGGTGGGAACTCTCAGATCTTGGCGCGACCCCGCATCGGGAACGACGAAGTACGAACTGTCCCGGGGTGTCGTGGCGTTCCCGTCAGTCGGCGACCAGGTTTTGATGCCGACGTGGGAGCAGGTAGAAGCCATCGTCGGAGCGAAGGACACCGACAAGCGGGTACGCGTCGGCTCGTCTCCCATGGCGTCCAACGCCGCCATCATGGTGGACCCGGACAAGTTGTTCGGGCGCCACCTAGCCGTCCTGGGCAACACCGGAAGCGGTAAATCCTGCACGATAGCCGGGCTGATTCGGTGGTCGATGGAGGCAGCGGACAAGGTCATTCAAGGCGCGGGTAAGAACGCCGTGCCGAATGCGCGCTTCATCGTGCTAGACCCTAACGGCGAATACGCGAAGGCGTTTGCGGATCAAGGGGACAAGCTGCGATTATTTCGTGTTCCTCCTGTGGCGGCGGGTGAACGTCCGCTGGACGTCCCCGCTTGGTTGTGGAGCGGCCATGAGTGGACGGCCGTGGCCCACGCGCAACCCGGAGCGCAGCGTCCGTTGCTCATGCAGGGTCTTCGGGAATTAAAGAGCGGGCAAATGGAAGGAGTACCCCGCGAGGCGATGATTCGGCGGTACCTTGTTTCTTACTCGACCCGCATATCGGCATTGCTAAACTCGGGGACGCAAGCATTCGCTGGTGGGCCCAAGGTACGTTTTGATTGCGCTCGCATGATGGAAAGTGTTGCTTCCGACTGCACGCAGTTCGCCGGAGAGGCCGGGGAGCCAACCAGGGCCGAACTTGCAGCGATAGCAACGACAACCACAGGGGTCGTTGACAGTCGCCGGTCTGGAAATTACTTCAACGATTTCTCCGTAGCCGACCTTGAGTCGGTCCGTGATGCGCTCGACACGCTAGCGCAGACCCTTCCGGATATGGGGAATGCCGCACCAATCAGCGAAGATGCGCCGCTCTTCTTCAACGTGAACATGCTTGCCGAGCATCTCGAGCGGGTCGCGACCGAGCAGGGAGGAAGCCTTGCAGGGTTCATTTCGACACTTGGGTTGCGTATCCGTGGGATGCTGGCCGACCGGCGTCTCGGCGCAGTGATCGGACGCGACCCGCCAACTTCTTTCGATACTTGGTTGAAAGACTACGTCGGTGACAACGGTGCAAGTAACGGGCCGCTGGCGGTAGTCGATCTATCCCTCGTTCCCTCCGAGGTCGTCCACATCGTCATCTCCGTTCTAGCTCGCTTGATTTTCGAGTCGTTGCAGCGATACCGCCGTAGTGATCCAGCGGGTCGACCCTTGCCTACCGTACTGGTTCTCGAGGAGGCCCATTCGTTCGTTCGGCGAGGCAAAGACGACGACGGCCCGGCGGAGACTCCCGCCCAGCTCTGCCGCGAAGCGTTCGAGCGCATCGCGCGCGAAGGTCGCAAGTTTGGTTTGGGCTTGGTGCTCTCGTCGCAGCGCCCGTCAGAGCTTTCTCCCACGGTGCTGGCCCAGTGCAACACGTTCCTCCTGCATCGCATTGTCAACGACGCCGATCAGAATCTCGTGGCTCGCCTGGTTCCAGACAACGTGAGAGGACTGCTGGGCGAATTGCCCAGTCTACCGTCCCGGCAGGCGATACTGTTGGGTTGGGCCACGCCGATTCCGGTTCTGGTGGACGTGGATGAACTCCCCGACGAGCAGCGCCCACGATCCGCCGACCCGGACTTCTGGGACGTTTGGACACTTGCGAAAGAGCGACCGGTCGATTGGAGCGCTATCGCGAGGGACTGGTCAGGTGACAGAGAACCATGAGGGGTAGCATGCAACCACGACATAACAACGGCTTGCGGCTGACGGGGGCACGCGGCGGAGCTAATGCCGGACGCCAGCAGGCGAAGGATGTGCCTTTAGGTGGGTAGTGTGGGCCGCGCAAATAGGTCCGGCCCGCGCGATTCGCGCCGCCCAACCACAATCTTCACAGGAAGCCCGAGAGAGATAAGAATCCAGAGGACGCTGGACATTGTCCCCAATACCCGAGTCAGAACGGGACATCGTCCGCTGTTGGATCGCTTTGGCGGAACGGATTATCCTCTTCGCGTGGCTGGTCGGCCTTGGCCGCTGGCGGGTTCTTCGCCTTTGCGCCGTTCCCGTTATTGGCAGGCGAGAGCATCTGCATCCAGTGGGCAACGATGTCGAAGGATTTTTGCTCGTTCCCATTCTGGTCCTGCCACTTGCCGCTGCGAATCGTCCCTTCTAAATACACCTGCTTGCCGCGGATCAAATGCTCGCCGCAGACTTCCGCCAATTTTCCGAAGCAGACCACCGAATGCCATTCGGTGCGCTTCTGTTGCTCTCCGGCCTTGTCCTTGAACGTTTCGTTCGTAGCCACGGAGAACCGGCAGACCGCGGTGCCAGAGGGACCGTACTTCACTTCAGGATCTTTTCCGAGATGTCCAATCAAAATGACCTTGTTGACGCTCATGATTTTTTCACGACTCCTTTCACGCTATTGCGAATAGATGGCACACGGCCGAGAGGATAGACCGTGTGCCATCCTATGGCGTGGTGTCAAAGTCCACGGCTCACGCCAAACCCGTTACTCTTCAAACCGGAACTTCCGCCCCACGCGGTCTGAGACCATCGTCGCGAGGTGCTGGGCGATCTCGGCCATCCCCTCGCGCACGCGGCCGCGAAGCTGGGCTGTATTCCGAATGGCGTCCGTGGTGGTTCCAGCAAGCAACGTCCTTGCCCGCTCCACCTGCTCCTTCAACTCCCGGTCATCGGTGACGTTCCGGAAATCAAACGTGTCCAGAAACTCCCGAAGCTTCTGGACCGTGGATTCACGCAGCCGTTGTGGCGTGCCATCCGGCTGATCGATGAGGCGGTCGCGCAGGTGCGATACCATCTCGGCCATCGCCTCACGCAACACTTGTTGGACTTCTGTGTAGGCTTCAGACATTCGCTCGGCTGCCTTTTCGCGCTCTTCCTGGAACATCCGCTCCGAGACTTCGCGCAGTTGGTGCGGCACGCCGTAGCTGATGTATTGCCACGAGGAGGTAAACTCGGCCCGAACCTCTTCCACCGGCGGGTAGTCGAGCGGGTTGTAGAGTGTTCGCAATCGCCCGGCCGCCTCTTGGCATAATCTCGGGTAGGCGTCCAGAAACGTTGCGACGAGCTCCTGGCGCTCTGCCTGGAATTCACGCAGCCTGGCATCCACCGTCTCGATCAGGCCAATGGGCAGCAAGTGAATGCCCGGCTCGAACGGCAGGCAGGTGCTGTACAAATACCGCCGCACTTCTCCGTCGAGCCGCCGAATGGCTTCCAGTTCCCGAGAATCGAGTAAATGCTTGGTCACTCGAATCGAATCTTTGTCCGCATCGACCTCGACCTGGGCCGAACTGACCTTCCGGCTGTTACCCAAGAGGCCCAGGCGGAGTTTGACAAAGACCGTCTTTGCCGCCAGGTCCTGACCCGGCGTCGATAAGTCCAAAATCATTTGTGGGGTAGCCATCGAGTGGTTCCTCCTGAAATAGGAATGCGCCGTGCCCTCGCGGGGCAGCGGCGCCCGGTATCAAACCGAACCGTGAAGTTTGCTGTCGGGGGTTCGGTCAAAGTTGTTCAGACTTCAGATCGTGGCGGCGGCAGAACGGTGATCGGCTCGTTCGTCCGGATCAGACGCCGTTTGGGTGCGGCGGAGCTCTCCTCGCAGCGGTAGAGCCCGGGCGCCGAGGCGCTCAGAAACTTGCCCGAAGCCTGCTGGCGGAGCGCCTTGATCGGCTCGGCGGCGGATTTCGACACCGGAACGATATAGCGCGCGGCTTCGAGCAGGCTCATCTTGAGGCGATAGGCTTTGCGGCAGCACTCCTTGATTTCCGCTCCGGTCCAACCCTCGTCCTCTGGCAATTCGCCCGTGACGCCGTACTTCGCAAGGTAAATCTTCCAGATGGCTTCGCGCTCTTCCGCCGTAGGCAGGTCGAAGAAGAACGTTCCCAGCGTGAAGCGCCGCCGCAGCTCGGGCGGCAGACTGGCAATGGAATTACACGTCGCGATAAACAGCATCTGGCCTTGGGAGACGGCGTCGATGATTCCAAGCGCCGCCCGCAGTCGCTCGGTCGATGCGCCAACCAGGGAGCTTTCCATAGCGGCCAGATCAAACGCAATCGTGGGAATGCCCGCGGTCCCGCCCGTGGCCTTGGCAGTCACGCTTTTCGCGCCGCCGGGCGGACCTATAAAAACAATTCCGTCCGCCTCCCGGTCCTGCATGTAGGTGAGAATGGTGCCCGTCATCTCGGTCTTCACGCCGCTCAAGTCGGTGCCCGTTCCGGCAAAGGCCTTTTCGATTTCGTCGATAAACACCACGACGCGCGGCGGATCAATACCGGCCAGAACAGCGCGCAGAAATTGCTTTACGCTCTCGCATCCCCCAATGTCTTGAAACGTCTCGCCGCCCCGCCAGACAGCAAGTCCCGGCGTCTGCTCTATCACCTGGCGTTTCCGTTCCCACAAGTCTTCCGTGTCCAGGCTGTGCTTGGTCAGCGACATCGCCAGCGTCTGCTCGGCCGGGAAGGCTGCCAAGCCGATAAGCGCATCCACAGCCTTGCCAAGCAGGTCTTGATCCGGTTCCTCCAAATCGGCGGCTTTGAAGGTTTCTTGAACCGTCCGTTCGAGCTCGCCTGCCGAAGGCAGAGGTTCATCCAACACCAGAACATCCTGCGCGAGTTCTGGCGGCAGCACCGCTCCCGGCGCCGTGATCAGCACCAGCATGCGACCGGTGGCTTTGAAGGGATCGCGGAGGTTCCAGATGCCTTGCACGACGGCCGGCTCGTTCCAGAAGCGGTGGGCGTTGGCGTAGAGCAAGAGGGCGTCCTCCGGGAACTGTTGCCCAATGAGAAGCGCATCAGCCGGACCCACGGTTGACGCCTCACGGCCGTCGAGAACTCGGCTGAGTTCTTCAACACTATCGCGGCCAACCGCATAAAGGCCTCGCATGACGTCCCACCCAAGCACCGGCGGGCGCTGCTTGCCGTGGTGGACCGCTTCCGCCACCAGATGCGCGGCGCTGGCCGGGTCAGCCGTGCGCACGGCCACCAGCGGGGTTGATACCTGCCGGGCGGCACGAAACTGGGAGACAAACTCCTCCGTTAACCGAATCACGGTGGCGCTCCTTTCTGAAGGATTCGAAACGACAGGTGAAATGAAGAGGGAAAGGCTGGATGCAGGCTCAAATCAAACAGCCTGCTCAGAACGGCAGCCCAAGAACCGGAAAGCCGGTCACCTGGGTTAAGCCGCTCTCGTCAATACTGACCTCGACCGACCGCTCGATAAAATCAGCGGGCGAGTAGCGGTTGCTGAATAACCTCAAGTCCTGATTCCGGCTGGTAACAAGCGGCTCGCGGCTCGGCAGGGCCTGATTGAACCGGCCCAGCACGGCGAAGTCGAGTCGGCTGCGAATCTCCTGCCACAGGCGCTGCTTTTCGCAGACCGGCAAGGGCTTCCGCAGCCAGTAGCGGCCCTGATCCAGCTCGTGCTCGGTATATCCGCTGAACATTCCAAAGCTCAGTGACGGTGCTGCCGCCCGCAATCGGTTCATTAACTCCAGCAAGCACTCCGCCTGCTGCATCGGCTCACCACCGGAAAATGTCACGCCTTCAAGCGCACAATCTGCATGCACCTTGAGCACCTGGGCGGCTACCGCATCTACTAGTACATCGGGGCCGGTGAACCGATGACTTCGTTCATTCCAACAGCCCGCGCAATCGAGCGAGCAACCTTGGAAAAAAACTACAGCCCGCAGGCCCGGCCCGTTTGCGCGGCTCGCCGGTATTAAAGCATGAAGCAGCATCGCCGCCCTCCTTCACCGCTGGCTCTTCTTCTGTTCGGGCTGCTGGTTGGTGTAATACGCCGGCTTCTTGCGCTCCATTGTTACCCGGTCCCCGCCCCGAAAGTCTTCAAACGCCTTCTCGCAGCCGCGCCCTTCAAACCCTTCCAGGTCAATGGCCGCAGTCCCCTGCTCGTCGATGGTAATGGTGATCGTCTTTTGTTCCATCGTCGCCTACCTCCGCACCACGAATTGCAGCCGCACCTGCTGACCATCGCGGGTCTCAACCACTTCACGGCTCTTCAGGATGTAACCCTTCGCCCGGGCTGTAGCGAGCGTTTGCTTCTCTTTGTAAAGTTGTTGCACGCGCCCCAGCCACTTCGCGCCGTAGCCGCATTGCTGATCAAGCTCATCCACAATGGCCACAAGACGCCCGTCAGTCTGGCGCGCAAATCCGATATCACCAAAGGCCCCATGGAGCTGGGATCGCCGGATGATGATGTTGGCGCGCTTATCTTCTTGCTCGGAGTAATAGCGGCCCAGTGGCGCGCCTTCGGGATGCACTTCAACCTCATAGCCCATTTCCTTGAGCGCTTCGACAAGATATTTCTCTTCACGAACCTCGGTAACCAACTGCGCATATTTTGACAAGGCAGGTGTCCTTTCCTATGAGTAGAGTTGTGGCGTGGCTTAAGCTATAGCTTCGCCCGCTGGCACGCCGTTGTCCGGCGCCAGTCAAGTTTGAGAGAATTGCTTTTAGGGAAATCTGAGAAAGCTCTGGCAAGAGGCAGGCGACAATGGGAAGCTTTGGGTTCCACGAAGGCGAGAAGTTTGGCGTCTTGGCGATTGAAAGCGTGTATTCAACCATTCCGGAAGATGCAGCAGTCCAGCTAAGCGACGGAACCTGGGTTCATACCCGCCTTCCAGTTGAGATCGGCTCTCACTGGCGCGAATGGATTGGCACCCTGCGGCTGGAAAGACTTCAGAACTCAAATGTCATACTCTTTCGCAGCGAATCCAGCACCAATCCTCAGATTCTCGACGGCCAACATCAGCAGCTTGGCAGACACCTTTCTGTAATCTTCTACACATTGCAGCTTTCAGGAGTGTTGGAATACGAGGGTGCCAGACTTTTGTTGGGCTCCTTTTGCGATGGAGACTCACAAGTGCGGCAGATGAGCGAACTGGAGCTTTTCAGACCAACGAGGGGATACACGCGAACTCCGCTGACAACAGCACGGCTGGAGCAGGCTGCCCATTTTAGGCAGGTTCTCGCCGATCTGGAATCGCTTCGATCTAGCTTCGAACGTGTATTTGAGGGGTTTAACGTTCTAATGGACGGATTGAAGCAAACCCACGCGCGAGACTGCGTCCATCAATTCGTAAGGTCGCTGGAGGCACTGATTCTGCCGGAAGCCGGAGCGACCAAAAGACAGTTCGTCCATCGCTGCCAAACTTTCGCAAAGGGTGGCATTGCTACTCGGACAGTCTTGGAAGAAGCCTTTGATTTGCGCAGCGACACTGAGCACCTTCATCCCTGGGATCGCTCTCTACAGGCGCACCCGGCAAACCAAACGGAGGACGTTGCCCTGCAAAGAACCCGGCAATTGGAGGCATTGGTGTGTTTTGCGTACTCTCGGATTCTTGAGAATAGTGCAGTCCGAGAACATTTCAGGAATGAAGCAGCGCAAAGCAACTTCTGGAGGCAGATGGACGATGCCTCCAGAAGAGCGGCATGGGGCCAGCAATTCGACCTCGCGAGCGTAGCCTTGGTCAGGAACCACGACCAGTGGGGAAGAGCGACGACGTAAGGTGAGGGTATGTTTCCGTACCGGGTGGATGAGTGCACTCTCCTCACACCCTCATCGGCATGACGATGTAGCGATCCCCGCTTGGATCGACCTGCCTCAGCTCGGCGGCGCTTTCAGCATCCTTAAGGGCGATCTCAACCTGGCCATTCCTGACCACGCTCAGAAAATCCAGCAAAAAGTGACCGTTGAATCCTATCCGCAGCGGTTCGCCGCTGTAAGTGACGTCCAACGACTCGGTGGCCTCGCCCGCGTCGCCGCCTGCGCTTGAGATCGTCAGGCGCCCAGGCTCGAACGCCAAAGAGACCGCACGCGATTGTTCCGGCGCAAGCAGTGAAACGCGCGCCAGCGACCCGCGTAGAGCCGCAGCATCGACCGTCACCACGATGTTGTTCGAAGTTGGGAGAACCGATTCATACTTCGGAAACTGCCCAGAGATCGTCCGCGAGATCAGGAGCGACTCGCCAGCGGAGAAGAACAGATGGCTCTCGTCCTTCGCGATTTCGATGGGCGTATCGGCTTGCTGAGCATCGGCCAGCCGCTTGAGCCCAGCTATCGCACGCTTGGGAATCAGCAGCCGCTCCTCATTCCTTATCCCGGTGACTTCCATCTCTCGCACCGCAAGCGATAGGCGGGAGCCGTCGGTGGCCACCATCTCTGCCCTGCCGGGCTTCAGCACCAGCAACACACCATTCAAGGTGTACCGCGATTCCTGGCTGGATATCGCAAATGCAGTACGCTCGATCAACCCCGCCAGCACTCCGGCAGGCACAGCAGCGAGCGGCTTTGGCATATCCGGCAGCGCCGGGAAGTTATCCTTGGCCATGGCCGCCAGCCTGAACACTGACCGGCCCGAGGTCACCTGAACCCAGTGGTTTTCAAGCTCTCGGACACGCACTTGGCCCTCCGGCAGCGACTTGACGATATCCAGCAGCCGCCGCGCCGGAACCGCAGCACTGCCCGGGGCTTTGACCTCGGCCGGGCAAAAGGTTCGCATGCCCAGTTCCAGATCCGTGGCTGCAAGGCGCAGCCCTGTGCCCGAAGTCTCCACAAGCACGTGCGACAATATCGGAAGAGTCGACTTCTTTTCGACCGCCTCCTGAACCTGACTCAGGGCTTCAACAAGCGATGACGTATCAGCGGAAAAGTCCATAGAAATACCTCCTGGCGATGAACACGATTATCAACGGCAACCCTCGAACTCGGTTGCAAGCGGGAAAAGCAAATGGTCGGAGCAGATGGGGAGAAGGTGGGAAAACTCTTGCGCTTTGAATGCCTCTGCCGCCCTCAAGCGGCCGCGGCTTCCTCGCCACCGCTATGCGGTGCGACTATTCGGCCTGGGATGCAATGCCAAACGTATCGACCTTTTTATCGAGATGGAGATAGACGGAGGGCAGGAATTGCGACTGCGGGTGGCAGATGGCCTGCCTGATGGGCGGCGCGGGCCAGCCGTTCCAGAACGGCGGGCATGGCTGCTTCGGGGATGCCGCTGACGCGCCCACCGCGGTAGTTGGTCAAGATGCACTGGATGGCCTTGGGCAGGCGTTTGGCGTCAATGGTTCCATCGGCGCACAGGTACGGCAGCTTCCACGTGCGCGGTTTTAAATAATCTGCAACGTAAGCAAAGCAATGCGCGGGCAGCTTATACTTTGGGTGGAGAATTCCAGGCCCGTCTTGCGGCAGTGAAGCGACGGGTTCTGTTACGACCGGCTCGTCGGGCAATAGGCGTATTGCTGCGCCCGGCGCAAGCGGTCGCGGGCGATAAATCCCTTGAACACTCAGCCACCACAAATCGAGCGGCGGTTCCGCTTCCGCGAGCGAAATGAAGACACGGTCGCGCTTGCCGCCATCCACGATATCCGCCGCATAGAGCATGAGGCCGTCGCTCACGGCCACGCACCGAACCTGCTGAGCTGCGGCATAACCCATAGCCTGGTCAAGCGCCTGATCGACTGCGTGCCGGTGCCAGGCGAGCGAGCCCGGCCGCTTTGCCTCCACAATCATCCGTCGGAGCCCGAGGTTGGAAAGGACGACGTCCGCGTGCTCCACCTGCGGATTGAAGCCTGAAAGGGGCCAATCGAGCACGGCTGTAAACAGGTCCTCCAGAATGTTCTCTGTGGTCTTTTCTAGGTGATCTCCCAGGAGGGGATGAGGTGTGAGCCGCTCAGTGCGCTTTCGGGCGAATTCCGGCCAGGCAGCGCGGACGCGCTCGGCGCAGCGCCGGTAAACTGCGAGATGTTCGAGATCCTCGGCTGAATCTGCGGCCATTTCCGCCCCGGGGTAAGGATATGATCATATTGCGAGGCTGGGGACATTTCAAGCTGGCGTCCACGCCTCCTACGGGGGCCTTCTTCACAAACACTGATGCAATTGAATCGTGGTAGACCATCCTCCAGTCGCCAGAGGTTGAAAGCGCCGCAGTGATCGCGCTGCCCGTGGGCACGAGGGCGACCGTTAATGCGTAGCGTTCCATAATCCGTTGCCAGCCAGGTTCTGCCCTCATCACCGTCAAATAATCCTTCACGAAATCCGGGCCGTAGAAATCATTACGCCCATCGAAGAACACCTTGCAATCCGGCTGGGTGTAAATCAGATAGTCGGCCCAGCGATCAGTCGTGAACAACCGCCCGGCGGGCAAGTTTTCTATGGCCTCGACAGGCAGCGAAGCCCTCGGTCCAAAGCCCAGAGGTTTCATACACAAGATGCCGGCCAGAGCTGCACACGCGAAGGCATAAATAAACACATCGCCGATGCGCGCGCGCCTGAAAGCCAGCACGACTTCGGCTTCGCGCAAGTGCCGCCGCCATTCACCTTGCGACAGCCACTCTTCTGCCGCCCAAGCCACTGGGGCGGCGCTTACAATGGCAAAGAGCGGCACGTTGCGAACCGAAACGAGAGCCAAGTGCAGGAAACCGAGCATGAGAAAGCACCATCGGAACCGGCGTCTCGTGCCATGCCACAGAGCCGCGGCGCCCGCGACGGGCAGATACAGTTCGAACCAGTGCAATCGCGGGTTGCGGAAGTCTGGCGGAAGCCACTCGGCAACGTGCGCTGTGACGCTTGAGCTTGAAAGCAGGTAGGACGCAATGTGCTGGTGAAGATGAAGCCCATAAGGATTTACCAGCGTTGCCAGCGCACAGGCGGCGAGCGCCCAACCGCTGCAGCGCACCCGCCGAATCGCATTCAGCCGCTCTTTCGCGTCCCTATTTTTGAAGACCTCCAATGTGGATCCACCGCAATACAGGCAGAGCACAAGCAGACTCGCAACAAATCCCGGATGCAAGTTGACCCACAGAATCATCAAAACGGGAAACGTTAGAAGCCATTTGCCACTTTCTTGCGTCTCTGCTTTTTGAAGCACCCGGCAGAACAGCGCCAGCAGCAACCAAGTGAAAAGGTGCGGGCGGGCAAGCCAGTGGATGGTGGATGTGGCCATCACCAGGCAGCTCACGCCAAATGCCACCGTGCGCCCGGCAGCCAATCGTGCCGCGCGGTAGACTAACAGAGATGTGAAACAGAGCAAGACAACACTGAAAGCCGCGACGGCCGGCAAACCATGCCAGCGATGGAGAATTGAGAAAACCGCGTCACTTAGCCATTCCCAATCGCACCAGCGTTTATTACCGAGTGAAAAGGAAAACAGATCGTGGTGCCGAACCGCATGATGAGCGAGAATCCAGTCCCCGGTCCTCACGTGCACGCCAGTGCTGGGGTCGGTCAGCAAGCTGGATGGCCCGCCCAGTTGCCAGTACAGGAGCACCACTGGCAAAAGAAAGGCCAGAGAACTGAATGAAGGCAGCCAGCGCGGTATCGCCACGACGCGGTCTCTTACAGTCTGCACGGCCCCTGTTTGCGATCCCATCACGAGCATCCGCTGGTGCTGCCGCAATTCGCGCAGTGGTAGCACGATCCGTTGCGCGTCATGATCGCTCCGCAATCCTTACAAGCGGGAGCGTCTGTCTGCTCTTCGCCCGGAGGGTCCGCCTCGGGGTGGGCGGGCGCCGGAGCCATAGCTTCGGCACCCGTTGGGGGAGGGGACGTGGGCGGGAGAAACTTCAGTGCAAGCCAGCGGAAGATGTAATCCATCAGGGATTTGGCGTAGCCGATTTGCGAGTTTGTGCTCCAGCCGCTCGGCTCAAATCGCGTGTGGCTGAACTTGTCACACAACACTTTGAGCGGCACGCGATATTGCAGTGCGAGTGATACGGCGATGCCGAAGGAATCCATCAGGCCAGCAATGGTCGATCCCGCCTTCGCCATGCGGATGAAAACCTCGCCCGGCTGGCCATCTGCGTAGAGGCCGACCATCAGGTAGCCTTCGTGGCCCCCAACCGAAAAGTGATGGATGATGGCCTTGCGCTCATCTGGCAGATGGCGCCGGAAAGGCTCGCGGGCGGCAGATTCCGCCGCTGTTGGCGCTTCTTCAAGTGTTGCGGGCATTGGTTGTTTTTCACTTTCGTTCTGATTTCTACTTATTTTGGTTGAACAGGCTCTATATGTTGGTCTTCATAACAGCGTGAATCCTCAATGACGATGAACTGCTGGCCGCTGGAGAGAGCATTCAAGAGCGGCGCAAGGTCCTTCGCTCGCGCCCGAATCGCCAGAGAAAGGACCACTTCGATCTCTATGTCTCCGACTGGCGTCATCGACCCTCCGATGAAGGGACAGCCTCGATTCGGTCCGCAATAATTCCCGGTGAACTCACAGGCTCCGGCGCGCGCAGGTAATGCGAATGACCACATCCACTACAATTAACTCCGAGTGTCACGGCCCGGATCACGGCTTGAAACTGGCTCGGAATAGTCAGCGGCTCACCGGCGCGAGTAAAGAATGCCGGAATGGGCAGTGGATCGGGTTTCTTCTTTGCTCGCGTGAGAATTAGCTCCAGGTATCCGGCAAGAGCGCAGAACAGCGTGGTGCTCTCAAGGCTCGGCCGCTTTCCGTTGCTTTTCGGTCCAGGAGCATGGCGCGTAATTAGAAGATCGTAGGTATGCCTTCGGCGAAACATTTCCACGCGGACGAGAACAGGCGCTACGACCAGCGCATGCACGCCGTTCACGCCAATCGCGTCCAGCGGATGGAGCCATGCGAGCGGTTCTCCTTGCTCCCCACAGAAGGTGACATACCGCCCAAAGGCTTCCACCGCGCCGCCTGATTCGACGCCGCGCACCACGTACCGCCCGGCCAATTGCTGATATTCCAGACTGACGCTCGGTTGAGCGAAAATCCCAGCCTCCGTCAGCCGCTGCAGCGCCTTTCGAGGTAACACCAGTCCCCTCCGTGCTTCTGCATTCGCATTCATGGTCAGTCTTCTCCTTTCACACGCTTCAGCTCAGTCGAGGCAGCCACTGGCTCGAAGCCGCCTTCGGTTTGCCGATAGCAGCGGCCTTCCGAATCAAGCAGCAAATACCGTCGTGTTTCGATGTGCTTATAAAACTCAATGTCAGATTCCCGCCACATCCACATGAATTGCGCACACAATTCCGGCCCGCCTATCGCTTCAAGCGGCGCCCAATTGGGCTTGTCAAACTCCTTTGCGCCCATCGAAACCTCATCCTATGCGGACCGCACGGCTCGAACCGGACAACCCAACGCTGCCCGAATCATTTCCCGCGTGCAACCAGCCCAGCAAAGATACTTGCGCGGCTCCTTAACCGAGATCGCCAAATTGTCACCGCTCCGGTCGTGTCCCGCCTGGGCACACGACGGGCACTGCGTCACGTAGTTGCGCCCCGCCTTGCGCAGCTTGGTTTGAATGTGCTCCAGGATGCGAAACTCCCGACCGCCTTTCGCCGTCGGCCGGGGGATCGCAGAGTCTTCCGCAAAGTCTCGCCCGGCGAGCGGCGGCGGAAGCATCTTCCCCACGATCAGCGTTTGAAGCTGATCGCTTGAGACTTTGGGAAGCCGCTTGAGGTAGGCCATCTGTTCTGCAAGGTTGTAGTCAGCGCCGTAAAACCAGTACCGCCTCTCCGCACCCCGGTGGATGCCAAGCGGGGCGCGAATCGCGTTTCCGAACTCGCCCGCTTTCAGCCGGTCGTGTTTGGGGAAAATCTCAATCCCTTCCGGCAGACCTCCGCCCTTCACCGGCACTCCCAAGCGCAGCGCGAGATCGTAGACATAAATCCGGCAACTGCGCGCTGGTTGCGGCGTCTCAAAAAACACCCACAGATGGCCGCCGCGACGGCTCTTCTCGAGCGCTCCGTGCACGTGGTCCCTGCCAAGGAATAGTTCAGTTTGAGCAGGTCTTCGAGCGCGTCCTTGTAGTCTGCGTCGATTGCCACCCACTTCGAACACTGGTTCGAGGGGTTGATGGCGTAGAGAGCAATCGTCACGCGCCCTTCAAGGTGCCGTTGCAAGGTCTCATAGGTCATGCTCAACGGCTGGCCTGTGCTTTTGGCCGTGGGCCGGTAATAGTAGAACCGCCCGCTCTGCGGGTGAGGCCGCATCGACTGCACGGTATACGCCCGCCGGTTCACAAACAGCCGGAAATAATCGCGCACGAGTTCTCTCTCAACCTGAACTGACACGGATTTACCCTTTCTTTGGCGCTATCCACACACAGACCGTCTTTTCGTCCGACGCATTGGAAGGTGTGAAGTGAAAACCGGGGCACGCTGTGCGAGCGGTGATCCGCCCCGTACCCCGCGAAGGCGAGTGAAGAAACCTGACACTTACTTATCCCGGAATCCAATAGTTGTCAAATTTTCGATGATGAGAAAGACCAAATCGAGGAATCGGAAGTAACTATTTGAGGATAAAGACTTACCCGCGGGGATTTCTTACGGGCGAACCAGGCTGCGCACTTCTTCCATCCGCCCGAGTTGCGGCGCAAGCTTGAAGGAGCTTGCTTACACCGGCTGCGGCGCCTGGCCTGGGGTTACGAACCATTGTTTCCGCCGCAGCGACCGGGGGTCTTCGACCAGCCGGAGAAAATGGCAGCGGTTGAGGAGGACCTCCAGCTCGCCCAAGCTGTAGCCGCCATAATTCTGGTCTTCAAAATCCACCCAGTACCAGACTCCTTCGCGCCGGTCATAAACATAGAATGCGCCGGACTGGGAATCACCCGGCACCAGAAGGAAAAGCATCACACCGGTGGGAAACTGAATCCAGCGCGAGATTTGTGGGTAATCGGCAACGGCAAGCAATTCCGCCACTGCCACTTCCAGATCCTTACCGGCATCCAGCCGCAGAATCGGCGTGGCCGTCATTGGTCCAAACATGGTAGATACCTCCTTTATTCGTTGATTTGTTGACGCTCCGGGTCAAGCCCGGCAGGATAGAAACTAGATTTGTAGGGTGCGATTAGTCCTGTCCTCCGCGCGCGCCCTCAATTGATCGAGGGAATAACGGCAGACGGCATTGTGAGCAACTTAAAGTGGTTACCTGGGCAGAACAGCCTTCTTTTAAGACTTAGGTTCTGGTTTTCCGAGAGGCAGTTGCGCCTGGATTGGGGGCGACTTGGAGACCGTTGCGATCTGCGCGAGGGCTGGATGCTCTTCAAGCAGAGATTCCGGGCACTGAATGGCACGTCCTGTAATGAGAGCGGTCAGCTGGAGGGCGTTGGTAACGGCTTTTCCCCTGGCGTGATTATTCGTAATGACGAAAGTCACTTTGCTTTCTTTAGCGATATGCCTGATTCGTTCAACCCAGGGGTCTAACTCTTCCAGCCGATAAAGATAGTTGTAACGCTCGCCGGGATCTTCGTTTGACGTAAACCATTCCTTGTAGTTTCGCCCGTGGAGCCGGACGTAGCCGACGGGCGACGTGACATTTTCCGTGGGCTTGATGGACCGTCCGATCACTGGCTGGTCGATGTTGCAAAACCCGATCCCCAGCTCGCTGAGCATTTCGAGGATCTCTGGCTTGTTCCACGAACTGTGCCGAACCTCAATCACCATAGGATATTCCCGGAATTGCCGGCAGAGTTTCGTTACATACTCCCGACTCTCTGCGGTATTTTTGAATGACCAAGGAAATTGCAGCAGCAAGGCTCCCAGGCGTTTTGCTTCGGCGAGAGGCTCGATGCCCTGCTTAAACATGCGCTCATCTTCAGGCGTCGCGTTCCGATCGTGCGTGAAGCCCTGCCAAAGCTTAGCCGTGAACGTGAAGTTGTGATTGTGCTCCACCTGGCGAACCCATCCCTTCACCACTTCGGGCCGCGGCGGATTATAAAAAGTGGTGTTGATTTCGACGGCGTCAAAGAAGTGCGCTAGGTATTCCAGTTCATGAAAGCCTCTGGGCTTGTGTTTTGGATAGACAATCCCGCGCCAATCCGGATAGGACCAGCCTGCCGGGCCGATGCGAATCACAGCTTGCGAGGGAGCCTTTACCATGATGTGAGTTTAGCTCAATATCAGTGGGCTGGGCGCCGTGAGGTCCTCTGATCCTTGAGATACGAGTGGCGTTACGTTGGTAGACCCAAACGCAACAGAATGCGCAAAGTGTGTGAAAGGCTGAAACGCCTTCTCCAGCGCCTGCTGGTAGGCGTTCACGTCGTAGCCTCTCCAGGCTTCCCATAAGGTCCATGCGCGCACCCGGTCATCCAGCAGCCTGGCGCCAACATCTGTGATGATGAACTGGATGTTCTCACCCGGTCGTAGTCCAACACCGGCGCGGTCGAGTTGCCGGGCAGCGATGGCAGTCAGGCTGTTTTGCCGATAATCGTTGGGCGAGCGAGTCAGCCGCCTGCTGATGACCAGTTCTTCGGGTGCTACACTGCACTCAATCAGCCGGGTAAGGCATTGTTCATAGACTTCGCGCGCCTCGGCGAGTTTCACACAGTAGGTTTCAAAATCCCCTGCCTCCGCGAGAATGGCGAGCGCCTGTCGCTGCATACGGCCGACCAAAGGCGGCGTGTCATGGCGGCGGCATTCGAGGCCCCGGATTTTGAGCTCGCCGCTTTT